>Jenna_p2__coassemble_2839_pt1 | contig 8608 bp, 8 predicted proteins | sample Jenna_p2__metabat2_low_PE_018 | metagenome-assembled genome bin Jenna_p2 | reverse complement strand
GGGTGAGCCGTGCCCCGCAAGCGTCGCAGCCGGTCCGAGCGGTTCGTGCTCGTGATCTTCTGGCTCTGCGTGCTCACGATGGGCGCCCTGCTCGCCTGGGGCATCAGCGAGCGCGAGCCGGCGGTGGTCGTCATCGCCGGCGTGGGCATCGCCGTGGTGATCCTCGCCGGGGCCCAGGGCGCGCCGGACTCCCTGCGCAGCCAGGCCACCGAGCGCACGCTCCGCACCGCCAGCTCCACTCTCGACTACCTGCGGCACGGCCTGGAGCCGGAGGGCTGCCGCGCCGTGTGCCAGCTGTTGCTTCCCGAGACCAACGCGATGTCCATCGCGATCACCGACCATGAGAAGGTCATCGCCTACGTGGGCGAGTACGCCGAGGAGTTCCCCGCCGGCATGCCGGTGCGCACCCAGGCCACCAAAGAGGTGCTCGAGTCCGGCCGCATGCAGACCTTCTCGCTCATGGACCCGGTGGACGCGGACGCCATGGGCGCGATGGACCCGGCGGACCGCCTGCGCATGATGGGCTTCATGCCGGCGGGCATCGTCGTGCCGCTCATCGTCAAAGAGGAGACCATCGGGACCCTCAAGTTCTACTACCACAACTTCAGGGAGGCCGACCGCACCCAGACGGCCCTCGCCCGTGGCTTCGGCGAGCTCCTCTCCACCCAGCTCTCCCTCTACGAGCTGGAGCACCAGGCGCAGCTCACCGCCCAGGCGGAGGTCAAGGCCCTCCAGGCCCAGATCAACCCGCACTTCCTCTTCAACACGCTCAACACCATCGCGGCGCTCACCCGCGCGGACCCGATGCGCGCCCGCACGTTGCTGCGCGAGTTCGCGACGTTCTACCGCCAGACCCTCGAGAACTCCTCGGAGTCCCTGATCCCGCTCGAGCGCGAGATGGAGCAGACGCGCCGGTACCTCACCTTCGAGTACGCGCGCTTCGGCGAGGACCGCATCGCCGAGCAGGAGCGCGTCGAGGAGGGCTGCGAGGACGTGCTCGTGCCGGCGTTCCTGATCCAGCCCATCGTCGAGAACGCCGTGCGACACGCGATGCGCGAGGAGGGCGTGCTGCACATCGACATCCACGTGACCCGCGAGGGCGACGACATCCTCATCGCCGTGGCGGACGACGGCGTGGGCATGACGCCGGAGGAGGTCGAGCGGCTCACGAGCAAGGCGTCGGGCGTGTCCCACGAGGAGAAGGGCACCGGCGTCGCGCTGCGGAACGTGGCCCAGCGCCTGGAGCGGCAGTTCGCGCCGGGCTCGGGCCTCGAGGTCATGAGCCGCGAAGGGGAGGGCACGGTGATCACGCTGCACCTGAACGGCGCGACGAAGGGGCTGGTCGACGAGGGGCTCTGAGCCCCGATCTGGCCCCGACCGTTCCTGAAGCAACGGTATGATTGAAGGCACTGACTCTATGCAAGCGGATGCGAGAGGCGAGAGGTGACGCAATGCTCAGTGCGATGATCGTGGACGACGAGGCCCCGGCCCGCTCCGAGCTCCGGTTCCTGTTGGAGGAGACCGGGCGTGTGGACTCCATCGAGGAGGCGTCCGGCGCGCGCGAGGCCGTCGAGAAGATCATCGAGAACCGCCCGGACGTGCTGTTCCTCGACATCTCGATGCCGAAGACCTCCGGCATGCAGCTGGCCGAGGCCCTCCACAAGCTCAAGAACCCGCCGGCCGTGGTGTTCGTGACCGCGTACAGCGAGTACGCCGTGAACGCCTTCGACGTGGACGCCGTGGACTACCTGATGAAGCCGGTGGAGACCGAGCGCCTGGCCGTCGCGCTCGACAAGGTGGAGGCCCGCTGCCAGCCGGCCAAGCCGCCGGCGGAGCGCATCCCGGTGGAGAAGGGCGGCCGCAAGGTCCTCGTGCCCATCGACCAGATTCGCTACATCGAGGCCAAGGACGACTACTCCTGCATCTACACGGACCAGGACCGGTACCTCTCCACGATCAGCCTCGCGCAGCTGGAGCAGGAGCTCGTGCCGCACGGGTTCTTCCGCGTGCACCGCGGCTACATCGTGAACCTGGAGCACGTGGAGGACGTCGAGGTGGTCTCGAGCGGTATCCTGCAGCTCGGGCTCGACGGCATCCCGGACAAGAAGGTCTCGGTGTCGCGCCGTCGCGTGGTCCAGCTCAAGCGGGCCCTCGGCATCTAGGACGGCGGCCTCCGGGTATGATGAGCTGCGTTTTCACCACATCCGGGAGGCGCCCCATGCGCGAGCTTCGCATCGACATAGTTTCCGACACCCACGGCCTGCTCACCGACGAGCTCAAGCGCGAGCTCCGCGGCGCGGACCACATCGTCCATGCCGGCGACATCTGCTCGACGGCCGACTACCAGATGCTCCGCACCATCGCGCCCCTCCATGCGTGTCTCGGCAACAACGACTACGCCGGCCAGTACGGGCCGGGCGTGGAGCGCCTCGTCACGTTCAACATCGACGGCGTGCGCTTCCAGGTGTGCCACCACAAGGAGCGCCTCAAGCCGGCGGGCGCCGACGTCTGCGTCTACGGGCACACGCACCGGCCGTCCATCGAGCGCGCCGACGTGGGCGGCAAGCGCGGCCGTCGCGCGGGGCGCAGCATCGCCGCGCGCCTCGGCGTGTCGGACTTCGGCGCCACGCCGTCGCAGCCGTACGACGAGACCCCGCTCGACGAGCCCGTGGGCGCGCTGCTCATCAACCCCGGCAGCCCATCGGCCCCGCGCACGTCGCTCGGCCCCACGATCGGGCGCCTGTGGATCCGCGACGGTGTGGTGGAGAACCCGCAGATCGTGCAGCTGCCGCTCTCGGAGGCGCAGCAGGCGAGCCCCTGGTTCATGAGCTTCTGACCCGGTGGGACGATTTAAAGAGACGAGACTGTCTCACTCGGTGGGACGATCTAAAGAGACGACAGTGTCTCATTCAATACGTGATGACCAGGCAGGCCACGGTTCTGTAAGGAACGCGACCTGACGCCGCGCAGCGCCGGCGGCCGGGGCATACTGTGACACGTCGTGCAGGCTCCGACCGGAGAGAGGGAACCCGTGGCCGAACCCCGGCACAGCAAGAAGCAGTCCCTGGAGGACCCGAGGCGCCCGCGCCCCAACCCGAGCGGCACCTCCCAGTGGCTCGCCCAGGACATCGAGAAGCCCCACTACTGGCGGCGTTTCCTGCACCTCTGCCGGGACAACCTCAGCATCATCGCCCTCTGCGCGCTCGGCCTCGTGCTCATCTCCGTACTGGAGGGCCTCCTGACCCAGGAGTTCCGCCATTGGGACGCGCTCGGCTACCGCTACATCGTCGAGAACCGCCAGGAGTGGCTCACACCCTTCATGGAGCAGCTCACGATGCTCGCAAGCCCTGCGGTGCTGCTCGTGATGCTCGTGCTGGTGGCGGCCTTCGCGCCCGGCCGCCGGCCCGGCCTCTGCGCCGCGGTGAACCTTGTCTGCGTGGTGGCGCTCAACGTCCTGCTCAAGGACATCGTGCAGCGCCAGCGCCCAGACGGCTTTCGCCTCATAGCCGAGACGGGCTACAGCTTCCCGTCCGGGCATTCGATGGTGTCGATGGCGTTCTTCGGCCTGCTCATCTGGATGATCTGGCGCTACGAGCCGGACCGCCGGATGCGCTGGCTCTGGTGCGCCTTCCTGTGCCTCGTGATCCCTGCGGTGGGCATCTCCCGCATCTACCTCGGGGTTCACTACACGAGCGACGTGATCGCGGGGTTCTGCGTCTCCATCGTGTGGCTCATCTTCTACGTGCGCGTGGTGGCGCCCGTCTTCATGTGGAAGCCGGTCAACCCCGCCAAGCACACAAAGAAATGATGTGCATTTAGGGACTGTCCCTAAATGCACACGCCGCAGAGGGTCGACGCGAACTCGTCGAAGTCGCGCGTGCGCAGCAGCGCCAGCGTCGTGTCCATGTCGCTGAAGGCGTCCACCAACACCTCCATGGCGTCGGAGAAGTTCCCCCGCTCCTCTCGTGCGAGCCCCACGAGCAGCACAAAGCTCACCTCGTGCCGTCCCCACGGCACGGGCTTCTGAGCGTGCAGCACCGCCACAAAGGACCGTTTCGCAAAATGGTCCAACGTGTGCGGGATCGCCAACTGGTCCGTGAACGCCGTGCTGCTCAACCGCTCCCGCAAGAGCACGTCCTCCAAGAACCCCTCGTCTACAACGCCGATTCCCTGCGCCAGCTCAACGAGCCGCCGGATGCACTCCTCCGGGCTTCCCGGGCTCTCGCGCAGGTACAGGTTGGGCGACAGCATGTGCCGCAGGAACGCCCGGGCCTTCTCGCCCTCGCGCCGCTCCTCGATGGCGTCCAGCTCCCGGCGGATGCGGTGCACGTCGTGGCGCGTGAGGATCGGGCTCACGGCCACGCGCCCCGGAGCCGGCGGCAGGCTCGCGCTCGTGTCCACCACCAGCTCTGCCTCCGGCTGCTCCAGCTCCCACTCCGCCCGGCTCAGCACCTGCTTCACCATCACGCGGTTGTGGAAGTTGCTCTCGATCCCGGCCAAGAGCGTGTCCGAGAAGTCGTGGTACCGCTCGGTCACCACCACGCAGCTCGCGGGCGGGTGCTCGGCCTTGGACTGCTCCAGGTACGCGCCGATGTGGAACGCGATGAACCCCAGCTCGTCCTCCGAGAACTGCACGTGGAACAGCTGCGAGAACCGGTGGCAGAAGAACACTGCCATGTCGTAGACCGGCATGTGGTCGCGCTTGAGGTTGCCGGCGATGGGGTTGGGGCAGCTGATCTTGAGCACCGCCCGCTGGTAGGCATTGAACATGTGCAACGTGATGCGCAAGCAGAAATCGTCGTCGAAGGGCTCGAGCCCGAAGCGCTCGGCGGTGAGCCCGAGGATCTGCGTCACCGCCTCGCGGAAGCTCGGGTCCATGAGGCCGGCGAGGTCCTGCTCGCCGCCGCCGGGGTCGATGGAAAGCGCGAGCAAGAGCGTCACCTGGCGGAAGTCGCGCTCCGGCACCTCCACGCCAAAGCGCTCCTGGAGCAGGCGCACGATGGCGCCAGCCCCGCGCAGCACCTCCTCGCGACGGTGCAGGGAGGCCAGCAGGGCGCTCGCGTTCACCGGGTCCTCGATGTCGTCCAGCCGGTGCCCGGAAGCGAGGCGCTCCATGATTACGAGCAGGTGCACGAGCAGGTTGTTGATGGCATAGTCGCTCGCGGCGAGGCCGCACTTCTCGCAGGTGCGGGCCAGCTCGGCGCGAAGCTCGGCCACGTTGATGCCGGGGAACATGAGCGCGATCGCCGGTCCCGACGTGAAGAACGCGCCGTCCGAGCGGCTCGCGAGGCTGCCCATGAGGCGCCGCTTGTCCTGCTCGGTGCCCTCGATGGCTAGCGTGAAGTCGTGGCTCACGAGGCGCATCTCAAAGGACGCGAGCATCGCGCGCACCCGCGGCAGCACAGTGTTGGACACGGTGCTCTCGGAGAGCGCCAGCGAATCGGACAGCTCGTACAGCGACACCGATTCCGTGGAGTCCAGCAGGCGAATGAGCACGGCCTCCGCGCGCGTCTGGTCGGTCTCGATGACGGGCTCGGGCACCGCGAGTAGGGGAGCGGGCGCTTCTCGCCGGATGCGGTAGCCGGCCCGCGATGACTCGATCGCCACGCCCTCGCCCATGAGCCGCGCGACGTAGTTGCGTACGGTGCGCTCGGAGACTCCGACGGCCTGAGCCAGCGTCGCGGTGCTGCACCAGTCCTGTGAGGCTTCGAGCACGCTCCTCAACTTGGCCGCGCGGTCCGTCTTCACAGGCGCCTCCCGGTGATAGCTCGCATTGTCCCCCGTTAACATGGCTTTCAGATTAGCGACAGTCGATAGTTGCCGCCACTGCGCTTTTGCCGGAAGGCGGCAAAACTGCCGTGTTTGCCGGGTCGCGGCAAGAAGTGAGTTTGGTCGGAGTTGCCGGATTTCAGAGACTCGTAAGCGAGCAAAGGAAGGGACTCCAAGCGGAGTCCAAGCCTCGGGAATTCCCAGCTCCGCACCTTGAAAACCGCATGACGCCACCCCTCAAGCACCACCCGCATCTATCCACCCCGACTGACACGCCCCCACCTGCTTCGCCCGTTCCCTAAGGAGGAACCATGGCTGACAACACCATCCGCATCCTGCTCGCCTGCGGCATCGGCGCCTCCACCGGCTTCATGGCCGCCAACATGCGCAAGTGCGCAAAGTCCCGCGGCATCTCCGCCGACATCCACGCGGTCAGCAAGTCCCAGGTCATGGACTACGCCGACAAGATCGACGTGCTCCTGCTCGGCCCGCACTTCGCCGGCGAGGTGCCGACGTACTCCGAGAAGCTCGGCCCCCACGGCGTCAAGGTCATGTCCATCAACCCCACCTACTACGCCAGCTTCAACAGCGAAGGGATCATCAACGACGCCCTGGCGCTGTACAACAGCTAAGGCTTCTGCCTGCGTCTTTGAAATCCCGCCCCTATCCAACCGCATAAGAGAGGAAACGATTCCTCATGGCAGAAGCCACCGCCCAAAAACAGGGCCTCATGGAAAAGGTCCAGGTATGGGTCGAGCAGCACGTCGTGCCGCCCATCAACAAGATCACCAGCAACTTCTGGTTCAGCCTCGTGGCCGACGCGGTGCTCGTCATCGTGCCGTTCACGATGGTCGCCGCCATTCCGAGCCTCATCAACGTGCTCAGGAACTTCATCCCGGCGATCCCCGACCTGAGCCCCATCAACACGTACTCGTTCGGGCTCATCGGCCTCTTCGTCTCCTTCTTGATCCCGTACAACTGCATGACCAAGAAGGACGTCAAGGACCGCGCGGTCATGGCCGGCTTCACCGGCGTCGGCACCTACCTGCTCTGCATGTGCGCCCCGACCCTGGACACCGGCGAGACCGCCTTCACGATGGCCCGCTTCGGCGCCGGCGGCATGTTCACCGCCATCTTCCTCGGCCTCTTCTGTGCCGCGGTCTTCAACCTTTTCGCCGAGCGCTCGTTCTTCTCCGAGGACAGCCTCATCCCCGACTTCGTCAAGAACTGGTTCGACAACATCGTCGCGATCCTCATCTGCCTGTTCTGCGGGTGGCTCGTGACCTACGTCCTCAACGTCAACGTCTTCACGCTCGTCACGTACCTCATGAGCCCGCTCGCCGGCTTCGCCCAGACGCTGCCCGGCGTGGTGTTCATGACGCTCGTCATGAACTTCTTCTACTTCTTCGGTGTCTCCGGCTGGATCTTCACGCCGGTCACCACGACCATCCAGCAGGCCGCCATCGTCGAGAACGCCGCGGCCGTCGCCGCAGGCGCCGCCGCCACCAACATCAACGCCTACGGGTTCACCCGCTACACGATGATCGGCGGCGAGGGCGCCACGCTCCCGCTCGCGATCATGATGCTCTTCTCCAAGTCCAAGAAGAACAAGGCCATGGGCCAGGCCACCATCGTGCCGTCCCTCTTCAACATCAACGAGCCGCTCATCTTCTCGACCGTTGTCTGCAACCCCTACATGCTCGTCCCGATGGTCCTTCAGGCCGTCCTGCTGTCCGCCAACGCGTGGCTGTGGCAGACGATGGGCTGGGCCGGCTGCCACATCGAGATGTTCGCGATGAACAACCTGCCCAACGCCGTCTCCGCCTGGGTCATGTCCGGCGGCAACCTCGGCAACGTGATCCTGGTCTGCGTGAACCTCGTGCTCGCGACCGCCATCTGGTTCCCGTTCTGGCGCGCCTACGACAAGCACCAGTGCGAGGTCGAGGCCGAGATGGAGCGCCAGGTGGCCGGCGAGTCCGTCGACGCCTCCGGCGCCGCGCCGTCCCTCGGCTAGCTCCCCAGCCGGATGAGACAGATCAAAGAGACGAGATTGTCTCATCCCAGCCTGATGGGACAGATCAAAGAGACGAGATCGTCTCACGAGGTCGTCCCATCTCCCGCCCGCCTCATCGCAGGCGTTCCTTCCCCAGCAATCCATACGGAGTGACTCATGGACATCAACGAAGTCGCAATGGGCGTCATCATCAACGCCTGCAACGGCCGCGAGAAGGTCGACCAGGCATTCGACGCGATGGGCTCCATGGACTTTGGCCGCGCGGCCGAGCTGCTCGAGCAGGCCGACCGCGACCTGCTCCAGGCCCACAACGCGCAGACCGAGACCATCCAGGCCCAGGCGGCCGGCGAGAACACCGAGTACTCGCTGCTCTTCACCCACGCGCAGGACACCCTTATGACCATCACGAGCGAGCACCGCATCGCCAAGAACCTGCTCAACGTGCTCAGGGCCATGAGCGCGCAGATCGAGGCGCTCAAGGGCTAGGCACGGCGCTCGCACCAGTGACCACCGCGACGGCGGCCCACCTGCCTGGTGGCCGCCGTCCCTCATCGAAAGGACCCCCTATGGCACAGATCACGCAGGAGATTCTAGACGACGCCTTCCCCGAGGACTTCCTCTGGGGCGGCGCCACGGCGGCCAACCAGATCGAGGGCGCCTGGGACGTGGACGGCCGCGGCCCCGCCATCTCGGACTACGCGATCCTTCTCAACAAGGAGACCCGCGATCGCACCGGCATCGTCGAGGGCGGCCCGCTCAACGCCGTGAGCCGCCAGTCGCTCAAGGAGCGCATGGAGCATCCGGAGAGGTACGACTTCCCCAAGC
>Jenna_p2__coassemble_2838_pt1 | contig 8610 bp, 8 predicted proteins | sample Jenna_p2__metabat2_low_PE_018 | metagenome-assembled genome bin Jenna_p2 | reverse complement strand
CAGAGCCTCGTCCACCGTGGCCTTGGGGCCGACCTCGCACGCGAAGTCGAACGTGGCGGGCGGCTCGGCCAGGCACACGCAGAGCATGCGGTGCACGTCGTCCATCATCTCGGCGCGGCGGGCGTCGATGGCGCCGCGAGTCGCGCCTTCGGCCACCATGCGCCGCAGCTCGAGCCCGTCCTTGCGGAGCAGGCGGTTGAGCACCTCCACCATGGCGGTGGTGTTCGACGAGCATGCGGTCTCGGGCATTGCGGACTTGGGCACGAGACCGTACTTGGCGACGAGGTTGGCGCCGTAGTTCCACTGGCCGCCGTCGTCGGCCGGGCCTTCGAAGAGCATGGCCACCGCGCGGTCGTCGAGCGGCTTGCCGGCTGTCTCAACCGCGTGGACGAGGAACGCGTTCGCCCACTCCATCTTCTCGTAGAACTGCAGGTAGGCCTGGGAGAATTCGAAGTCCTCCACGTCGAGGGCCTGGAGCATGCGGGCGCGGCACGAGTTGAGCGTGGCGAAGAGCCAGCAGCGGCCGGACTGCTCCTGGTTGGTCACGGTGGTCGCGGTGCGGAGCTTGACCGCGTAGGTGTCCTGGTAGGCGCGCAGGGCCACCGGGTTGCGCGCGGCCTTGACGATGCCGTCGCTGGTCACGGCGTTGCGGGCCACGCGGTTGGCGCGGGACCGGGAGAAGTCGGCGCACTGCTGGCGCACGACCGCGGGGTCGAGGGCGGCGTCCGGGCGCAGCGTGGACTCCTGCCTAGGGTTGGGTGTCATGGGTCTCCTAACTATCGGGTGACGCAGACGGCGGAAGGCCGCTAATCGTACCGTACCCCTCTTTGAAGGGAGTGGCGCACGCCGTGCGGGCCCCGTGGACGCTTCGGTCAAAGCCGTTTGTCCGGACCTGGACGCTTCGGTCAAAGCCAAATGTCCACGCTCCAGCCTGCGACAGCGTGGCCAGATGGCTCTCTCCGAAGCGTCCAGCGGTTCCCCGCAACGGGCGCCCCTCTTTTGCGGGGGACCGTTTCCCCGCAAGGGCGCCTTCCCGGGCCATGCGCGCACAGGCCGCACGCGGGCGCCGTTTCCCCGCAACGGGCGCCCTTGTCCTGTGCGGAACCGTTTCCCCGCAACCGGCCGCGCGAGGAGCGCGGACAGACGGCTCTCTCCCAAGCGTCCAACCGTGGACAGATGGCTCTCTCCGAAGCGTCCAGGCGTGGACAAATGGCTCTCTCCCAAGCGTCCAGGGACCTGGCTCGCGACGCACAGAAACGTAAGGTTCGGGGTGTCAATCCTGTGGGATTATAAACCCTTAGATTGCTGTCCTGATGTCACTGCCGTTCGTCGTCACGAGAGGGTCTCCATGAGCAACAACGACAACTTCGCCATCGCCGGTTTTGTGCTCAGCATCGTGGGTCTCTTTGTGGGCGGCTGGGTGGGCACGGTCGTGTGGATCGTGGCCCTTGTCTTCTGCATCCTCGGCCTCAAGAGCAGCCGGCACCACGGGCTCGCGGTCGCAGGTCTCGTGTTCGAGTTCCTCGGTCTCGTGCTGCTCGCGCTCATGATGGCGGGCTGTACGGCGCTCGTGGGTCTCGGGACCCTGGCGGTTCTCTAGCACGAGAAAACCGGCGGCCACCTCACTCACCACTTGTTGTGGACATGCTCGGCGAAGGCCATCTGACCGTCGAGCGTCACCACCCGCCCACCGTCCAGCGTCGCCGTCCCGTACCATCGGCCGAACACCTGGTGCGGAATCATGCACACCACCCCGAGGTTCACCGGGTCCTCGCGGTCCAGCACGGGCTCCATGCGTAGGTCGAGCCGGCCGTCCTCGTCGGTGAAGCGCCAAATTCCCAGGTAGTCGTAGGTGCCGTCCTCGCGCTGTGGGATGTCGAACCTCACGTCGCCCAGCTTGGACGCATGGCCGTTCAGGAACAGCATGTTCTCGCTCGCGGCGCTCGTGTCGCCAAAGCCGTAGCCCAGGTTGAACCCGAACGTGTCGCCGCTGGCCAGCCGCATTGAGCCGCTGCCCCAGTACCACGTGTTGTTGTAGGTCCAAACCCCGCGGCCCCAGTCCAGCACCGCCAGTGCGGACTCTGGTGAGAACTCGATACGGCCGTCGCCCCAGCTCACCCAGCCAGAGGCGGTGAGGCAGTTGATCTTTTGGTTGTAGTAGAAGTGCCGCTCCTTCTCAAAGGGGGTCGCGATGGCCATCGTGTCGCGCGGCACGTCTCGCAACAGCAGGTCGAATGCCAACTCGGATTCGGTGCGGGCGTAGTTCTTGATCGTGCCGGCCAGATGACGCGCGTTCCCGTCGTTCGCGAACGAGAAGTCCGCCGCGCCCACCCGCGCCGCTACGTCGCCGCGCACGCTCGTGCTCGGCAGCCCCAGTTTGCCGAGCGGAAACAGCCCCAGCGCCCCGCCGTTCAGCTGGAACGGCTCCGGCTCCTCCACGCCGAAGCCGAGCACGGATGCCGACAGGCTGCTCACGAAGCCCGCGTCCGACAGCGTCACCGCGAAACCGTGGGCCTGGTCGCCGACGTAGTAATAGTCCCATTCTTTGATGCGCCAGCGCGGCGCCTGGATCAGCGCGCGGTCGTACTCCCATACGAGCGACGTGGCGTAGCCGGGCTCGCGGATGTTGCCGTGAACGTCCAACAGGGGCTGGGGCGAGACGACCTCGTGCTGCATGGCGCGCCTTTCCGCTGGCATCGATTCTCCTGAATATTAGCATGAAGAACCGACGCAAACGCGCCCATTGCGACGTTGATATTACGGCGGGACACGGGTGTCCGGCACTCCCGTCCCGCCCGGCGGGACATACGCCTCCGGCACCTCTGTCCCGTCGCCCCTCCGTTCTTCCTGCTGTTCCGCACATCCCAAGAAACCGCAGGTAGGAGGCCGGTTCTCGCAATAGCAGGAAGAACGGCGCGGGCGCGGGGACGCTACTCCACGTCCTCCGGTACCTCGTTCGTGAGCACCGACCCCACAAACGCCAGGACGCAGGACGCGAGGGCCCACCAGATCTCGGCGGCCGGGGACGCGAACACAAACGCCGCGCACACGATGCTCGCCGCCACGCACGCGAGCGCCCAGGCGCACTTCTTGCGACGTTCGGCGTCCTTCCAGAGCTTGGCCGCGCGGGCGATTACCCAGACGCACAGGATGATGGCGGCGGCGATGGCCACCAGCGGCATCGCCGACTGCTGGATGTTGACCACATTGGTGATGGATTCCACAGGCGCTCCCTCGTGTGCAAAAGGGGACTGTCCCTGTTTGCACATCAATCGTTTTTCATGCCGTCTCGCGAGCTTGTGCCTCACTGTGGCATAGTCCACGGCCGTTTCGTCCGGCAGCCGTTAGTTAACCTCAGGAAACTTATGCTATCCTCTCCCGGCCGTTCTTCCTGCCGTTCCGAGAGGACCCGAGCCATGTCCCTGTTCCAGCGAGCCCTTCACCTGCTCCTGCTCGTCGCGTTCGCGCTGACCGTCGCCGAGCCCGTCACCGGCCCCGTCCTCCACGCTCACGCGGGCGCCGTCTTCTGCGTGCTGGCGGCCGTTCACTTCGCCTGCCATCACGAGCGCCACCACGTCGGCTCGTGGGCGCTGCTCGGCATCGTGGCGGCGGCGCTCGGCACCGGTCTGTGGAGCGCGATGGCCGGCGGCGTCGGCACGGCAGCCCACAAGCTGGCAGCCCTGGCGTTGCTCGTCGGCACTGGCGCTCACCTCTGGAGCTATCGCGCCGTGATGTTCCCGCGTCGCGAGCGCGCGCCGCGTCTGGAGGGGCAACCGGACGCGGAGTAGTCCCGCGCCCGATGCGCGCCGGATGCCCGCGCCTGCGCCGCGGACCCTAGGACCGGCGCGCCACGAACTTGACCTTCTGACCCATCGCGCTCGCGGTGCCCTCCAGAGCCTCGCCATTCATCGTGGCCTCGATCTTGCCGGTGGCCTTGATGATGCCGCGCTTCACGGTGACCTCGAAGTGCACGTGCTCGCCGCGCACCGTGCCGTTCTCCACCGGGAACCTGTGCGAGCCCACCTTGACGTCGCCGGTGAGGTCGCCGCCGTTGTCGTGCAGCTCCACCTCGACGGTGTGGTGGCCCATCGGGGTGTCCACCTCGGTCTTCCAGATGCCGTTGACGTCCACGTCTGCCATGTCGGGCCCCTTCTCTTGGTGATGTCGTGCCTCGGGCTATCTACCCACGGACAGGGGGCACCGTGAGTGCGCACAGAAGAGCGTCCGTCCGGCTTCCACCCAGTATCATTGCATGTGTCTGTCTCCTCAATCCGGGAGGTCGCCATGCGAGCCGTGCCCATGAACCAAAAAGGCTCTGGCGCCGTCACGCGCCAGACACTGCGCTACTACTGGTCCGTCACGCGCAAACACTGGCCCTGGGCCCTCGGCGACCTCATCAGCTCGTTGGCGTTCACGTTCTTCCTGAGCTACCTCAACCCCTATCTCATCGGCCTCATCGTGGACCGCGTGAGCGAGGGCCCAACGCAGCCCGACCAGCTGTGGGCGGCCTTCGGTCCTGTCGTCGCCGCGCTCGTCCTCTCCAACGTCCTCGGCCAGGTGGGCTCGAAGCTGCAGGACTACTTCTGCGCCAAGCTGGAGATACGCGCGAGCTACGACCTCACCAACCTGGCCTTCGACACACTGTCCAACCAGTCCATGACCTTCTACAACAACCGCTTCGGCGGCTCGTTGGTGAGCCAGGTCCAGCGCTTCGTGGGCGGCTACTCCACGCTCTGCGACTGCGTCACGTACTCGGTGATCGCGATCGCCAGCTCGGCCTGCTTCACCATCGTGATGCTGGCCGGCCTGGTGCCGGTCTATGTGTGCGTCCTGCTCGTGCTCATGGTCGTGTACGTGCTGGTGGTGTACCGGCTCTACAGTCGGATCCTGCCCGCCAATGCCGTGGCAGCGGCGGCCAACAACCGCCTCTCCGGCCAGCTGTCCGACTCGATCACCAACATCCTGGCCGTCAAGACCAGCGGCCGCGAGGACTACGAGCGCGGCCGCTTCACCCAGGCGAGCCAGGAGGTGGCCGACGCCGACGGCCGGCGCATGCGCGCCAACATCCGTTGCGGGGCGGCCACGAGCTCCATCATCGTGGTGATCATGGCCTGCTGCACGGTGTTCCTCGCCGGCGGCAACACGTGGTTCGGCGTGGCGCCCGGCACGCTCGTGATGATGTTCACCTACACCAACAGCCTCACCATGCAGTTCAACCGCCTGAGCTCCATGTTCCAGACGCTCAACCGCGCGTTGGGCGATGCCTACGACATGACGCAGGCCTTGGGCGAACCCCTGCTGGTGGCCGATGAGCCCGACGCGAAGGACCTCACGGTGACCCGCGGTGCCATCGACTTCGCGAAGGTGGGCTTCCACTACCCGGACGCGCCGGAGGAGGACAAGGTCTTCGACGGTTTTGACCTGAGCATCCCCGCAGGCCAGCGCGTTGGTCTCGTCGGCCGCTCCGGCTCTGGCAAGACCACCCTCACCACGCTGCTGTTGCGGCTGGCGGACCTGCAGGAGGGCACCATCGCCATTGACGGCCAGGACGTGCGGGGCGTGCGCCAGGCCTCGGTGCGGCGGCAGATCGCCTACGTGCCCCAGGAGCCGCTGCTGTTCCACCGGTCCATCTACGACAACATTGCCTACGGCCGGCCCGAGGCAGCGCCCGAGGAGGTCCTCCGGGCCGCCGAGAAGGCCAACGCGCTCGAGTTCATCGAGAAGCTCCCCGAGGGCTTCGACACCATGGTGGGGGAGCGCGGCGTCAAGCTCTCGGGCGGGCAGCGCCAGCGCATCGCCATTGCCCGCGCGATTCTGATGGACGCGCCGATCCTGGTGCTGGACGAGGCGACGAGCGCGCTGGACTCCGAGAGCGAGCGGCTGATCCAAGAGGCGCTCGCCACCCTCATGACCGGGCGCACCTCCATCGTTGTGGCGCACCGGCTCTCCACGGTGGCGAGCCTGGACCGCATCGTGGTCCTCCAGGACGGCCGGATCGTGGAGGACGGCCCCCATGCCGAGCTGGTCGCGGCAGGCGGCCCCTACGAGCAGCTGTGGGACCGCCAGACGGGGGCCTTCCTGGAAGGCTGAGCCACAGGAATTAGGAATCGCCTTTCGCGCCCCGTTCGCCATCCAGGAGGGTTGGGAGCCAAGGCTTGCGACGGGTTAAATCCCTAGCAGTTGCCGCTTCTTGGTGTCGAATTCCTCTTGGGTGAGGATCCCCAGGTCCAGCAGCTCTTTCATCTTTTTGAGCGTCTCGACGGGATCCTCCTGCGGTTGATCCGCAGTTGGCTTGGTGTCAACGCGTGACCCTTTGAAGAGAGACCCTACGAACTTGCCCGCAGCTTTGGCGCCGTCGGCCATCGCTGCGCCCGCTGCTCCAACCACGGGCGCAGCTGCTTTGGCGGCTCCTTGCGCGGCAGTTCCCACCTGTTCGGCGATGGTCGGCCCTTCGCGGTAAATGGGGGTGTTCGGATCGAATCCAGAAATGGGGAGGCCTCGCAAGTATTCACGGAGCTTGATGGCCGATGGCTTAAACGCCGCATAGGTCATGCCTCCGGATATAGCCCCACCAACGACGGGGACCATTTTCCCCGCCGCGTTAGCAAAGGTCTTTTTGGTCATGTTGACGCCGACAACCCGGAGAACCTTTTTGAGCGCGGGATAGAACACGGTCTTGGTGAGCGCCTGGCGTTCAATGGCTTTGGCCACTCCTTGCTGGGCGACTTTGGCGGCAAATGCGTTAAGGGCGGTGGCGGCGCTGCCCACACCCATCATCACGCCAAGAAGCAGCGTGAATTCCATGATGGTGCGGTCGTCCACCTGGTCGTTGTCGTCCATGAAGGACTGCCAACCGTACAGGTACGCCAGCTTTTGCTCTACGCGCATGGCATGACCCAGGTACTGTGTCAGGTCGGCCGGCACTGTGGCGAGCATCCCGAGACCTCCCGGGATCCCTGCCAAAAACGAGACTCCTGCACAGCGATTGGTCTCGACGTTGATGGCGTCAGTCGCCATGAGGTCGATGTCGTCGGGCGAGACGCCAGCTTGCAACGGCGTGGTGGCCACAGCTAGGTCGATATCCACGTCGGGACAACGCTTTGCTAGCTCGGAGCGCAGGAATGATTCGCGGTCTATGCGCACGATGGGGAGTGCTGCAGCCGCTTTCATTAGCTGATAGCCCGCTTGCTCGGCTTTCGCGTTTGCTTGAGCCTCGGTTGTCGGGCCGCTCTCCTGTGCATAACAGTACTCTTCGTCCAGAGTGGGCTCGTCTTCGTAGACGTACTCGTCCATGTACTGCTCCCTTGCTGGCGGTCGGTGGATGATCGTCCTGAATGCTAGCTATTGTCAATGGCCATTGTGGTTTTCCGTGTCGATTTGTGAAACCATCGGAAAACCCACGGGGCATCTTCTTTCCCAAGTACTCCAGCATCGCCCGTGCCGCCGGCGTCATCGGTTGGTCGCGCCTCCAGGTCAGCTCGATGGTGCACACCGCTGGCGGGTACAGCGGCCGAAACTCCAACCCCGTGCCTGGGCCTGCGGCCACGAGCCGGTCGAACACGATCGCACAGCCCAGCCCCTCTCTTACCAGCACAGAAGCGTTGAAGGCCAACGAGTAGGTGCCCGCCACCTTCAACCGGGGAAGCGTCGGCCCGCACCATGCGGCCAAGGGGCCGGAGTCCGGTGTCCCCTCCGACACAATGAGCGGGACGTTGAGAAGGTCCTCGGGAGCCACGGTCTCGCGCTGGGCCAGCGGATGGCCTTCGGGCATGAGCAAGCCAAAGGCGTCAGTGGGCGTCAGGCGCAGACGGTCGTACTCCTCGACTCCCGGCTGGGACATGAACACGCCGAAGTCTGCCCCCCCGGTCCAGGCGCCACGCCACGTTCTCTCCGTTACCGCAGTGCAGCGCGTCGCCCCGGAGACCCGGCTCCCGGCCATTGCCGTGTGCGGCCCCTACGGGGCGGTGAAAGAGCAGTCCAGCGGCCTCTACGCGCAAGAGATGGCCGAGCGTGGGTTCTTGGCCATCGCCTTCGACCCGTCCACCACGGGCGAGTCCGGCGGGTCCCCGCGCTATATGACCTCGCCTTCCATGAACTCCGAGGATTTCATGGCGGCCGTGGACTACCTGTTCAACCGCGAGGACGTGGACGCGGAGCGCATCGGCGGCGTGGTGGATCCGGTGCCCGATGACGCGCCCGACTTTGTGAAGGGCTACTACTCCTACTACAAGACCAAGCGCGGCTATCATCCCCGCTCGCTCAACTCCACGGACGGTTGGATGGCGGTCTCCTTCCAAGAGCTGCTCAATCAGCCGATCCTGGCCTGGGCCTCGGAGATCGCGAACCCGGTGCTGATGATCCACGGCTCGCGTGCCCACTCGCTGTACTTCTCGCAAGACGCCTACAAGAAGCTGACGGGCGACAACAAGGAGCTGCCGGTGATTCCGGGCGCCACCCACACGGACCTGTACGACAACTTCCAGTTCATCCCGTTCGAGAGGATTGCCTCGTTCTTTGACGAGAGCCTGTAGCGGGGCGGCGACTGCCGCGGTCCTCGCATGCGCGATCGAACGCACGCGAGGACCGCGGCCCACGCGCACCCCCCTGCGT
>Jenna_p2__coassemble_2819_pt1 | contig 8667 bp, 10 predicted proteins | sample Jenna_p2__metabat2_low_PE_018 | metagenome-assembled genome bin Jenna_p2 | reverse complement strand
GTGCTCGTGCTGGCCGCAGAGGTCCACCGTGTCACCGAGGGTCGCCGCCAGAGCCTTCACCGAAGAGAGCGAGCCGTCGATGGACACGCGCCCGCGGCCGCGCTCATCGACGCGGCGCACCGCCACGTGGCCGTCCTCGTCGCCGTCGTCCACAAAGAACCGCCCCTCCACGGACAGCTCGTCGGCCCCCTCGCGGATCAGCGACGCGTTCGCCCGCTCTCCCACCAGCAGCTTGAGCGACCCGAGCAGGGCCGTCTTGCCGGAGCCGGTCTCGCCCGTGATGACCGTGAGGCCGTCGTCGAAGGCGATGGCCGCGTCCTTGATCAGGGCGACGTTCTTGGCATGGAGCTCGTCGATCACGGGGTCTCCTCGGAAGGTGCGTTTCACAACAAAACGGACGCCCGGGCGCCCGGCACTCAGCCTACCACAGGATGGCAGAACACCCGTTTGAAGTGCTGGGAAACCACCGGTCAGCAGAAGCGGCGCCACGCCCGGCGAGACCGTCGCGAAGGGCTTGAGGCCGCGTCAGAAGGACCGGGGACCGCCGTAGAACACGCGGGAGACGCTCCGGTAGAAGCTCTGGTCGTCCCCATCGAGGAGCACCATGTCCCCCGGGCCGCGGCGCGCCGCGATCTTCGTCGGGCGCCCGAGCCCCTCCCCGACCAGCTGTCCGTCACAGAACACGCAGCGGTCCACCGGGCGCTCCGGTGCGGTCGTGATCTCCACCACGTCGGAGGCGCCGGTCAGAAAAGCGCGGGCCTGGATCGTGTGCGGCGCGATGGGCACGCACACCATGCCGTTGAACTCGGGCGTCACAATGGGGCCGCCGGCCGACAGCGCGTACCCGGTCGAACCGGTGGCCGTCGCCACCACAAAGCCGTCGGCCCGCAGGCGGTCGATGTGGCATCCGGAGACCTCCACGTCGAACGACACGATGTCGCCCCTCATCCCCCGGGAGAGCGCCACTTCGTTGAGGCAGAAGCGGTCCTCGAGCACCACGTCGCCCTCGTCGGACTCGAAGGTCACGTCCACGGCGAGCGTCGCGCGGCGCGACACGTGCATCTCTCCTGCAAGCGCGCGCCCCACGGTCCGGATCACCTGGTCCGACCCTGCGCCGGTGAGGAACCCGAGGTGCCCATAGGACAGCCCGAGGACCGGCACCTCCGAGAACTGCACGATCGAGGCCGCCCGCAGGAGGGTGCCGTCGCCTCCGAGCGAGATCACCAGGTCGCACCCGTCGCACGTGGTCCGACTGAGGGGCGCCTTCTTCTTGTCGTGCGCCCACGCCACGTCGATGTCGTTGGCCTCGAGATAATGGGCGATCATCGTCGCGCCCTCCACGGCGGAGGGACGGGAGTAGTTGGGGACGAGCAGGACCCTCACGAGCGCACCTCTTCCTGGAACGATCCGACGACTCCAGTATCGCAGCAACCTGTGCCTGGAACGGCGGCGCGTCAGCACCGAAGCGTGGGCACCGTGTCCAGGTCCAGAGGTGCCGGGGGCGCCGCTCGGCTCCCGAGCACGAGGTACTCATGGTTGCCCTTCGCGCCAGTGACCGGGCTCTCGGCCACCCCCTGCGGAGCCAGCCCAACCTCGGAGAGCGCCCTCGCGACCTTCTCCACGGCAGCGCGACGCACGGCCGGGTCGCGCACGACGCCTCCGCGGCCAACGTCGGCCGCCGGTGCCTCGAACTGCGGCTTCACCAACGTGAGGAACGCGCCCGTGCCGGTCAGCAGCCGTTCCACGGCCGGCAGCACCGTGAGGACCGAGGTGAACGACACGTCGCAGACCGCCAGGTCGTAGCGGGCGTCGCGATCCGGGCCTCCCAGGTCGCAGGCGTTCGTCCGTTCGAGCAGCTCGACCCGCGGGTCGTTGCGGAGGCTCCAATGGAACTGGCCGTAGCCGACGTCCACCGCCGTCACGCTCGCAGCGCCCCGACGCAGCAGCACGTCGGTGAACCCGCCGGTGGAGCAGCCCACGTCGAGGCACTTGAGACCCTTCGGCGAAACGCCGAAGCGATCGAGGCCGGCGGCCAGCTTGAGGCCGCCGCGGCTCACGTAGGGGCGGCGCCCGCGCACATGCAGCGGCGCGCCCGGCTCCACGAGGGTCCCGGGCTTCTCGTACCGAAACGACGGCCCAGAGACCTCCCCGGCCAGAACCGCGCGCATCGCGTCGTCCCGGCTCTCGAAGAATCCCTGGGCCGTGAGCTCGGCGTCCAGACGCTGCTTGTGCTTGCTCACCGTCGCGCGCTCACTCGCGCTCCGCCGGATCCGGGCTCCATGCCCCGTCGTCGGCGTCGTGGATGGCACGGTCCAGTGCCTCCTGCTCGGCGGTCCCGCCATCCGGGTGCCCCGGCGTCGCCATGCCGGCACCGTCCGCGACAACCTCCGCACCCTGCTCGGCGAGAAGCTCGTCGGCGAGGTCCTCGCCCTCACGCTCTTGCGCCTCCGTGGCCTTCTCCTCGGAGAGGTCGGCCATGCGCTCCTTCTCCTCGGGCGAGAAGTCGGTCTTGTCGACGAGCTCGACGGCCTTCGACCCGAGCCCGATGGCCTCGTCAAAGAGGTCGAGGGACTTCTCGAGCGAGGTGTCCTTGGAGCGGACGTCGCGGACGATCTGGTCCATGCGCTCGGTCACCTCGTGGAAGCTGTTGTACGCGCGGGAGTCGCGGCTCATTGGGAGGCCTCCTCGGACGCGGGCTCCGGTTCGGCAACGGGCTCCTCCTCGACGACGGTCTCCTCGATCACAGCCGGCTCGGGCACAGGCGCCGGCTCGGGCTTCGGCTGCGACTCGCCGAGCAGGTCGACGCCGGCGTCGAGGTCGCGGGACACCCGTCCGAGCACGCCGTTGATGAAGACGTAGGAGTCCTCGCCGCCGAACACCTTGGCCAGGTTCACGGCCTCGGAGATCGCGACCGCGTGGGACACCTCGTCCGAGAAGAGCAACTCGTACAGCGCGACCCTGAGGATGTCCTTGTCCACGTGCGCCAGCCGCTCCAGGGACCAGTTGTTGGCCACATGGGCGATGACCTGGTCCAGCTCGCGACGGTGCTCGTCCACGCCGAGCGCGAGCGACGTGCCGAACTCGTCGATGGGCCCGCGCGTCACGACGTACTCGCCTTCGAGCACGTTGGCCGCCGGGCGCCCCGCGGACTCGGCCTGGAACAGGACCTGCACCGCCTGGGCGCGGGACAGGAGCCTCCCGTAGAGGCCGTCTTTGCTGGACACTCGCTACTCCTTCGGGAAGATGAGCTCGTCGATGCGAACATCCACCGCACCCACCTCGACGCCCACCTGGGTCTGGATGGCCTCGGCCACCGCAGCGCGGATCTGGTCCGCCAGCTCGGTGAACGTGTAGCCAAAGAAGACGGCGACCGGCACGCTCACGACGAGCTTGCCGTCCTCGACGTCGCAGGCGATGGTGTCGACGGCGACCGTCGGGGTCTGGGTGAACAGGGACACAAGGCTTGTGGCGACGTTGTGGCCGTTGACGTAGGCGACACCGTCCACCTTCTCCGCAGCGATGGTCACGACGGTCGCGATGACATTGCTCGATACGGTGATGCCTCCGATGGAGAGTTCATTGGGCATGGGTTCGTCCCTTCGTTCGCTGGCACCTGGTGAGCAGATTCCCCGCCAGCGGTGGGTGCCGTGCGCCTTTACCAAAGACCCATGGTAGCCGAGGCCGGGATCTCTGCCGCAAAGAAGGGTTTCAGCGAACGAGAGGCGCACAGAAAAGCGCACCCCGAAGGATGCGCTCCGTGTGCATTTGGGGACAGTCCCTTTTTGCACACCTAGACGCGACCGACGAACTTGCCGTCACGCGTGTCGACCTTGATCTTCTCGCCCACGTTGAGGTACATCGGCACCTGGATCTGCGCGCCGGTCTCGATCGTGGCCGGCTTCGTGCCGCCCTGCACGGTGTCGCCCTTGAAACCGGGGTCGGTCTCGGTGATCTCCACCTCGATGAACATCGGCGGGGTCACGCCGAGCAGCTCGTCGTCCGCGTACAGGAGCTGGACGGTGTCGTTCTCGAGCAGCCACTTGGCGTTGTCGCCGATGTACTCCGCGGACAGCGGGAGCTGGTCGTAGGTCTCGTTGTCCATGAAGTAGAAGTCCTGGCCGTCGTTGTACAGGTACTGGTACTCCTTGGTAACCAGCTGCACGTTCTCGAACTTCGTGCCGGCGTTGCAGGTCTGGTCGATCACGCGGCCGTTCTTGAGGTCCTTGATCTTGTAGCGGACGAAAGCGCCGCCCTTGCCCGGCTTCACGTGCTGGAACTCCACCAGCGTGTACACCTTGTCCTTGATCTTGAGACCCATGCCGTTCTTGAAGTCCGCAGTGCTGATCGTTGCCACGAAGCGCTCGCTTTCTATCTCACGCGGGCGCCCGCCCGCACGTACACATAACCACACGACTATAGACCCTCCAGGGTTTGAACTCCCGAGAGGCACACGCCCCGCCACAGGGCCGTCAAACCGGGCTCTCAGGCACCGGCGCCGTCGCCGCCTTTGTCCTTCTTCTTGAAGATGCCGGTCACCTTGTCCTTGACCGTGACGGCGGCGTTCTTGAAGTTCTGCGGGCCTCGCTCGAGCCGGTCGCGACCCACATGGCGATTGATGGCCCTCAAGACGTTCGCCCCGTCGCTGATCACGAACTGGAGCGGCGCCGCCTCGTCGGTGTGGACTGTGATCGCATGCACATAGCCCTTCGTCGGTATGTCGACGACCACCTTCTCCACGGAGCGCCACGGGATCTGCACGTAGCCCACCCCCGTGTCGGCCCGGAACTCCATGCCCACGTCGCCGAGGGTCAGCGTGCCCGCCGTGGGGAACACCGGGTTCGCGAAGCTGTTGGCCCGCGCCTCGAGCTCCACCTCATGGTTGAGCGCGGGTGCCATCTCGCGCGTGTTGACCGAGCTCCCCGCACCGGTGATGTCGGTCTTCTTGTCGAACAGGCCCATGGATCCTCCTTGCTGGTCCGGCGTCCCATTATGGGACAAAACGTCGGGCGCCACGGCCTCCTTCCCGCCGCGACGGGAGTGGGTCCGCACAAACGAGAAGCCCGGCCCCGCAGGAAACGGGGCCGGGCCTCTGCCCTGCTCGATGGGGAACAGGGCGCTGCTTCTCAGAAGAAGCGATTACCAGATGCCCAGGAGGGCGCCGAGGATACCAACGCCGAAGAGGGCGAAGATGATCACGATCGGGTTGACGCCCTTCTTGAGCAGCCACATGCAGAGCGCGGTCAGGCCGAGGGGCAGGAGGCCCGGGAGCAGCTGATCGAGCACGGACTGCAGGGTGGTGGTGCCGACCATGCGGTACTGCTCGGCGCCGGTGTAGGCGTTGCCGGCCTGGTCAGCCATCTGCTGCACGACGGAGTAGCCGCTGCCAGCGACGCTGCTGAAGGAGTTCAGGCCGTTGGACAGGATGTCCGGGGTGATCGTGGCGCCGTTCGCAACGCCGTTGAGGGCGTTCACGAGCTCGGTCGCCGCAGGGTACGCGGAGTCGACGCTGCCGTAGTCCGTCGTGGCGAACACGATGGAGCTCATGTCGATGGAGGTCCAGCGCGGGATCAGCACGCCCATGATGAACATGCCGAGCACGGAGGCGCCCATCGTGACCTTCTGCAGCAGGCCGCCGCCGAGGTCCTTGGCGATGGAGGCGCCGGCCTGGTAGCCGAACTCCTGCGTGTACCACAGGAAGGCCATACGGACGGCGTTCCAGATCACGAAGAACAGGATCGGGCCGAGGATGGAGCCAGCGAGCGCCAGGGAAGCGGCGAACGCGCCGAGCACCGGGCGCAGGGTGCCCCAGAAGATGGGGTCGCCGACGCCGGCGAGCGGGCCCATCATGCCGATCTTGACGCCCTGGATGGCGGCGTCGTCGACGGGGGCACCGTTGGCCTTGGTCTCCTCGAGGGAGAGCTCCACGCCCCAGACGGGGGCGGCCACGTACGGGTGGGTGTTGAAGAACTCGAGGTGGCGCTTCAGAAACGCCTTCTGGTCCTCGGGATCCTTGTACAGCTTGCGCATCGCCGGGATCATGGCGTAGCACCAGCCGACGTTCTGCATACGCTCGTAGTTCCAGTTGGCCTGGAGCAGCCACGTGCGCATAAAGACGGCCTGGCGGTCCTTCTTAGTGAGGACGATCTTCTCGGTCTCAGCCATTGTCTATGCCTCCAATCGGGTTACTCGTAGTCGTTCAGGATGTCGTCGAGAGCGTCGCTGCCGCCACCGGCGGTCGCGACCGCAGCGCTGCCACCGTTGCCGCCGCCGTTGAACTCAGGCGAGAGGTCCAGGTAGACGAGCGCGAGGCACACGCCGATGATGCCCATGGCGATGAGGCCGAGCTCAGACAGCGAGGCGAGAGAGAAGCCGAGGAAGAAGAACGGCCACACCTTGGGGGAGGCCATCATGTTCATGACCATCGCGTAGCCGACGACGACGATGAAGCCGCCAGCGGTGGACAGGCCACCGGTGATCCAGGTCGGAATGGCCTCAAGGCCGGCCTGCACGGCCTCGGCCGGGATGGCCATCAGGATGCCGGCCGGGATGGCGATGCGGAGACCCTGGCACGCGACGGACAGCCACAGCCAGAGCTCGATGCCGCGGGCGTCGTTCTTCTCGGCGGCGCCGTCGGCGGCGTGCGCGAAGCCCACGGTGATGGTGCGGACGAAGATGGTCAGCACGGTGCCGGCGACGGCCAGGGGGATGGCCGTGGCGACGGCCACGTCAACCGAGATGCCCTGGATGCAGGCGAGGATCGCAGCGCCGACGCCGGCGAGAGCGGCGTCCGGGGCCACGGCGGCACCGATGTTCATCCAGCCGAGGGCGACAAGCTGCAGGGAGCCGCCGAGCAGGATGCCCGTCTCAATGTTGCCGGTGAAGATGCCGATCAGCGTGCAAGAGAGAATGGGCTGGTGGAACTCCCACTGGTCGAGAACGGACTCCATGCCGGCCACGAAGGCGACAATGAGAACCAAGATGACTTGAAAGATATTGATGTCCACGAGACTCCTCCTTTACGTGTACGAGTGGGTTGTTAGGGCATCATGTGGTTCTCTTCAATGAGCTTGAAGAGATCCTCGGAGTTGTCGGTCGGCACCTTCTTCGTGTCGAAGGTGATGCCGTCGTCACGCAGGGCGATGAACGCGTTCACGTCCTCCTCGGACACGGCGATGGCCTGGGAGACCATCGTCTTGCCGGCGGAGTGCGCGAGGGAGCCGACGTTGATGTGCTTCAGCGGCACACCGGCCTCCACGAGGGCAAGCGCGTCCTCGGGGTTCTCGAAGATCAGGAAGGCCTTGACGCCGCCGAAGCGCGGGTCCTTGTAGACCTTGGCCATCTGGGCGATGGTCGTCACGTTGGCCTTGATCCCCGGAGGCGCGGCCTGGGTGATCAGCGACTTGCGCAGGTCGTCGTGGGCGACGGCGTCGGACACGACGATGATGCGGTTGCAGTCGACCGCCTTGGACCAGTACATGGCCACCTGGCCGTGCAGCAGGCGCGAGTCGATACGGGCATGGACGATGTCCATCGGCTCGCCGTTGCCGGTCATGACGGCAGCGTCGGCGGAAGCGGCCGCAGCCTTCTTCTTGGGCTGGGGCACCAGGCTCTCGGGCTTGACGCGAACGCCCTTGCGGCCCTCGATGAAGCACTCCGTCGCCACGTCATGGGCAGTCTTCGCCGCGTCGAACCGGGCCGTGTAGGCCTGGATGAGCATCGGCAGGTTGAGGCCGGTCACAATGGCCCAACTGTCATGCCCGTCGGCGAACGCGCTGCTCTGGTTGAACGGCGTGCCGCCCCAGAGGTCCACGAGGAAGAGCACCTCGGTCTGGTCGTCAAAAGAGGCGACCGCGTCCTCGAGCTTCTTCCGGAAGTCGTCGGGTCCTTCGCTCGGCATCAGGGTCACAGCCGCGACATTCTCCTGGTCGCCGAAGACCATGGAGCCGGACTGCATGATGCCTTCAGCGAACTTGCCGTGACTTGCCAGGACAATCCCTACCATCACATAACCTCCTAAGTTTCTCCTAGACTTTTACACGTACAAAACACGGGCTGAACTATAACGCATCCCTCTCTGTCAGGGGCGATCGCCCGCCGGCTGGCCAGTTGGGGCACCTGACAAAAAAGTGGTTGCTCCTGAACGAGCGTTTCGCTATCGTTATTCGTTTTTTGGCTGCTTTGAAGATGCTTAAAGGGCCATAGGCTTTCAGCTGGGGAAACGCAGCCAAACGGCTCGATCTAACGGGTGCGACAGGGGGTTCTTAAGGGAGCCTGCCAAGGGCGTCGGGCTCTCTTTTGGCGGCTGTTTCAGCTCCGTCGACAAGGGACAAATCACATTTTCGGCAGGAATAGGAAAAAGTTGACCGGTACAAAACGGTCAACTTTTTCTTTCAAGCTATCATCAGGCGGCGGTTTCATGTAGCTGAATGCCACCCAATCCCATTAGCCTACCGTTCGCAGTTCATGGCCGAGCCTCGTGAACGGGACGTACCCTTCCTCGGTGACCACGCCGGTGTCCTCAAGACGGATACCGAACTCGCCGGGAAGGTAGATGCCCGGCTCGATGGTGACCACCGAGCCCGCCGGGACGGGCTTGCCCCAGTGCGGAGAGAAGCTCGGGCTCTCGTGGATCTCGATGCCCACGCCGTGGCCGAGGCCGTGGCCAAA
>Jenna_p2__coassemble_2815_pt1 | contig 8678 bp, 4 predicted proteins | sample Jenna_p2__metabat2_low_PE_018 | metagenome-assembled genome bin Jenna_p2 | reverse complement strand
GGCGCCGTGGTGACCAAGGACGTGCCGCCCCTGACGGTGGTCGGCGGAGTGCCGGCGAAGACGATCCGGGAGATTCAGCCGGGGGAGTAGCGGGGGCACGGTTCGGGTCACGGCCGGCTCGGGGTCGATCGCGCTGCATCCCTTCTACGGTCGGCTCCGAGCCGCCCGCTATGCCGTCCCCTTCTTTGCCTCATCTATATATGAGTACAGGGTGTACTTGGAGATGCCAAAGAACTCGCACACCTTGGGCCCGCTCTTGGTGACGAGGAACGCGCCGCTCTCGTTCAGGAACCCGATCGCCTTGACCTTGTCCTCCCGGGTCATGAACGCGACCGGCTTGCCCACGAGCCGCACCGACTGCTCGATCAGGTTGTCGAGCAGGTCGCTTACCGAGTCGGGGATCTCCACGGGCTTCTCGCCGCCCTGGTGGTCCGTGATCGAGGCGATGGTCTCGGACGCGGCCAGCAGCAGCGTGATGTCGAAATTGATGCCGAACACGGCCACCGGCAGCCCGTTCTCGTCCCGGTAGAAGATCGTCGTGGACTTGAGGGTGCGGCCGTCCTCCGTGCGCGTGAGGTACGCGAGCCGGTCCTGGAGCTCCGGTGTGTCGTGCTGGAGCGCCTTGAGCACCACCTCGGAGGGCCCATCGCTCACGGAGCGGCCGGTCACGTGGCCGTTCTCGAGGGTCACGATGGTGCTCTCATGCTCGGCGGCCGTGAGGTCGTGGACCACCACCTCGCAGTTGCTGCCGAACTCCGCGGCGACGCCCGCTGCGAGGTGCTTGAGGAAGTCCAGGTGCCGCTGTTCCATCGCCAACCGCCTCTGTTCCACGGGCACTGCCCGTGCTCCGTCATTTGTTTGGCAACCATACTATCGAAGAGCGAAACAAAAGGTTTTTTGAAAAACAAACCGTTTGGCGAACGGAGTGATACCGTCGGCCGGGCGGCGGCTGGCCTTTCAGGGCGCGCTTGGGCATCGTGTACCAGGCGTGCGACCTCAGATTGGACAGCTGGGGCTCCGCTCACACCTCAAAACGACCGGCCACCGATCGGGAGAGGGGAGCCGGCCGTTCCTATAGCATCATTGGTACTGACAAAAAGTCAGGTTCGCATCCTGAGTGTCTAGGAAACCGGTGGCGTTTCGGCGTCCAGGCGCCGCAGTCCGCGAGAGCGGGCACCTGGCCGGGAGGGCATGAGAGGGCCCTGCGGTTCCCGGGTCTGACAACCGGTCGTAGCTGATCTGCGACGCTATGTGAGGAGGAGCAATGCTTGTAGTAGCAAACGGTCGCCTGATCACGCGCGACCCCGAGAACCCCTACATCGAGGACGGCGCGGTCGCCATCGAGGGCACCCAAGTCGCTGCGGTGGGCACCCGCGAGGAGATCCTCGCCGCCTACCCCGACGCGGAGCTCGTGGACGCCCATAACGGCATCATCATGCCGGGCCTCGTCAACGTCCACACGCACATCTACTCCGGTCTCGCCCGCGGCCTCGCCATCAAGGGCTGCGACCCCCGCAACTTCCTCGACAACCTCGAGATGCAGTGGTGGAACATCGACCGTCACCTCACGTTGGACGGCACCCGCGCCTGCGCCTGGGCCACCATCGTGGAGTCCATCCGCAACGGCGTGTCCACCATCTTCGACCACCACGCGAGCTATTGCGAGATCCCGGGCTCGCTGTTCGCGATCAAGGACGTGTGCCAGGAGGCCGGCATCCGCGCCTGCCTGTGTTACGAGGTCTCCGACCGTGACGGCCAGGAGAAGTGCGACCAGGGCATCCAGGAGAACGCGGACTTCGCCAACTGGGTGGCCGAGCAGTCGCCCGAGGACCGGTCCATGATCGCCGCGATGTTCGGCGGCCATGCCACCTTCACGCTCTCCGACGAGACCATGGACAAGATGCGCGAGGCCAACACGCAGGGCGTGGGCTACCACATCCACGTGGCCGAGGGCATGAACGATGTCTATGACTCCCTCGAGAACCAGGCGGGCATCCGTCCGGTGGAGCGCCTGCTCAACCACGGCCTCCTCGGCCCCAAGACCATGCTCGGCCACTGCATCCACGTGTCCCCGGCCGAGATGGACATCCTCGCCGAGACGGGCACGATGGTGGAGAACAACCCGGCGTCCAACATGAACAACGCCGTGGGCTGCGCCCCGGTGCTCGAGTTCTTCCGTCGCGGCCTCTTGGTGGGCCTCGGCACCGACGCCTACACCCACGACATGATCGAGTCCCTCAAGGACTTCATCATCATCCAGCGCCACAACGCGGCGATGCCCAACGTGGGCTGGGTCGAGGACATGACGATGCTCTTCAAGAACAACCCGATCATCGCCGAGAAGAGCTTCCCGGGCACGAGGCTCGGCATGATCGCCCCGGGGGCCACGGCGGACGTCGTCACCTTCGACTACAACTTCTTCACGCCCTTCTCCGACGAGAACGTCGACGGCCACATCCTCTTCGGCCTCGAGGGCCGCGACTGCCGGAACAACATCATCAACGGCCAGCTGGTCTACAAGGACCGCGAGTTCACGACCTTCGACCTGCCCCAGGTCACCGAGTTCATGCTCCAGGAGTCCAAGAAGCTCTGGGGCGACCTCAACGACCGCGAGTACTAGACCGGGACACCGTAAGGGCCTGCCGTGTGGAGGCGGCGGGCCTGGACCTTTTGAGAGGACACCATGAGCGACATCATGCGCCCCATCGGCTTTGACCACCTGATGACGTGGGTCATGGACGAGTACCGCACGCAGAAGACCATCTTCGGTCAGCAGCGCATCGTCCGCACCGACCCCGACCGTGCGTTCGCCATCTTCGACGAGAAGATCGAGACCCCCTTCGGCCCCGCCGCCGGCCCCAACTCCCAGCTGGCCCAGAACATCATCTCTTGCTACGTGGACGGCGCCCGCTTCTTCGAGCTCAAGACCGTGCAGATCATGGACGGCGAGCAGCTGCGCGAGGCAGTGGCCAAGCCCTGCATCCTCGCGCCGGACGAGTGCTACAACTGCGAGTGGTCCACGGAGCTCACCGTGGAGCAGGCCCAGGCCGAGTACATCAAGGCCTGGATCGCCTGCAAGGTGATCGCCCGCGAGCTGGACCTCGGCGACCCCGACGGCTTCGTGTTCAACATGTCCGTGGGCTACGACTACGACGGCGTCTGCACGCCCAAGATCGACGGGTTCCTCAACGGCATGATGGACGCCACCACCACCGAGGTGTGGCAGAAGTCCATCGCCTGGCTCAAGGACAACGTCGAGCTGTTCGAGAACGTGGACGAGGCCTATATCGACAGCATCTCCCCGCGCGTCTCGAGCTCCGTCACCGAGTCCACGCTCCACGGCTGCCCGCCGGAGGAGATCGAGAAGATCGCCACGCACCTGATCGAGGTCAAGGGCCTCAACACCTACGTCAAGTGCAACCCGACGCTCCTCGGCTATGAGTTCGCCCGCAAGACCCTCGACGAGTGCGGCTTCGACTACATCGCGTTCGACGACCACCACTTCCTCGAGGACCTCCAGTGGGAGGACGCCGTCCCGATGTTCGAGCGGCTGCAGGCCCTCGCGTCCGAGAAGGGCCTCGAGTTCGGCGTCAAGCTCACCAACACCTTCCCGGTGGACGTGACCCGAGGCGAGCTGCCGAGCGAAGAGATGTACATGTCCGGCCGGAGCCTCTACCTGCTGTCCATCTCCCTGGCCGCCCGGATCGCCAAGCAGTTCAACGGCACGCTGCGGATCTCCTACTCCGGCGGCGCCGACGCCCAGAACATCGAGAAGCTGCTCAAGAGCGGCATCTGGCCCATCACGATGGCCACGACGATCCTCAAGCCGGGCGGCTACGAGCGCCTGTCGCAGATCACGGGCATCCTCGCCAACGTGCCGGGCGCGACGTTCGAGGGCGTGAACGTGGAGAAGGTCGAGGCCCTGGCCCTCGCCGCCCGCGAGAGCGACAAGTACGAGCACGCCATCAAGGCACTGCCCGACCGCCACGTGCCCGGCGAGCTGCCGCTGCTCGACTGCTTCACCGCCCCGTGCCGTCACATCTGCCCGATCCACCAGGACATCCCGGGCTATCTGCGCGCCGTGGACGAGGCCCGCTACGAGGACGCCCTCAACATCATCCTCGAGCGCAACGCGCTGCCGTTCATGACCGGCGCGCTGTGCCCGCACACCTGCACCAACCCCTGCATGCGCAACTACTACGACCAGCCGGTCCACATCCGCGAGGCCAAGCTCGAGGCCGCCCAGAAGGCCTTCGAGGAGGTGCTGCCCACGCTGGTCGCCAACGAGCCCACCGGCCCCAAGGTCGCAGTCATCGGCGGCGGCCCCGCGGGCCTCGCCGCCGCCTCGTTCCTGAGCCGTGCCGGCGCCGACGTCACCGTCATGGAGCGCACCGGCAAGCTCGGCGGCATCGTGCGCCACGTGATCCCCGGCTTCCGCATCTCCGACGCCGACATCGACCACGACGTGAGCCTCTGCCTGGCCCACGGCGCCAAGGTGGAGACGGGCGTCTCCGTCGAGAGCGCCGCGGCCCTTAAGAACCTCGGCTACGACAAGGTCGTCATCGCCGCCGGCGCCTGGGCGCCCGGCCGCGAGGTGCTGCCGGAGGGCTCCACCATCGACGCCATCGAGTTCCTCGAGATGGCCAAGAAGGACCCGGAGTCCGTGTCCCTCGGCACCGACGTCGTCGTGATCGGCGGCGGCAACACCGCGATGGACGTGGCCCGCGCCGCGACGCGCATCGACGGCGTCAAGAACGTGCGCCTCGTGTACCGTCGCGACGCCGCCAACATGCCGGCCCAGGAGGAGGAGCTCCTCGACGCGCTGGCGGACGGTGTGGAGCTCTGCGCGCTGCTGAGCCCGGTCGCCCTGGCCGACGACGTCCTCACCTGCGACGTCATGGAGCTCGGCGAGCCCGACGCTTCCGGCCGCCGCCGTCCCGTCAAGACCGGCGAGCAGACCACCGTGCCGGCCACCGCGGTCATCCGCGCCGTGGGCGAGCAGCTGGAGCGCAGCCTGTTCGAGAACTCCGGCATCGAGCTCACCGACCGCGGCCTTCCGAAGGTCGACTCCCACCTCATGACCTCCGTCGACGGCGTGTACGTGGTGGGCGACGCCCGCCGCGGCCCCGCGACCATCGTCGAGGGCATCGCGGACGCGCAGGTCGTGGCCGAGGCCATCACCGGGTGCGCCTTCGACGGCAAGGGCGCGAGCAACATCGACCCCGAGTACGGGAAGAACCTCGCCACCCGCGGCGACCTGTGCCTCAGCTGCGACAAGTGCGCCACGAGCCGTTGCCTCGAGTGCCCGACCGTCTGCGAGACCTGCGTCGAGGTGTGCCCGAACCGCGCGAACATCGCGGTGCGCGTGGCCGGCGAGCGCCAGCGCCAGATCGTGCACGTGGACGGCATGTGCAACGAGTGCGGCAACTGCGCCGTGTTCTGCCCGTACCAGGGCGGCCGTCCCTACAAGGACAAGCTCACGGTCTTCTGGAGCGAGGAGGACCTCCACGACTCGGAGAACGAGGGCTTCCTCGCCCTTGAGGACGGGCGCTTCAAGGTCCGCCTCGACGGGGAGATCCGGGTCCACGACATCGACGACCCGGCCTGCGGGTTGCCGGAGGGCGTGCGGCGGCTGATCCAAGCCGTCCGCGACGATTACGGCTACTTGCTCTGCAAGTAGGAAACCGGGACCGTTCACCTCGCAAAAGGTGAACGGTCCCCTTCGTTACGGGGAGTCCCCGCGCTTCATGGAGTATCCAGACGCAGGCGAGCGGGGTTTCGAAGAGAATCAGACATCGTTCAAGTCCGATGTGATTGAGGAGAGACATGCCCGAGAGTTACACCATCACCGTCAACGGGCAGGTGCACGAGACGAGCGAGGACAAGTCGCTGCTGCGGTACCTCCGCAACAACCTCAAGCTCAAGTCCGTCAAGGACGGCTGCTCCGAGGGCGCCTGCGGCACCTGCACGATCATCGTGGACGGCAAGGCCACCCGTGCCTGCACGCTCACCACCAAGCGCGCCGACGGCAAGACCGTCGTCACCACCGAGGGGCTCACGCCCGAGGAGCGGGAGGCCTTCGTCTACGCGTTCGGCGTCAAGGGCGCCGTGCAGTGCGGCTTCTGCACCCCGGGCATGGTCATGAGCGGCAAGGCCCTCATCGACCAGAACCCGGACCCCACCGAGGCCGAGATCAAGAAGGCCATCCGCGGCAACATCTGCCGCTGCACCGGCTACAAGAAGATCATCGAGGGCATCCAGCTTGCCGCCGCCATCCTCCGAGGCGACGAGGTCATCGACGAGGCCTTCGAGAAGGGCGACGAGGGCTTCGGCGTGGGCGACCGCGCGTTCCGGCTCGACGTCCGCGAGAAGGTGCTCGGCACCGGCAAGTACCCCAACGACTTCGACGAGCGCGACTTCCCTGGCCTCGTGCACGCGGCGGCCGTGCGCTCGGTGCACCCGCGCGCCGTGGTCAAGAAGATCCACTACAAGGAGGCCATGCAGGTCCCCGGCGTGATCACGGTGCTCACCGCCAAGGACGTCCCGGTGAACAAGGTGGGCCACCTGCAGCAGGACTGGGACGTCATGATCGCCGAGGGCGACACCACCCGCTGCGTGGGGGACGCCATCGCGCTCGTCGTGGCCGAGACGCCCGACGCCGTGCGCATGGCCCGCGACGCGATCCTTGTGGACTACGAGGTGCTCGAGCCGGTGCGCAACTGGGAGGAGGCCGCCGCCGAGGGCGCGCCTGCGATCCACGAGCACGCGCCCAACAACATCTGCCAGCAGCGCCACATCACCCGCGGCGACGCCAAGACCGCGCTCGCCAACTCCGCCTACACGGTCACGGAGACCTTCCACACGCCGTTCACCGAGCACGCGTTCCTCGAGCCGGAGTGCGCCGTGGCGTACCCGGAGGGCGACGGCGTGCACATCGTGACGACGGACCAGGGCGTCTACGACACCCGCCACGAGGTCTCGCACATGTTTGGCTGGGACGACGAGCCCGAGCGCGTCGTGGTGGAGAACGCCCTCGTGGGCGGCGGCTTCGGAGGCAAGGAGGACGTGTCCGTCCAGCACCTCGCGGCCCTGGCCGCGCTCGCCGTGAACCGCCCGGTCAAGTGCCGCCTCACGCGCCAGGAGTCCATCAACTTCCACCCCAAGCGTCACAAGATGGACGCCACCTTCACCGTGGGCTGCGACGAGAACGGCATGCTCACCGGCCTCGACTGCGACGTGTACTTCGACACCGGCGCCTATGCGTCCCTCTGCGGCCCGGTCCTCGAGCGCGCCTGCACCCACGCGCCCGGCCCGTACACCTACCAGAACACGGACATCCGCGGCTACGGCTACTACACCAACAACCCGCCCGCGGGCGCGTTCCGCGGCTTCGGCGTGTGCCAGACGGAGTTCGCCCTCGAGATGTGCCTCGACAAGCTCGCCGAGAAGGCAGGCCTCGACCCGTGGGAGATCCGCTACCGCAACGCCATCGAGCCCGGCAAGGCGCTCCCGAACGGCCAGATCGCCGACTGCTCCACGGCCCTCAAGGAGGCCCTGATCGCGGTCAAGGACGTGTACTACGCGAACAAGGACCACGCAGGCATCGCGTGCGCGATGAAGAACGCCGGCGTCGGCGTCGGCCTGCCGGACAAGGGTCGCGCCCGTATGATCGTGAACGACGGCGTCGTCGAGGTGTACTGCGCCGCCTCCGACATCGGCCAGGGCTGCAAGACGGTCTTCGCCCAGATGGCCTGCCAGTCCACCGGGCTCCCGCTGGAGAAGATCCGCATGATGCCCGTCTCCACCAAGCTCGGCCCCGACTCCGGCACCACCTCCGGCTCGCGACAGACGCTCATCTCGGGCGAGGCCATCCGCATGGTGGGCGCGGACGTGGCCGCCGACCTGGCCACCGTGGGCGGCGACCTCTCCCAGCTCGAGGGCAAGGAGTACTACGAGGAGTTCTTCGACCCCACTGACAAGCTGGGCGCCGACGTTCCCAACCCCAAGAGCCATGTGGCCTACGGCTTCGCCGCGTCCGTGGCCGTGCTCGACGACGAGGGCTGGGTCGCCGAGATCCACCAGGCCCACGACTCCGGCAAGGTCGTGAACCCCATCGCGATCCAGGGGCAGATCGAGGGCGGCGTGCTCATGTCCATGGGCTACGCGCTCACCGAGAAGTTCCCGCTCAAGGACTGCGTGCCCACCGCCAAGTACGGCACCCTCGGCCTCTTCCGCGCGGACAAGATCCCCGAGATCGACGCGATCTACGTGGAGAAGGAGCAGCTGCTGCCGTTCGCCTACGGCTCCAAGGGCGTCGGCGAGATCTCGTCGATCCCCACGGCCCAGGCCATCGCGGGGGCCTACTACGCCAAGGACGGCATGTTCCGCACCTCGCTGCCGCTGGCCGACACGCCCTATGCGCCGAAGCCCAAGCCGGCGAAGAAGAAGATGACGCCGGAGGAGATCCAGGCGGCGATCGCCGCCAAGAAGGCCGCCAGGGCCAAGAAGGCCGAGTAAGGACCCGGGCGCCCGGCCCGGATGAGAGGCCGGGCGCCCGCACCCCGTGTGAGGGACGACGGGGTCCGCGAGACGAGAGGGGCCTCAAGAGGAAGACCCTTTCGAGGACAATCGAAGACGACGACCCATCGCGTAAGGGCCGCCAGCCACAGAACCGAGCG
>Jenna_p2__coassemble_2800_pt1 | contig 8744 bp, 4 predicted proteins | sample Jenna_p2__metabat2_low_PE_018 | metagenome-assembled genome bin Jenna_p2 | reverse complement strand
CATAACGACCGCTGGGCTGGGGGTGGGGCCGCGCGGGGCGGAGGCGTCGACGCGGAGTGCCGGGCGTGCCCCCTTTGCGTTGCGATCGCAATGCAAAGCAAAAGCCGTTGCGCTATTGAATGGTTCAACTGGGGTTTTGCTCCTGCTGAACCATTCGCCGAGTCTTTGTGTTGCGATTACAAACCAAAGCGACCCCACAGGTTTGCGAATGCAAACGCCCGACGCCTCATCGGTGCGATCGCCTCTGCAGTTTGTCTGCAGTTCCGCAGAGCCGGTACCACTTGTTGCAGACTTGCTCGCTGGGCGCGCGCCTCGATGCTGCGCGCTCCTATACTTTTGAGTTGTCCGTTCTTTTTCCAAAGAAAGAGGCCGTTCATGTACAAGGCGCTCGTCGCATGCAAGGCGGGTCTGGGCTCGTCGATGATGCTCAAGGTCAAGGCCGACCAGGTGATCAAGGAGAACGAGTTCCCCATCACCACCCAGCACGGCTCGCTCGACGCGGTGCCGGACTTCCGCGGCGACCTGATCCTCACGCAGACGGACATGGCCGGCAAGGTGGAGGCCCCGGCGGGCGTGTACGTGGCCACGGTCGAGAACATCCTCGACAAGGAGGAGATCAAGGCCGCGCTCGAGGGCTTCCTCAAGACGAAGGACTGGCAGCCGGCCGCACGATAGCCGAGACTCGAGGGGTGCTTTCGGGCACCCCTTTTTTTGATGCGGCTGCCGGACACGGGAGCCGCAGCTTTGTGAGCGTGTGACGGGAGACGAAGGAGGCGCGATGGCGCGGATCGAGAAGGTGCTGATTGGCCAGTCGGGCGGCCCGACGGCCGTCATCAACGCAAGCCTGGCCGGGGCCGTTCGGTCCGCTCGTGCGCTGGGCGCCCCCGTTCTCGGAATGGCCCATGGCATCGAGGGTCTGCTCCATGACGAGGTCGTGGACTTGGACGTTGCCGTGCCGGACGACCGGAGCCTCGACGTGCTCCGCTCCACGCCCGGCAGCTACCTCGGGTCGTGTCGGTACAAGCTCCCAAGCCCTGAGGAGGCGCCGGCCGTCTACGACGCGTTGCTCGGCACTCTCGACCGCCTGGGCGTCGGCGTCGTGGCGTACATCGGCGGCAACGACTCGATGGACACCATCGACAAGCTCGGCCGCTACGGGGAGGCGGCGGGCAGCGCCATCCGCTTCATGGGCGTGCCGAAGACCATCGACAACGACCTGGTGGCCCAGGACCACACGCCCGGCTACGGCAGCGCGGCCAAGTTCGTGGCCACCTGCGTCTCCGAGCTCGCGTGCGACGCCTCGGTGTACCCGGTCAAGAGCGTGCTCGTGGTGGAGACCATGGGGCGCGACGTGGGCTGGCTCGGCGCGGCATCTTCGTTGGCATGGACGGCGGGGTCTCGAGGCCCGGACATTGTGCTCGTGCCCGAGGCGCCCGTCTCGCTCGATGCGTTCCTTGACAAGGTGTCGAACCTCTTGGCCGTGCAGGACTTTGTGATGGTGGCGGTGAGCGAGGGGGCCCGCGGCCTCGACGGGCAGCCCCTTTATGCGGAGGAGGGCGCGAGGGAGGACGCGTTCGGCCACGCGGCGTCCCAGGCCGGCGTCGGCGGCTTTCTGGCGCGTCTCGTGTCCGAGCGGCTCGGTTGCAAGGCGCGCGGGGTGGAGCTGTCCACGCTCCAGCGCTGTGCCGCCCATGTGGTCAGCGGGCGCGATCGCGAGGAGGCGGAGGCGCTCGGAGCGCTGGCGGTGCGCGTCGGTCTCGAAGGCCGGAGCCGCGGGATGTCGTGCCTCGCTCGCGTGAGCGACCTTCCCTACGAGGTGCGCCTCGGCGTCACGGACGTCTCCGCGGTCGCCAACGAGGTGCGCCAGCTTCCCGGGTCGTGGATCGCGAATGACGGCATGGGCGTCACGGCGGAGTTCGAGCGGTACGCGCGGCCGCTCGTGGAGGGAACGGACACGTGCCGCTGGGTGGACGGCGTGCCCTGGCACCTCAGGGCGCCCTTCGGGGAGACCGTGGCCCTCTAGGCGGTCGCAACGGTTCTCTAACCACCGGTCAGAGCGGTTAGAATTGTAGAAATACTTGTGTCCATGCTCTCACAGTGTGGGAGGTACCGTTCGCCGAACCACCTTCTGGTGGCATCGGTGTATCTGGCGCTGTCGGTTTATGCACTCGGGATAACTGGCAGTAATGTAGCCATAGATACTATGTTAGTTGATGAAACAAAAGAGAACACGACGGGTCAGATCTGGCAAGCCTCAGAGCTGAAAAGGTTGTAACGATCAAGCCAAATGATCCGCGCTACAGTCTTTCTGGACGTTTTCAGAAAGGAGCGGAGATGGGCGTGGCGACGGGTTGGCAGGACGGGGCGGCTCTTGTGGGGACGCAGGTCTCGGCGCTCTACCAGGCGGAGCCTCCGCGGGTGCGCCGGCGGAGGCTGGCGTCTCGGCTCGTCTCGGCCGCTCGTTCGGGTGCCCCGGTCACGCTCTGCGCCTGCCGTGGCGCCGGCGCCACATCCCTGCTGAGGGACGCGGCCGCGCTTTGGCGCGAGGAGGGCGGCGAGGTGCGGTTTGTCTCGCTGCGTGGCGCTCCGGCGGCCGATGTGCCCGCGCTCCTGCGTCGGGCGAGGGAGTGCCTCGCCGGCGTCGTCGCGCCCACGCTGCTTCTGGTGGACGACATGCCGGGGCTCGAGGAGTTCACGGCGCGCGACGCGGCCTGCGAGCTGGAGCTCCTTGCCCGGCTCGTGCCCACTGTGTGCGCGACGGGGCCGGACGGCGAGCTGCTCGTGGAGGCGCTCGGCGAGCACCCCGCATGGGACACCAGCGAGCTGGGCGTCCGCTACGACGAGGTGGAGCACTGGCGCGTCGGCGACCTCTCGACGCGGGGCTTTCAAGAGCTGACCGGCGGGGTCGTGTCCTTGGCCGAGGCGTTGCGAGCCGACATGCGGGAGGGGCGCGGGGTCGGTGGCCCTCGCTACCAGGAGCAGCGGGCGCGTATGCTCTGCGTCGCCGTGGAGGGCGCGCTGATCGGCGAGGAGCGGCGCCTGCGGGGAGCGATGGCGCTGCTCGGCACGGGGACGTTCGGCCAGCTGCGCGGCCTCGGGCTCGCGTGTTCGCACGAGTTGGTCTCGTCCACCTGCGCCGAGGCCCCCGCGCTTGGAGTCGAGCGGTCGGGCGGCCGCTTCTCGATTGTGGGCGGTGCGCTGTGCCCCGAGCCGGTGGCCGAGCTATGCGGTCGCCTGTGGCCGGACCTGGCCTGCGAGGTGGTCTCCCTGCATATGGAGGAAGGGCGGCTGGCCCAGGCCATCGCTGTGGCCGCTGGGTGCGTCGACGCTCCGGAGCTTGAGAAGGTCCTCTCTGGGCGTTGGGTGGAGCTGTGGGACGCCGGCGGTCGCTCTCTGATGGAGGAGCTCGCCGCCCGAAGCCCGCAGGGCCTCGCTGCGGCGGCCCTCGCGGTGCTGTCGGGGGACGCCAAGGCCGAGCCGCCGGACCGTTCGCCGTGCTGGGAGCCGGTTCGGGCGCTGCGCGAGGTGGGGGCGCTCGGGGGCGCGACCGGTCTGTCTCGCGGTGACGGCGTGCGTGCCCTGCGGTTCTGCGGGGCGCCTCCCGACGATGCCCTGACCACGTCCGCGTGTGTGGCCGGCCTCTGGGACCTCTGGGAGTCCCGCCGCGCGCTCGCCGCCGGGGATCTGGCCGGGGCGCTCGGCGTCACGTCCCGTGGGCTCGGCTCCGTGGGCGACGAGTCTGTCGTGGGCGCCTTGCTCGCCCAGGACCGCTACCTTGCGGAGGCCGGCCTCGGTCACGATACCCGGGGCAGCCGGTCGCGCGCGGAGGACGGGCTGCGCCTGCTCTGTGACCGAGGCGGTCCTCTCGGCCCTCGGGAGGCGGCTCGTCATGCGGTCGCGGACCTCGTCGTTGGGCGCCCGGTGAGCGCCGACGTTTTCTCCCAGGCCCTCGGGGTCGCTGTCAGCCACGGGGACCTGCTCGGGCGCGGGTGCGCGCTCATCGGTCAGGGCCTGCGTTCGTTTGAGGCCGGGGACTTCTCGGCGGCGCATTCCCGTGGCTGCGAGGCGGCGCGCTTGGGGGAGGGGTGCGCGTGCGCGCCCCTTCGAGAGGGCGGGGCTGCGTTGAGCTTGATGGCGGAGCTCTCCTTGGGTCTGGAGCCGCACGTGGAGGCGCCGCTCGTCTCGCCGGACCTCTGTCTTCTGGCGGAGTGCGCCGTGCCCGTCGAGGAGGGTCCCGCGTCGGCGCGCCTACCTGCGCATCGCGACGCAACCCCGCGCGGGATGTCGCTCGCTCTGCTGCGGGGCGCGCTGTCGCGGCCCGGCCGCGCCCAGGACCGCCTGTGGGCGGCCCTTCCGGGAAGCTGGCGCGAGGCCCACGGGGCGCGAACGACGGAGCCTGTCGCGGTGGGCGTCCAGTTGCCGTTGCCGGTGGGCGTCTCTGCGGACGCGCCCCTCTTGGAGGTCGACCTGCTCGGCGGCCTGTCCGTACGTCTGGACGGGCGCGTCGTGGACCCGGCGAAGTTCCGGCGCACGGGGTCGCGCCACCTGCTCGCGATCCTGGCCGTGCGTTCCGGCCACCAGATCACGCGGGCGGAGCTGGCGGCCGAGCTGTGGCCGGAGCTCCCGCCCGAGCGCGGGCGCCGGAACCTCTACTCCATCGTGTCCTGTGCTCGACGGGGCCTCGGGGAGCGCGAGTACGGCCCTTGCTACCTGCTGAGCACCCGGGACCTTATCGCGTTCAACGCCGACACCACGGTCGTGGACCTCGACGGCTTCGAAGCCCTGCTGGAGCGCGCACGGGCTGCGGACGCCACCGACGCCGAGCGCGTGGCCTTGGCGGAGCGCGCCTCGTCCCGGTACCGTGGGGGCAGCTACCTGCCGGAAGGCGCAGAGCCACGGGCCTTGCACAACTATCACGATTGGCTCGAGTCCCGCTACGTGGAATGCCTGCTCACCGGTGCGAGGAGCGCCCTGCGCCTGCGGCGCCCGCACGTGGCGCGGGGCTTTGCACGAGAGGCGGCGGAGCGCGCGCCCTTGCTCGAGGAAGCGGCACGGCTGCTCATGGAGGCTCTCGTGCGCGAGGGGCGCCCTCTGGAGGCGCAGGGTGCGTTCAACGCTTTCGTCCGCGCGGCGAACGAGGCGGGGCTGCCGGTGCCGGAGGGCCTCGTTGCGCTGCGCGAGGGGTTGGCGGAGGAGCTCGCAGCCCCCGTCGGGCTCGTCGCGTGACCTGCGACGGAGACGTGACCTGCGGTTCGTGGGACGCGACCCCAGTCTGGGAATGTGGTGCAAGGTGCCTTGCAGGTTCTCAGCCGCCCGGTTTGAGCCTATAGTGAAGGGGCTCAAAAGTGCATCTAAACTCATCGATTTTGTGGGACGCCCGCCGTCCTGTTCGATGGTGAACGACCGAAAGGACGCCATGGCCGGCCTGTTCTCAAAGATCCTCTCCCTGGGCTCGGACAAGGAGCTCAAGGAGTTCCAGAAGGTCGCGGACCGCGTGAACGAGCTCGGCCCCGGCTACGCCAAGATGACCACCGACGAGCTTGCGGGGCTCACCGCGAAGTTCAAGGAGCGGGTGGCCGCGGGCGAGGACCTCGACCACCTGATGCCCGAGGCGTTCGCCGCGGTCCGCGAGATGTCCGACCGCACCATCGGCATGCGCCACTTCGACGTGCAGGTGATCGGCGCCGTCGCGCTCCACAAGGGCATGATCGCCGAGATGAAGACCGGCGAGGGCAAGACGCTCGTCTCGACGCTCGCCGGCTACCTCAACGCGCTCGAGGGCAAGGGCGTGCACATCGTCACGGTGAACGACTACCTGGCGCGCCGCGACTCCGAGTGGATGGGCCAGCTTTACCACGCGATGGGCATGTCCGTGGGCCTGCTCCAGAACGGCATGCCGCTGCCCGCGAAGCAGCCGGCGTACGCCGCGGACGTCACCTACGGCACCAACAGCGAGTTCGGTTTCGACTACCTGCGCGACAACATGGTCACCCGCGCCGCCCAGCGCGTGCAGCGCGGCCACCACTACGCGATCGTGGACGAGGTGGACTCGATCCTCATCGACGAGGCCCGCACGCCGCTCATCATCTCCGGCGCCGGCACCAAGTCCGCCACCACCTACCGCGACTTCGCCAAGGCCGTCCGCGGCCTGACACCGGACGTGGACTTCGAGATGGACGAGGCCAAGCACACGATCATGGCCACCGACGACGGCCTCAAGAAGATCGAGAAGCGCCTCGGCATCGACAACATCTACGGCGACATGGCCGGCCAGCTGGTGAACCACCTGCAGCAGGCGCTCAAGGCCGAGTACCTCTTCCATCGCGACCAGCAGTACGTGGTCACCGGCGGCGAGGTCAAGATCGTCGACGAGTTCACCGGCCGCATCATGGAGGGGCGCCGCTACTCCGACGGCCTGCACCAGGCCATCGAGGCCAAGGAGAACGTGCAGGTGCTCGAGGAGAACCAGACCCTCGCCACGATCACGCTGCAGAACTACTTCCGCCTCTACGACAAGCTCTCCGGCATGACGGGCACCGCCATGACCGAGGACGGCGAGTTCCGCGAGATCTACCACCTGCCGGTCCAGGAGATCCCGCCCAACCGCCCGGTGCAGCGCGTCGACCACGACGACCAGATCTACCGCTCGGTGGAGTACAAGTTCCAGGCCGTCGCGAACGACATCGAGGAGCGCCACAAGAAGGGCCAGCCGGTCCTCGTGGGCACCGTCACCATCGAGAACTCCGAGCGCCTCTCGCGCCTGCTCAACAAGCGCGGCATCAAGCACGAGGTGCTCAACGCCAAGTTCCACGAGCGCGAGGCCGCCATCGTGGCGCAGGCCGGCCGCGAGGGCGCCGTGACCATCGCCACCAACATGGCCGGCCGCGGCACCGACATCCTGCTCGGCGGCAACCCGCAAGTGCTCGCCGAGGAGACGCTCATCGAGCAGGGCGTGGACCTGGCCGAGGCCACCGACGAGCAGCGCGCGGAGGCCATCGCCGCCGCCAAGAAGACCTGCGAGGTGGAGCGCGAGCACGTGGTCGAGGCCGGCGGTCTCTGCGTGATCGGCACCGAGCGCCACGAGTCCCGCCGCATCGACAACCAGCTCCGCGGCCGCTCCGGCCGTCAGGGCGACCCGGGCGAGACGCAGTTCTACCTGTCCCTCGAGGACGACCTCATGCGCCTCTTCGGCGGCGACCGCATGGATCGCATCGGCGCGATGATGCAGCGCTACGACATGCCTCCCGACATGCCGCTCCAGGCCAAGATGGTCTCGAAGGCAGTGGAGAGCGCCCAGCGCAAGATCGAGGAGATCAACTTCGGCATGCGCAAGAACGTCCTCGACTACGACGACGTGATGAACCAGCAGCGCCAGGTCATCTACCAGGAGCGCAACCGGGTGCTCGACGGCGAGGACCTCGTGGGCCTCATGAACGACGTGATGGACTCCTGCGTCAAGGACATCTGCGACCAGTGCGTGAGCACGGACCTCAAGCCCGAGGACTGGGACCTCGACGGCCTGAAGGAGTGGCTCGAGGACCTCACCGGCGTCAAGGAGCTGCCGGAGCTCACGGCCGACATGGGTCGCGAGAAGATCCAGGCGACGGTGCGCGAGTTCGTCGGCAAGCTCTACGACGAGCGCGCCGAGGAGCTGGGCGCCGACGCGATGTCCAACCTCTGCCAGCAGATCATGCTCCGCGTGATCGACACCCGCTGGATGAGCTACCTGCAGGAGATGGACTACCTCAAGTTGGGCATCGGCCTCCGCGGCTTCGGTCAGCGCGACCCGCTCGTCGAGTACAAGCAGGAGGCGTTCCGCGCGTTCACGCTGCTGGTCCAGGCGCTGTACGAGGACTTCCTGCGCACGATCCTTCGCATCCAGGTGGCGAGCGCCCGCACCCAGGCCGCCAAGCAGGAAGAGCCCGACCACCTTGCCGGGGCCACCTACTCCGGCCCGACGGAGGTGGACGGTGATCAGGGCCAGCGTCGCTCGACTCGTATCGCCACCACGTCGAACGTGGCCCGCGATGGCGAGGAGGAGAAGGCACACAAGCACACGCCGTACCGAAAGGACGAGAGCGACCCCTACGCGAACGTGGGCCGCAACGACCCCTGTCCCTGCGGCAGCGGGAAGAAGTTCAAGAACTGCCACGGCCGGCAGCGGTAGCGGACGGGCGCGACGGTGAGCCCCTCTCGACGTGGTCGGGAGGGGGCTTTCTTCTATATGTCGGCGCTCTTGTTCGCGAGCGCGTTTACGGGGAAACGATTGCCCGCAAACAAATGAAAGCAGTTGCGGGGAAATGGGGCTCATTGCCCCTCTGTACGGGCGCCACCTGCGGTTTTGCTCGCGAAAGGGATTGCGGGGAAACGTTTCTCCGCAAGGAGGGGCCCGTAGTTTGCGGGGAAACGTTTCTCCGCAAGCTTCGCGCACCCCGTCTCGGCCTCTTTCTCGTCGCACGCGGGTACGCGCTACCATGAGTCCCGCACCAACACCGGCCCGAGAAAGGACGCCCGATGGCCCAGGAGATCACGCACGACTTGGACGCCCTCGAGGCCCGTCTCGGTGAGGTGGAGGGCTATCTGGGCCTCGATGCCACGCGCGACACGATCGCGACCCTTGAGGAGGAGAGCGCCGCGCCGGGCTTTTGGGACGATGCCGACGCCGCCCGCGCCACGATGGAGCGGCTCGCCCGTGCCAAGGAGGACGTGCAGGCCTTCGAGGAGGCCCGGGCGCTGCTCGGTGA
>Jenna_p2__coassemble_2789_pt1 | contig 8797 bp, 5 predicted proteins | sample Jenna_p2__metabat2_low_PE_018 | metagenome-assembled genome bin Jenna_p2 | reverse complement strand
GGCCTGGTAGGCCTTGAGGGCCCGATAGAGCGCCACGAGGTCCTCGCGGCCCGGCGCCTGGGACCCGAGGATCCGCTCGTTGATGCGCGCGTCGCCGGAGCCGAAGAGCAGGTGCACCTGCGCCGGACGCCCGTCTCGGCCCGCGCGGCCGCTCATCTGGTTGAACTCGACCGCTCCAAAGGGCAGGTGGTAGAGCACCACGTGACGGATGTCCGGGAGGTTGACGCCCTCGCCGAAGGCCGAGGTGGACACGATGCAGCTGAGGCGGCCGTCGCGGAAGGCGCGCTCCACCTCCACACGCTCGGACCGCGTGAGGCCGGCGTTGTAGAACGCGATCCTCTGGCCCAGCTGGGGCAGCCGTTGGCGCAGCATCCGCGCGAGCGCCACGGACTGGTCGCGCGAGTTCACATAGATCACGGTCTTCTCGCCGGTGCCCACGACCCCGGTCACAAAGCCCTCGCGGTCCCGAAGGTCGCGACGGTCGTCGATGGCGAGGTTGGCGCGCACAGAGACGTCCTTGACCACCGACTCGATGCCCCCGAGCCGACAGACCTCCTGCGCCACCGGGTCGCTCGCCGTGGCCGTGACCGCGAGCACCTCCGGGCGGCCCAGCTCGTCGAGCACGCGCGGCAGCTCCTGATAGGCGCCGCGGTCGCCGCCCTTGGACGCGCCAGCGTGATGGGCCTCGTCGATGACGACGAACCCCACGCGACCGGCCTTCGCGAACTCCTGGGAATGGATCGCGAGGTACTCGGGGGTGGTCAGCACGACGTCCACCGAGCCGTCCGCCAACCCGGCGTAGACCTCGGCGCGCTCCTCGGCGCCCGACTCGCCCGTGAGCCGGCGCACGCTGATGCCGAAGGGCTCGAGGGCCTCCTCCAGGTGGAAGGCCTGGTCGTTCACGAGGGCCCGGAGCGGGTACACGAAGACGCTCGCCCGGCCGTCGAGCAGGGCGCGGCGCGCGGCATGGATGTGGAAGATGAGCGACTTGCCTCGGCCGGTGGCCATGACGCAGAGGGTCGAGCGGCCGGCGGCCAGCTCCTCCAGGGCGCGGGCCTGGGCCGGCAGCAGCGCGTGGTCGCCGATCATGGCCCGGCGCAGGGCGTCGGTGAGCCCCTCGGCGTCGAGGCCGGCGAGGTCCGGACGAGCGGCCGCGGCCGCGACCGACTCCACCGCGGCCACGCTCACCTTTGAGACCTCGAGGTTCGCGCCCCAGGCGCGCTCGGTGCCCATCGCGTCGGGAACCCCGCCCGTGACGTCCGTCACCACGCAGCGGTAGGCCTGGCCCCGGTCCATGACGGGGGCAATGGCGGCCGCGATCTGGCGCCGCAGGTAGCCCACGGGGGCGCCGTCCTGCGTGAACAGCGCGATCGCCTGAGGGTCCGCAGGGTTGTCGGGCTCGCGCCGAAGCAGGAGCTCCTGGCCGGGCACGAGCGAGGCCACCGTCTCCTGCCGACCCGGCTGCGTCACCCCCACGGCCTTCGTGAAGAACGAGTCCTCGTCGGCGACGCCGGCGTAGGAGTCGCGCACGAGGATCTGGGGGGCACGCTCGAAGAGCGCCTCCACAAGGCCAGGCGCGCCGGGAGACGCCTCGGGCTCCCGGAAGATCACGTCGCGCACCATGAGCTTGACCTTGGAGCGGCCCTGCCACACCTCCACGACGGGCTCGAAGACGAGGTCGACGAGGCCGTCGTAGGCAGCCGCCTTGGCGGGGTCCGGCGCGCGGAACTGGATGCAGGCGACGCTCGACACGCCGTCGCTCGCAAAAAAGCGCAGGTGCTCGGCGCCGGCGCCCACAAGCGAGCGTCCGCGCATGGTCACGCCCCGCACGGCCATGAGCGGCACCTTGTTGCCCTGGCCGAAGGGTCGGAGCGCGTCGAGGCCGGCCACGCCGTCGATGGTCAGCTCGTCGAGCCGAGCCACGCAGGCCACCTCCTCGCGGCTCTGGAACTGCTCGGCCGGCAGCGCTGAGAGCTCTGCCGTGAGCCGGTCGCGGAACTCGTCGAGCTTGTCGGCGTCCATCGTCACGCCCACCGCGCCGGCGTGGCCGCCGAAGCGCGTGAGCAGGTCGCGGCACCCGTCCACCGCGTGGTAGAGGTCCACGGACCCCACCGACCGGCCAGAGCCCCGCGCGACGCCGTCCTGAATCGAGAAGACGAGGCTCGGCACATGGAAGTGGCTCACGACGCGGCTCGCGACGATGCCCTTGACGCCCTCGTGCCAGCCCTCGCCGCCGAGCACCACGCAGGGCTCGCCATGGTAGGCGTGCTCGGCCTCGGCAAGGGCCTTGTCGGAGAGCTCGCCCTCGATGGCACGGCGCTCCTGGTTGACGGCCTCGAGCTTCTCGGCCAGGGCCTGGGCCTCGCGCCGGTCGTCGGCCATCAAGAGGTCGAAGGCCATCTGCACGTCGCCCATGCGCCCGGCCGCGTTGAGGCGCGGGGACAGCGAGAAGGGCAGCCCGTCGGCCTCGATGGTGGAAAGGTCGCACCGGGCCTCGGCCGCCAGCGCCACGAGCCCGGGCCGGCGCCCTTCGCGCAGCTGCCGGATGCCCGCCGAGACAAGCGCGCGGTTCTCGGCCGTGAGCTCCATCATGTCGCTCACGGTGCCGAGGCACGCGAGGTCTAGGTAGTCGAGCCAGAGCCGGGGCTGGCCGCGGCGGCGCCCCAGCTCCTGCAGCAGCTTGAGCGCTACGCCGACGCCCGCCAGATCGCGGCTGGGGCACGCCGGGTCCAGTTTGGGGTCGCAGACGGGCACGCCCTTGGGCACGGACTCGCCGGGCTCGTGGTGGTCCGTGACGGCGACGTCGATGCCGAGCTCGCGGACACGGGCCACCTCGTCCGCGCTCGCGATGCCGTTGTCGACGGTGACGATGAGGGACGGGGCGGCCTGGTCCACCACGCGGTTGACGGCCTCGCTCGAGAGCCCATAACCCTCGTCGAAGCGCCGCGGGATGAATGGCTCGACCGAGCCGCCGAGCGCGCGCAGCCCCAACGTGAGGAGCGCGGCCGACGTCATGCCGTCGACGTCGAAGTCGCCGAAGACCGCGATCGCCTCGCCGTCGTCGAGCGCGCGCTCCACACGGTCCGCGACGTCCGCAAGCCCGGGAATCTCCAGAGGGTCGTGCCAGTCGCGGTCGAGCGACGGAGTCAGGAACCGCTCGGCCGCGTCCACGTCGGTGACGCCGCGGGCGGCCAGCACGCGAGCGGCCAGGGAGCCAAGGCCGAGCGCCTCTCGAAGGGTCCTCTCGGCCGCCGCATCGGGGGCGAGCACGCACCAGCGGTCGCTTTCCAGCACTCCGGCCATGTCGCCCCCCTCCCCTGCGCGGTCGTCTCGTCTCATCGTGTCGGTGCCGATCAGTATAGGCCGGAGGCGGAGGGTATCAGGCGCGGGCGACCGGGCCGCGCGCCCGGGGAGCCCCGGATCGGCTCGCTCGCGCCGCTGACCTCCTACGGGGCAAAAGTCTGCACGGTTTACCCTTTATCGGCCGCACGGCGGCACACTGCGGCTCCGAGCGCCGCGATGCCCTCTATACGGGGCAAGCGGCACAACGGTTTACCCCTTATCGGACCTGCCGCGCGAACGACCCGATGCGGGGCGCGACAGCGCGCGAACGCGTCGCACCTCGGCACGCGCGCCGCCAGCGCAAGGGCCCGGCACGATCAGAAGTCGCGCCGCCCGGCTTCGCTCTCGAGGAACGCCCGCTCGAACGCCGGGTAGCAGCCCTCGATCACGGCGTTCCGCGCGCGGCGCATGAGGTCAAGCAAGCACCAGATGTTGTGCAGAGAGATGAGGATCGAGCCGAGCATCTCCTTTTGCCGCACGAGATGGTTGAGATAGCTGCGCGAGAAACCCTGGGCGCACGCCGGGCAGCCGCAGGTCTCGTCGATGGGGCGCGGGTCGTCGATGAAGCGCGCGTGCTTGAGGTTCATGCGCCCCTCGCTGGAAAACGCGGTCCCCATGCGCGCCGTGCGGGTGGGCAGCACGCAGTCGAACATGTCGACGCCGCAGCCCACCGCGCGCACGAGCGTGGCCGGGTTGCCGACGCCCATCAGGTAGCGGGGCTTGTGCTTTGGCATGTACTCGCTGGCCAGCGGCGCGAGGGACTCAAACATGGTCTCGTGGCTCTCCCCCACCGAGTAGCCGCCGATGCCGTAGCCGGGGAAGTCGCCGCACTCCTCGAGCGCGCGGAGGCTCTGGACGCGCAGGGACAGGTCCATGCCACCCTGCACGATGCCAAAGAGCGCCTGGTCGGGACGCGTGTGGGCCTGCCAGCAGCGGGCCGCCCACGCGCTCGAGAGCTGCACCGCGCGCTCCAGGTACGCGCGGTCGCACGGGTAGCCCGGGCACACGTCGAGCTGCATCACGATGTCGGCACCGAGCAACTCGGCGATGCGCATGTTCTCCTCGGGCGTCCACGTGACGTGGCGGCCGTCGTAGTCCACGACGCGGAAGCTGACACCGTCGTCGGAGAGCTTCACGAAGTCGTTGTGAGAGAAGACCTGGAAGCCGCCGGAATCGGTGAGGATGGGGGCGTCCCAGCGCTCCCAGGCGTGGAGGCCGCCCATCTGCGCGATGAGCTCGGGCCCCGGGCGCTGGGAGAGGTGGTAGGTGTTGGCGAGGATGATCTTCGCGCCGAGCTGCTTGAGCTGGTCCGGCGTGATGCCCTTGACCGTGGCCTTGGTGCCGACCGGCATGAAGATGGGCGTCGGGACGTCGCCGTGCGCGGTGTGGAAGACGCCGGCGCGGGCGGCGCAATGGGGGTCCTCGGCCTGGATGTCGAAGGAGAAGAGCTGGTCTTGGGGCATGGCACCTCCTGGGCGCGCGGGTTTCTCGGCGGCTAAGTCTACCAGCGGCACGTGGACGCTTCGGTCAAAGCCGTTTGTCCACGCCCGGACGCTTCGGAGAGAGCCGTTTGTCCACGCCCCGTCGCGGGACGCATGTGCCGGACGCGTCTGTCCCGCAGACGCCGTTTCTGGGGACAGCGGCGACATGGGTACCTTAAGGTGTTGAACAAGGCACGAGAAACCAACCCGGCCCGAAGGAGCTGCCATGGACGACACCAAGCGCGAGGACGTGGAGCCTCAGGAGCCCGACACGGTCGAGGGGCCCGAGGACGACGCCCGCATCGAGGCTCCCACCGAAGAGGCCGCCGAGGACGACGCCGAGCTCGACGTGGAAGAGGACGTGCCTGAGAAGGACGAGGTCGAGGACACCGTCCAAGCCGAAGCCAAGGACGAGGACGAAGAGCCCACCGACGCAGACGAAGAACCCGCGCCCGCAGAGCCCATGGGGCAAGACGCCCCCCAGGCCGCTCCCGCACCGAGCCCAGTGGTCAAGCACATGAAGACCGTCACCACCGCCGCCAAGAAGGCCAGCACCTCGCTGACGCAGCAGACGAGCGAGGGGTTCACGGCGCTTCGTGCGGTAGGCAAGGCAAAGCGCGAGCACGCCCACGCCAAGGAGCAGCTCGCCCAGCTACAGGCCCAGATCGACGCGGACTCCGCCGACCTTGCCAAGCGCCGGGGCCTGCTCGACCGTTACGACGAGATCGTCGCGGCGCAGACCGAGGCGCGCGACAAGGCGCTGCAGACGATGCACCAGCTGCTCGACGAGGCGGACGCGCAGAACGACAAGGCCGGTCGCTACCAAAAGAAGCTCGAGGCCCTCAAGAAGGACGACGCCAAGGCGCTCCGTCCCTACAAGCAGGCCTTGGACAAGGCCAAGTCCGCGTCCGGCGACGCCGACAAGCGCCTCTCGGACGCCAAGAAAGCCCTGCGCTCGGCGGAGTCGGCGCTCAAGGACCTCGTCAAGCGGCGGGACGACCGCGTGAGCCAGGCGAACCGCGCCATCGACGCCTCGCAGCGGCGCATCGCGCAGCTGCAGGAGGACCTCGCGTCGGCGCAGCGGAACCCCGACGCATCGAGCGGCGACGTGGCCCGGCTCCGCAGTGACCACGCGGCCGAGATGGGGCGCCTCTCGAAGGCGCGCGAAGAAGTGGACGCGGCGCCCACCGAGCTGGCGGGCCCCATCGCCGACGCCAAGGAGCGGGTGTCCGACGCCACGAGCGCCAGAGACGACGCCCAGCGCGAGGCGGACTCCGCCAAGCAGGCCTGGAAGCAGGCCAAACGCGAGCACGACGAGGAAGCGGCGGCGTTCCAGAAGCACGAGGACGCCGTGGAGGACAAGGTCATCGAGGCCCAGAAGGAATGCCGCCGGCTCAAGAACGAGGCGGCGCAGCACCAGCAGGCGGCCGACGACGCACAGACAGCCCTGGACGAGGCCGAGGAGGTGCACGCCCACCCCGAGAAGATCCGCGACCTCGAGAACTCTGTGGCCGACAACCGCGCGGCGGCCGAGCTTCAGTCGCAGCAGGTGGATGCCCTTGCGCAGGCCGAGAAGGACGTACGGAAGAAGACGCTGTCGAGCCGCGTCGTGTTCGTGCTGGTGGTGGCCGCGGCCGTCATCATCCTCGTGCTGGTCTTCCTGATGCTGAACGGACAGTGACGAGCGAGGCGGAAGCGCCGTTTTTGGATCGGCGCCCGGCTTGGTTCTGTGGATTCACCCGGCCGAGCCACAGAACCAAGCCGCGGCTCGGCGGATTCGCCCCCGTGCGCCGTCGCAATCCGCAGAACGACGCAGCCTCGTTCTGCAGGTCCGCCGTCGAGGGACCGCTGACGCCGCGATCGCCGCCCGCGGCTCACAGGATGAGCATCGCGTCGCCGAAGGACAGGAAGCGGTACCGCTCGTCCATCGCGTGGGCGTACGCGTCCATGATCTGCTCGCGCGTCGCGAAGGCGCTCACGAGCATCATGAGCGTCGACCGCGGCACGTGGAAGTTCGTGACGAGCGCGTCCACCACGTGGTAGCAGCTGCCGGGCATCAGGTAGAGGTCCGTGGTCGCGTCGCGCCTCTCGACGAGGTCGCCCTCCCCCGTCCGCACCGAGGAGTCGTCGAAGTTCTCGAAGCGGCGCGCCACCATCGGCGGCTTGGCCGCCGGCGCGCCCGCGTCGTACGCGCTCTCCAGCGAGCGCACGGACGTGGTCCCCACGGCCACCACGCGCTTGCCGGCCAGCTTGGTCTCGTGCACGGCCTCAACCACCTCGGCCGGCACGTGGTACCGCTCGGTGTGCATCGCGTGGTCGCGGGGGTCGTCCTCCTCCACGAGGCGGAACGTGTCGATGCCCACCTCCAGTTCCACCTGCGCCACGCGGACGCCCTTCTCCTGCAGGCGCTCCAGCAGCTCGGGCGTGAAATGCAGGCCGGCGGTCGGCGCGGCGGCGGAGTGCTCCTCGCGCATCGCGTAGACCGTCTGGTACTTCTCGGGGTCGCCCGAGTAATCCGTGATGTAGGGGGGCAGGGGCACATGTCCGGCGGCATGGATGGCCTCGTCCAGCGTGCGGCCCTGTTGCGGGGCGAAGCGCACGAGACGACCGCCCTTGGAGTCCTCGACGAAGTCCTCGACGGTACCCGTGAGCACCACGTCGGCCGTGTCGGGCGCGTGCAGGGCGCCCGCGCGGTACTCGATCACCGCGCCCGGCTTGAGGCGCTTGCCGGGATTCACGAGGCACTCCCAGACGGTCCCGAGCGGATCGACGTCCTCGCGGCGCTTGAGCAGGAGCGTCTCGGCAACGCCGCCGGTGGGCTTCTTGCCCACCAGGCGCGCCGGGAGGACGCGGGTCTTGTTCACGACGAGCAGGTCGCCGGGCGCCAGGTAGTCGCCGATGTCGGAGAAGCGCCGGTCCTCGAGCTCGCCGGTGTCACGGTGCAGCACGAGCAGGCGGCAGGAGTCGCGGGGCTCGGCCGGCTCTTGGGCGATCAGCTCGTCGGGCAGCGGGTAATCGAAGTCATCGGTGCGCATGGGCGCCTCCCGGGTGTCGCGGTTCAAACGCGCCCCAGTCTAGCAGCGGCTTTGCTCAGACGTCTTCAAGAGACGCAGAACGCGGGACGTGCATTTGGGGACTGTCCCTAAATGCACGCGCGCCCCTCGCGCTTCGCCCGCTTCCGCTCGTCACGGCGGACCTGACGCTCCACCGCCGCCTCGGCAGCGGAGAACCGGCACCCACAGTAGTTCTGGCGGTACATGCCCAGCTCGCGCGAGCGCTTCGTGGCCTCCGGGTAGTAGGGGCGGAAGTCGCGCACCACGGGCGTGAGGCCATGGGCGCGCGCGATGGCAACGAGCGCCTCGTCGCACACGTCGTGCAACTGGTAGGGCGAGACGGCCAGCGTCGTGGTCATCGCCGTGAATCCGAGGCCCTTCGCTTGCCGCGCGGTCTCTGCCAATCGCAGCGCGTAGCAGGCGCGACAGCGATCCGTGCGGTCCTCGCCCGTGACGCCCACCGCACCGGCGGCTCCGCGCGGCGCGACTGCACGCTCCCAGAGCGCGCGGTCGTCGGCGCACACCACCACCTCGATGCCCTCGCCCGCGGCCCACTCCTGGAGCGTCGCGAGCCGTCGGTCGTGCTCCGCGCGGGGCTGGATGTTGGGGTTGCACCAGAAGATCGTCGGCTCCCAGCCCTCCTCGCGCAGCAGCCACACGGGCTCCAGCGAGCAGGGGCCGCAGCAGGCGTGCACCGCGAGCGGCCGCGATGTGCATTTGGGGACTGTCCCTGAATGCACATTCATGATGCAACCTCTTTGAGCAGGGCGATGCCCGTCTCGGTGTCGCGCACGTGCGACGCCTCCGGATGCTTCCAGATCTGAACCGCCATCAGGACGTCGCCCACGCAGCCCGAGAGGTGCACCCAGATGCAGACCATCGCCACAAAGGGCGCGTCCAGCACGCAGCCCAGGACAACAA
>Jenna_p2__coassemble_2709_pt1 | contig 9202 bp, 9 predicted proteins | sample Jenna_p2__metabat2_low_PE_018 | metagenome-assembled genome bin Jenna_p2 | reverse complement strand
GGGTCGCCGAGCGGCATCCAGCTGTCCGGCAGGCAGAACTGGAACACGGCAAGCACGATCGCGATCACCGTGATCACGATGTACCAGGTGCGGCCGTATCCGGACGGGGTGGTCGCGCAGAGCCAGATCAAGAAGATGATCCACGCGATCAGGACGACGTTGTAGACCCAGCCCCAGGTGAAGAGGATGAGTATCGGGAAGATGATGTCGAGCGCCAGGATGATCTGGTCGCGCCGCTCCGAGGGCCATTCCATGGAAGCCTCCTGTGGTCGATGCCGTTGACTCCCGGTTGGTACCCCTTGGGAGCCCAACGACCCCACCGGGGCGTCAGAGAACGCGAGGGCTCTTCAGCCGATGTGTCCAGAGTGGCTCCGCGACCGCTGCGCAGAGTATACTGATTGTATATTCTCAGCATCCAAAGATTGGGAGGTGTCCCATCCATGGCAACCATGGACGCCGCCATCACCACCCGGCTCCCGAAGGGCGACAAAGAGGCCGTCACATCGATCGTCGAGACCCTTGGCTTCGACGTCCCCTCCGTGACCCGCGCCTTCTACCTTCAGATCATCAGGACCGGCCACATCCCGCTGGACATGACCGTGGAGACGTACAACACCGAGGACCCGGCGTTCCTCGAGTCCGAGGCCTTCTTCGCGTCCGGCAGGGCAGGCTCCTATACCGACACCGCTGAGATGCTCGCCGACATCCTCGCAAAGGACTGACGTGCCAGCGCTCATCCTTCAGCCCTCCGGCGCCTTCAGGCGGGATCTTAAGAGGGCGGCGGCTAAAGGGGTCGACATCGAGGCCGTGCAGGACGTCGTCGAGCTCGTGCGTCGCAACGACCCGGACTCTCTGGCCGAATTGCGCCGGCGTCATCGCTGCCATCTCCTGGAGCCGAAGCGAGCCGGCATTTGGGAGTGCCACGTCGCAAACACGGGCGACCTCCTCTTGACCTGGAGGACGGACGGGAAGACCGCCTACCTCCTGCATCTCGGAGACCACGACCACGCGCTCGGCCGTTAGGCCCGCGGCCTTCCGCGACCCCGGGCGGCATGCCGAGCTCTCGCTAGCCCTCCGCCATCTCCCGCAGCGACTGCTCGAACGGCGGGTACGCGACGCCCTTCTCCGTGACGATGCCCGCGATGTGGGGCGCCGGCGTCACGTCGAAGGCCGGGTTGTAGACCTCGATGCCCTCCGGCGCCATGCGCTGGGCGTAGTGCAGCTCCGTGACCTCGCTCGCCGCTCGCTGCTCGATGGCGATGTCCTCGCCGGAAGCGCAGGAGAGGTCGATGGTGCTCGTGGGCGCGCAGACGTAGAACGGCACGTCGTGCGCCCGGGCCGCGAGCGCCAGAAGCGAGGTGCCGATCTTATTGGCCGTGTCGCCGTTGGCCGCGATGCGGTCCGCACCGACAAACACCAGGTCGACGGCACCGGTGCCCATCAACGAGTTGCTCATGTTGTCGCACAAAAGCGTGGTGGGCACGCCGGCCTGCGACAGCTCGAGCGCGGTGAGGCGGGCGCCCTGCAACAGGGGACGCGTCTCGTCGCAGTAGGCCCGCAGCGGGACGTCCTGCTCGAACGCGGTGTAGATGGGGGCCGTCGCGGTGCCCATCTCCACCGCGCAGAGGCGCCCGGCGTTGCAGTGGGTCAGCACGCCCACGGGAGCGTCCTTCTCGGCCGCGAGAGCCGCCACGAGCGGGGCGCCATGCTCGCCAATGGCCCGGCAGCGCTCGACGTCCTCGGCGATCACCGCGTTGGCCTCGTCGCGCAACGCCGCCACGACGGCGCGAGCGGACGCGCCCTCGTCGGCCAGCCGGTGTGCCAGCTCCGCCATGCGGCGCGTGGCCCAGGACAGGTTGACGGCCGTGGGGCGGGCGGAGTCCAGGTAGGCACGGGTCTCGTCCAGGTGGGCGAGCAGGTCGTTGACGTTGGGCTCGTAGGCGAAGGCCCAGTCCGCGTCCGCGCCGCTCATGATCGCGAGCGACTCCAGCTCCTGCATCCAGTGGTACGCGTCGATGTACATGCCGATGGCCGCGGCCACGCCGATGGCGGGCGCGCCGCGCACCTCGAGCCGGTCGATGGCGCGGTAGAGCTGCTCGCGCGTGTCCAAGTGCTCGAGCACCACGCGGTTGGGCAGCAACGTCTGGTCGATGATCACACAGGCGCCGGCCCTCTCGTCGAGGGCGACGGTCGGGACGCCGGCGATGGACTCGAGGTCCTCGTGCCATTCCATGGGAGCCTCCTGGGACGTCTGGTCGATGGCCTCCCAGTATGGGCGAAGCGCCCCGATGAGTCAGCAGCGGTCGGGTAACGACTCACTGTGGGTTTGATGCGCAAGAGCCCGACGGGCTGCGCTTCATTGTGGGTTCTATATCTCGTCGACGAAGCTGACGTAGGGCAGCATCTGCACGGCGTCGATGAAGGAGTCCTTGCGGCCCATGTTGGGCAGCGTGACGCAGACCGTCGCGGCCAGGTACTTGCCGCCGGTCTCGCCCCCGATGATTTGAAAGTTGCTGTATGAGCAGTCCCACTGGTGCAGCTTCTTGAGCAGGTCCTTGATGCCCGAGCGCGTGTCGAACTCGATGTAGAGGTCGAAGTTGCGGGTGAACTGATGCGTGAGCTTGTCGCACGCGGAGAGCACCGTGAACGTGAACAGCACGAAGAGCAGCGACAACAGCGTGGTGGGCACGTCGCCGATGCCTGCGGCAAGGCCGATGCAGCCGTCCACCCAGAGGCCCGCGGCCGTGGTCAGCCCGCGCACCTCGTTCTTGCCGGTGACGATGATGGTGCCCACGCCGAGGAACCCGATGCCGCCCACGACGCCGGCCGCGATACGGGCCATGTCGATGGAGGCGCCCGGCATCGTCTCCTTGATGTACTGCGAGACGATCATCGCGAGCGCGGCGCCGATGGCCACGAGCACGTGCGTCTTGATGCCGGCGCCCTTGCCCTTGAACTCGCGGTTGGCCCCGATGATGATGCCCACGATCATCGCCAAGAGCAGGCGCAGGAAGATGCCGGTGACGGACCATCCGGCGGTGGTGGCGATGAAGTCGTCCCAAAGGGGGCCAAGCATGGAGAACTCCGAGGTTGTGAGGGTGAAACGATCCCCTACAACCTACCCGCTTTAAGGGACAGCGTCCTTTAAGGGTGCTCAGCGGGGCTTGCGGTGGGTGAGGTGCCAGCCGCCGCAGTCAGGGCATTGGTACACATAGAGGGCCGGGGCGTCCTTCTTGCGCGATCCGGCCTTGGCGGCCTTTTGGGCCTCCACTTTGGTGGCGTAGCGCTTCTTGCGAACGCAGGAGCGGTACTCCGAGAAGGACTGGCCCGGGGCGGCGTGGGCGCGAGAGCGCGACGGCTTGTCGGTGCGACGATGGCCGGGCATGGGTCCCCCTCTCGGTCCGCGCATGTGCAAAAGGGGACTGTCCCCATTTGCACACTTTTGCACACGCAGGGGCCCGACGCGTTTGGCGACGCGCCGGGCCCCACTACTGACTGTCGCGTGTCTCGCAGTTACTCCGTGACCGCCTGCGTCTTCTCGTCCTCGGCGGCGATGATCTTCGCCTTGTCGTCCACGTTCATGTTGGACAGCTCGTCGGCGTAGATCTTCTTGCCGGTGGGGTGCTCCTCCAGCCACAGCTCCTCGGCCGTGGCCTGCCAGCTCTGGGCATAGGGCGTGGTGCGGGCGCAGAGGTCGTCCACGGACTCCGGCGCGGCGTAGTCCGTGCAGGGGGCGTCGGCCTCGTGCACCATCTCCGGCAGGATCTCCGGGTTCTCGAGCATCGGGCACGGCTGCAGCAGGTTGTCGTTGAACGGGTAGTGGCTGCGGTAGCTCTGGAAGATGGGCTGCTGCAGGCACTCGAGCCAGGTCTTGTCGTGGATGTTCGCGTTGGAGTAGTGGATGAACACGCACGGCTCGACGTCGCCCGCGGCGTTCACGTGGCAGTACACGCGGCCACCGGCGATGCAGCCGCCCACGTACTCGCCGTCGTTCTGGAAGTCCATCGCGAAGATGGGCTTGCCGCCGGTGATGCCGCGAACCTCGCGGATGCGGTGGAACATGTACTCGCGCTCCTCAGGCGAGACCATGAGGTCGGTGCCCGCGCCGGCGCCCACCGGCATCAGGTGGAAGTACCAGGCGTACCGGCAGCCCTTCTCGATGAGCAGGTCGTAGAACTCGTCGGAGGTGACGTCCTTGTAGTTGTTCTTGGTGTAGGCGGTGGAGGTGCCGTAGAGCAGGCCGTTGGCCTTCATCAGGTCGAACGCGGCCATGACCTCGCCAAAGGAGCCGTCGCCGCGGCGCCCGTCGTTGGACTGCTCGAAGCCCTCGAGGGAGACCGAGAACGCGATGTTGCCCACGCGCTTGACCTCGTCGCAGAAGGCCTGGTCGATGAGGCTCGCGTTGGTGAAGATGTTGAACATCGAGGTGTTGTGCTTCTCGCACAGCTTGATGATGTCCTTCTTGCGGCAGAGCGGCTCGCCGCCGGTGAGCATGAACATGTGGGTGCCGAGCGCCTCGGCCTGGGTCACGAGCGAGTCCATGTCGTCGAAGGACAGGTTGTACTTGTTGCCGTACTCGGCGGCCCAGCAGCCGATGCAGTGCTTGTTGCAGGCGCTCGTGGGGTCGAAAAGGATGATCCAGGGCACGTTGCACTGGTACTTCTCGGCGTTCTCGGTGCAGGTGCGGAGGCCGCGGAACGCCGCCTCGTAGCCGCCGTTGAGGACCGCGGTCTTAATGATGTTGTGGTCGACCTCGTCCATCAGGCCGAACAGGAACTCCTCCCATTTGGACCCGGGATAGAGGCCGGCGCGGAGGCCGCGCGCGGCACCCGGCGCGGTGTCTTTCAGAAGCTTGGAGCCCATGTCCACGAGCCTGTCGAGGTTCTTCTCGCGGTCCTTGCCCGACGCGGCGTTGATGATCTGGTCCAGCGCGATGCTGAAGGCCTTGCGCTCTGCAGCGTGTGCGATCTTTGACTGCATGTCCTCCCCTTGCGTCTTCGCCCTGTCTCACGGGCGAGGTTGGTGGCTGACGTTCCACGGATGAACGGTACCCCAACAATTAAGGGACGGTTCCCGAGGGTACGCCAGCTTTTACCCCTTAGTTCTGAGTTCCATAGTCTAGTTCGCCAGGAAAATCAGGGCACCGGGCCGTGGCTTCTGATATGTATGGGAGAAACCGTCCACCAGTGTGGACAGGTTCGGGCGTATATTAATGGACTCTTCCCGCTAGACCCCGGCGCGCTCGATGTTGCTGCGGATGTGCGCGCAGCTGGCGTGGAACTTCTCGACCTCCTCGGCGGTCAGATCCAGCTCGATCACTTCCTCGACGCCGTTCGCGCCCACCACGCAGGGCAGGCTTGCCCAGAGGCCCTCCTCGCCGTACTGGCCGGTCATGAGGGTGCCGCACGCCGTGATGAAGTGCTCGTTGGACACCACCGCGCGAACGAGACGGGCGGCTGCATTGGCCACCGCGTACTCGGTGCAGTGCTTGCCCGCCATGGCCACGTAGCCGCCCTTGCGGGCCTTCTCCTCGAGCGCGTCCTTGTCAAACGTGAAACGCTCCGGCTGCTCCGCCTCCAGCTCCGCGAGCGGCTTGCCGCCGAAGTTCACGTTGCTCCAGGCCGTGAACTGCGAGAAGCCGTGCTCGCCGAGCATGTAGGCGCCGATGGAGTGCTGGTCGTAGCCCGTGGCCTTCGAGAGCACGTGGCGCATGCGCGAGGAGTCGAGCGCGGTGCCGGAGCCGATGATCTTGCGCGGGTCGTAGTCGGTGAGGTGCCAGATCTGGGTGGCGATGACGTCGCAGGGGTTCGCGATGGTGACCCACACGCCCGAGAAGCCCGCCGCCACGATGCGCTGCGGGAACGACTGGGTGATGGCCGTGGTCACGAAGAGCTCGCCGTCCCGGTCCTGGGCGGAGGCGGAGACGTCGCCGGCGGCGTTCACGATCACGTCGCAGTCCGCGAGCGCCTCGTACTGGTCGGCGGCGGACTCGATGGCCACGTTGTGCGGGCAGAACGCCAGGGAGTCGTTGAGGTCCTGGACCTCGGCGGCGAGCTTTGAGCCGTTGATGTCGCAGAGCACCAGCTCGTCGGCGATCCCCTGGAGGATGAGGCTGTTGGCGACGTGCGCCCCCACGTGACCCTGACCGACGATGCCCACCCGCGTGACCGTGCCCATGGCAGCTCCTCTCCGGCGCGACGCGCGCCTGGTTGCGTTTGCCGAACCCTAGTCCTCCGAGGGGAATGGGGGTTTTGCCGTTCATGGATCGTCGCGGGACGGAAACGTGAGGGTCAGAAGGCCTCGCGGCCATGAAGGACGCCGAGAACCTGGATCAAGTCGCCGGCCTCGTCGTATCGATAGACCACGTCCGCCGTTCCGTCCTCCGCCAGGGCGCGCTACGCTGGGGCGACAACGCCGTCTGGAGGAACCCATGGCCTACAAGACCCCCAAGTGCGCCATCGCCAAGAGCTGCGGCGGGTGCGAGTGGCTCTCCGTGCCCTATCCCGTGCAACTGGAGCGCAAGCGCGAGCGGGTGCTGGAGCTGTTCGCCGGGTTCTTCCGGGCACGGCGGTACCCCGTGACCGCAGAGGGCGTCGAGGTGCTCGGCATGGCCGAGCCGTTCGAGTACCGCCACAAGGCCGCCACGCCGTTCGCGCCCGGCAAGAAGGGCACGGTGCGCAGCGGCTTTTACGAGCGGGGCACCCACTGCATCGTGCCGTGCGCGCAGTGCCTGACCGAGGACCCGCGGTGCCGGCCGATCCTCAACAACGTCGCGCGGACGGCGGAGCGACTGGGAATCAGCGCCTACAACGAGGACCGCGGGCGCGGGCTGCTGCGCCACGCGATTGTGCGCACCGGCTGGAAGACCAGCGAGGGGCTGCTCACCATCGTGTGCAACGGGACCATCGTGAACGGGCTGCAGGAACTGGCGGAGACAGTGGCCGAGGCCGCGCCGTTGGAGCTCTCTGTGGTTCAGAACATCAACCAACGGCGCACCAACGCGATGCTGGGCTCCAAGAACAGGACACTCGTGGGGCCTGGCGTGATGCACGACACGCTGCTGGACGTGACCTTCGAGATCGGCCCCTCCAGCTTCTATCAGACCAACCCCGAGCAGACCGAGACGCTCTACCGAACCGCCATCGCGCAGGCGGGGCTCGTGCCGGGCATGCGGCTGCTCGACGCGTACTGCGGGATCGGGACCATCGGGCTCTGCGCGGCCAAGCAGGTGCCGGGCCTGGACGTGGTGGGCGTGGAGAAGGTCGCCGGCGCCGTTGCGGACGCGCGACGCAACGCCCGAGCGAACGGCCTGGAGGAGCAGGCGCGCTTTGTGGCGGCGGACGCGACGCAGTACCTGCGCGACGCTGCCCACAACCGGGAGCGATTCGACATCGTGGTGCTCGACCCGCCGCGCGCCGGGTCGACGCCGGAGTTCATTCGGAGCCTCTGCGCGCTGGCGCCGGAGCGCGTGGTGTACGTGAGCTGCAACCCGGAGACCCAGGCGCGCGACATCGAGCTCATCACCGACGGCGGCTACCTGCTCGACGCGCTGACCTGCGTGGACATGTTCCCGTACACGTCGCACATCGAGACGGTGGCGACGCTCACCCGGGCGTGACTCAGTCGTCGCCGGCGGGCAGGATGTGCACGACGCCCAGCTCGTCCATGCGCACGCGGTCCTCGGCCAGCAGCTGCAGCACGTCGGGGTACAGCTCGTGCTCCACGGCGTGTATGGCGGCCTCCAGCTCGCCGAGGGACATGCCCTCCTCGATGCGCACGGGCTCCTGCGCGATGATCGGGCCCTGGTCGTACTCCGCGTTCGCGATGTGAACCGTGACCCCGGTGACCTTGACGCCCGAGAGGTACGCGTCCTCGATGGCGTGGGCGCCCGGGAAGCTCGGGAGCAGGGCCGGGTGCAGGTTGAGCACCGAGTTGGGGAAGGCCGCCAGAATGGCAGGCCCCACCTTGCGCATGTAGCCCGCCATCACCACATAGTCCACGTGGCGCTGGAGCAGCTGGTTCGCGATGACCTCGTCCACGACCTCCGGGTTCGTGTAAAGCTCCGGAGACAGCGCGAGCGTCTGGATGCCGGCCTTGGCCGCACGCTTGAGGCCGTTGGCGGAGGGGCGGCTGGAGACCACCAGCTCGATGGTGGCGTCGAGGGAGCCGGCCTCGATGCGGTCGATGACGGCCTGGAGGTTGGAGCCCTCGCCGCTGATGAGGACGCCGAGCTTGAGAGTCATGGGATGTCCCTTCTAGCAATACCGAACCGTCCCGGTGCCGGAGACCACCTCGCCGATGAGGAACGGCTCCAGGCCCTCCGCGTCGAACGCCTCCGACACCTGGTCCACGTCGTCGGGGTCGCAGACCACGGCCATGCCCACGCCCATGTTGAGCGTCTTGTAGGCCTCCTCGGGGGTCAGGGAGGCCGCGTCGATCACGAAATCGATGATGGGCGGCACCTCCCAGGGCGGCGTCGTGCCGTCCCCGGCGTCCACGAGCGCGTCCAGGTCGCTCGGCAGCACGCGGTTGAGGTTCTCGGTGATGCCCCCGCCGGTGATGTGCGCGAGCGCGTGGATGGGCGCACCGTCCTCGAGCGCGCGGACGACCGCTCCCGCGTAGATGCGCGTGGGGCGCAGAAGCGCGTCCGCCAGGGACTCGCCGCCCAAGTCGCCGCGGGGCTCGGTGAGCTGCTCGTCGGTGAGCCGGTCGGTCACGGCGGCGCGCACGAGCGAGTAGCCGTTGGAGTGGATGCCGGAGCTGGGCAGGCCGAGGATGACGTCGCCCTCGCGCACGCGGTTCGCGCCGAGCATGGCCGGGGCGTCCACAGCGCCGACGCAGAAGCCGGCCAGGTCGTAGTCCGTGGGCGCCATGACGCCGGGGTGCTCGGCCATCTCGCCGCCGATGAGCGCGCAACCGGCCTCGCGACAACCCGCGGCGATGCCCTGCACCACCTCGGCCACGGCCTCGGGCTGCAGCTTGCCCACCGCGATGTAGTCGAGGAAGAAGAGCGGCTGGGCGCCGGTGACCACAACGTCGTCCGCGCACATGGCCACAAGGTCCTCGCCCACCGTGTCGTGGCGGCCGAGCCGCTGGGCGAGCGCCAACTTGGTGCCCACGCCGTCCGTGCCCGAGACCAGCACCGGGCGCTCGAGGCCCTTGAGGTAGCTCACGTCGAAGAGGCAGCCGAAGCCGCCGAGCC
>Jenna_p2__coassemble_2680_pt1 | contig 9288 bp, 5 predicted proteins | sample Jenna_p2__metabat2_low_PE_018 | metagenome-assembled genome bin Jenna_p2 | reverse complement strand
CCCCGCGCGCTCTTCGACGACTGCCTGCGCGCCACGGAGGACCTCTCGGCGAGCGCCGCCACCGCGCGGGCCACGCTCGAGGGCCTCTTCACGGCGCCGTCCGCCTTAGACTTCGGCACCCAACAGCGGCTCTCGCTCAGCTCGATCCTGATCCAGGGCGCCAAGCCCACGGCGGAGCTCACGGTGGCCCAGCCCCAGATTGCTGGGTCCGACCAGCGCATGCTCGGCCGCGTACGGCAGTTTGTGAACGACAACCTGGCCGTCGTGTTCGCGGTGCCGGACCGCGGCGCCCGCGAGGCGCTCGAGCTCACGTTCACCGACGAGCGCGTGCCCTTCTGCGAGTCCCTCGCCAACGACCCCAAGAACGCCCTGCCCGCCACGGACCCCACAGCGTGGGAGCAGGCGCGACCGCCCCATCGCGGCGAGGTCACGTTCTTCGACGCCCCGGTGCCGGCCGGCGTCGTCGTGCCCACGGCCGGGCTCGCGGTCCTCTCGGTCGCGGACCTCTCGAACCGCTCGGCCAAGCGCGCCAAGCACCGCTCGGTGGACATCACCAACGTCACGTTCCCGTTCAAGCCCGGCGACTACGTGGTGCACGCGAGCCACGGCGTCGCCAAGTTCACCGACATCGTGCGCCGCGAGGTGGGCGGCCGGGAGCGCGACTACTTCCTGCTGGAGTACGCCGAGGGCGACAAGCTGTACGTGCCGCTGGAACAGGTGGACCGTATAACGCGCTACGTGGGCGCCGGCGGCGACGCGCCGAGGCTCACGCGGCTCAACACCGCCGACTGGTCCCGCGCCACCACCAAGGCGCGCAAGAACGTCAAGAAGATGGCCTTCGACCTCGTGGACCTCTACACGCGGCGCGCGGCCGTGACGGGCTTCGCCTTCTCGCCGGACGACGCGGCCCAGCGCGACATGGAGGCGAGCTTCTCCTACCAGCTCACGGACGACCAGGCCAACGCCGTCGCGGACATCAAGGCGGACATGGAGCAGCCCAAGCCGATGGACCGTCTGCTGTGCGGCGACGTGGGCTTCGGCAAGACCGAGGTGGCCCTCCGCGCGGCCTTCAAGGCCGTGGAGGACGGCAAGCAGGTCATGGTGCTCTGCCCCACCACGATCCTGGCGCAGCAGCACTACGAGACGTTCGAGTCGCGTTTCGCCCCCTTTGGCGTGAAGGTGGACGTGCTATCGCGTTTTCGCACCGCCAAGGAGCAAAAGGAGGCGCTCAAGGGGTTCGCCGACGGGCGCGTGGACGTGCTCATCGGCACGCACCGTTTGCTGTCGGCGGACGTGAACCCCAAGGACCTCGGCCTCGTGATCGTGGACGAGGAGCAGCGCTTCGGCGTGCAGCACAAGGAGCAGCTCAAGAACCTGCGCGAGCAGGTGGACGTGCTGACCCTCTCGGCCACGCCGATCCCGCGCACCTTGCAGATGAGCCTCTCCGGGGTGCGCGACATGAGCCTGATCATGACGCCGCCGGCCGGCCGCAAGCCGGTCAAGGTGACGGTGGCCGAGTACGACCCCGACGTGGTGAGCACGGCGATCCGCACCGAGATGGCCCGCGGCGGCCAGGTGTACTACGTGTCCAACCGCGTGAAGACCATCGACGAGGCCGTCGAGCACGTGAGGGAGGCCGCGCCCGAGGCCCGTGTCGGCGTGGCGCACGGGCAGATGAGCGCCCGCGAGGTCGAGGACGTGATGATGAGGTTCCAGGAGCACGAGATCGACGTGCTCGTGGCGACGACGATCATCGAGAGCGGCATCGACAACCCGCACACCAACACGTTGGTGATCGAGGACTCGCAACGGCTCGGCCTGGCGCAGCTCTACCAGCTCAAGGGCCGGGTGGGACGCGGCAAGCTGCAGGCCTACGCGTACTTCCTGTTCCCGGGCGACAAACCGCTGACCGAGGAGGCCACCGAGCGCCTGACGGCCATCAACGAGTATCAGGAGCTGGGAAGCGGCATGCGCGTGGCGATGCGCGACCTCGAGATCCGCGGCGCCGGCTCGCTGGTGGGCGCCGAGCAGCACGGCAACCTCTCGAGCGTGGGCTTCGACCTCTTCACACAGATGCTCGGCAACGCCGTGGCCGAGGCCCGCGGCGAGGTGGGGGAGGTCGCACCGCCGGAGGTCACGATCAACCTGCAGGCGGACTTCTTCTTCGACGACGAGTACCTCCCGGACATCGACAAGCGCGTGCTGGCCTACCGCCGGCTCGCGGCCGCGACGGAGCTGGCCGACGTGGAGCGGCTCGAGAACGAGCTTGCGGAGAAGTACGGCGAGCTGCCGGCGCCCGCACGGAACCTCGTGGACCGCGCGCGGCTGCGGATCCGCGCCGAGCGTCTGGGCGTGACGTCCGTGGCGCTGACGGGCGGGCGGCTCGTGTTCCAGGGGCTCGACGTGCCGCGCGACCTGCTGCCGGCGTTCAAGAAGAAGGGCGCGCTCGTGTACCCGAAGACGCACAAGGTGGCGTATCCGTTCCACAAGGGCGAGGAGGACGTGGTGGTCGCGGCGCTCGGCGTGCTGGAGGACATCGGCGGTGCCGGCGACGACGAGGAGCCGGACTACGAGCTCCCGGCGTGAGACAGTTCAAAGAGACAAGGTCGTCCCACCCAGCCAGATGGGACAGTTCAAAGAGACGAGATTGTCCCACCCATCGAATGGGACGATCTCGTCTCTTTGCTTTGTCCCACATGGGGGTCTCGTGCCTTTACATTCGGCGGCCCCCCGTCCCCTAAACTGATAGGCATCTGTGAATGTCCGGGAGAAGGGGATCCAAAGATGGCGGACCAGGACTTCAGGTGGGGCGTGCTCGGTTGCGGCGTCATCGCGAACGAGATGGCACAGGCCCTTCAGGCGGACGGCCGGCACCTGGCCGGTGTGGCCAACCGCACGCTTCCCAAGGCGGAGGCCTTCGCGGAGCGCTACGGTGTCGAGACGGTCTATCCCTCCTTCGAGGCCATGATCTCGGACCCGGCCATCGACGCCGTCTACATCACCACCCCGCACAACACGCACATCAACTACCTGCGCCAGGCCCTTGCCGCCAAGAAGCACGTGCTCTGCGAGAAGGCCATCACGTTGAACTCCGAGGAGTTGGACGAGGCCCTCGCCCTCGCTGAGGAGAACGGCGTCGTCCTGATGGACGCGATGACCATCTTCCACATGCCGCTCTACCGCGAGCTGCTCCGCCGCCTCGACACCGGCGAGTTCGGCGAGGTCAACGTCGTGACCCTCAACTTCGGCTCTTACAAGGACTACGACGAGCGCAACCGCTTCTTTAACGTCAATCTGGCCGGCGGCGCGCTGCTCGACATCGGCGTCTACGCGCTCAGCCTCGCGCGGCTGTTCGTGCCCGGCGAGCTGGTGCAGCTCAAGTCGATCATGGGACAGGCGCCCACCGGCGTGGACGAGCGGAGCGCCATCATCGCGCAGTCGGAGGAGGGCCAGCTCGTCTCGGCCACGCTGACGCTGCGCTCCAAGCAGCCCAAGCGCGCGATGGTCTCCTGCGACAAGTGCTACATCGAGGTCATGGAGTACCCGCGCGCCGACGAGGCGAAGATCGTCTGGACCGAGACGGGCGAGGTCGAGCTCGTGCAGTGCGGTGAGCGCCCGCGCGCGCTGGCCTACGAGATGGCCGACCTCGAGCGGGCCGTCGAGGACCCGGCCTACGGCAACCAGCTCATGGCCTGGACCTGCGACGTGATGGACACGATGACCAAGCTGCGCCGCGAGTGGAGGTTCTTCTATCCCGAGGAGGCCGAGATCCGCGCCGCCCTGGAAGCCGAGGAGGTGTAGGGCGTGGGCGTCCTGCCGATCACCGTCACAGACAAGAAGGGCCACGAGGTCCCGCTCGACGAGGCCCCGGAGATCTGCCGCTACCTGCGCGGGTGCGTCGGCGCCCGCGTGCTCGAGAACGGGCTCGTCGCCCCGCAGCGCTTCTCGGCAAAGCAGCTCAAGCACCTCAAGGCCAAGGGCCGCGGCCACCGTGCCCGGGCCACGGCCGGCGTGTGCGTGGCCTTCACGACGACGGGCACCCAGGTGTTGCTCGACGTGAAGGTGCTGCACCCGCTCTCACGGAGCCATGACGCGGACATCGTGCGCGAGGTCTTCGACGCGAGCGGCGTGTCCGAGGCGGACGCCGCGCCCGAGTCCGGCATCGTCGACGCCATCACCCTCGAGGCCGACGGCGTGCAGCACGAGGCCACGGTCGCGTCGGGCTCGGTGTCCTTCTCTCTCGACAATCCCTGTGGCCGACCCGTGGTCTGCCGCATCTGGCTGCCGTACATCATGGCCGTGGGCGTGGGCAACCTCTCCTCCAACGGCGAGCTGGCGCCCGCACCGGTACGCCCCCTCATGGTCGCGTTCGGCGACTCCATCACCCAAGGCTTCGTGTCCGGTGCCCCCGGCACCACGTGGCCCGTCCGGCTGGCGCGCTCCCTGGACTTCACGCTGCTCAACCAGGGCGTGGCCGGCTACGTCTTCGACGAGGACACCCTTCGCGGCCTGAAGGCCGTGCGCGAGGCGGACCCGTCTCTCGTGGTGGTGGCCTACGGCACCAACGACTGGTCCCGTGTGCGCTCCTCGCACCAGATCTCCAAGGCTGCCGAGGCTTACCTCAAGCGTGTTAAGAAGCTCTTCCCCACGGCGCGCGTCTACGTGCTGTCGCCGCTCTGGCGCGCGGACGAGCAAGAGGCGTCCGCCTCTGGGCGTCCTTTGGGCTGGATGGCCATCATGCTCCGCGCCGTCTGCCACAAGCTCGGCCTCGAGTTCGTGGACGGTCGCGACCTCGTGCCGTCCGACCCGCAGCTGTTCGGCGACCTGCGCCTGCACCCCAACGCGGCGGGCGCGGCACACCTGGCCTCGGCGCTCCGCTGCCGCATCGAGGCCGACGGTGCGCTGGCCGGCCAGGCCGGTGCCCCGGAGCTGTCCATCGGCGCCCGCGCGGCCGACGAGGAGAGCCGCGAGCGCCCCGGCGCCCCGGGCACCCACGAGGCGATGGACGCGCTCGTCCGCACCATCTGGCGCCTGCGCCAGCCGGACGGCTGCCCTTGGGACAAGGAGCAGACCCACCGGTCCATCAAGCGCAACCTGGTGGAGGAGGCCTACGAGGCGGTCGACGCCATCGAGGAGGGCAGCGACGCCCACCTGGCCGAGGAGCTCGGCGACGTGCTGATGCAGGTGCTGCTCCACGCGCAGATCGCCGCCGACGAGGGCGCGTTCACCTTCGACGACGTGGCCTGGGGCCTCAACGAGAAGCTAATCCGTCGTCATCCGCACGTCTTTGGCGAGGCCGCCGCTCAGGACCCCGACGACGTGCTCGGCATCTGGGAGTCCGTCAAGGCCGAGGAGCGCGCGGGCCGCACAGGGGTCGAGGGCCTGCTCGACTCGGTGCCCCGGAGCCTCCCGGCGCTCATGGAGTGCCAGAAGCTCTCCGCGCGGGCGGCGCGGGCCGGGTTCGACTGGCCGGACGTGGACGCCGTGTGGGACAAGTTCGCCGAGGAGCGCGCCGAGGTGGCCGCCGAGCCGAGCGGCAGCGAGAGCCAGGCGCTCGAGTTCGGCGATTTGCTCTTCACGCTCGTGAACGTGGCCCGCAAGCTCGGCATCGACGCCGAGGACGCGCTGCGCCAGTCCAACGCCAAGTTCCGCCGCCGCTGGCAGGGAGTGGAGACGCTCGCGGCCGCGGATGGCGAGCCGGTCACAGAAGAGGGCCACGAGCGCTTAGAGGAGCTCTGGGGGATCGTGAAGGACCGGGAGGGCGGCGAGAAGCCGGGGCACTGACCGCCGTCGATGACCTAAGCTGATAACCCCTGACCCAGAAGGGCCTCAGCCGCGCGACCGGTTGCCGTGCAGTCGAGGCCCTCCTCAGAGGCTCGCGGACCCGCTCCTCACGCACCTGAAAGGCACCCATGGGACGTCGTTCCTCAGACACGCTGCTCTTCCCGGGCCCGTCGGGGCTCGCGCCGGAGGAGCCCATCTACGAGGTGGACGGTATCCCCGTTGAGGGCGAGGGGGCGATTGTCCGTCAGCGCCCGGCGGCTCCGCGCAGGCTGCGCCCGGCCGGCGAGACGCGCCGTCCTCGGGTCGCGGCGAGCGCGGACGCCACCGCCGACCTTTCCCGTGCGCGGACGGTCAGCCGGGCCACATCCGAGCGGCCTTCTCGGGGTTCGGCGCGGACTGACCGCCGCCGACCACGCCGGGCCGCTTCGCAGGCGGTTGACGACGCGGAGCGTCCCGGGCGCACGCGGCGCTCGGCGACCAAGCGGGGCATCGGTGCGAAGATGGCGGCGCTGCCGCGCAGCGTGGCCGCCAAGGCGTCCTCGCTCACCGGCACTGCGACCGCTACGGACGAGAAGCCCCGGCAGCTCGAGGCCTCCGTCCTCAAACGGCCGTGGCTTGTGGCCATAGCGGCCGTGCTCGTGGCGGCCCTCTTCCTCTACGCCCCGGTGCGCGACCTCTACTGGGCTCACCGCGACAACGAGGTGCTGACGGCGCAGGCGGCGGCGCTCGACGAGAGCAACGCCGAGGCCCTCGCCCGGGCGAAGTCGCTTTCCACCGAGGAGGGCATCAAGGACGAGGCGCGCCTCCACGGCTATGTAGAGAAGGGCGAGGAGGCCGCGACCGTGGAGGGCCTCCCCGGGCAGGAGGACGAGTCCGAGGCCGCACCGGTGCCCACCGACGTCGCGAACGAGGTGCTCCAACAGGAGGACCCCTGGTACGTGAAGGCGCTGGACACCGTCTTTGGCTACGACAAGACAGCCCGCAACTAGCGGGCGCCGCGTCGGGGGACCGACGCCACAGTGAAGGAGCACCCGTGGAGCGTGTTGGGCTTATCGATATCGGAACCGTGACCACCCGGGCGGCCGCGATGGACGTCGAGGACGGGGAGCCCCTGTTCCTCGCTCGCGAGTCCCGCGTCTGCGACCTCGGCCGCGGCGTGGACGCGACCGGCCAGCTGGACCCGGAGGCCATCGCCGCGGTGCTCGCCATGGTGGACGAGGCGCTCGGGTTCTTTGCCGAGAACGACGTCCACAATGCCGGCTGCTTCTTGACGAGCGCCGCTCGCGACGCCAAGAACGTCGAGGAGCTGCTCGAGCCGCTGCGTCAGCGTGGCCTCGCTCCCGAAGTGATCGAGGGCGACGTGGAGGGCGCGCTCACGTTCCGCGGCGCCGCATGGCACTATCCGGATGAGCCGCTCATCGTGGCCGACCTCGGCGGCGGGTCCACAGAGCTCACCTATGGCACGTGGGAGCCGGGCGCCGAGAACAACCAGCCCGCCAACGTGGAGTGGGTGCACTCCTTTGAGCTGGGCGCGCGCCGGCTCACGGACCGGTTCCTCTCCAAGAACGACCCTCCCGCCCGAGACGAGGTGTTCGAGTGCCGCGCCTACTCGCGCGTCACCATCGAGAACCACCTGCCGTGGGTGGGGGAGGAGGTCACGCAGCCGGAGCGGCTCGTCGTGACCGGCGGCACGGCGACGTCCCTCGTCGCGATGAAGGCCGAGCTCGAGCCCTACGACCCCGCGATGGTGCAGGACGCGACGCTGACCCTGGACGACGTGGACGAGCAGTGCCAGCGCCTGGCGTCGATGACGGAGAGCGAGCGCGCCGGCATCGTGGGGCTGCAGCCGCGCCGTGCGGGCGTGATCCTCGGCGGGGCGCTGCTCCTCGGCGAGCTGATGCGCGCCACCGGATTCACGAAGGTGACCGTGAGCGAGGCGGACGGCCTCACGGGCGGCTGTCTCGCGGTGTACGGCGCCGCCCACGGACAGCCGGGCCCGATCGGCTTCATGCCGGAGGTCGTGGACCCGTCGGCGCGGGCGTCCCAGTAGGATGGTCTCAACGGGGGCGTGGCGGAACTGGCAGACGCAGGGGACTTAAAATCCTCCGCCTCACGGCATGTGGGTTCGAGCCCCACCGCCCCTACCATGGTGAAACCCGCAGATCGGAGGGTAGTCCTACTCCGACCTTGTTTCATGTTTTCGGGCGCCGTGTGCCATTGTGTGGCAAGGTGCTCCGGTGCCGGCGGGCGAGTGGTTTGCGGGGAACCGTTTCCGCACAAACCACGGGCTCGTTTTGCGGAGAAACGACGCGCTGCCCGCCCGCTATCTCGGGCTTTTCTCCTCCAACGCCGATATGGCGCGCATTTCCCCGCAAGATCTCCCGCTGCTTTGCGGAGAAACGTTTCCCCGCAAACGTGGCGACGGCGCATGGGGACCGTCGAGCCTCCTCATGGCCTCGCCTCACCGCAGGTGGGTTCGAGCCCTCGCCCCTACCACGTGTGCCAGCGGCTGCTGGGTATGAACCAGGGGTTCCGTCGCACCGACCTCTAAGGAGCCCCCATGACCGTCCGCGTGCCTGCGATTCTCGCCTCCGTTCTTCTTGCGCTGACGCTGGCGGGCTGCGGCAACGCTCCGGCGTCGCAGCCGGCGGACGACGCGGCCGCGTCCGAGACCGAGGACGCCACCGCGACTACGCTGCCCGACGACCTCGACAGCGACCAGTACGGCGAGCGTGGACAGGGGTCCGCCTATCTCGTGACCTCGAGCGGCTCCACCGAGGAGGGGTCGCCCATCGACCTCAAGGTGAACCCGAGCAGCTCCGAGGCCGAGGTCTCCGTGATCACCGACGGCGTGGACGCCGACACGCCCGTGTGGGTGTATGTGGACGGCGCGTTCTGCACCAAGCTGGAGGGGGCCTCCGCCCACGAGACGTTGACGCTGGGCGGCGACGCCGCGACGACGGGTCAGCACTCGGTGCAGTTCGTGCAGTACGAGGGCGGCGACAGCTCGGGCGCGGTCACGTTCTACCGGGTGGCTCGCTACACGGTGAAGTGAGCGCGGAGAACAGCCGTGCACGCGGGCCTGTGCTGCCACGGGAGCCGGTGCGATTCGGCGGCGGGCGTCTCTCGGGCGCCTGGCTTCCGTTGCCGCGCTGACCTTTGTTTTTCTCCTGATACCATGAACCTCCACGGGCGCCGTCAGGCCGTTTGTGACCCTGTGCCCCGCTGAAGGAGAGGAGACGGCGATGGCGTTCGACCCCGCCCAAGAGGAATACCGGCGTCTCAGCCTGCGCTTCGCGCGCACCCAGGACCTGCACGACCCCTTCGCCGTGACCCGTGCTGCCTCGGCGTTTAGGCGCCGCTTCGCGTGGAACCACGACTCGCTGCCCCAGACCGACCGCGACCGCGCGTTCCATCTGGTGGCCCGGTCGTCGCAGATCGTTGACTCGGACCTTCCCTTCGCCGATGAGCGCGACGTGGCGGCCCTCGTGTACGAGGCCCATG
>Jenna_p2__coassemble_2633_pt1 | contig 9477 bp, 7 predicted proteins | sample Jenna_p2__metabat2_low_PE_018 | metagenome-assembled genome bin Jenna_p2 | reverse complement strand
CGTCGTAGCCGTCCCGCATCGAGAAGCGGCAGGGCTCGTAGTCCCGCTCGACCTCGAACGGCACGCCATGCCGCTCCAGCGCGTCCATGGCCCCTTGCAAGCGCAGGGTGCCGATCTGCTCGGGGCGCTGGTTGCCGCCGATGATGCCGATCCGACGGTGGCCGAACCTCACCAGCTCGTCCACGGCCTCGGCCGCGGCCTTCGCGTCATCGGTGGTGAAGCTCGAGAGGTTGTCGCGGCCGATGGACTCCGCGGTGTTCGTCAGGAGCAGGCACGGGATCGTGATGGCCTCGAAGCCCGCCCGGAAGTTCGCCGGGTCGCCGCCCAGGAACAGGATCCCCTTGAAGTGCAGGCTGCTCTGGTAGCGCACGGCCTCCGCCACCTCGTCGGCGTCCTCGTCCAGGTACACGAGCTGGGACTCCTCCTCGACCTGCCCGAGGCTGGCCTGCACGTGCTCCACCAGCTCGGCGAAGAGCTGGTTGTGGGCGCCCTTGACGAGCACGCCGATCGAGGTGCGGGTGGACTGCTTCAGGTGCTGGGCGTTCGGGTTGGGCTGGTAGCCCTGCTCGCGCATCACCTGCTGGATCCGGGCCTTCGCCTTCTCGGAGACGTTGGGCTTGTCGTTGATGGCTCGTGACACGGTGCCAACGCTGTACCCGGAGAGGCGCGCGATGTCTCGGATGTCCATCAACGACCTCCCATCAGCCCTTGACGGCGCCGGCCGCGACGCCCTTGATGATGTGCTTCTGGCAGCACAGGTAGAAGATGACGACCGGGATGACGGCCATGATGAGCGCCGCCATGACCGCGCCCATGTCGACGCGCCCGTAGGAACCCTTCATGTACTGGATGACGATGGAGATCGTCTTGTACTGGTTCGTGTCGAGCGTGAGGTACGGGAGCAGGAAGTCGTTCCAGACCCACATGATCTCGAGGATGCCCGTGGAGATCATCGTCGGCTTCATGATCGGGAGCACGACGGAGAAGAAGGTGCGCAGGGGGCTGCAGCCGTCGATCATGGCCGCCTCCTCGATCTCCACCGGGATGGACTTCACGAAGCCGCAGAACATGAACGTCGCGAGGCCCGCGCCGAAGCCCAGGTAGATGATCATGATGCCCCACGGGGTGTTGAGGCCGAGACGGTCGGCGGTCATGGAAAGGGTGAACATGACCATCTGGAACGGCACGACCATCGAGAACACGCAGAGCAGGTACAGGAGCTTGGTGACCTTGTTGTTCACGCGGGTGAGGTACCAGGCGAGCATCGAGGTGCAGAGCAGGATGAGGGCGACGGAGCCCACGGTGATGAAGACGGTCCAGCCCACGGCCTCGATGAAGCCGTACTTGTCCACCGCGTTGGAGTAGTTCTCCAGCCCGACGAAAGTCTGCGCGTTGGGCAGCGCGAACGGCTCGGCGTTGATGAAGGTCTTCTTCTTGAACGAGTCGTAGAGGACGATGATGATCGGCGCGATCCACGCGAGGGCGAGGACCGTGAAGCCCGCGGTGCCAAGCCAGCTGCGGGTGCTCTTCGCCTTAGCAGAATTCGAGGCCATTTACGCCTGCACCTCCTTCGAGCGGGTGGCGCGCAGCTGGATGAGGCCGATGGCGACGACCAAGAGGAAGAAGATCACAGCCTTGGCCTGGCCGACGCCCTCCCAGCCGGTGCGGCCGTAGAACGTGTTGTAGATGTTGAGGGCGAGAAGCTCGGACATCTTGGCCGGCTCGCCCGCGGTGAGCGAGAGGTTCTGGTCGAAGAGCTTGAAGCCGTTGGTGAGCGACAGGAACATGCAGATGGTGATCGAGGGCATCATCATCGGGATGGTGACGCTGAAAAGACGGCGCCAAGAGCCGGCACCGTCGATCTCGGCCGCCTCGAGCACGTCGCCGGGGATGGACTGCAGGCCGGCGATGTAGATGATCATCATGTAGCCGATCTGCTGCCAGGCGACGAGGATGATGAGGCCGGCGAAGCCGTACCACTCGTTGAGGTTGATGCTCGTGCTGTACTGGGCGAGCACGCCGTTGAAGATGAGCTGCCAGATGTAGCCGAGCACGATGCCGCCGATGAGGTTGGGCATGAAGAAGACGGTGCGGAAGATGTTGGTGCCGCGCAGCTTCTTGGTGAGGGCCAGCGCAAAGGCGAAGGCCACCACGTTGATGACGACGAGGGACGCGACCGCGAACAGCGCCGTGTACCAGAAGGCGTGCTGGAACACGGTGTCCGAGAACGCCTTGACGTAGTTGTCGATGCCGGTGAAGGTGGCGTCGGCCACGGTGGTGAAGTCGCAGAACGACAGACCCAGGCCCATGATGAACGGGGCGATGAAGCCGATGCAGAACGCCGCGAACGTCGGGAGCACGAAGACGGGCCACCAGCGCTTGATTGCCTTTTCCACGGAATCGACCTCCTTTCAGATTCCGAGAAGAAACGGGCTCGAGCCATGAAGAGGCCGGCAGGCGGGAGACAGGAACCGCCTGCCGGCCTTGTTTCATGCACGGTTAGTGGGTGCCGGAGGGGCTCCGGCGCGAGGGACGCCGCTTAGTTGTTGGCAGCGGCGTACTCGGTGGCCCAGCCATCGACGAACGCGGTGACGACCTTGTTCCACTCGTCGTCGGTCTGGTTGGCCGCGTAGGTGGTCAGAGCGGAGCCGACGCCGTTCTTCCACTCCTCGGAGGGCATCGTGGAGAAGCACCAGTCGACCGGGGTCTTGCCGTCGGCGGTGTACTCGGCGTCCTGCTCGACGAATGGGTTGGCGGACTCGGGAGCGCCCTCGAACGGGATGACGAAGCCCATGCCGTCAGCGCCGGACGGCATCGCGCCCTCGGCGCCGGCCATCGCGTTCTTGCCCTCGTCGGAGGTGACGCACCAGTTGATGAAGTCCAGGGTGGCCTTGATGTCCTCCTCGGAGGCCTTGCCGTTCACGCACCAGTAGTTCTCGGAGCCGGTGCAGAGGCCCTGGTTCTCCTCGCCGTCAACGCCGATGTAGATCGGGAGCATCTTGCGCTTGTCGGCGCCGAGGTCCTCGACGTCCGCGTAGGCCCAGGTGCCGTTCTGGTAGAAGGCGGCCTTCTCGGTCACGAAGTCGGCCACGGCGTCGTCGCCGGTCTTGGTGGAGAGGATCGAGGGCTCGCAGGTGGCGTTGTTGATGTAGAGGTCCCAGATCTGGCGGTAGTTGTCCAGGTAGGTGCCCTTGATGGCGTCGGTGCTGTCGATGCCGTCGGCCTGGTACTCGTAGTAGATGGGGAGGTTGGCCAGGTGGGTCTTGAAGCGCCAGTCGGAGGAGCCGTCCATGCCGGCGGAGGTGAAGGCGGCGAAGCCCAGCTCGTCCTTGCGGGCGGTGATGTCCTCGGCGACCTTCTTGAGCTCGGCGAAGCTCGTGATGTCCTCGGCCTTGTAGCCGGCCTTCTCGAGGAGGTCGGTGTTGGCGATCAGGCCGTAGGTCTCGACGACGTAGGCGACGCCCTTGATCTTGTCATCGGAGCCGTGGAGCTCGTAGGAGTCGGAGGTGAGGGCGTTCACGACGTCGGAGCCGTCGAGGTCGTAGCAGTACTGCTCCCAGGAGGCGAGGCCGACGGGGCCGTTCACCTGGAAGAGGGTCGGGGCGTTGGTCTTCGCCATCTCGGACTTGAGGGTGGTCTCGTACTGGCCGGAGGCGGCGGTGAGCACGGTGACCTCGGTGCCGGTCTCCTTGGTGTAGATCTCGGCGAGCTCCTGCCACTGCTCATCCTGCTCGGGCTTGAAGTTCAGGTAGTAGACCTTGCCCGAACCCTCGGCGGCAGAGGCGGTGGCGTTGTCGGAGCCACTGCAGCCGGCGAGAGCGGCCATGGCGCCGACGCCAAGACCGGCGGACAGGAACGAACGGCGGTTAAGCATAGGGGCAACCTCCTGTGTCTGTTTCCATCGCTGGTGTGATTTGGAAACGTTTCCAATTGACGATTAGCAAGATAACGTAGAAGGCGCCCAAAACGGATCAGAATTCGGAAGAAGCCGTTCACCGGCGAAATCCTACTGTTCACCCTGAGCTGGGAGTTGTGAGGCTGGCAGCCAATGATTTGAAGATCTTCGATATATCAGGAAGCTTTATGCCGCGTACCTGCCTGTTTCCTGTCTGACATCGGTTTGTTAGCAGTCTGAAGTAACCTTGTCGTGTTTTGGCGCAGTTCCGGCTCTATTCCGCCCATTTCACAAGTCGTTCGTAAACGGTTCCAGCTTTGTGGCCCAAAGCCCCACCCAGAGCGCTTTAACCGACAAAAGTGCTGGTAAACGCGCCAAGAAAAAGCCCCGTTGCCGGGGCTCCATGCTAGCTTTGACGCTCCCGCCAGCGTTTGAGGTGCGGCAGGACGGTCGCCATGAACGAGACCGCCTCGTCAAAGGTGCCGCCCGACTGCGCCACGTAGTACTGAGCGGTGGCCTCGATGAAGTCGTCCATATCCATGTCGGGCGCCGTGAACCGGCCGTCCTGGTAACAGAACTTGCAGTACTCGGCCGACTCGGAGCCGTCCTGCTCGGTGCCGTGGAGCGACGGGTCCGGGATGGGCATGCCGCAGCACTGGCAGAAGTACTCGCTCGGCATGTCGAAGAACCGCTCCAAGGGCACGCCGTAGGTCACGGCGATGAGCTTGACCATGTCGATGCCCGGCCCCGTGTCGCCGTTCTCCCAGCGGCTCACCGCCTGGCGCGTCACGCACAGGTCGCGCGCCATCTGCTCCTGCGTGATGCCCTGCTCGCGCCGAACCGCCGCGATGGTGTCCTTCATGGCCATGGGGCCTCCTCTCCTCGCCGATCGTGAGTCCATCGTCCCCGAGGAGAGCGCCGCAGCCAAGCAACAGCCTGTTGCCCGCAGCTCATCCGCGCCGAACGGCTCTCAGAACAGGCCGTCCGAGGGGCGGTCGGGCGCCCTAGAGACCGAGGGTCTCTGTCCAGGCCGGCTCCCGGAAGCCTGCGGCGCGCACTGTGCCGTCGACCACGAGGAGCGGGCGCTTCACGAGCATGCCCTCCTCCCCTAACAACGCCAACATGTCCTCGGCGCTCATGCCGGCATCGAGCTGCGCCTTGAGGCCGCGCTCGCGATAGAGGCGCCCGCTTGTGTTGAAGAGCTTGCGAGGCGCGAGGTCGCTGCCATCGAGCCAAGCGGCCAGCTCTTCGGCGCTCGGGTTTTCCTCAACGATGTCGCGGAGCGTGTACGCCACACCGCGCTCGTCGAGCCATTTCTGGGCCTTCTTGCAAGTGGAACAGCGGGGATAGGCGACGAAGAGCACGTCGGCCATGGGTTACCTCCATCTCTATGGATGTGCCTGACGGGCTCTAGCCTACCGGCAACAGGGACGCATGGCTGCTGCAACCGCACTCTGGATAGATCCGTGGCGCCAGTACGCGGGTCCGAGGGCTTGATTCACCACCCAACCCATGCCTCACGTGGGCCTTATCCGTCATTCGGAGCCAGGTTGGGTGGTGAGACGCGAGGGCACCACCCCCCAACCCGTGTCTGGGGCGGGTATGGCAGCCGCGCATGAAGGGGTTGGGGGATGGTGGGGTGCAGGGTTACCACCCAACCCGTCCATAGAAGGGCACCGAGGACACCTGAGACCCCGGGTTGGGTGGCAGAACATGAGCGGAGCAGTTGGCTGCGGCGCCTACGTCCCAGCGAGCGTCATGCGCGCGCCGTTGGCGCCCGCGCCGAGGTTCCCCAGCTCGAAGCGATAGGCCACGAGATCCGCGCGTGCGTAGGACTGGGTGTGCTCGTAGACCACGTTCGAAGAGAGCCGCGCCACGCGCTCGATGCGGTAGCCCACGGTGCCGGACGGACAGCCCAAGAGCCCGCAGACGTCGTCCGGCAAGAGCACGCCGCGCATCGTCTCGACGGCCGAGGCGGGCTCCAGCCCGTAGTCGTCGCGCAGCGCCGCGTACAGGGACGCGTCGTCGAACGACAGGTCCTGGATCCCCGGACACAGCGCGAGCGGCAACCGGGTGTCCTCGTAGAGCACGGGGGCACCGTCCGCCTGTCGCACGCGGCACAGGCGGAACACCTGCGCCTGCGGCGCCACCAGCTCGAGTGTCGATCGCTCCCCCGCGTCCGCCGTCACGACCTCTTGCACCACCGTGCGCGACGACGGCACGCGGCCGGCCTCCTCCATGTCCGCAGAGAAGTTGTACAGATGGCTCATGGACCGGTGATAGCTGGCCGGCTGCGCCACGAAGGTGCCCTTGCCGCGAAACCGCTCGACGATGCCCTTGTCCACGAGCAACGCCAGCGCCTGACGAGCCGTGGAACGGCTCACCCCGAGGGCGTCGCACATCTCCTCCTCCGTGGGCATGCGGTCACCGGGCTGGAGCGCTCCGAGCCTGACCTGCAGCGAGAGGAACTCGTAAAGCTGCTGGTAGAGCGGCGTGGTGCTCGCTCTCGACACCGAGAACGACGACAAGATGCCCGGAGCGTCCATCGGTCTCCTCATTTGCTTCATACCTGCTGAACAGGCGGTTGCCTCCGATTTGTCACTTTGTATGATACAAACCAACAAACGAACCTCAGGGAGACCTTACCATCCCGAGGGACGTTTGGAACCGGAATCAAGGGTCCACGCGACCCGGAGCATCCCAGAAAGGGGACCTCATGAAGCCGACCAAGCCCGCCGCCGAGATGACCCAAGCCGAGCTCGCCCGTTACATCGACCACTCGGTGCTGAAGCCTGAGTTCACGGCCGAGGAGATCGTCAAGCACACCAAGGACGCTGTGGACTTCGGCTGCGCCACGGTGTGCGTGAACCCCGCGTCGCTGCCGCTCGTGGCCCCCATCGTCGAGGGCACCGACACCGGCATCTGCGTGGTGTGCGACTTCCCCTTTGGCCTTTCCACTCCCGAGTCCAAGGCCGCGCAGGCAGAGGCCTACTGCTCCGAGTACGACATCGAGGACCTCGACATCGTCGCCAACTACGGGCGCCTGCGCTCCGGCGACCTGGACTACGTGGTCGAGGACCTCAAGGGCGTGGTCGAGGCTGCCCACAAGCACGGCACCAAGGTGAAGGTGATCATCGAGACCGACGCCCTCACCCCCGAGCAAATCGCCGACGGCACCCGCTGCGCCGTGGCGGCCGGCGCCGACTTCATCAAGAGCTCCACCGGCTTCTACACCGGCGGCGAGCAGCACGGCGCCACGCCCGAGGTGGTCCAGATGATGATGGACGCCGGCGAGGGGAAGATCGCCGTCAAGGGGTCCGGCTGCATCCGCGACCAGGAGCGCTTCTTCCAGCTCATCGACATGGGCATCGACCGCATGGGCATCGGGTACCGCTCCACGCCGGTGGTGCTCGGGCTCGCGTGAGTCACCACCCGTCGGGTTTTGACTCCCAGACCCACCTTGCTGCCCCGGTGCGCTGACTCGCCGGTCGCGGGCCGCTGGAACACGTGAATGTGGCAGGAAACGGAGCACGTCCAGAGTGGGTGCGAAAGGCCGCGCGCTAACAAAGGGGGTCGCGCCCATTTGGACGCGACCCCCTTCAACTGTCTAACGACCTGTAAAAGTGCTCCATCCCCTTTTGCAGGTTAGGCGGCCTTGCGACGATCCACAGCGCGCCAGACGGCCTTGTAGACCTCCATGATCGGGATGATCAGGAAGGCCAGGCCCATCGCGATCATGTAGCTCACGAAGTCCAGCTCGGCGAAGCCGAAGACCTCGGCCACGGGCGGCACCTCGATCACGACGAACGTCAGCACGAGCGACAGCGCGAACGCGCCCCACAGCCACTTGTTGTGGCTCCCCAGCTTGAAGATCGACTGGCGCGCGGAGCGCATGTTGAACGAGTGGAACATCTCGATCATCGACAGCGTGAGGAACGCCATCGTGATGCCCTCGAGGCCGGCGTGCGGGTCCTCGGCGATGAAGGCGAGGTCCATGGTGCCGAACTCGATGTACACGCCGATGAAGTAGCTGATCAGCGTGAAGAGCGCGATCACGGCGCCCTGGAACACGACGTCGACGCCCATGCCGCCGGCGAAGATGCCGTCCTTGGAGTTGCGCGGCTTGCGCTTCATGATGCCGGGCTCCTCGGGCTCCATGCCCAGGGCAAGGGCCGGGAAGCAGTCGGTGATCAGGTTGATCCAGAGCAGGTGCACCGGCTCGAGGATCACAAAGCCGATGAGCGTGGCCACAAAGACGGCGATGACCTCGGCGATGTTCGAGGACAGCAGGAACTGGATGGCCTTGCGGATGTTGTCGTAGATGCGCCTGCCCTCGCCCACCGCGGTCACGATGGTGGCGAAGTTGTCGTCGGCGAGCACCATGTCGGCCACGTTCTTGGTGACGTCGGTGCCGGTGACGCCCATGCCAATGCCAATGTCGGCGCGCTTGATGGAGGGGGCGTCGTTCACGCCGTCGCCGGTCATGGCGACGATCTGGTCCTGGGCCTTCCAAGCCTCGACGATGCGCACCTTATGCTCCGGCTGCACGCGCGCATAGACGTTGTAGTCCTGGATGCGCGCGGTCAGCTCGTCGTCGGACATCTTGTCCAACTGGGCCCCGGTGAGCGCCTGCTTCTTGTTCTCGATGATGCCGAGCTCCTTGCCGATGGCCACGGCGGTGTCCACGTGGTCGCCGGTGATCATGACCACGCGGATGCCGGCGTCGTGGGCCTCGGCGATCGAGGGCCCGACCTCCGGGCGCACCGGGTCGATCATGCCGCAGAGGCCGAGATAGGTGAGGTCCTGCTCGAGGTTCTCGGCAGAGTCGTCGGTGGGCGCGGACGTCCACGGACGGCGGGCGGCGCAGAGCACGCGGAGCGCCTCGTCGGCCATGCCCTTGTTCTCGTCGAGGATGGCCTCGCGCACGTCGTCGGTCAGCGGCTTCACGCCGTCAGCGGAGAGATAGGACGTGCAGCACTTGAGCACCTCGTCGGGCGCGCCCTTGGTGTACTGGACGATCGAGCCGTCCGGAGCCTTGAGCACCACGGACATCATCTTGCGGGAGGAGTCGAACGGCGCCTCGCCCACACGCTCGTACTCGGCGTCCAGCTCGGTCTTCGGCATGTCGAGCTTGGCGGCGTCGGCCACGAGCGCCGCCTCGGTGGGCTCGCCCTTGGCCTGGCCGGTGCCGTCCTCAGCGAGCACCCACTGGGCGTCGGAGCAGAGCGCCATGGCCTTGACCAGCTCGCGCTCGTCCGCGCCCTCGTGGCGCACGACGGTCATGAGGTTCTGGGTCAGCGTGCCGGTCTTGTCGGAGCAGATCACCTGCGTGCAGCCGAGCGTCTCCACGGCGGTGAGTTTGCGGATGATCGCGGCCTCCTTGGACATCTTGGTGACGCCCAGGGACAGCACGATGGTCACGACGGCCACGAGACCCTCGGGGATGGCGGCGACGGCCAGCGACACGGCCACCATGAAGGTGTTGAGCACGAGGTCGAGGTCGCCCCAGAACGCCATGCCATGCTTGATCCAGTCCACGACGAAGATGATCGCGCAGATCGCGATGATCGCGATGGTCAGGA
>Jenna_p2__coassemble_2569_pt1 | contig 9733 bp, 11 predicted proteins | sample Jenna_p2__metabat2_low_PE_018 | metagenome-assembled genome bin Jenna_p2 | reverse complement strand
CAGGCGACCATCATGCCCCATCGCGTCCTCCTCGATGAGCGCTACTCCTCTTCAGGCAAGCTCACCGAGCCATCTGGTTGGTCCTGGCAGGACCTTGGCAAGATCTGGTCCCTCAGTGAGGTGGAGGTCTACGGCCTGAACGCGTGGAGCAAGCCCGGTTACGGGACCGGCTTCGATTGCCAGTTCCCGATCTTCAAGCAGACCAAGGACCGCATCATGGGCGGTCGCGTCATTTGGTGGCTGCGGTCGGTGTCCGGCTCGTCCTCGTCCCACGTGTGCTACGTCAACGGCAACGGGCATGCCAACTGCTATTCCCCGACGACTGACCGGGTGCGGCCCCGCCCCTGCTTCCTCGTAGGTTAGGCCGCAGGCCTGACCTATGCGTTACACTTGACGACGCCCCGCCTTGCGCGGGGCGTTTGCCGCGAATGCGGACCGTTGCTGTCGATTTGATCTATATGAGCGGCGTGCTTGTCAGGAACAGGACATTGTCCCAGTTCGAGTTCTACCGGAACGCCATCGCCATTCGCGTCGAGGTGAACAGGCTGATGGCGAAGGAAAAGGTGTGCCCCAAGGCGTACCGCCTGCTCAACGGCGTACCGACGGTCGAGACGGCGAGGAGCATCGTCTACAACATCAACCGCGCCGACCATTTCTACCCGAACACCAGCGCAAACGTGATAGAGCGGAGGAAGTACATCACGCTCGCCATCGCCGACTGCGACCAGCTACTGCAGGACATGCAGTGCCTGATCGCCATGGACGTAACCTCGAACATCAACGTCTTCGAGCGCGTGACCCTCATGATCGACAGGGAGATCGAGCTTCTTAAGGGATATCGCAAATCGGTGAAGCTCACCGGCGCGCAGACGCCCGAGCAGAGGCTTGCCGCCTTGGAGGAAGAAATTGAGCGTTTGCGTTCTGTATAATGTCCCCGGTCACGCCTTGAAAGTCGCATCAATTGGTGGCTGCGGTCGGTGTCCGGCTCGTCCTCGTCCAACGTGTGCTACGTCAACAACAACGGGAATGCCAACTACAATTCCCCGACGAATGACTGGGTGCGGCCCCGCCCCTGATTCCCTTATCGCCAGACCGAGTAGGCTCGCCCGAAAGCCGTGCAGAAAGAGGAAGGAAGGCGCGACCATCGGCCACACGGCCGTGAATATGCACCCCGCGCAGGAGGGCGGACGCTTCTTGCATGGTCGGACTCTCCGGCGTTCGGTCCGATTTCATGCCCTTTCTGCAAGCGGCTACGGAGCGCCATTGTTAGCCGTGCGGGGTGCCCGACTTGAATTCTGACGAGCGCCGAGAGGCGAGAAGGGCGAGACGCGCCGAGAAAAGGCAGCGGAACAGGGATTCCCGGATCGAGGGCCTGGACATCGAGGCGGTGGCCGACCTCAACGCGCTGTACCGCGCCGCGATGCAGGCGGGAAGGGGGGTCTCCTGGAAGGCGTCGATCCAGCGATACCAGAAGGACGTCCTTAAGAACATCGTGCGTACTCGCCGCGACATCCTCGATGGCAACGACCTGCACAGGGGTTTCATCAACTTCGACATCGTGGAGCGCGGCAAGAGGCGCCACATAAGCTCGGTGCACATAGCGGAGCGCGTCCCGCAGAAAGCGCTGGCGCAAGAGGTCCTTATCCCGGCCACCGTCCCGACCGTGATCGGGGCGAATTCCGCCAACATCAAGGACAGGGGTACGGATTACGCCGTCAGGCTCATGAAGAGGCATCTCGCCGACCACTACCGCAAGCACGGAGCCGAGGGCTACATCCTGCAGATGGATTTCCGAGACTACTTCGCCAGGATCGCGCACGAGCCCCTCAAGAGGCAGCTTTCATCCCGACTCGACGACGATAGGGTTCTCTCGCTTGCGGAGAGCTTCATCGACGTGCAGGGAGTCGTCGGTCTCGGCCTCGGCAGCGAGCCCAACCAGATATGCGCCGTTGCGTTCCCTAACGCCATCGACCATTTCGTGACCGAGATGTGCGGCGTCGAGGCCTACGGGCGATATATGGACGACAGCTACTGCATCCACACGAGCAAGGAGCATCTCGTCATGGTCAAGTCGGCCGTCGAGATACTTTGCGGCGATTACGGGATAGAGCTCCATCCGCGCAAGACGCAGATCGTCAAGCTGTCCCACGGGTTCACGTTCCTCAAGAAGAAGTTCTTCTACTCTGAGTCGGGGAGGGTGATCGTGAGGCCGTGCAGGGACACCATCACGAGGGAGAGGCGAAAGCTCAAGGCCCTCAAGCGGATGCTCGACTCTGGGGACATCGCCATGGAGCAGATAGAGCAGCAGTACCAATCCTGGAGGGGCGGCCTCGTGCACCTCGACGCACACGACACCCTTCTCTCGATGGACGCCCTTTATCGCGAGCTATTCGGAGGGTCTGTGAACGGCAACCCCCCCCCCGCAACGGTAATTAGGATTGCGGCTTAATCTCACGCCGCAAATACCATGGTCGCACCGAAAGAAAGGGGTGCGACCATGGCACTTACGGAAGAGGAAGAGTCCGCAATCCGCGGAATCATCGAGATCTACAAAGGGAAGTCCGGCGGTCTATCTGACGATGTGGCGACTTCCGCTTACGGGTTATTCCCCGAATTCGATTCCGGCGGCCATACGTATGCCGACGGGGAGCGGGTCAGCCATAGAGGCGTTCTCTACACCTGCATCCAGCCTCATACTTCCCAGCCCGACTGGGCTCCCGATGTGGCCCACAGCCTGTGGGCCAAGACCCTCGATTACGGCGGATCAGAGAGCGATGTCCAGGAGGTCCCGGAGTGGGTGCAGCCGGAGTCCACGAACCCCTACCCGAAGGGCGCTCGCGTGAAGAAGGACGGGAAGGTCTGGGAATCGCTCGTTGACAACAACGTCTGGGTTCCCGGCGCCATCGGCACCGAGGGCGTCTGGAAGGACGTCACCAATGCCTGAGAACCTAATATGGCAGCTCCTGCCCCAGATCGCGATGCTCTGCATCACGGGAGTCGCGGGGTGGCTGGGCGGAAAGATTCGCGGCTCCAAGGAGGAGCGCGAGCGCCGTGAGATTCAGCAGCATGAGGAGCGCGACATGAACCGCCGAATCTTCCGCCTGCTTCTCCGCTATCGGCTCAAGGACCTGCACGAGCACTACGTCCTCGGTGGGCGCACGTGCCCCGTCGAGGTAAAGCAGGGTATTCAGGAGGTCTATGAGCTCTACCACGCCCTGGGCGGCAATGGCCAGGGAACCCACATGTACAAGGAGCTCATGGAGCTCCACGTCGCGTGAAAGGAGCGACCGATATGGACGAGAAGTACGGCATCGCGGAGGAGACCGGCGCGGTTGAGCCTATCGACATCCCGGATGACGTGCCGGTGGAGGGCTACGCAAAGTACTGGCTTCCCGGCTGGCTGTACGACGTGTTGAAGTGGGTCGGCCTGCTCGCGATTCCCGCCGCAGCCGCTATCTACACCGGTCTCGCGTCGGTGTGGGGCTGGCCCGCCGCAGGAGAGGTGGCGCAGACCGCCACGATCGTCTCCACGGGCATCGGCGTCCTCCTCGGCGCGGCCGAGGCCACAAAGAAGGTGTTTTAAGCAATGGCAATGAACGGAATCGACATCTCCAACTGGCAGAAGGGCATCGACCTCGCGGCCGTCCCGTGCGACTTCGTCATCGCGAAGGCCACGCAAGGAACCGGTTACACATCGCCCGACTGCGTGCGTCAGGTCGAGCAGGCAATGTCGCTCGGCAAGAAGGTCGGCGTCTACCACTACATCGGCGGCCAGGGCGCGGTCTCTGAGATGGACTTCTTCATCGACTCCATCAAGAACTGGGTCGGCAAGGCCATGCTCGTCCTCGATTGGGAGCAGGGCGAGAACTCTGCGTGGGGCAACTTGGGCTACCTCGAGCAGTGCATCAAGCGCGTCATCGAGCGCGCCGGCATCCCACCCGTGGTCTACTCTTCCGCGTCCGTCTTCCCGTGGGACCTGTGCAAGAAGCACAACTGCGGTGCATGGGTCGCGCAGTACGCCGACAACAACGCCACCGGCTACCAGGACTCCCCGTGGAACGAGGGTAAGTACGGCTGCATGATGCGACAGTATTCCAGTCACGGCCGACTTCCCGGGTACGGCGGCAACCTCGACCTGAACAAGTTCTATGGCGACGCCGCCGCTTGGGACCGCTACGCCAATCCCAAGGGCTCAGCTCAGCCCGCCCCCCAGCCGCAGCCGACCCCTCATCCGACTGCCCCGCAGGGCTCGACCCTCGATCTTGTCGACCGCGTCATGCGCGGCGAGTTCGGTGACGGCGAGGCCCGCCGTGCCGCTCTCGGCACCCGCTACGACGAGGTGCAGAACTTCATCAACCACATCGACCAGGCGAGCGTCGACACGCTCGTGGCCGAGGTCAAGACAGGCCGATATGGCAACAACCCCATTCGTGAACGCGTTCTTGGCTCCCGCTACAAGGCCGTTCAGGACAAGATCAACGGGGTTTCGCAGCTGGCGCGCGTCTACATCGTCAAGTCCGGCGACACGCTCTCGGGCATCGCGGCGAAGCTCGGCACGACCTATCAGGCGCTCGCCAAGAAGAACGGGATTTCGAACCCGAATCGCATCTACGCAGGGCAGAAGATCAAGTACTAGAATTCAAGTTAGCGTGAAATAGCCCATGCTCTGCTTTTCGGGCGGGACGATATGATGAAGGCTGTTGACCGATGACTAGCCGAAAGTTATTCTCAGCAGTATGCTTTTGCCGAAAACGGCAATGCATACCTGATGTCCTAAAGTTCGCGAGAGCATTGCTATAGGGCACCACGAGCATCCGAGAGCCCCGACATGGGGCTCTTTTGCTATCGCGCCACAGCAGGGGGCTGCCGTCGCGTTGCGAGAGCTGCGACATCGCGGGGTTGCGGGGAAACGCTTCTCCGCAAAGTCATTCAACCGGTTGCGGGGAAACGCGCCCTGCTCACCTGTTCGAGCCACGTCCACCTGGGGTTTTGTGTCGTCGCTCGCTTGCGGGGAAACGGTTCTCCGCAAGTCGGTGGTCGCAGTTTGCGGGGAAACGGTTCCCCGCAAACTTCCAGCCGAGCCCCGCGCGACTCCCTCGCACACAACCAGGCTTACTGAAACGCAACCCTAAGCGCATCGCCCCCGATCGCTCGTCCTGTACTATGGGCATCTATTTGTCGTGCCAGAACACTGCGATGTGCATTTAGGGACTGTCCCTAAATGCACATGGATGGGAGTCGATGACATGGCGCAGGAGACCAAGAAGCACCTCGACGGCGTGGGCCTCGCGCTCGCCGGGGGCGGTTGGCGGGCCTTTTCGCAGGTGGCCGTGCTGGCGGATATGGAGAGGAACAACATCGAGACCGGCGCCGTGGCGGGAACCTCGATGGGCTCGCTCGTGGCGACGCTTGTGGCGGCCGGGCTCGACAGCACGGCCATCGCGAACCTGCTCCTCGAGATGGACGAGCAGATCAAGAGCCAGGACGTCATCAAGAACGCGCGCCGGCACCTGCTGGCCGCCGTCACCAAGAACGGCTTCATGGACAACGGCGTGCTGGTGGACGCCGTCGAGCCGCTGCTCGAGAAGGCCGGCGTCAAGACCTTCGCGGACCTCAAGCTCCCGCTCGCCATCTGCGCGGTGGACATCATCACCGGCAAGCTCGTGGTGTTCACCGGCGAGGACGGCTTTTTCGCGCGCACGACGGGCAACTGGGACCTCATCGCGTCCAACGACCTGGACCTCGCCACCTGCATCAGCTGCTCGGGCGCGTACCCGATGATGGTGCAGCCGGTCACGTTCATGGGCCACACCCTGGTGGACGGCGGCTGTCGCATGAACCTGCCCACGCCGCTGTTCGACCGCGAGTCGGTCGACGCCGTGGTGGGCGTGCACATGCTGCACACCTATCCCCCGGTCGCGAACCTCAACGTGCTGAACCTGATGAACACGTGCATGAACTACGGGTCCCAGCAGCTGGAGGAGCTCTACGCGCAGGCGGCGGACATCGCGATCAACATCCCGGTGCCGGGGAGCGACACCTTCAACCCGGGGTGCGGACAAGAAGTGATCGACCTGGCCACCTCGTACCTGCAGACGCACCCGGTGGATTGGGGCGCCGCTCGACCGAGCCTCTGGAACGCCGCGCGGCGCGCCGGCATCGACATGCTGGCAAAGCTGTTCCGCGCGCCCGCCAAGGACGAGGGCGCGCCCGAGGGCGCCGAGCAGATCGAGGCCGTCGAGAACGCGCAGGCCGAGGAGCCCGACGCCAAGACGAACGAGTAGGACGAGGCCCCCTGCCGCCAACGTCTCCGAAACCGTGGCGACAGGGGCCTTCTCGCAGGCGTTACGGCAGCTGGTTGCCGGCGGCCGCGTAGAGCTCGTACCACTCCGCGCGGGTGAGCACGATGTCCGCGGCCTCGTCGATGGCCGCGAGCCGCTCGGGGTTCGTGGTGCCGACCAGCACCTGCATCTGCGCGGGGTGGCGAAGCAGCCACGCCGCGGCGATGCCGTTCTTGGTGGTGCCGTACTGCTCGGCCAGACGGGCGAGCACGGCGTTGAGCTGGGGGTATTCGAGGCTGTCGATGAACGACCCCTCAAAGAACCCGTACTGGAACGGGCTATAGCACTGCACCGTGACGCCGTGGATGCGGCAGTAGTCCAGCACACCGGCGTCGCGGCCGATGCCGGCGTCGCGCGCGAGGTTGAGGTTGGCGCCGGCGTCCAACAGCAGCGTGTGGGCCAGCGAGAGCTGGAGCTGGTTCACCTCGAGCGGCTGGCGCACGGCCGTCTTGAGCAGCTCGATCTGGCCGGGCGTGCAGTTGGAGACGCCGAAGTGCAGAACCTTTCCCTGCTCGTGAAGGGTGTCGAAGGCGCTCGCGACCTCCTCGGGCTCCATCAGAAGGTCCGGCCGGTGCAGCAGCAGGTAGTCGAGCTTCTCGACGCCGAGGCGCTCGAGGCTGCCGTTGACGGACGCGAGGATGTGCTCGCGCGAGAAGTCGTACTGCGTGAACGCGCCGGGCCGGATGCCGCACTTGGACTGGATCACGAGGCGGTCGCGCGTGGCAGCCGGCATGCGGCGCAGCGCCTCGCCGAAAACCTGCTCGCAGCGGCCGGCCCCGTAGATGTCCGCGTGGTCCCAGAAGTCCACGCCCCGGTCCAGCTGCAGCTGGATCAGGCCCGCGACCTGCTCGGGGGTCTTGTCCTCGATGTGCCAGGCGCCCTGGACGATTGCGCAGCGGTCGATGCCGCCCACCAACACGTGCTTCATGAAAGGCCTCCTCATCATTGTTCGCACTAGATGACAAAATGCTCCGTCCCCAATGTCACCGTGACAATGGGGACGGAGCATTTTGTCACGTTTCTTGGTTTACAGATCGTAGGACTCCACGCCGTCGGCGGCCATGCGCTCGCGCAGCTCGTCAATGATCCGCATGCCCGAGGAGGTGCCGATGCGCGTGGCGCCCGCGCGCACCATCTCGAGGAACGCGTCCGCGTCGCGGATGCCGCCGGCAGCCTTGACCTGCACCTCCGGCACGCAGTGCCCGCGCATCAGCTTCACGTCCTCAACGGTCGCGCCGCCGGTGAAGAAGCCGGTGGAGGTCTTCACAAAGGTCGGGCGCACCTCGTTGGCGATCTCGCAGAGCTTGACCTTCTCATCGTCGGTGAGCAGGCAGTTCTCAAAGATCACCTTGGAGGGGATGCCGGCCTCGTCGCACAGGGCCACAATCTGGCGCATCTCGTCGGCGATGTAGTCCCAGTTACCGGCCTTGACCTCGGTGAGGTTCACCACGTAGTCGATCTCGTTCGCGCCGTTGGCAATGGCGTCCTTGGTCTCGAACACCTTGACGGCCGTCGTGGTCTGGCCCAGCGGGAAGCCGATGGCGGCGCCGGTGTGCACGTCGGAGCCCTCGAGCAGCTCCGAGCACAGCTTGGACTGGCAAGAGTTGATGGCCACCATGCGGAAGCCGTAGTCCTTGGCCTCACGGCAGAGCTTGGCCATGTCCTCGCGGGTCGCGTCGGGGTGGAGGTTGGTGTGGTCAACGAGAAGGGCGAGGTCGGTGAGGGTGTAGTTCATGACGGGTCCTTTCGGTTGAGCAGTCATTGGTAAGCTTTCGTCGCCCATTATGTCTGACTTATTGAGAATGTCTAGCCTGTTTTGTCAGCTATTCGTCATTTCATTAGAATGGCTCACAACGGAGCGACCGTGACCCGAGGAACCCATGACGCTTTACGACACCATCAAAGAGGACCTGCTCGCGAAGATCCTCGACGGCACCTATCCCGAAGGCCAGACCATCCCCACGGAGCTGGAGCTCGCCGAGCAGTACGGCGTCAGCCGGCCGACGGTGCGCCAGGCCATCCAGATCCTCGCCGACGACGGCTATCTGGAGCGTCGCCGGCGCCGCGGCACCATCGTGACGCGCCCGCGCGTGAGCCAGTCCTTCGCGATGGAGGTCTCGAGCTTTGACGACGCGCTGCGATCGGGCGGCCATGTGCCGTCCACCACGGTGCTGGACTTTCGCGCCGAGTCGGCCAAGGACGCCGTGGCCGAGGCGCTGGAGCTGGCGCCCGGCGCGCCGGTGTGGCGCCTGCTGCGCCTGCGCTACGCCGACGGCCAGCCCAACGTGCTGGTGGAGAGCTACGTGCCGCAGGAGGGATATGAGGCGCTGGGCGGCGAGGACTTCTCGACCACGAGCCTGTACGAGGCCATGGGCCGGAGCGGGGACTCGGTGGCCACGGCACACCGGCGGCTCGAGGTGGCCAAGGCCGACGGCACCAGCTGCACGCTGCTCGGGCTCGAGGAGGGCGACCCGGTGATCCACTTCACCACCGTGGCGCGCGACGACGCCGGCCGCGCCGTGGAGTACTCGCTGGCCACCTATCGCGGCGAGTCCAACGCCTTCGAGTTCGACGCGGTGCGCCCATCAAGGCAACAATGAGCCACCGCCCGTCGGGCAGTGGCTCATCATCTCGTGAACCACCTGAGGTGCGTGGCACCCTGGGCGGAAACCGCCTGGGGTGCGTGGCGCCTCGGGAGGAAACGCCGGTTAGCGGGCCAGCATCGCCGCTGGATCGCCGCCCGTCTCCGAGAAGCGCCGGTGGTAGTCCTCGATGAAGTCGTGGTACCAGGCGAAGCTGTCCTTCTTGGAGCGCGCGTAGGTGCCGTTGCCCTCGTCGTCCGCGTCCACGTACACGCAGCCGTAGCGCTTGCCCATCTCGCAGGAGCCGGCGCTCACGATGTCGATCACGCCCCACAGGATGAACCCGAGACAGTCCACGCCATCGGCCACGGCCTCCTCGATCTGCTCGAAATGGTCCCGCAGGTACGCGATGCGATAAGCATCGTGGATCGAGCCGTCCTCCTCCACGAGGTCCCGCGCGCCGAACCCGCACTCGCACACCATCACCGGTTTGCGGCAGCGGTCCCAGGTGCGGTTGAGCGCGTCGCGCAGGCCCACCGGGTCGATCTGCCAGCCCCACTCGCTCGACTTGAGATAGGGATTCCGCGTGGTGACCACGAGGTTGCCGGCGGTCTGCTCCCCTTCCTGCGTGGTGACGACGCTCGACGTGTAGTAAGAGAAGCTCACAAAGTCGCAGGTGTTCTGCGCAAAGAGCACCCGGTCCTCGTCGAGCACGTCCACAGAGACGCCGTGCTCCGCCCAGAACCGGTCCATGTATCCGGGTGGTAGCCGCGCGCCAGCACGTCCACCGCGTACCACTGGTTCACGTTC
>Jenna_p2__coassemble_2542_pt1 | contig 9817 bp, 4 predicted proteins | sample Jenna_p2__metabat2_low_PE_018 | metagenome-assembled genome bin Jenna_p2 | reverse complement strand
CTGCGTGCGGGGCTCTTTTTGTCGTTGGGGGGGGGCTCTCGGGCGTGCCCACAGACGGACCACAAAAGCCAAGATCAGCAGTAGAAACGAAAACCGCAGCCAGAGCCGCAAATCGAGATAGTTTATCCAACGTCCTGCGAAAGTCAATACTGTTCATTGACCTCGCCTGGTGCGTTGGCTAGATTACTAATTTGCGACAATTGCCGCCGTATGCCGTTTTGAAGGAGGAAATGCCTGGTGCGTACCGCAAACTCTTCCAATCCTTCCGTGGACGCCACGGGGCGCGTGAACTTCAGCAAGATCCCGCCCGCCATGGAGCTCCCCAACCTCATCACCGTTCAAAAGGAGTCGTTCGAGCGCTTCATGGGCCAGGGCCTGGCGGAGGCCTTCGCCGAGAGCTCTCCCATCGAGAACAACGCCGGCACCATGGAGCTGACCTTCGGCAACCATGAGTTCGGCGACCCGCAGCACACCATCGCCGAGTGCCGCGCCAAGGACATCACCTACCAGGCGCCGCTGCTCGTCGAGGTCCGCTTCACCAACAAGGAGACCGGCGAGATCAAGGAGCAGCTGGTGTTCATGGGCGACTTCCCGCTCATGACCGACCGCGGCACCTTCATCATCAACGGCACCGAGCGCGTCGTCGTGTCGCAGCTCGTGCGCTCGCCGGGCGTGTACTTCTCCCAGGAGCTCGACTCCAACGTCGAGGTGCAGAAGGTCCAGTTCATCCCGGCCCGCGGCGCGTGGCTCGAGTTCGAGGTGGACAAGCGCGGCAAGCTCGTGGTCTCTATCGACCGCAAGCGCCGCCAGAGCGCGACGCTGCTGCTGCGCGCCCTCGGCATCGCCGAGTCGGACGACGAGATCGTCGCGCTGCTCGGCGACTCCGACGTCGTCAAGGACACGCTGCTCTCCGACACCGCCCGCACCCGCGACGAGGCGCTCATCGAGATCTACAAGCGCCAGCGCCCGGGCGAGCCGCCCACGGTGGACGCGGCGCGCTCCCTGGTCGACGGCCTCTACCTCAACCCCCAACGCTACGACCTGGCCAAGGTGGGCCGCTACAAGATCGACAAGAAGCTCGGCATCGACGTGCCGGCCGACGTCACCGTGCTGACGCCCGAGGACATCGTGGCCGCGCTGCAGTACCTGCTTGCGCTCCACGAGGGTGACTCCTCCAAGAAGGTCGACGACATCGACCACTTCGGCAACCGCCGCGTGCGCACCGTCGGCGAGCTCGTCGCGAACCAGTTCCGCATCGGCATGAGCCGCATGGAGCGCGTGATCCGCGAGCGCATGGCCTCCCAGGACCCGGACGACATCACGCCGCAGTCCCTGATCAACATCCGCCCGATCGTGGCGGCCATCAAGGAGTTCTTCGGCTCCTCCCAGCTGTCCCAGTTCATGGACCAGGCCAACCCGCTCTCCGGCCTCACCCACAAGCGGCGCCTGTCCGCCCTCGGCCCCGGTGGCCTTGCCGGCCACAAGTCCGGCTCGAGCCGCCGCACCAACGTGCCGACGGCCGTCCGCGACGTCCACAACTCGCACTACGCGCGCATGTGCCCGCTCGAGACGCCGGAGGGCCCGAACATCGGCCTGATCGGCACGCTCGCCCTCTACGCGCACGTGAACGACTACGGCTTCATCGAGACCCCGTACCGCCGCGTGGTGGACGGCGAGGTCACCGACATCATCGATTGGATGACCGCCGACGAGGAGGAGGACCACGTCATCGCGCCGGCCGACCAGCCGGTGGACCAGAAGACGGGCCGCTTCGTCGACATCGACCCGCAGACCGGCGCGGTCACCGAGGCCGAGCGCATCATCGCCCGCACCCGTGACTACGACGGCACCTTCGGCGCGCCCGCCGAGTGCCCGGTGTCCGAGGTCGACTACATGGACGTCTCGCCGCGCCAGCTGCTGTCCGTCGCGGCCACGCTGATCCCGTTCCTCGAGCACGACGACGCGAAGCGCACCCTCATGGGCGCCAACATGCAGCGTCAGGCCGTGCCCCTGATCCGGCCCACCGCGCCGCTTGTGGGCACCGGCATGGAGTACCGCGCCGCGCTCGACTCCGGCGAGCTCATCACCGCCGACTTCGACGGCACCGTGGTCGAGGCCGACGCCTGCCATGTGACCGTGGACGCCGGCGAGAACGGCCTCCAGCGTTACGACCTGCCCAAGTACGAGCGCTCCAACCAGAGCAGCTGCATCAACCATCGCCCGATCGTCCATGCGGGCGACGAGGTAGTGGCCGGCCAGCCGCTCGCCGACTCCACCTCCGTGGAGCACTCCGAGCTCGCGCTCGGCGCCAACCTCACCGTGGCCTACATGCCGTGGGAGGGCTTCAACTACGAGGACGGCATCGTCGTCTCCGAGCGCGTGGTGCAGGAGGACCTGCTCACCTCGATCAACATCTCCCGCCACGAGATCGACGCCCGCGACACCAAGCTCGGCCCCGAGGAGGTCACGCGCGAGATCCCGAACCTCTCCGAGGACATGCTCGCGGACCTCGACGACGACGGCATCATCCGCATCGGCGCCGAGGTGGGCCCGGGCGACATCCTCGTCGGCAAGGTGACCCCCAAGGGCGAGACCGCGCTGACCGCCGAGGAGCGCCTGCTCCGCGCGATCTTCGGCGCGAAGGCCCACGACGTGCGCGACACCTCCCTCAAGATGCCGCACGGCGCCTATGGCCGCGTCGTCGACGTGGTGCGCTTCAGCCGCGAGGCCGGCGACGACCTGCCGCCCGGAGTCAACGAGATGGTGCGCGTCTTCGTGGCCCAGCGCCGCAAGATCCAGGAGGGCGACAAGATCGCTGGCCGCCACGGCAACAAGGGCGTCGTCTGCCGCGTGCTGCCGGTGGAGGACATGCCCTACATGGCCGATGGCACGCCCATCGACGTGCTGCTCGACCCGCTCGGCGTCCCGTCCCGTATGAACGTGGGCCAGCTGCTCGAGTGTCACCTGGGCTGGTGCGCCGCCAACGGCTGGGACATCGACTCCGCCGAGTCCGACCACTACGTGCCCGGCCCCATGCCCGTCGCGACGCCGGTCTTTGACGGCGCCACCGGCGACGAGGTGGCCGAGTGCATCCGTCGCACCAACATCAACCTCATCAACAAGGCCAAGGAGCAGTACGGCGACAAGATGGACGAGGTCTTCGTCCCGCAGCTCAACGCCATGGGCAAGGCCACGCTCTACGACGGCCGCACCGGCGAGCCCTTCCGCGACCCGGTCACCGTGGGCACCAACTACGTGCTCAAGCTCGGCCACATGGTCGACGACAAGATCCACGCCCGCTCGACCGGCCCCTACAGCCTCATCACCCAGCAGCCGCTGGGCGGCAAGGCGCAGTTCGGCGGCCAGCGCTTCGGCGAGATGGAGGTCTGGGCGCTCTACGCCTACGGCGCCGCCAACGTGCTGCAGGAGATCCTGACCGTCAAGTCCGACGACACCAACGGCCGCGTCAAGACCTACGAGTCCATCGTCAAGGGCGAGAACGTCCCCGAGCCGGGCATCCCGGAGGCCTTCCGCGTGCTCGTGAAGGAGATCCGCTCCCTGGCGCTCGACATCGAGCCCCTCTCGTACAAGAAGGTCGAGGAGCCGGTGGCCACGTCCGTCGAGGCGGACGTCGTGGGCACCTTCGCCAACGACGACCTTATCGGCGCGCCCCTCGCCGCCGAGCCTGCGGTCGACGACCTGGTGGGCAGCATCGACACTGTGAAGGAGTAGCGAACCGTGGCAGATTTCGACACCCCGGGTTTCGACGCCATCAAGATCTCGCTGGCCTCCGCCGAGCAGATCCGCGAGTGGTCCCACGGCGAGGTCAAGAAGCCCGAGACCATCAACTACCGCACCCTCAAGCCCGAGAAGGACGGCCTCTTCTGCGAGAAGATCTTCGGCCCCTCCAAGGACTGGGAGTGCTCCTGCGGCAAGTACAAGGGCATCCGCTTCAAGGGCATCACCTGCGAGCGCTGCGGCGTCGAGGTGACCACCTCCAAGGTGCGCCGCGACCGCATGGGCCACATCGAGCTGGCCGCGCCGGTCTCGCACATCTGGTACTTCAAGAGCCCGACGAGCTTCCCGCTGGCCCGCCTCCTCGACATCAAGTCCAAGGACCTCGAGAAGGTGCTCTACTTCGCGAGCTACATCATCACGCACGTGGACACCGAGGCCCGTGAGGCCGACGCGGCCGACCTCAAGGAGGAGCTGGCCGCCGACCTCGAGCAGCTCGACGCCGAGCGCGACGACCAGATCGCCCGTCTCCGCGAGCAGGCCGCCGGCGGCGACGAGTTCGCCGACGAGGAGCCGATGACCGAGGAGGAGCTCCGCCTGGAGATCGCCGACGTCGAGGAGGAGTACGCCGAGGAGAAGCAGCTCCGCACCGACGCCTACGACAAGTTCATGTCCCTCGAGGAGCGCGAGCTCATCGCCGACGAGGCGCTCTTCCGCGAGATGAAGCGCTACTACTCGCTGTACTTCGACGGCGGCATGGGCGCCGAGGCCGTTCGCGACCTGCTCCGCGCCATCGACCTGGAGGCCACCTCCAAGGAGCTGCGCGAGATCATCGAGAACGACAAGGGCCAGAAGCAGAAGCGCGAGAAGGCCGTCAAGCGCCTCGAGGTGGTGGACGCCTTCCTCGAGGGGGGCAACGACCCGGCGAACATGATCCTCGACGTGATCCCGGTGATCCCGCCCGACCTGCGCGCCATGGTGCAGCTGGACGGCGGCCGTTTCGCGGCCTCCGACCTGAACGACCTGTACCGTCGCGTGATCAACCGCAACAACCGCCTCAAGCGCCTGCTCGACCTCGACGCCCCGGCGATCATCGTCAACAACGAGAAGCGCATGCTGCAGGAGGCCGTCGACGCCCTGTTCGACAACGGCCGCCGTGGCCGTCCCGTCACCGGCCGTGGCGGGCGCCCGCTCAAGTCCCTCGCTGAGTCCCTCAAGGGCAAGCAGGGCCGCTTCCGTCAGAACCTGCTCGGCAAGCGCGTCGACTACTCCGGCCGTTCCGTCATCGTGGTCGACCCGCAGCTCAAGCTGCACCAGTGCGGCCTGCCCAAGACCATGGCGCTCGAGCTCTTCAAGCCGTTCGTCATGCGCCGTCTGGTCGAGCTCGGCAAGGTGGAGAACATCAAGGGCGCCAAGCGAGCCATCGACCGTCTCGCCCCCGGCGTGTGGGACGTGCTCGACGAGGTCATCAACGACCGCCTCGTGCTCCTCAACCGCGCCCCGACGCTGCACCGCCTGTCCATCCAGGCCTTTGAGCCGGTCCTGGTCGAGGGCAAGGCCATCCACCTGCACCCGCTCGTCTGCAAGCCCTTCAACGCGGACTTCGACGGCGACCAGATGTCGGTGCACGTGCCCCTGTCGACGCAGGCGCAGACCGAGGCCCGCGTGCTGATGCTGTCCTCCAACAACCTGCGCTCGCCGGCCTCCGGCAAGGTGCTGACCGTGCCGTCCCAGGACATGGTCTTCGGCGTCTACTACCTCACCACCGCGAAGGACGCCGCGGCCGGCGAGGGCCACGTCTACGCGAGCTTCGAGGACGTGGTCTCGGCCTACGACGCCCATGCCGACCTCGACCTGCAGGCCAAGGTCATCGTGCGCGTCGACGGCGATGACGCCAACGTGGTGACCGAGGACGGCCGCAAGCTGTTCCGCGTGATGAACAAGGAGGAGCTCGACGGCAAGTCCCGCGTCGTGGCCACCGAGCTCGACGTCACCGACGGCCCCGCGCGCCTCGAGACCACTGCCGGCCGCATCATCTTCAACCGCCAGTGCCTGCCCGCGGACTATCCGTTCATCAACTACAAGATGGTCAGCTCCGACATGAGCCGGCTCGTGAACGACTGCTGCGACCGCTACCCGATGGCGGACGTGGAGCCCATCCTCGACGCCATCAAGTACGCGGGCTTCCATTACGCCACCCGCGCGGGTCTGACCGTCTCCCTGTGGGACGCCGTCATCCCGGAGGAGAAGGAGCACCTGATCGACGAGGCCCAGGCCGCCGTCGACGCCATCAACGAGAACTACGAGATGGGCTTCCTCTCCGAGGCCGAGCGCCACACCGAGGTCGTCGACGCCTGGACCCGCTGCACCGACGAGGTGGGCTCCAAGATGCTCGAGGGCTTCTCGGACGACAACCCCATTTGGATGATGGCCGACTCCGGCGCCCGTGGTTCCAAGACCCAGCTGCGCCAGCTCGCCGGCATGCGCGGCCTGATGGCCGACATGTCCGGTGACACGATCGACCTGCCCATTCGCGCCAACTTCCGCGAGGGCCTGCGGCCGCTCGAGTACTTCATCTCCACCTACGGCGCCCGCAAGGGCCTCGTCGACACCTCGTCCCACACCTCGGACTCCGGCTACCTGACCCGCCGCCTCGTCGACGTGGCCCAGGACGTCATCGTCCGCGAGGCCGACTGCGGCACCCAGGAGGGCGTGACCTACGACCTGCTGCTGCCGGGCTCCACGACCCTCAACAGCGACCTCATCGGCCGCTGCGTGATGCACCCGGTGGTGCACCCGCAGACCGGCGAGATCCTCCTCAACGAGGACGAGTACATCGACTCCAACGAGACGATCCAGCGCCTCGTGGACGCCGGTATCCGCAAGGTGGAGCTGCGCGCGCTGCTCACCTGCCGATCCAAGTACGGCGTCTGCCAGAAGTGCTACGGCTGGGACCTCTCCACGAGCCGCCCGGTCAACATCGGCACCGCCGTGGGCATCATCGCCGCACAGTCCATCGGCGAGCCGGGCACGCAGCTGACGATGCGCACCATTCACTCCGGCGGCGTCGCCGGCGCCGAGGACATCACGCAGGGCCTGCCGACCGTCGGCCGCATGTTCGACGTCGTGGGCAACGTGAACGAGAAGATCCTCGGCCGCGAGGCCGACCTGGCCCCGTACTCCGGCGTGCTGCACATCGAGCCGGTGCAGAACGAGTACGTGCTCACCATCGTCGACCCCGAGGATCCGAGCCGCGTGCTCGACACCAAGAACGTCCCCGCGTCCGTGCGCTTCATGCCGGGCATCGAGGACGGCGTCGAGGTGCGCGCCGGCGACCAGATCACCAAGGGCTTCGTGAACTTCCGCAACCTGCGCAAGCTCACGGACATCGAGTCCACGATGCACACCTTCGTGAAGTCCGTGAAGGACGTCTACACGAGCCAGGGCGTCGACCTGAACGACAAGCACATCGAGGTCATCGCCCGCCAGATGCTCCGCCGCGTCCAGGTGACCAACCCCGGCGACTCCCGCTACCTGCTCGGCCAGTACGTGGACCGCTACGAGTTCGCGGACACCGTGCAGAAGATTGACCTGGCCGGGGGCACCCCGCCCGAGGCGGAGCCCACCATCCTCGGCACCCTCAAGGTGGCCAGCTCCGTCGACTCCTGGCTGTCCAGCGCGTCGTTCATCCGCACTGCGGGCGTCCTCACCGAGGCCGCCATCAAGGGCGAGGTGGACCACATGATGGACCTCAAGTCCAACGTCATCGCGGGCCGCATGATCCCGGCCGGCACCGGCCTCAAGGCCTACCGCGACGTGCAGCTCACCTACCATGGCCAGCCCATCGAGGGCCCGACCTCGCCGCTCGCGAAGTCGCTGCCCGAGTGGGCGCCCGTCGAGCTCCAGGAGCTCGAGGAGCAGCTGCCGCAGGAGATGGACTGGATCGGCGACGAGTCCTACAGCGGCTACTCCAAGAACGGCCGCACGCTCTCGAGCGAGGACGCGAAGCTCTACCTGTTCGACGACCTCGGCGTGTCGCAGCGCTGGACCAACAAGTTCTCCGAGGTGGGCATCGAGACGGTGGGCGACCTCATCGGCAAGACCGAGGAGGACCTGCTCCGCATCGACGGCATCGGCGCCAAGGCCATCGAGGAGCTCCGCGACGGCCTGGAGGAGAAGGGCCTGCTCTACATCCTCGAGGCGGACGACGACGACGCGGCGGACGCCGACGACCTGTCGCAGCTGCTCAACATGGTGTTCTCGCCGGACGCGGACAACGTGATGCTCGGCACTGCGGCGCCGGCCACGCACCGGAGCTTCGACGACGAGCTGATCGGTGGCTCCTCATCGACGGACCATCTCGCGGCCAACGTCATCAACGAGGACTTCACCTCGCTGGACGACCTGCTGACGCAGGTGGCCCACCAGGAGGATCTGCTCGGCGAATAAACATTGATAGAGGGATTTAAGAGACCGTCCTTCGATTCAAGCACTTGAAACAAGCCTTTACCAGCGGGAACCCGATCACTTCAGAATCGGGTTCCCGTTTGTGTTGGCTTCGCGTTAGGACTTCACGTATCCGGTCTGGTCGATAGCTGTCCCTTGAGGTCGGGTACGTAGGGGTCACCAGCGTCACGGATGACGCGGCTCGAAAGCCTTTCCGACCTGGGGCTCCTACGCCCCCTTGAGGCTCAGCCGCTCAAGATCAGTTGAGGTGGGATCAATGCAGACCGGAGCTCAGAGGAACTCGTACACGTACGAGACGAAGCTCAAAGCCGTCGAGGATCACTTGGATCGTGGCATGACGGCGTCGGACGCCATGCTCTCCCACGGCGTCGCCAGCAAGAGCGCGTTCTTCCGCTGGTGCGCCGCGTATCGTGACGGCGGCGCGGCGGCGTTGCGCCCGAAGAAGCGTGGTCGTCCTCGCATGGTGCGCACGAGCGAGCACGAGCAGCATTCCGACCAGCACTGAGCGGGGGAGAGAGCTGCGAGAGGCGGGCGTCCTTCGGGGCGCCCGTTTTTGTGTCTCGCGCGTCGCCGAAGTCGGCAGAAATCAGCGTGGTTCCCCCGTGGATTAGGATACGCCCGGATGCGTGGACTTTTGACAGCGAGCTATCTGCAGCGTATCTTACGACATCGCGCCCATTCGGGGCGATGTCGTGCTGCGTCGCCTTCTTATTGGTCAGATTTAGCGCACAGGTGAAGGTACGAAAGGAAGAAGCTTGCCTACCATCAACCAGCTGGTCCGCCAGGGCCGCAAGACCACCAAGGCCAAGTCCAAGAACCCGGCACTGCAGGCCAACCCCCAGAAGCGCGGCGTGTGCACCCGCGTGTTCACCACCACCCCGAAGAAGCCGAACTCCGCCCTTCGTAAGGTCGCCCGTGTGCGCCTGGTGAACGGCATCGAGGTCACCGCCTATATCCCGGGCGAGGGCCACAACCTGCAGGAGCACTCCATCGTCCTGATCCGCGGCGGCCGCGTCCGCGACCTCCCTGGTGTGCGTTACAAGATTATCCGCGGTGCCTACGACTGCGCTGCCGTGCAGAACCGCAAGCAGGCCCGCTCGCGCTACGGCGCCAAGCGCTCCTAACCATCTGACCTGTATCTCGAACTAGAGGAGACAACATGCCGCGTCGTGCCGCAGCTACTCGTCGTGAGGTCCAGCCGGACGCCGTCTACAACAACCGGCTCGTGACCCAGCTCATCAACAAGGTGCTCCTGGACGGCAAGAAGTCCGTCGCCGAGCGCATCGTGTACACCGCGTTCGACCAGGTCGCCGAGAAGACCGGCCAGGACCCGCTGGCCGTCTTCAAGAAGGCCATGGACAACGTGCGCCCGACCCTCGAGGTCAAGCCCAAGCGCGTGGGCGGTGCCACCTACCAGGTGCCGATGGAGGTCAACTCCCGTCGCTCCACCACGCTCGCCATCCGCTGGATCGTGAACTTCTCCCGCGCCCGCAAGGAGAAGACGATGGCCGATCGTCTCGCCAACGAGATCATCGATGCCTCCAACGGCGTCGGCGCTTCCGTGAAGAAGCGCGAGGACGTCTTCAAGATGGCCGAGGCCAACCGTGCTTTCTCG
>Jenna_p2__coassemble_2516_pt1 | contig 9934 bp, 9 predicted proteins | sample Jenna_p2__metabat2_low_PE_018 | metagenome-assembled genome bin Jenna_p2 | reverse complement strand
GAGGCGCACCGTGCCCACGGCGACGCACGCCCAGGTGCCCCAGGGCGCGCCGTTTCGTCTCGAGACGTCGCCCTTCCGTCCCGGCGCGCCTCAAGCCATTGAAGTCGCAACCATCGGCGAGGACAAGATCGTCGACTGGCCCGTGGTCTACATCCTCACCGGAGACAGAGACGCCTACGTGGGGCAGACCACGAACGCCTACCGGCGCATGCTCCAGCACGCGAAGAGCAAGCGGAAGAGGCGCTTCGACCAGGCCACCTTCATCTTCAACGACGAGCTCAACACGTCGGCGGCCGTTGACTACGAGCACCGCCTCATCGGCTGCCTGCACGCCGACGGCCGTTACCGCGTGACCAACCGGAACAACGGGCTCGAGGACACGAACTACTTCTCGAAGGCCGAGTACGGCGAGATGTTCGAGGCGCTCTGGCAGGACCTGCGCGACAGGGGCATCGCCGAGAACCCGCTCTCGCGCATCGAGGACTCGGACGTATTCAAGTACAGCCCCTACAAAAGCCTGACGCTCGACCAGTACGACGCGCTTCGCCGGATCATGGAGGCCATCAAGGCGGACGACTCCGAGAAGCGCCCCATCGTCATCGAGGGGACACCGGGCACCGGAAAGACCGTCCTGGCGGTCCATCTCATGAAGATGCTCAAGGACGACCCCCGCTACCGCGACCTCAACGTCAAGTTGCTCGAGCCCGTCACCTCCGTGCGGACGACCCTGCGGGATTCGCTCGGCACCGTGGCCGGCCTGCGCAAGAAGGACGTCATCAGCCCCTTCGACCTCAAGAACCCCCGGTACGGCTTTGTGTCCGCGGACGTGAAGAGCATCGATGTGCTGCTGGTGGACGAGGCGCACAAGCTCAAGCAGAGAAAGAACCTCGGCCGGCAGAGGAAGAACTATCGGAACGCCTGCGACGCTTTGGGGCTCGACGCGGACGCCACGCAGCTGGACTGGGCACTGAGCCAGGCGAAGCTGGCCGTCCTCTTCTACGACCCCCTGCAGGCCATCGGCCCCAATTGCATCACGCCGGAACAGATGAGCGACCGGCTCGGGCCTGCAACCAGGGACCCCATCACGCTCACGACCCAAATGCGCGTGAAGGGCGGCAGGGAGTACGTGCGCTATGTCATGGACGTGCTGAACGGGCGCGACCCGGAGCCGCGCGACTTCGGGGACTATGAGCTGGTGCTCCACGATGACTTCGACGACTTCTACGACTCGTTCCAGGACACCTGGGAGCGCCACGACCTCACACGCATGGCGGCCGGGTTTGGCTGGCCTTGGGTCACTCGTCCGGACGAGAACCCCCGGCCCGGCCTTCATTTTGAAGGCCACGACTTCGAGCTGGGCCACATCGACCTTCGCTGGAACAGCACCAACGACGCGTGGGTCGCGCTCGGCCTTGAGGACCCCTTCTACGCGCACGAGGTGGGGTGCATTCATTCCACCCAGGGCTATGACCTGAGCTACGCCTATGTGATCATCGCCCCGGATGCCCGGCTGGACGCGAGGACGGGCGCGATCGCCTGCGACCGGGTCCACTATTACGACTCCACGGGCAGGGACGGGGCCACGCAGGAGGAGCTCGACGCGTTCATCCGCAACATCTACTACGTGCTGCTGACGCGTGGCATCTACGGCACGCACATCTACGTGGTGGACCCGGAGCTGCGGGCACACCTGCGCAGGTACTTCTAATCGCGCGCGGACGCGGCGCTCAGGGCCGGGGCTCATTTGTGCGAACCGTTTTCCGCAGCCCGAGCCTTCTGCGCCGACCGCGGAGTCGACGCCCACGAGCACGTCCGCCTTGCAGGAGTTGCTCGCGAGCGCCAGCGACGAGCGGCCGCGCGCCGGCGATAGCATTGTATTCGCAAGTCAAAGCGCCGCACGCGCATCAAATGTGGCATCGTCGCAGGTGGGCGATTCAGCATCGCAACCACCTTTGGTTTGTATTGCATTCACAAGCGCAACGGGCGTCCGGAAGGGCGATAACGTTGCATTTGCAAGCCCAACCGGCGCACGCGAGCGATGCCGTTGCATTTGCAAGCCAAAGTACCCCACGCGCCGACGATAACGTTGCATTTGCAAGCGCAACTGGCATGCGCCGGCGATGGCGTTGTATTCGCAAACCCAAGCGCCGCCTGTGCGCTCCGCGAGCCACAGAAAAGGGCGAACCGCTCATCTCGAGCAGTCCGCCCCGTTCTCAGGTGGTGGAGGCGCGGAGAATCGAACTCCGGTCCTACATGACCCCCTGGCAGGCATCTCCAGGCTCAGCCACCGATTCGGGTTTTAGACGGAGCGGGTACGGTGGCCCAACGACTCCGTCCGAGTTGGTTCGGTCTTAGGACCTGGCATACCAACGACGTCCAGATCCGCATCTCCCTCAGATGACACTCGGCGCGGGTCGGGAGTGCTCCCGCGTCAAGCGCGCTGGTTAGTTAAGACTAAGCAGCGAGGGCGTAAGCCCCAGAGAATTCGTTGTCGTCAATTCAATTTGACGGGACCCCTGTTTAACGTGGCGAGGAGACCACGGCCTGCTTCCTGCCTCAGGGCCATCCAGTCGAAACCAGTCGCCCCCTTGATGAAGCGCTCACCAGTTTACCATGCAAATGGGGACGGGGCCATTTTGCAGATGCATTCCGCAACTACCTGCAATAGTGCTCCGCCCCCCCTTTGCAGGAAACTAGTCCTCCTCGACCAGCTCGAAGAGCTCGGGGCCCACGCCGCACACGGGGCACACGTAGTCCTCCGGAAGCTCCGGCTCGTCGATGGTGACCTCGTAGCCGCAAACGGTGCAGCGGAAGGTGTACTGCTTGTCGTCAGCCATAGTGACTCCTTTGATCCTCTCATGACCCGCGTCATGATGACGCGGCCTTGAAGGTCACTGTACCCTCAAGGCCGCGTAGGTTACCAGCTCAGGTTTCTGGTTCCTACCACATACGAACGACCCACACGTAATTGCAGAGAATCAGCGCGACGAGGCTGCACAGGCTGATGATCAGGCCAGCAGCGGCGTAGCCCTTGCCGAGAGGGCCATAGCCCTGGTCGGCCATGAAGTAGCCGATGGCGCTCAGCACCACGCCGGCCGCCCACGCGCACCAGCACAGACCCGGCACCCAGCACAGGCACAACGCGACGAGCGCGCAGATGAAACCGGCAATGGCGATCTCGTTGCGGGGGATCTGGATGTTCTTGTTCTCGTTCTCGGCCATGACGAGCCATCTCCTTGAAGGTCGGGCGTTTTCACATCGATGAATGTGCCCACATCAAGGAACGGCCGAGCGGCCCGCCAAGTGAAACACCAGAACGCGAGCGGCGTGGACGCTTCGGTCAAAGCGATTTGTCCGGGGTTGGACGCTTCGGTCAAAGCGATTTGTCCACGCTCCAGCCGATCGGAGCGTGGGCAAACGCCTCTCTCCGAAGCGTCCAGCGGTTCCCCGCAACGGGCTCCCCTCCTTTGCGGGGGACCGTTTCCCCGCAAAGGCGCCTTCCCGGGCCATGCGCGCACGGGCGGCACGCGGGCGCCGTTTCCCCGCAACGGGCGCCCTTGTCTTGTGCGGAACCGTTTCCCCGCAACCGGCCGCGCGAGGAGCGTGGACAGATGGCTCTCTCCGAAGCGTCCGCGGGACGGGTTCGCCTCACTCCAGCCCGGCTTGCCGCTCGAGCGTCTCCACGCGGCGTTCGAGCACGGCGTTCTGCACCTCAAGCTCCTGCACCCGCGCGATGAGCTCCGTGCGCGAATGGTTCTCCAACGGCTCCCGCGGGCGCATCTCACGCGTCGAGGAGCGCACCGGCTCCTTGCCGGCCGCCCGCTCCCTCGCCCATCGCCGCAGGGTCGTCAGCGGGAGCCCCAGTCGCTTGGCGACCTGCTGTGTGGGCTCGCCGCCCATCGCATCCATCACGTCCAGTGCGGTCTGGCGTGTTTCTCGGTCGTACATAGCGCCTCAATCTGCCACAAGCGGCGCCCCGGACCTGCCAAGGCGCCGCTCTCGCTTCACTTCGTCGCTGGCCGGTCAAGCCTCCTGCGCACGCACCTTGCGCACGACCAGAGCAGCCGTGAGCGCCACGAGCGCCCCCAGAGCCAGATACAGGAAGCTGTCCGTCAGCGGGTCGCCCGTGGTGGGAGTGCCTCCGAAGCCCCGGAACGACGTGCCACCCGACGGCCTCACCACAGCACCGGGGTCGCCCACCTTCAGCAGGAAGTTCTGGAACGTGGGCGGCTGCCCGGAACCGTCGTAAGCCACGGTGCCCACGAGGCCGCCTTCACCGTCGTCGGTCACGGTGACCGCCACCCCGACGGTCCGCTCGTCGTACTCCGTGTTCGCGTCTGTGCCCTTGACCTCGGAGAGCGTGTAGCGGTACACGCCCGTCTTGTCGTGGACGAGCGGCGCGAACGCGACCAAGCCGCTGGCGTCGTTCGTTGCGGTGGCCACCACCGCGCCAGCGGCATCCTTCAACTGGAAGGTGTACGCGCCGGCTGCGAGGTCCGCCTTCTCGTCCGTCACCGCGCCGCCACGCTTCACGCCGAGGGCCTTGTGAGCCTTGACGGCGGGCGTGCGACCCTCAGGCCACGCGGCCGCGTAGCGATTGGCGAACTCCGCCGCGTCGAACTTCGCCCCGTCCTTCATGATGCGCACGATGACGCGGGGCTGGTCGGTGGCTTCGTCGCGAAGCACCTGAATCGTCACGTCGTACACGGCCGCGTCCAGCGTCCAGCCGTTCTGGGCCGCCGTGGTCTGCTTCAGCGTGTACTCATAGGTCCCGAGCCCCGGCAGCTCCACCGAGAAGGAGCCCGAGCCCTCGCCGCGGAAGTCCTGGGTCTGCGCCGGCGTCACCGTGAGCGTCTGCGCGTCGCCGGGCCTCCCGTCCTCGGGCGTGAGCACAACGGTGCATGCGGGCGACCGCACGTCGGGCGTCGTGTCGCTCTCGTACGTCACCGTGACGGGCACGGTGGCCGTCGTGTTGTAAGGCGCGGCCTGGGCGAGCCCTGGCACCGCGACCAACGCGCACGCTGCCAGGACGAGCGCCACCAGACACCTCCGGAGAGGCCGGAGCAAGGCCGCAAACCCAGCGGCGGGGAGTGTAGTGCGTGTAACCGTCATGTCTGTGTCCTCACTCGTTATTGCTGGCAGCCGTCTCGCCCACCACGCGGCAGACAAGGACGGTCCTCTCGTTGGCCGACCCCGACGCGCAGGTGGAGAGCGCGATGAGCTGGTCCGTCGGCCGCAGGGCGCCCCCGCGCGAGTGAACGCTCAGGCCCTCGATGCGCGAGACCACGCGCGCCATGCCGTCCGACGTCACCGGCAGGTTGTAGAGAGCGCCGGCGTACGCGTCCGCGGAGAGCAGGGCCACGGTCTCCAGCTGCAGCGTGCGGTCGGGCAGCCACAACGTGCCGGTGGTGTTCGCCCGGAAGAACCCCTCGTCGCGGTACAGGTCCAGGTCCCCGAACATCTTTGACTCCGCCATGTGGTGCCCCATCACCACGGAGTAGGGATCGGAGAAGTCCCGGGCCGCGCCCTTGCCGAGGAAGATGCTCCCGGAGGGGGCGAACTCCCCAAAAACGTCCTTGTTGAGGTACTCAAAGTCGTCCTCGCCCTGCACCACGGGGTAGTCGATGTGGGTGCCGTCCAGCCGCAGCCAGGCGACCACATCCGGATTGAGCGCCAGAAGCTCCCGAAAGCTGGGACCGTTCGGCCCCATGTACTCCATGAGCCGGGCGTTGACCTCGTCCGGAGCATGGAGCACGCGCCAGGAATCCCACAGCGAGTACCCCGAGAAGAGCAGCGCGCAGGCGATCGCGAGGACGATCGCGCCGTTGACCGCGCGGTCGAACCCGCGCGCTGCTCGATAGGCCGTAGTGCTAGTCATCAGAACCACATGCGGCAACCTCGTTTAGAAGTTGTCCGCGTCCTTCTTGTGGCGACGGGAGATCACGAGGGCGCCAACGCCAGCACCAGCAGCAGCGAGACCGCCGATGTAGGGCAGGAAGGTGACGGCGAGGCCGGTGATCGTGGTCGCGGTCTTGGTGTTGGTCACGACGACAGCGTCAGACTCGCCAGTGGTGAGCGTACCGTCGGCACCGGTCATCGTGGCATTGTAGTCGCCGATCTCCACGGCGCTAGCCCCGTTGGTCAGCAGAGTGCCGCCCTCGGACACGGTGTAGGTGGCGTTGTTCGGCAGGTTCTCGAAGTTCACGCTCTCGTTGTTGCCGAGGGTGACGGTGAGCGTCCCCTTGCCGCTCTCGTCAGCGATGATAGTGCCGCCATCAACGCCGTCGCTGCCGGTGTACTTGTAGGTCGCACCCGGCTGCAGGTCGGAGAAGTTCACGGTGAACTCGAAGGTGTCCGTCAAATCAGCCATGTTGCCGGCGAGCACCTTGGTCAGGGAGAACACGGACTTGTCCACAGCGGTGTTGGTGAAAGCGGCGGAATCCTCCTTGCTCGCGCCGGCCGCATCGTAGATTCCCACAGAATCGACGACCGGGGTGTCCGTGGTCACGCCGTCAGTGCCGGTACCCCAGACCACGCGCACCTTCACCGTGTAGACGGTGTTCTCGATGGTGTAGTGCTTACTCGTGTTCGGGGTCTCCTGCAGCGTGAAGATGTAGTCGCCAGGCGCACTGAACTTAATCCCCCGGAACACTTGGAACGCGTTCAGACCGGAATCCGCGATGGGCAGGGCGACGGTCTTGGTGTCATTCACGCTCATCGTCGCGCCGTTGTTGGTGACGGTGCCCGAGGTCACGCCGCCCACATACTGCTGGTAGCCGGTGTAGGTGAGGGTGAAGGGGATGTTGTCCGTCTCGAGCGGCTTGTTGTTGTCCTTCCAGGTCTTCGTGACGATCGGGGTCTCTGCGGCAGTGCCGGAATCCACCGCCGCGTCCGCCAGCGCGCTCACCGGCATCGCGAACAGCGTCGCGCTCATCGCCAGTGCCGCGATGGTCTTCTTCGCATCAAACTTCATTCCTGGCCTCCTTGTGACCGTGTGTTGCGGTGGGGCAACCCGCGAGTCTGCTTTCTCTCAAACGGGAGCCCCGTCCCGTTCCCGCCTGGCTCCCTGCCAGGCGTCTATATCTCTCGACGCCGTAGCAGGGTGATGACCTTGCCTTGGACGTCGTCGATGCCAACCGTTCCGAACTCGCGGCTGTCCTCGGCCGCGGTCCTTCCGTCGCCCAGCACGAAGTACTGGTCGTGGCCCACCGTCACCGGGTACGAGGGGCCACCGTGTGCGGGCATCGTCGGCTGCCCGTAAAGCGTGTCCTGGACATAGCCGTTGATCTTCAGCTGGCCGTCCTCCGTGACCTCCACGCGATCCCCGGGCACCGCGACGATGCGACCTGTGAGGAGACGCCCGTCGTGCTCGTACACCACGAGGTCCCGGGCCGCGAGTTCCTTGTCCAACCGGTAGAAGAGGGCCAGGTCGCCGTCCCCCGCCGTCGGCCTCATCCCGTTTCCCTCCACCTGGGCGAAGCCGAACACCCACGTGAAAGCCCCAACAAGCACGGCGACCAGCACCGCGAGCTTGAGAAGCGCCCCGCGCACTGTGTGCCATGCGCTGGCGCGCTCCTTGCGCTCGGCGATCGTCGTCTGCGTTGGCTCCTTGCGCCCCGCGACGACGTCGCCGCTCAGAACCCTCGCTGGCCGCTCTGTGCGGACGCGAGGTCCCGTTGCAGCAGCGCGATCGTCTGGTCGCGCTCCTGGAGCAGGGCCTGGTAGCGGGCCTCCTGCTCCTGGTACAACGAGCGGTACATCTCGTCGATTCGCCCCACCTTGGTCCACACGTCCGGCTCGCTGACACCCCAGAGGCTGCGTCGGAACTTCATCGTTCGAAGTTTCTCCGCGATGGATTGGAGGGAGGTGCCGGGGCCGACGTCGCGCGCCGCCAGATGCAGCTGCGACTGGGGGATGGACCGGGGCTCGCGTTTCTTCTTCAGCAATCTCTACTCCTCCCTGCTTCGCGCGAAGGCATGGGCCCCCGCAGCGCCGGCGCCTGCTAGAGCAACGGTCATGAGGACCATGAAGGGTGTGGTGTTGTCGGAGTAGCCGACGATGGGAGCGGCCTCGGAGGTGTTCACATACGCGACCGTGACCGCCTTGGAGCTGTTCGGGATGGTGGCCTCGGTAGAGAAAGCCAGCTTGTTGTCGCCAGCATCCGAGCCCTTGACCTCGGACCCGTTGATGGCCGTGGTCATGCCCGTGACGTTGTCGCGAACCTCGGACACCGCATGAGCGCCCGGCATCAGGCCGTTAATCGTGACGGTCTCTCCGTGCTTGAGCTGGAAGGACAGCTTTTCGTTCTCCACCTTTTGCTCGACGTTGTTCACGTAGTAGGTGCCGTTCGGCACGTCCACCGTGAAGTTGAACGACTCGTTCACGTTGCCCATGTTGCCGGCAACGGTCTTGGAGATGACGAGCTTGGTCTTCGGAACGGGCACGGTGGGGATCTCGTACGAATCGCTGCCGGGGGCTTCCGTGGACGAGCCGCCCGTTGTCTCCTGGAGCACGGTGTAATCCACCTGGGTGCCGCCTGCGTTGGTGGGCAGCTCAAGGGAGTCGCCGTCGCTCTTCGCCACCTCTTGGTAGGCCTCGGGCTTGAGCTTCACTTTGAACTCGATGGCGTATTGCGCCCCGTCTTCGAGCTTGCCCACCGACGAGAGGTCCCACTTCACGTCGCCGCTTGCGTCGATGTTTGCTTTCGGTGCGTCCGCCCACGGCTCGTCGTTCTTGTAGTACGTGAAACCGCTATTTACCATCTCTTGGGCGGGCAACTCGTACTCCACCCACTGGCTTAGAACGTCGGTGATGACGACGTCCTTGTAGCTGGCGAAGTTGGTGATCTCCTGAGCGATGTTGGCGAGAGCGGCGTTGAGGGACTCAGCATCGGTGCCGTTGTAGACCTGCTTCACAAGGTCTGGCCGGGTGATTGCATCGCTGAACGCCTGCATATCAGCGGCGGCGTCTGCCCCGTTGTAAATCGAATAGAGGGCCTTCACGTTGGCGGGCAGGCTTTTCGCGGCCGCAACGGCGGCGTCAAGATTCTTGCCGTCGTTGTCGTCACTGCCTGAACCGGCGACTCCACCATTGGCATCGAGGCGGTACGTTGGCTTACCGTCCGAGAGGAAGATGACGTAGGCCGGCGTCTCGAGATGCTGACCCGCGAGCTGGCCCGCTTTCCGAAGAGCCGCGTCCCAGTTGGTGCCGCCCCCGGCGCTCATGTTGTTCACTGCCGCATCGAACCCAGTGGTGTTCCCTTTGCTAAAAGAACCACTCACGGTGCCGACATTGGTGTCGAAGGGGATGAGGGTCACGTTCACGTTGTCCTGGGCGAGAAGGGTGTTACCCATGGTGCGAAGAGCCCCTTTGGCGACGTCCATACGCGTGGTGCCGACCGCGCGATAGACGTCCCCTGTGTAAAGCTGGCCGGTATCCTTGACGGTGAAGGTGAATACGTAGTTGGGATTCCACAAGGAGCCCGTGTTTTGCCTGCGAACATCCAGCTCCACGTAGTTGCCGTCCACCAGGCCATAGGCAGTGGATCCGACGTACGGACGGAAGTACCGATCGTAGCTACTCGGATCAACAAGGCTATAGCTCGTGATGCCACTTACCACCTCCCCCATCGACCCCGACGTGTCCACCACCACGTACACGTTGGCGCCCTGGCTTGTGGTCGAGGTCTCGGACGCGCCGGTCACGTCAAGACGGATGGTCACGGTGCCGTCCTCGTTGAGTTGCGCGGTCTTGGTATGGGCGGGAGCCGAGAGCGCTGCCCACGCCGGCGTCGCCGCCACCAGCAACGCCACCCCGAGGCACGCGACCACTAGAGCGAGGGCAGCCTTGAATCGTTTAGCCATGTCTCCGCCTTCTCTGTGTGCCGTTAAGCACGTTTAGGGTTCAAATCATTCCGGCGCGCAGAGGCCCCGTC
>Jenna_p2__coassemble_2498_pt1 | contig 10032 bp, 9 predicted proteins | sample Jenna_p2__metabat2_low_PE_018 | metagenome-assembled genome bin Jenna_p2 | reverse complement strand
GACGACCAACGTGCGATAGGCCATGGGCTTCCTCTAGGTTGGCGGCGGCAGGACGGATGCATTCTAACGGCTGCACTTGGGGGCTTCGTGTGCGCGCCCTCTCGGTCGGGCGCCCGCTCACAAATGGTCGAGAATGGTTCGGTACCCATCGAGCGTAGAGGAGCCCCCGTGAAAACCATCGAAGAGTTGGTCGCGTCCGAGAGTGTGGGGTTCAGCGAGCTGAGCGGCCGACGCCTCTTGGTCACGGGCTCCACGGGGCTGATTGGCTCCCTCTGTGCGAAGGCTGCGCTCGTCTACAATCGGGCCCATCCGGAGGTCGAGCCCATTGGCGTGATCGCGATGGCTCGCAACGCTGAGAAGGCGCAGCGAGTGTTCCATGGCTTTTCGGAGGACGACGGTCTTTCCATCCTGGAGGGTGACCTGGCCCGGCCGGAGGGGTTGGACGTGGCCTTTGACTACGCGGTTCATGCGGGGAGCCCCACCGCCTCCGAGTTCTTTGTGAGCCATCCGGTCGAGACGGTTCTCACGGCCATCGACGGGACCAACTGGGTGCTGGACCAGGCGCGTCGTTGCGATGCTCGGAGCGTCGTCTTCCTCTCGAGCATGGAGGTGTACGGGCAGGGGTTCCCCGAGCCTGGCATGAAACGGCTCCTCACTGAGGAGATGTGCGGCGACGTCCAGCCCCTGTCTGTGCGCAGCTGCTATTCCGAGGCCAAACGCATGACCGAGAACCTCTGCGTGGACTACGCCTCCGAGTACGACGTGAACGCGAAGATTCTCCGGTTGGCCCAGACCTTCGGGCCCGGTGTGACCTGGGACGACCGACGTGTCTTCGCGCTCTTTGCCAAGAGCGTGATCAAAGGCCAGGATATCGTTCTCAAGACCACGGCCCAGAGCACGCGCATGTACCTCTATACCGTGGACGCCGTGGCGGCCATTTTTGCCGTCCTTCTCCGCGGCGAGAAGGGCGCCTGCTACAACGCCGCCAATCCGGCCACGTACTGCTCGGTCGCCGACATGGCGGCAATGGTGTCGGAGTTGGACGAGGAGCGTCCGGTGTCGGTCCGCTTCGAGCTGGAGGAGGGCCTTCCGTACATGCCGGAGCATCACCTGCCGCTGGACGTTTCGAAGCTGGAGGCCTTGGGGTGGGCGCCGACTATGGACCTGCCCGACATGTTCCGGGCTCTTATCGAGTCGCTCCAGGTCGCGCGTTAGGCAGGTCGTCTCAGGAAAACGAAGGAATCGGGAGCGGGATGAAAGAAGAGACCCTACGCAGCCTCCAGAGGACCGAGCTGGACATCGCGAGGCAGGTGTTCCGAATCTGCGATGAGAACGGCCTGCGCTGCTCGTTGGTGGGAGGGAGCGCCATCGGGGCCGTGCGCCATGGAGGGTTCATCCCTTGGGACGACGACATGGATCTTGCCATGCCGCGCCCGGACTACGAGAGGTTCATCGAGCTCTGCAAGACCGAGCTGCCACCGCAGTACTTCCTCCAGTGCTTCAGCACGGAGCCTAACTGCGCGTTTGTCTTTGCCAAGGTTCGTCGTAACGGCACCCGGCTTCTCGAGCAGTACTCCCGCGACGTGGACATGCACCAGGGCGTGTGGGTGGACATCTTTGTCTACGACGAGGTGTCGGACGATCCCGCTGTGCGGAGACGAGACGAGAGGAGCCTGGCACTCTGGCGCAATTTGCTGATTGTGAAGAGCGGCTTTGAACTGCCGCCCGACAAGCAGCAGCCCATGCAGAAGGCGGCATATGCGGTCGCGAGGGGCGTCTCGGCGCTGATTCCCCGGCAGTTCTTGGTGGACAAGTGCGAGGCCATTATGCGGTCCCACGAGGGCGAGGGAACGGCCCAAATCTATCCCTATGCCGGTGCCTACGCGTCCGAGAAGGAGCTGATGCCGGCCGACCTCTTCGACGACCTGATGGACGTGGACTTCGAGGGCGAGAAGTTCAAGATCTTCTCGAATTACGACCGGTACCTGGGAAGCATTTTCGGCGACTATATGCAGCTGCCCCCCGAGGAGGACCGGCACGGCAACCACTACCTCAAGGAGGACGGCATAGTCTCCGAGCCGCCCGCTGGCCAGTGAGTCCTACCACTTGATCTCCGACGGGCTCAGCCGGTTCAGCAGATTGTAGGCGCCGAGTGCCGGCGTCATGAGGCCGGCCCGGTAGAGCCCGTGCGCGAAGGCCGCGGTTCGGAGGCCGGGATGCTTTCGGAGGGACTCTCGGCTGAGCAACGACGTGCACCGCTGCTGGGGGAACTCCCGGTCCACCGTCGTCCGGATGTCCCGGTAGGGAAGGCAGCCGCCCATGCGCGTGGGCAGCGATATTCCCAGGTGCACAAAGGCCGCAAGGTCGAAGAGCTCGAGATAGGCCGGCGACTTCGCAGCCAAACGCCGGCGAACCTCCCGCCAGGCCTCGACGGTCTGGCCAAAGTCCTCGGCCGACACCTGCTGCATGGCCGAGCCCTCCTCGACCACGTAGTCATAGAGGGGCTCTTCCGTGAACGCCACGGTGCCTACGTGCGGATACAGCTCCAGCAAAAAGAGCGCATCCTCGGCCACGCGCGGAGGGTCGGGAAGCGGCTCGAGGGAAGCCACCAGGTCGCGCCGGTACAGTTTGTTCCAGAGGGCGGTGTTCACGGTGACGAGCCAACCGGACTCGGGCGTGGCGGCCCGTGCGCCGGTGCAGAACGCGGTCATTTCCGGACGGGCCTTCTCGTGCCCGCCGAGCGAGGCTCGGCGATAAGCGCACACGGAAAGGTCGGCGTCGGTCTTCTCGGCCTCTTTCACAAGCCGCTCGACCATGGTCGGGGCAGGGAGATCCCCGGCGTCGCAAAAGGCCAGGTAGTCGCCCTGTGCGGCGTCGATGCCCGTGAACCGCGCACGGTACGCCCCGGCATTGCCCTGGTCGATGACTCGGAAGCGCGGGTCGCGCGCGGCCTGGGCTTGCAGCACCGTCAGCGAGTCGTCCGTGCTGCCGTCGTTCACGCAGAGGAACTCGCAGCGCGGGTGGGTCTGGGCGGCGAGCGCGTCGAGGGTACGCTGCAGCGAAGGGCCCGCGTTGTAGACCGGCATCACCACGCTAACGAGCGGCACCTCACTGGTCATGATCGCGCCCCCGCCCATCCTCGTTCTTGTCCAGCGCCACTTCCTCCGCCAGCTGGTCCAGCCGGTACCGCAGCACGCTGATCTTCGAGGAGTTGCGGAACTCGCGAACCAGCAACACGGCAATTACCGCCGCGAACACAAAGTTGGACGGACTGATGAATCCGAGCAGATGGCTAAAGAAGTACGCGATCTGCGGGAACGCCCCGATGATTACGAGCAACGCGGCGAAGAACACCCAAAAGAGCGAGTCCTCGATCTGGATGCGGCGTTTCTTCACTGCCGAGCAGATGAGCGCCAGAATAAAAACGGCACCCAAGAAGAGCACGATTCTCTGGGGCAGGCTCATTGGGTCTCCCTACTTGAACCACTGGAAGAAGAGGATGTTGAGGCAGGTGCGCGCCATGTACTGGACCGCACGGGCCGGTTTGAGGTAGCTCTCGCCGGCGGCGCGGTCGCGCATCTGGGCTGCGACTTCGACCACGCGGGCGTTGTCCTGCGTGATGAGGATGGCGATGGAGTCGGGCTCGGGTCCGATGTCGAAGCCGCGTGCGAAGTCCTCAAAGAGGTTGCGGCGGTACATGCGCATGCCGCTCGTGGGGTCCGTGATGCGCACGCCCGTGGTGAGCCTGATGAGGCCGGAGATGAGCGCGTTGCCCACGTGGCGCAGCGAATGGCCGCGGTCGCCTTCGAGAAAGCGGCTCGCGATCACGATGTCCGCGTCCTCGTCCTCCATAGCCTTTGCCATCGCGGGGATGTATTCGGGGAGGTGCTGCCCATCGGCGTCGAACTGCACGGCGGCGTCGTAGCCGTTGCGCAACGCGTACTTGATCCCTGCCTGGAAGCCGGCCGTGAGGCCGCAGTTGATGGGCATGTCCAAGTGGTTGTAGCCGTTGCGGTCGCAGATCTCGCCGGTGGCGTCCCGAGAACCGTCGTTGATAACGAGCACGTCCACCTGCGGGCAGGCCGCTTGCAGGCTCGTCATGGTACGCTCGAGGCTCTCCTCCTCGTTGTAGGCGGGCACTATGGCGAGGACCTTCAAGGGGGCTCCTTAGGGACGGCAGTGCTGGTTGCTCGAAACACGGGCTCTATCATAGCCCGGCCCATCCGGGGGCATCGGAATCCTATGGATTCTCTGGCTCTTTTGGCGCTGGAGGAACGCGGCGCGCACGCAATCGGTGCTCTGGGCAAGACGGTCCGCATTCGTCGGCGAAGCTATCAGGACCCAGAGGCCATAGAGGAGTTGCCGGCAAAGTGGTCTCAGTGCTGTTCCCGCAGTATCTTCATCTGGTTTTGTTAGGCTTCGTGCACCCAATGGCCGAGAAGAGAGACCCCATGTCCACACCCGTCGTCAGCGTGCTTGTCCCCGTCTACAACGTTGAGCGATATCTCGAGGAGTGCCTCGAGTCTCTCGTGGCTCAGACGTTCCAGGACTTTGAGGCAATCATCATCAATGATGGGTCGACAGATGGCTCGCGCGCCATCATCCAGGCGTTTTTGGACCGGGACTCTCGTTTTCGTGCCATCGATAAATCCAACTCGGGCTACGGTGCCTCTATGAACCGAGGTCTGGACGAAGCTCGGGGGACTTACGTGTCGATTCTCGAGTCGGATGACGTCATGGTGCCCGAGGGTCTTCAAGTGCTTGTCGATGCCGCGTGCGTTACCGACGCTCAGGTGGTTAAGGGCGACTTCGAGTACTACTGGTCCTCTCCTGAGCGCCATGAGAGAGCGGCCATCGTTGAGTCCGACTGGCCAGAGGGAGTTCACAACGCCCGGGAGCTGACTCAGCTCTTCGCTCTGCCTGCATCCATTTGGAGCGGCCTCTATCTTCGTGACTTTCTGCGCAAGGAGAGGATTCGGTTCTTGGAGACCCCGGGGGCGTCTTATCAGGACACGAGTTTCGCCTATAAGGTCTGGGCATGCGCTGAGCGGGTTGCGTTCGTTGATCATGTAATCATTCGTTATCGTCAGGACAACGAGAACTCCTCGGTGAAATCGCCGGAAAAGGTCTTTTGCGTGTGTGACGAGCATGATGAGGTGACGCGGTTTCTTGACGAGGACCCCGGCCGGTTCGAGGATGTTCGCGGCGCAGTGGCGTACGCAAAGTTCTTAAATTACCTGTGGAACTATGACCGCTTGGCGCCTGAGGTGCGTGGTGAGTACCGCAATCGGATTGCCGACGAGCTGCATCGGGACTGGGTCGAAGGTCGCATAGACTTCTCTTGTTTCGCACCGTGGGCCCAGGCGGACTTCCTCGAGTTGACGAAAAGCCCTGACGATTACGATGCCCGTCGCTCGGCGAATTTCCAGGGAAAGGGAGCCGCGGCTATTCTGAGTCGCTATCTTCGGGTTGGTGGCCCGAGGCTCTTGGGCAAGGCTCTTCGCGAGCGATTCTCGGAGGGGTTTTAGTGGCAGCTCCAAAGGTCTCTATCGTCGTACCGGTGTACAACGTAGAGCCCTATCTGCGCCAATGCTTCGATTCTCTAATTGGCCAGACATTGCCCGACATTGAGATTGTGGCCGTAGACGATGGTTCGACGGACGGATCTCCGGCCATCCTGCGCGAGTACTCCGAACGTGATTCCAGGATACGGGTGGTGACACAAGAAAACGCCGGTGTGTCCCAGGCACGCAATGTCGGAATCGAGAACGCATCGGGCGCCGTGCTGGTCTTTGTAGACCCTGACGACTTTGTTGATCGTGACACCTGCGAGGTCGTGTGGAATGCGTTCGCGCGGGCGGCCGAAGCGGGGCGGCCTCTGGACGTATTAACCTTCGGAGGGCGCTGTTTTCCCGAAGAGTATGCTGACCCGTGGATACAGGAACACCTGAGTCCACGAGATGCGTTGTTCGAAGGCTTCTCTCCGCAGTTGCTCTTCGAGGAGATGTCCTCCCCTTATGCGGTTCGCATGGCCGTAGATAGAGCCTTTCTGGAGAAGAACGGCATTCGATTCGACAGTCAGTGTGATTGCGGCGAGGACGAGGTATTTGCCTTTGCGTTGTACCCTCAAGCTAACCGCGTTCAGCTTTCCTCTCGAAAGCTTTACAACTACAGAATGAAGCGGCCGGGTTCGCTTACTGGGGAAGCGTTGCGAACCCCATCCGAGAAGGTTCAAAAGCACATTCAGGCTGCGAACCGGGTGTTCGCGGAGGCGGATCGTCTCGGCTATCTGCAGTCCCAGGCTGCGGAGCTCTTGAGATGGCTCGTGGAGTATGTGGGATTGCAGGCGTTGCTGCTGGAGCCATCAGAGCGCGATGAGGCATGCAATGCGGTTCGCGAACTCGCCTCCCGGTGCAGGGCTTTCGGGTACTCCGGAGTGGGATGGGGCACAGCGCTGGTTTTACGGGTCCTTTCAAAGAGACACGTGACCGAGGCCGATGCACTGGTCGCACGTTTGGCGTATCGCGTGCAGGAGAAGGGCTGGGGCTCGTTGGTAGAAGCGGTGGGACGGAAACTGAGAGGCTGCTAGCAGCTTGAAGGTTTGCCGGTGGTGGCTTGCGTCACGGACGCGGAGGCAGCGGGCCCCGCATATAATCTGCCGTCGGTAGCTATTGCCTTGGAGTTCCCGAGGATCGGTGGCGAACATTGGAAGGTGAGCGTGTTGGGTTGTCCTGATGTCTCGATTATTGTCCCGGTTTACAACGCGCACCGTTTCCTCAATGAGTGTCTTGAGAGCTTGGTGGGACAAACACTCAAGAATATCGAGGTGTTGTGCATCGATGATGGTTCAACGGACGGTTCCTCCGAGCTTCTGGACTGCTGGGTCACGCGTGATGCCCGCGTTCGGGTAACGCACAAGGCAAACGAAGGCGTTTCTGCGGCGCGTAACCTGGGTCTTGAACAAGCGACGGGCGAGTACGTTCTGTTCGTCGATGCGGACGACCTGCTGGCGGATCATGCCTGCGAGGAGCTTCGGAATCTCGCAGAAAAAGAGGTTGCCGATATCGTCGTGTTCGGAGGCAAGACGTTTCCCACGCTCGGTTGGGCGGACGCGTCATTTGCCTGTGTCAACGCCGTTGTGCGCGATGGCGTAGACGCATTATTGCACTATCAAGGGTCTTATCCGTTGATGTGCAACAAACTCTACCGTCGGAGTCTTCTTGAAGAACACCGGCTCCGTCTCGACGAGCATCTTCGCCTTGCGGAGGATCACGCGTTCCAGTTCTTCGTATTCCCCTACGCCCGGGTTGTGGCTTTCACAAAGGATCAACTTTACTTCTATCGAATCCATAAGGAAGCGGGTCTCGGGGAGTATGTGCCCAACGAGAACAAGGCGGCATGGCAGCACTTGGAGGCCGCTCGAGCCGTCCTCTCCGCGTGGCAGGAGCGTGGGCTTATCAAACAATACGAGGAGGAACTCCTCTACTGGCTGATTGCCTTCCTCTACAACATGGCGTCACGAATGACCTTCAACGAACGAGAAGAGTTTTCAGGCGAACTGGCCGAGCTCCTAGGTGTCTACCTTCCAGGCTACGGGATGGGTCTCTACCGCCTCGGGAGAGAAGCAACGCGGCGTCTGGAGTTCCTGCTCGATGCGCACGACATCATCGACGAGCCACCGCTGATGACCTTCGTTCTGTATGTCGCCGACGGAGAGCCGGCGGACGAGAAAACCTTGGGGAGCTTGGAGTACCAGGAGCAACAGAACCTTCGCATATGGGTGGAATGCGAAAAAGACCCCGATGAGTCGGTCTTCGCGTTGGCAAAGCGAGATCGTCGCGTCCGAATTCTCGATCGACCTTTTGTCGAGATGGCTTCCGAACTTGATTCCTCGAACGTGTGGCTGGTGGAGAATGGCCTGCTTATTGAGCCCACTGCCTTGAGGGAGATGAAGGGGTCGCTGCGCCCAGATCTTGAGACTGCCGAGGAGGCCGCGCCTCTGGAGGACGTTGTCTGCCCAGACCTGATGGTCTTCACAGATTCCGCTAATTACTGCGGTGTTTTTGATTCGTATGAGTACGCCGAACCTGTGCTATCTGAACCTAGCCTACCGTCGGGATGGTATCGACCTTCGGACTTTGGCGCTGGTTTTCTTGAGGCCGTTTCCATGAGTCCGTCCAACAAGGTGTTCTCCCGGAGGCTGGTGCAGGAGAGCTCTCGGCTTCTGGTGTCACAAAAACTCCGAGCCGCATCCTCGCCGGTGGTTCTCTCTACTGCGTGCTCTTTGCTCGTGCCCAGTTTCCTCTACACGCGGGTTCCGTTCTTTGCGTTCCAGGAAGTGACCGCTGCGTGTGCGGACAGGCTTCCTTGGAGCGGCATCAAAGAGGACACGCTGCTGCTCGTTGAGGCTCTGGACATGGCGCCGACAGAGGCAGCCGTTGACCGAGCGATGTGCTCCCTCGCACTTACGTATTTGATGCTTAGCGTTGGATTCGAGCGTTTTGGGCGGCTCTGTGAATTGAGTCAAGCCTTCGAAGAGGGTGGTGCGCAGCCTAGGGAGCTGCCCGAGGAGGCCTTCCATCGGGTGCTCAGCTCTTTGGCGGCACGGAGACTCTTCGAGGATGCCATGGTGTGTGCGAGAGCAGCCGAGACGGAGAGAGACCTTGCTCGTGCCCTCTGTCTCTCTCTGATGACCCTTAGCGAAGAGAACCGCCGCACAGCTCTTGTACAGGCAGAGCAGACAGCGAACGCGCAGGAGGCGCTCGACCGTTACTATTCCTCTGTGACGTATCGGATTGGGAGCACTGTGGTGGATGTGCCGAGGCGCCTGGTGCGTGCAGTGACCCGTCTGGTCAAGGAATAGGGAGGGAAACATGAAGCAGCATGCGCCCGCTGTCTCCGTCATTGTCCCCATGTACAACGTAGAGAAGTACCTTCGTCAGTGTCTCGATAGTCTGGCCGACCAGACTCTGAGATCCATCGAATTCATCTGCGTGGACGACGGATCAACTGACGCGACGCTCGCAATTGCGGAGTCTTACGCAGAACGTGACTCAAGATTCAGAATCATCTCCAAACCCAACGGTGGGTACGGAGAGACAATGAATGTGGGTCTCGACCATGCTTTGGGCGAGTACGTGGGGATTCTTGAGTCGGATGACTTTGCAGACAAGCATATGTACAAGAATCTCTACTCTTTGGCGAAGCGCCGCCATCTTGATCTTGTGAAAGCAAACTATTACGAGCATTCCGAGAAAGGCGATGTGCTGCAGGAGCCCTTCACCGAGTTCCAGTATCGTCATGTTTATGATCCGCGGGAGAGCCAGGGTCTTCTGACGGCGCTGCCGATCATATGGTCTGCACTTTATCGGCGTGATATGCTTGTCGATAATCATATTAGATTCAATGAGACGCCTGGAGCTTCTTACCAGGATACATCATTTGTGCAACAAGTATGGATGTGTGCGCGACGTGTTATGATTGTGCGCCGTGGATATATCCATTATCGCGTTGATAACGCTAACTCGTCAGTAAAATCGGACTCTAAGGTATTCTCTGTTTGTGATGAGTATGCTTTCACGAAAGCATTCATGGAGCGCAATCCAGAGCTCTTTGAACACTTTGGAAAGATTATCAATCTTCTCAAACTCGGAACATACCGATGGAATTATAATCGTATTACTGAGGATTATCACCACGAGTTCGCGAAGCGGATTTCTCAGGAGTATCGGGATGCTCGCGAGAATGGTTCTCTGGACTCCTCGTATTTCACGCCGCAGGACTGGCTTGATCTTGAGCTGTTGATGGATGATCCCGACGAGTTTGTCGTAAAGCATTCAAATGCCTGGTAGCGCGAGCGCCGTGGATGCCATTCGAAAGATGCGGCTGGTGCCGCAGCGCGAAAGCTAATCCTTGTCGAAATGACGATTCGCGACGACGCGGCTTGTGGCGCTGCACATGACCGCATGGCTAGCAATTGAGTGGCGAACAGTGGGGTATCACGCCGTCACCGCGGAGGGAGGGGTGCTGGGA
>Jenna_p2__coassemble_2476_pt1 | contig 10130 bp, 9 predicted proteins | sample Jenna_p2__metabat2_low_PE_018 | metagenome-assembled genome bin Jenna_p2 | reverse complement strand
GCAGCCTGAATGACCCGGTATTCGGCACCCAAGTGCAACAACTAGAAGTTAGGAGAGCGGAGATGGGGACGAGCGAGATTCGGGTGATCGAGGGTCGGGCAGTGCCGTGGGACGAGGGAGGGCCCGCGCGACAGCTCGCGCCGGCGCCCGGGTTCAAGGCGTGCCCGCAGTGCGGGGCGCTTGTGTTCGAGGACATGGACACCTGCTACGGGTGCCTGTTCAGCTTCTCGGAGGCCGAGCAGGACGCGGACGTGACGCAGCAGTGGTCGCCGACGTGGCTCGAGGGCGGGGTGTCCGTGCTGGAAGACGGCCTCGGCGATTTGGAGGAACCGCCCGAGGCGCCCGGGGATGTCTGCGACCAATGCGAGGACGTTACGCCTGGCGCGCTTGCGATGGTGCCCCCGTGGGAGGAGGCCGAGATGACTGGGTCCGAGCCTGCGGCGCGCCCTGCCTCCGACGCCGATGCCACCTGCGACCTCGGGGCGTTGCTCGGCCCTGAGCCCGCGTGGGGCGTCCGCATGAGTTGGAACGGCCTCGAAGCGGTGGTCGCGCTGCCGGGAACGGGGCTCACGGTCGGCCGCGACCCAGGCTGCGGCGTGGTGCTTCCGTCGCAGTGCGTCTCGCGTCGCCACGTGGCTGTGAGACCCGAGGGCGTCGATGTGGTTGTGGAGGATCTGGGGGCGCGCAATCCTGCCGTCCTCGCAGGTCAGCCGGTTGTTGGGCGCGTCGTGTGGCCGCCCGGGGCGCCCCTGGAGGTTTGCGGTGCCAAGTTCTCGCTCGTTCAGCTTGACCCCCGCGAAGCGGATGCTATAGTGAATGGGCGCTTTTGACGCGCCACATTTGGCTGGGTAGCTCAGTTGGTAGAGCAGCGGACTGAAAATCCGCGTGTCAGGGGTTCGACTCCCTTCCCCGCCACCAGAGAAACCGCAGGTCGTTCGGGCAACCTCGAGCGGCCTGTTTTCATGTCTGATCTTGGCGTATGCCACTGTAGGGAATCGGAGCCAGAACAGGTTGCGCCGTTTATTTGCCGAGCAGGCGCGACGCTGAGTGCGAGGGGCACGACCGGAACGGTCTGGACAAGAAGGGCCGCTCCTGGAAAAAACGCGCGGGATAAAGAGCTGCGTTCGTGCGAGGGGCCGATAGCATCCACCGCATTGATGAGGTGAGGGACCATGACCGTCCAGGACGGGTGCCTACCCCGGCCTCAGAGGTCTCCGCCGCACCGCCGTCGAGTGCAAGCAGCCGGGCTGCGCCATAGGTGTTCTGAGCGGCTCCATGGGCCCGTCGACGTGGGATTGCGAGATGTCGCAGTCCGCCTCCGATGTCGTGTGCGAGAGCGGCATCGACACCGACAGCGTCCGCGACCCCTGGTGTGTCATCAGCGGCGAGGCACTTCCTGCGGGCGGCTTTGCGCCGATATGATTTAGAATCGTTTCAGAATCTGCCGCAAACGTGACGTGCCGCTCTGACCGCACCGTCCCTCCGAGGTAATCATGGCCCGTGTGTACTTCGCCGACGATGAGCCCCAGGTGCGCCTGGTGCTCGAGGCTTTCCTGACCCGGGAGGGCCACGAGGCCGTCGGCTTTGGCACCTGTGAGGAACTGCTGGCCGCGTTCCGCGAGAGGCCCTGCGACCTGGTGCTGCTGGACGTGATGATGCCCGGCATCGACGGCGTGGAGGCCCTCCGGCGTCTCCGCGCGACCTCCCAGGTGCCGGTGGTGCTCCTCACCGCCCGGGACGGCGACGGGGACTTCTGTCGGGGTCTGCGCCTCGGCGCCGACGACTACGTGACCAAGCCCTTCAAGCCTGAGCTTCTCATGGCGAAGGTATCCGCGCTCCTGAGGAGGGCCTCCCTCCAGGCCGCGCCGGCCCTCGGCAACCTCGCGCTGGACCCGGTGCGCCGCGAGGCCAGCGTCGATGGCCGGGCTCTCGCGCTCACGCCCACCGAGTACGGCCTGCTCTCCTACCTCTTCGCGAGGCCGGGCGCCGCCGTCTCCAAGGCGGAGCTCATGGCCGAGGTCTGGGGCGTGCGGGAGCCCTGCGACACCCGCGCCGCCGAGGAGGCGAGCCGCCGGCTCCGCCACAAGCTCATGGACGCAGGCTCGGACTGGGTGAACGAGACCGTGTGGGGCTTCGGCTGGCGCCTCGCGGACAGGTCGTGAGGGTCGTGGCGCCGGCCAAGGGAGGGGCCTCCCTGCGCCCCGTCGCGCTCGTGGTGGCTGCAGCCGCGCTCGGCTGCGTGGCGTTCGTGTGCCTCTTCGCCGCGACCCAGGAGGAGGTCCTCTGGCGCCGGGCGGAGGAGGTCGTGGCGCAGTATGCGGCCGGCGAGTGGGACCCCGAGGAGACAGGCGTGCCCGTGGAGGTGCAGGCCGTCCCCGCCGACCCGGGGAACCCGTTCTGGCAAGCGACGGAGGGGTCGAGCTTCCCGTCGGCCGCGGTCTCCGTGGCGCTGCGCCACTGCGCGGCCCAGGGGCTGCCGGCCGAGTCGCAGGTGGCCAGGGCTCGGCTCGGCGACGGCACGGCGGAGCTCCTGCGCCGGGACGCGGGTGACGGCACGGCGGAGCTCCTAGTGGCGGACGTGGGCGCGGCCCTCAGAGCGCTGCGGGACACCGCCGGGCAGCTCTTGGCGGTGTCCGCCGTCTTCGTGGCCACGCTGGGCGCCCTCGCCTGGTGGGCCCTCCGCAAGGTCGCTGAGGCCCAGGCGCGGGCGGCCGACCTCTTCGCCAACGCCGCCCACGAGCTGCGCACGCCGCTCTCCATCGCGGGCGGCCATGTGGCGGCTCTCCGGGAGGGCCTCTGCGGCCAGGAGGAGGCGCTCGCCGTGGTGGACGGCGAGCTGGGGCGCATCGGAGCGCTGGTGGACGACATCCTCGCCCTCTCCAAGGCGGACGCCGGCGCGGTGCTCCCGGAGCTGAGGCCGCTCGACGTGCGGGAGGAGCTCTACGACGCGCTGGGGCTTTTGGCCCCGGAGGCGGCCGCGTCAGGCGTCGCGCTTGTGCCGTCGATGCCCGAGCGGCTGCCCCTGGGCGCCGACCCGAGGTTCCTGTTCTCCGTGCTCACGAATGTCCTGCGGAACGCCGTGCGCCACGCCCGCACGGCCGTGGAGGTCTCCGCCCGGGTCGAGGGGGCCCGCGTGGTCGTGTCGGTGCGCGACGACGGCGAGGAGCCGGCCGAGGAGGACCTGCGGCGGGCGTTCGACCGCTTCCACGCGGGGTCGGACGGCTCCACGGGCATCGGCATGGCCGTGGTCAAGGAGTACACAGAGCTGCTCGGCGGTGACGTGCGCATCCGGCGGGACGGAGACAGGACCGAGTGCCGCATCGTGCTCTGAGGGGACCCGGCTCGCGCGGACTGCGGGTACATCGCGGGGTCTTTGAGGGGTTTCTGAGCGATTTAAACCGTGATATGAAGCTAATCTGAAATCGCGCAGATCCACGCTTTGCGGTCCGAGTCCAAGCATCCGAAGCTGGAGGTACGAATGAAGGCTAAACGCGCCGTGTTCCTGGCGGTCTCTGCTGGCATTGCGACTGGGCTTCTACTGGCTCTGATGGTTGGTTCACAGTTGCTCTCGAGCGCGGAGTCAAAGGGATGGAACAGCTCCCTTAGTGTGCCCGTTCGGGTTATGGCTCTCTACCCTTGGGGGCTCGTTGGCCGCGATCTCTCGGAGCAGCCCCTGACCGGTGACCCCGCTCTGAGGGTGCGCTACGAGCCCGGTTGTCAAGTCATGAAGGGGAGCATGAAGGTCGACGCATCGAACTTGGTGTCCGGCGACATTGTGGAGGTCTGGGTGACTGCGAGGGACTCGAGCCCCGGGGCGCTGAAGAGAACGCTAGGGGGTGATGTGTGCTCGTCGCTGATTGTCATGGAGTCAAAGTGAAGTGCAAGCGACCCCTTGTTGTTCTAGCGTGCGGCTGTGTGCTCGCCGTGTCAGTTGCGATTCTGGCTAGCCAGCCCAAGACGACACGCGATCCGGGCGACGCCGGGGCACCGTCGGTGATTGCCTCCAGCGACTCTCGCGCTGCCTCCGAAGGTCACAGCGACCTTGCGGCTGAGCTCGCCGCAAGGGTACGGGCGGGGGATGACGTTTTGGCTGAACTCGCCGCTAGGCTCCAAGAGGGAGACGAGTGCGCCGTGGCCGTTTGCTCTGATGGTTCGGGATCCGAAAAGCTACTGTCTCCGTCCCAGTCGTCGGCCGTCCTGCGCGCGGTCTGCAATATCGTACTTTCCCGGGACCTCTATTGCTCTCCAGAGGCGACGACGGACTTCTCGGGCGTGGACGCGAAGATGATCGTGCTGGCGTTCCCGGACGGGAGGTCGTTCGATTTTGGGATGGCCGGAAGTGACGTGTGGATTGATGGCTTCCGGTATCTTGGAGCCTCTTTCGATGACGGTGAGGTGATTGAAAACGCTTGGATGGACAGCCTGCAGAGCAAGTGAGAGATCTCTGGAGGATGAAGCCTGTCTAGCTCTGGATTCGTTCCGGTCGAAGTGCGGGGTTCTTCTCTACAGGAGGGTGACGCACGCTAAGCACCTGGGCGCTCCGGTGCGCCAATTGGTAGTAGGCACCTGTCGAGGTGGCGTGACTTTGACTGGCTGGTGAGTCAAGGCATCTGATGAGACCCCGGGTCATGAGACTCGGGGTCTTTTGCGTTGGCAGCCATCTGAGCGGTGAGACAACGGCCAGGGCCGAGTGCCCTTCCGAGAAGAAGGCGCGGCGGTCGAGGAGACCCCGACCGCCGCGCCCCTCAACGTGCCTGTCCCTCGTTTACGCGACTTCGTACCAGTCGACCTCGGTCTTGACCTCGGCGGCGTCAATGTCGCTGGCCGCTTCGAAGCGCACCTTCTCGCCTGGCTGCCAGGCGGTTGAGCTACCGACCCACGTCTCTCCCATGCGGACGCCCTCCGCGTCATAGAGCGCAAGGGTAAGGTTGAAGCTGCTGAAGGTCAGGTCGGACGTGTTCTCGAGCACACACGTGTAGGTGTAGTACCCGTAACCGTCATCGGTCTTGTCCCAGGTGAGGCCGTTGACGATGGCATCGACCTTCTTCTGCTCGTCGGCCTTCTCGTTGACGGCGTTGGCGTTGCGCACGATCTCCTGCAGCCCGGATTGCGCGCTCTCGCCTTCGACGGTCAGGCCGTACTCGTCCACGAACTTCTTCAGGAGTGAGGAGCGCTCGTCGTAGACGGACGTCCACTTGTCCGCGTACTCCATGGAGTCGATGGAGTAGGTGTCGATGACGTCAAGCTGCTGCTGGAGGAGGTTGATGTATGAGAGCACGTCGGCTTGCAGCACGGTGTCCTCAAACTGGCGGTTCTTGAGCTGGCTGGTGATGTCGAGCTCGCTGTTCACGACGGCGAGCATCTGTTCGTTGTCGAACAGGTTCGTGCCGAGCTGAGCGGTCATGTCGTCAATCTTCTTGGAGCGAGCCTCGAGGCCCGACGCGATGATGCTCATGGCCTCGTCGTCCGCGTAGTCCACCTTGTTCTCTTCGGCTTCAGCTTGGGCTGCGTCCATAGCCGCGTTCGAGCCACACGCGGTGATGAATGGCACGGACGTGAGCAGGGAAAGCCCCACCACGCCAACGAGAAGCTTGCGCATCTGAGTCCTTTCGACAGTGGTTTCAATGGGAATAATGATAACGAAAGAAAGGCTGAAACCTGTCCGGACGGACAGCCGAGCGCTGTCGCGATTGCCTGGCCTTCTCTGTCACGGCGATCTGACGGGAGGGTGATAGAGAGTTATAAACGGTGATAGAAGGTTATAAAGCGCGATGATTTCTCTCGATGCCGATGGACGGTAAGGACGCCATGTTCGCCAGCAAGGAGCTTGTGCGTTCCATGGCAGAGGCCACCCAGGGACATCCGTTCATGGTGCAGCTGGTGGGCTACTACACCTGGCAGGCTGCGCGACGGCGGCTCGGTGGGGTCGGGGCCGTCGAGGAGCAGGATGCGCAAGCTGGTATCGCGGAGGCCGAGAAAGGCTTTGAGAGCGCGGTGCTTGTCCCGATGCTGCACGGTGTGCCTCCGTACCAGCTTGAGCTTCTCAAAGCCGTGGCTCGTGAGGGTGGTGTCGGCCCGGTGAGCTTTTCGGAGGCGTCCGCGTCGTTGGGTAGGCCGTCGTCGTCGCTGACCAAGGCTCGGGCGAAGCTTATCGAGAAGGGGCTGCTTGTGGCGACGACCCGTGGTGATGTGGCTGTCGCGTCTCCGCAGCTGGCGAGGTATCTTGCGTCCCGCTAGCTGTTCAGTGCCAAGACGTTGTTGACGCCCGCCCATGTGGCGATGCAAGCCTACTACCGTCTCCTGTCCACCGGGCAAACGCCGCTCAGCAAGCTTCGACTAGCAGTGTCCGGCGCGCTCGCTCGTGCAAGCACGTGTTGCAGCCCGTGGAAGCCACGCAGAACACAGTGTCAGAGCGCCCCGAACGATTGCGATCTTGGCAGGCGGGCAGGTGGTGCAAGTGATGGTGCATAAGGGGTTCGAGGCTCAGTGACGAGGGTCTTTGAACCAGGTCACTGCCAAGCCCTAGACCGCCAGATGATCCTGAGTTCACGAAGAGCCTCCAAGATGAGCTGAACCGTTCGTTTTTTTCACGGAGTTCACAGGCCCGAGATGAACATGTCTCAAAGTAAAAAGCTTGCTGTATGTGTCTCTAGGTAGGATGGTTATTGCAAGATTCATCAAAGATTGCAGTTGATTTCGAAACCTTCGAGGTGACGAAGGCTTGCGTATGTGATCAACATACAGGTCAAGTTGAGGCTGCACGAATGCGGAGTGGCTTAGGTGGTAGCCATGAAGGAACTGTTCTCGTACTGCTGGCGAAGCATCGTGGATCGGGGCATGTTCGTGCGCTACGTCGTGGCCTGTTTCCTGCAGGCGCTTCTCGGGCTCGCGACCCCGTTCCTGGTGGGCAGCGCGATTAACTCGCTGCTCGCTGGAGGAGCCGGCGCCGGGGCTGCGGGCGTCCTTTGCGCGCTGGTGGCCGCCCTCGGCACCTCCTCGGCGCTCGCCGGCTACCGCGGCACCCTGCTTTACACCTACCTGCAGGCGGACTCGTCGTTCCAGCTGGACGTCACCGCCACCATGCACATCCAGAGACTCCGCCCCGCCTTTTTCGAGGGCTTCGACCCGTCCTTCTGGCGCAAGCGGCTGGATACGGACACCAACGACCTCACGGTTTTCTTCCTGCAGTCGGTGACGGGGCTCATCCAAAACGGTGGCTCCCTGGCCGTGACGGTCGCGATCCTGGCGGCCATCGACTGGCGCCTCTCCTTAGTCTGTGCCGCTCTGGCCGTGGCCACGGGCCTCCTCTACGGCGCCTTCGGCGAGCGCATTCACGCCGCGAACTCCGACTTCATGGAGGACCTCTCCGGGTATTCCGCTTGCATGCTCTCCCAGCTCAGGGACGCTCCGTTCGTCAGGCGCCACCCCCTCTTCGGCTGGTCGGAGTCCCGGATGCGGGAGGCCTACACGCCTCTGCGGTCCTCCATGTACGAGGCCAACATGGTGGGCGGCAGGTTCTCTTTGGCGTCAGGCCTCGCCGGCGCCGTCGCGCTCGGGCTTCTGCTCTGGGTGTCCGTCGTCGAGGTCTCCTCCGGGCGCATGGCCGCCGGCTTCGTCGCCACCGCCTACGGCTACTTCTCCACGATGACCTCGTCTGTGGAGTCGCTTGCCGGCTTCGGCCACGACTACCAGTCCGCCCGCGTGAACTACGAGCACCTGCGCGACCTCGCCGCGGAGCCAGAGGAGCCCCGGGGCGAGGCGGTGCCGGAGCACGTGGGGGAGATCGCCGTGGAGGGCCTCACCGCCACGCACCCCGGGAGCGAGCGCGTCCTGCTCGGCGGGCTCACCCACACCTTCGAGCGCGGGAGGGTCTACGGCGTGGCCGGCCCCAACGGCTGCGGCAAGTCGACCCTCATGGACGTGTTGACCGGTCCCCTCGAGGGTTGCCGCAGCGGCCGCGTGTCCTACGACGGCGTCCCGCTCGAGTCCGTCGATCAATACGCCTTGCGGGAACGCACCGTCGCCTTCGTGGAGCAGGCTCCCGAGATGGTGAAGGGCACGCTCCGGGACAACGTCTCGCTCCTCGCGCCCGGCGCCGATAGGGTCGAGGCGGAGCGTCTGCTCCGCCGGCTGGGGGCCGAGAGGCTCGTGCGGGAGGACGGCCTCGACCGCCCCGTCACCGGCGGGGACGGGGGCCTGTCGGGCGGCGAGCGCCAGAAGGTCGCCATCGCCCGCGCGCTCCTCAAGCGCCCAGACGTGGTGGTGCTCGACGAGCCCACTGCGGCCCTCGACGAGGACGGCCGCCGGGACGTCGAGGAGCTGCTGCGCACCCTCAGGTCGGACCACGTCACCTTCCTGGTCACCCATGACGACGGGCTGCTCGCCCAGTGCGACGAGGTGGTGCGGCTGGGGGAGTAGCGACGGTTCGTCGCTTGGACGGGGACGGCACCCGCCTCAAACGTGACGCCGGCTGCCGCAGCCCTGCAAAGCTGCGGCCGCCGGCTCAACAGGACCTTCCGTTACCCCAGCATCGCCGCCAGGTCCTCGTCCACGGCGCTGATGGTGGTCAGGCCAAAGTTGTCCTGCAGCGCCTTGAGCACGTCCGGGCTCGTGAACGCCGGCAGGCTCGGCCCCAGGTGGATGTCGCGGATACCGAGCGATAGCAGCGTCAACAGCACGGCCACGGCCTTCTGCTCGTACCAGCTGATCACGAAGCTCAGCGGCAGGTCGTTCACGCCGCAGCCAAACGCGTCCGCGAGCGCCACGGCCACCTGGACGGCGCCGTAGGCGTCGTTGCACTGGCCCATGTCGAGCAGGCGCGGCAGTCCGGCAACGGTGCCCAGGTCGAGGTCGTTGAAGCGGTACTTGCCGCAGGCCAGCGTCAGCACCACGGAGTCCTGGGGGGTCTTCTCGACGAACTCGGTGAAATAGTTGCGTCCCGGCTTCGCGCCGTCGCAGCCGCCCACCAGGAAGAAGTGCTTGATTTGACCGTCCTTCACGGCCTGCACGATGGCCGGCGCCTGCTCGAGCACGGTCTCGCGCCCAAAGCCGCAGGTCACCTGCGTGCCGCCGTTGATGCCCGTGAACGCGTGGGCCTCCGGATAGCCGCCCAGCTCCTTGGCCTTCTCGATTACCGCCGAGAAGTCCTTGTGGCCGTTCTCGTCGGCGTCAATGTGCACGAGGCCGGGGTACGCCACGCACTCGGTGGTGAACACGCGGTCCTCGTAGCTCGCCCGGGGCGGCATCAGGCAGTTGGTGGTGAAGAGCACGGGCGCCGGGATGTCCTGGAACTCCTTCTGCTGGTTCTGCCAAGCGGTGCCGAAGTTGCCCTTGAGCTGCGGGTGGCGGCGCAGCTCGGGGTAGGCGAGGGCCGGGAGCATCTCGCCGTGCGTGTACACGTTCACGCCGGTGCCGTCGGTCTGGTCCAGCAGCATCGAGAGGTCGTGCAGGTCGTGGCCGGACACGACGATAAAGGGACCCGGCTCCACGACGAGCTCCACCTGGCGCGGCTCCGGGTCGCCGTAGGTCTGCGTGTTGGCCTGGTCGAGCAGCGCCATGCAGGCCAGGTTGGTCTGGCCGGTCTCCAGCGCGAGCGCGAGTAGCTTGTCGGGGTCGTCCGTCGCCGAGGTCTCGTAGAGCGCCTTGAAGAAGAAGTCGTCCACCGACTGGTCATCGTAGCCCAGCGCTCGCGCGTGATAGGCGTAGGCCGCCATGCCGCGGAGGCCGAAGAGGACAAGGCTCTTGAGCGAGCGCACGTCCTCGGGCGCGCCCCACAGGGAGGCCATCGAGAAGTCCTGGTAGTCGGCCGGATCCAGCCAGTGACCCTCGGCCACGTGCTCCACCCGCTCATGGATGCGCGCGATTATCTCCCGCACGGCCTCCGGGTCGAAGCACACGTTGGTGACGCAGGTGAAGAGCCCCTCGATCATCGGCAGCGACGCGTGGGCGCACGGGCGCTCCACGCCGGCGTCGTGCACCACGCGGGCGAACGCGATGAGCGCCCCGGTGAGCTGGTCCTCCAGGTCTGCGGTCTCGGCGGTCTTGCCGCACACGCCGCGCACGGTGCAGCCGGTGCCCTTGGCGGTCTGCTCGCACTGGAAGCAGAACATGTCGGTGCCGAGCAGTTCCCT
>Jenna_p2__coassemble_2461_pt1 | contig 10256 bp, 10 predicted proteins | sample Jenna_p2__metabat2_low_PE_018 | metagenome-assembled genome bin Jenna_p2 | reverse complement strand
AGGCGCCGGCGCGGGCAAGTCCCATGTGATCGACGAGGCGCGCCGGCAGCTCAAGCGCCACGGCAAGAGCGTCGTGGTCTGCGCCCCGACCGGCGTGGCCGCACTGAACGTGCGCGGCTCCACCGTGCACCGGGCGTTCCAACTGGGGCTCGGCGTGCGCCAACCGGGGCGCGCCCGCGTGGTGCCCACGCTGGAGAACGCCGACGCCGTCATCATCGACGAGGTGTCGATGCTGCGCGTGGACGTGTTCGACGCCGTCTGCGAGAGCCTTGAGAAGATGCGCCGAACCCCACAGCTCGTGGTGGTGGGGGACCTCTGCCAGCTGCCGCCGGTGGTGACGGGCGCGGACCGCGACGCGCTCCTCGACGCCTATGAGGCCCTGTGGCGCGGCCCCTACTGCTTCCAGGGGCTCCACTGGGACGCCTGGGGCTTTCATCCGCACGTGCTGCGGGAGCAGCACCGCCAGTCCGACGACGGGTTCCTCCGGGCGCTCAACCAGGTGCGGCACGGTAACGAGCTGGGCCTGGGGTGGATCGCACAGGAGTCGTCGCCGGACGAGCTGGAGGGCGCGCCCTACCTCGCCGCCTACAACAAGGTGGTCGACGCCAAGAACGCGGCGGAACTCCGACGGTTGCCCGGACGCGAGCGCACCTACGAGGCCGTGCGCAAGGGCTCGGTGGGCAAGGTGGGCCCCGCGGCGGACGTCCTGACCCTCAAGGTGGGCGCGCGCGTGGTCTTCCTCAAGAACGACCCCGAAGGCCGGTGGGTGAACGGCACGCTGGGCACTGTCGCGGGCTTGGGGCCGAAGTCCGTAACCGTGGACAAGGACGACGGCGAGGCCGTGCGCGTGGAGGTCGCCACCTGGGAGTCCATCGACTACGAGAAGGAGCCCGGCACCGGCAAGCTCAAGGAGCATGTGGCCGGCACGTTCAAGCAGCTGCCGCTGAGGCTCGCCTGGGCCATGACGATCCACAAGGCCCAGGGGCTCACCCTGGACAAGATGAACCTCGACCCCGCATGCTTCGAGACCGGGCAGCTCTACGTGGCGCTCTCGCGCGTGCGCGAGGCGGGCGACCTGCACCTCGTGCGCCCGCTGCAGCCCAGCTACCTGCGCTTCGACCCGGCCGTGGAGGCGTTCCACCAGGAGGTCTGGCAGCAGTGCCGCGACTGGCCGGACGGCGACCGCGCGACCCGTCGGCCCAGCTGGCCCGAGGTGCGGGGGTCCATCGAGACGAGGAGAGCCGCCGCGGCGTTGGGCCAGGCCGGGTTGCTGTGACAGGGGTTTGCGTCAGACTATGTCGGGTATGGCGTTTTTCGCGCAAAAGGTGTCGTCAAGGGCGAATTGAGCCGCGCCGTGGAATCTCGGCGCGGCCGCCAAGCGGATTCATTTGGCATTTCTCTAAGAGTTGCCAGTAACGTCTGGATTCGCAACATGCGACGAGACTAGATCCCTAAATCTGCAAAGGTGCATCCTGTTTCACTGTCCTCCAACGGACTCTTAAGAAACGTCATAAGCACAGCAACAGTCGCCGATGCCTTCTTTTCTGTGTTGCTAACGAGAAGGCTTTCCATAGAGGAACCGTTTATGAGCCAGCCTTCAATGGTTCCACTCCAGCCCAAGACTGAATTTGTGAGTATGTCGTAGCCTTTAGGGATCTGGGCCGACCCCTCGTGGTGGGCATCGTAGCGGCCTCTAGCGTTGTCACAGGTAACTGCGGCTGTGCCAGTGCTGCCATCGCGAAAAAGCGTCACCTCCACAGCCATGTCCATGTCGTCAGAGTTGGTCTCGTAAGTGCCTCCGAGCTTGTCCCCGGTAGCCGCCCAGAATACCTGCGGGTTGTCAGAGAGCCACTCCGCGAAAAGCCACGCCGGATCTTCTTCTGCCTGGGCCTCGGGAGGACCACAGCCAGCTACGGTCATGCACGAACTCCCCAAGACGGCAGCTCCAAAGACCTTGAGGAATCGACGACGCGAAAAGACAAACGAACGATTCCTATAACGCCCTTTCTTTCTCAATATGGATGGAATCCCTGGCAGCAGGCGCACGGACGCAAACCAACCCGCTCGTAATCCCTATGGCCCGACCTTGAATACTCCGTTCCGGGTTATTCCGATTTGGTTTCCGATTTTTCCCGTGAATATAGAGTTCACCAAAGACCGCAGCGTCGCGCTTTCCTCAATCGTCGACGTCGCGACACAGGCTGTTTCGTGAGTCACGATTGCCACAGCTATGCGCTCGAGTGGGCGACCGCACCGACGAACCCGATGCGGCCGCCCACAAGAGAAACGCGTGCACTCGCACAAGACCCGGAGAAACCTACGATGCGTCCATCAACTCGTGCTTCTTCTGCGCGAATTCCTCCTGTGTAATCACGCCCTCATCAAGGAGCCGTTTGTACTTGAACAAGGCGTCCGCACTGGAAGCAGGGTCCGGCCTCTTTGAGCTCATCAGCAGCGCTACCAAAAGCACGGCCGCTTCTCCCAACATGAGCAGAATAGACATCAAAGGAAAGTTCGCGGCACACATCAGCGACGCAATGCCCAATGCGGCACAGCCACCGGCAACCACGTTATAAGATCCTCCAGCCTTCTGTGCCAAAGCGCCGGCCGCCACTGAGAGCCCAATGGCCAGAATCAACGCAATCGATGTCATAGTTTTCCAATCAGTGTCATAGTTTTCATGGGACTGCCCCTATGCCAAAAACGCGTAACCGTCTTGGCCCAGAAATCCGTCGCAACGTGAAAGAACCCGGCCTGCGTTGAGCAATACGGGCTCACCGCCTTGAATGCCCACGCCAAGACAGAAGAACGTACCCGGAACGCCGCTCTGTGACCACTGAAGCTCGCCGTCCTTGAACGTGTATCCCAGGTCCTCGGGGGCGGAGTAGAAGTAATCCACGCCTCGTACAGCACTCTTGGAGCCAGACTCGGCGCTCACGACGTCCGGCTTTACCTGGTATACGCAAGCCTGCGTCGATGACCTCTCCTGCCAGAAGCCCTGCAAGCCGTCCTTCACTTGCTGCTCCGTGAGATAACCGCTGGGTTTCACCGCGTCGCCCTCTTGCGTATAAGCGATGGTGAGAGAAGGTGTGGAGGCATCGCCGAGACTGACCTTCTCACCGTCCACCTGCCACGGATAGGAGGCCGCACTGGAGGACGTGGTGCCGTTGCCGCCGTTTGTGACCGAGGAGACAGTGGCGGTGTCGCCAGAGAATGACACACACTTAAGCTCGGCTGTCGACGCTCCTCCTGCGTACCACGTCTGACCGTCGATTGCGCCGTACACAGAGGCGAAATCGCGGCGATTGATGGCCTTTTCGCAGGCGGCAATCATTCTGTCAACCGCGCCGTATCCGCCCAGCTCCTGTACCTGGTGGTACAGGTTCATCGCGCCTTCATAGTCTTCCGACCCGTACAGTTTCTCGGCCTGATTGTAGAGATCCCTCGCCTGCTCCGTTTTGCACTGCTCCGCCATCTGAGCGCTGTCCTTGTAGTCCCCCAGAGCCTCGAACACCTGGGACGCCTCTTCGTAGGAACCTGCCTGCAGTAATTCCTGACCGCGCTTGTACTCGTCGGCGTCGCAGCCAGTAAGCAGCGTCACAGAAAGCAACCCCGCCATCAGAGCCCCCGTCAAGGCCTTGAGTCGAAGCCCGCCCTTTGTATTCATGATTGGTTCTCCCATCTCAGTATTAATACGCAGTGAAACCAAAATCTGCCATGGTGCAGCCGGTGTCACTCTTTTTCATGGCAGACTCCAAAGAGCTCAGGCAGCCTCGGGCAAGCGTGTCGAGACCGTCTTTCAAGGCTGTCTCTAGCCTCTCTTCCTGTGTGCCGTCGACATACACAGGACGACCGCTGTATCCATTGGTTAGGTCCATGGTTCCGGACCAGTTCATCGAGCTGGATTCCTTCAAAGAGCTCTTGAGCATGGCGGCAGACGCGGAGTACTCGACTCTCAGCGATCCGCTTCTGCCGATGACCTCGCCAGAAAAACGGACCTGGTTGTCTCCCAAGCTCGTCTTCATCGTCACCGTCTGAGTCACACCATCTGAGGTCAAGCTTGCGTAGCAATCCACGCCTTCTGTCCCGTTTGCCTTCACGGAAAGCGTCCCTCCCGAGGCGGTTCCGCCCCATGGCTCCTTTGCCAGGTACTGCAGGAACAGATGCACCCGGCAATCTCTCATGCGTTCGTTGGTCTCGGCTCCGGGGTCGTTTACCTGCTCGTACTGCTCCAAGGCCGTCTGATACTCGCCCTCTTCATAGGCTCGGTCGCCTTGAGCGAGCGGAGAGAACATCGTGAACCACAGCGCCACGGCAACCGCCGCAGCCGCAATGACAGCTGTGGCTATGCCGCCCTCAAGCAGCTTGCGTGGTTTTTGGGTCCCAGCTTTGGCTGACTTAACCGAACTCACCGGTTTGGCAGAAGGCGACGTCTTGGAATCGGCGGGTTCTTGCCGCATCACTGGCTGCGGAGCCGCATGGGGTTGGGCCAGCGTCGATTCTGGCTGCACGGCATCTTTCTCGTTGGGCTCTCGGGCGTTCTCGTCAACCTCCTGGGCGTCCTCGACCGAAGGAGGCCCTGCGGGCAGCGTTTGGGAGCTTTCGTCACCATGCTCCTCGGTTGTCGGCTCCACAGAGGCCTCCTCGACCTCGGGATTCGTCGACTCCTCTTCCGTTTGGGTCTTCTCGGCCTCCGGCTCTTTCGGCTCTGCAGCAGCCTCGTCCTTGCCTTCCCGTTCGCTCATGTTCCTCCCTCTCTGCTTGTTGACTACTTTAATCCTGTTTTGGGATATTCCGAACCGGGTTTTAGCGTGGGTTCTATGGATGTGACCCAGACCACACGCTGCGGTGCCCTGCTGGCCTCAATGCGCCGAGAACGCAACCTCACCCAAGTGGAATTAGCCCAGCGCCTGGGCAAGCCTCAGTCTTTCGTGTCAAAGACAGAACATGGCGAGCGAGCGCTCAGACTGTATGAAGTGTTTGACTACGCGCGAGCTCTCGAAGTCTCCTCGGAAGAGCTGGTGCGTCGCGTAGGAGACTCCTTGGGCTATGAAGTCCCAGTCATCTCATAGCCGTTTGTAGGTGACCTCGAGCCCGTGATCCGGATGATAGCTCCAGGTCACGGACACCCCTTGCTTCTCGAACTCCTCGCTTCGTTTTCCGTCTGCCCCCGTGGTCCGGGCGAAGTCATTCATCAACGAGTCGGGCAGGCCCAAGGCATCATTGATTTCTTGCATCGCGTCCATCGCATCCGGATACGCATTGCCGTTGTCGTCCTCGTCAAGGGGATTGGTATCCAAGAAGAGGTAAGAGCCGTCGGCGCCCACCTGCGCCCAAATGGGTCGACAGTACTCCTTGTAAAGTCCTTCCAGGTCAGGGCCTTTGGGAAGAAGCAGCAAGACCGCCAGAGCAACCGCGAGCGCTGCCGCTGCGATCAAGAAGGGGCGCGGAGGTACCGGTAGTTTGCCCGAAGGAGATCTCTCTTCTGCGCTCTCGGGGGGTGTCGGCTCCTTTTGGTCTTCCGACACGTCCTGGGAAACACATTCTGCACCCTGAGGCTGAACCTCCTCTGGCCATTCCAATCCGCATCCGCAGGCGGGACACGCAGTCGCGCCGAGGGGGACCTCTGCGCGACAAGCCGGACACCGTGGGACATTCAGATTCTCGCTAGCTGCGATGTTGTTCTGGTCGCCCTGAGAATCGGACACCTCGAGGGCATCCTCGGGTCTCTGATCTTCAGAATGCTCCGTGGGCGGGGAGAGACTGCCGTCAACCCCGGAGGGGAAAGACAACTCTGCGCTCCGGTTCTCCAAATCATTCATAGGTTCTCCGTTCGCGTTCAAAGTGGGTTTTGCGCCCTCATCTGACGATAACCCGTTTTAGGATATTTTGCTTGCGGAAACCTGAATCGACGTCCTCCCATTTATTGCACAAATGACCAAAGACCAAACGGGCAAACGCAAGAAGATGCGCTGGCCCCCGCAGCTGGTGGTGGTGGGAGACCTCTGCCAGCTGCCGCGCCCCGCCTGCTTCGAGACCGGCCAGCTCTACGTGGCGCTCTCGCGCGTGCGCGAGGCGGGCGACCTGCATCTCGTGCGCCCGCTGCAGCCCAGCTACCTGCGCTTCGACCCGGCCGTGGAGGCGTTCCACCAGGAGGTCTGGCAGCAGTGCCGCGACTGGCCGGACGGCGACCGCGCGACCCGACGCCCCAGCTGGCCCGAGGTGCGGGGGTCCATCGAGACGAGGAGAGCCGCCGCGACGCTGGGGCAGGCCGGGTTGTTGTGGTCGGTTTTGGGATTCGGTTTTTGCCTCAGATGACACGAATTATCGTAAAATCGTGTCACTTCCGTCATGAATCGAGCAATGGGAGCGCCCATGAAACGAAAACTCATGACCGTGGTGCGCCGCTGGAAGGAAGAGGGCTGCTCGCGCCCGCTGCTCATCAAAGGGGTGCGCCGCTGCGGCAAGACCTACCTTGCCGAGGAGGCCGGCGGCTCCCTCTTCGACGACGACTGGGTCAAGCTGGACTTTCAGACGGACCTGGCGCGGATGGACGCCGTTTTCGTCGGTCCGACCAGCGACGTCGAGGGCATCCTGCGCAGGATCAGCGATTATGCCGGCCGCGCCGTCACTCCTGCGACGCTCCTCATCTTCGACGAGGTCCAGCTGTCGGAGCGCGCCCTCAACTCACTGCGGTTCTTCTCCGGAACCGGGCAGCCGATCATCGCAACGGGCAGCCTCTTTGGCATGACCCTCAAGAGGCGTGAGCTGCCGTTCCCCTCCGGTGTGCAGCAAGAGGAGCTTCATCCTTTGGATTTCGAGGAGTTCCTCTGGGCCTACGACCAGTGCCCCATGGCAGAGGCCATCCGCGAGCATGCCCGGAGTCTCGAGCCCTACGTCCTCCACGACCGGGCCCTGGAGCTCTTCGACCGCTGGACCGTCGTGGGAGGCATGCCCCGCCCGGTCCTCGCCTCCCTCGGCAACCAAGGCTTTGAGCCCGTCCGGGAGGAGCAACGAGAGATCGCCGACACCTACGTCTCGGACATGACGGACCCCGAGAACGGCATCAGCGGAGCCGCCGCGCTCCGGGTCTGGAAGAGCGCCCCCCAACAACTCGTGCGCTCCTCCACGAAGAAGTTCAAGTACGCCGATGTGGAGCGAGGTGGACGTCGCTCCCGTCTCTTGGAGCCTCTGGAGTGGCTCGAGGCCGCCGGCATCGTGAGCCAGCAGAACCTGACGCATGACACCTCGGCGCCGCTCACGCCGGCCGGCGATGAGGACGGGTCGTTCTTCAAAGTGTTCGTCGCGGACACGGGCATCATGTTCCACCAGTTCGGGATCGGGGCCGAGACCTACCTGGACCCCAACGTCCGCCCCTTGCTCTCCGCGGACTTCCGAGGGGGACTGGCGGAGAATGCGACCATGCAGGCCTTCGAAGCCAACGGCATCGAAACGTTCTACTGGACCCCGGGACAGTCCGGCGGCTCGGGAGAGCTGGACTTCGTGTACCAGGACCGGCTCGCACGCGTTGTGCCCGTGGAGGTCAAATCCGGGCGCAATGTGGGCGCGCGGACGCTGAAGCGCTTCATGACAGAGGCGCGCTCTCCCTACGCCGTGCGGCTCTCGACGAAGCAGTTCGGACGCTCCGTCGACGAGAAGACCGGCATGGAGCTCCGGTCGCTCCCGCTGTACGCCGCCTTTTGCCTCGGCACGGACGCCGTCTGACCCTACTCCCCCACCCGCTCCAGGAACGCACGGGTGCGCTCCTCGCGCGGGTGGTTGATGACCTGGTCAGCGGGGCCCTGCTCCACGATGACGCCGCCGTCCATGAAGACGACGCGGTCGGCCACGTCGCGGGCGAACGCCATCTCGTGGGTCACGATCACCATGGTCATGTCCTCGGCGGCGAGACCGCGGATGACCTTGAGCACCTCGGCCGTGAGCTCCGGGTCCAGGGCGCTCGTGGGCTCGTCGAAGAAGAGCACGTCCGGGTGTAGCGCGAGGGCCCGGGCGATGGCCACGCGTTGTTGCTGGCCACCGGAGAGCTCGCAGGGCACCTTGCCCTCCTCGCCCGCGAGGCCCATCTTCGCAAGGAGCGCCCGGGCCTCGCTCTCGGCCTCGGCCTTGTCGCGGCCCTGCACGGCCACGGGGGCGTCCGCAACGTTGCGCAGCACCGTCCAGTGCGGGAACAGGTTGAAGTTCTGGAACACGAGGCCGAAGCGGGAACGGGCGTCCTTCAGCACCGAGGGGCCGGCGTACACGGCGACGCCCCGCTCGTCCTGCTCGGCGACGGCGAGGTCCCCGAAGGCCAGGGAGCCCCCGTCGAGGCGCTCCAACAGCGTGCAGCAGCGCAGCAGGGTGGACTTGCCGCCACCGGATGGTCCGATGACGGCGACCACCTCGCCCTTCTCCACATCGAGCGAGATGTCCCGCAGCACCTCGTTGTCGCCGAAGCTCTTGCGCGCGTTGCCGAGCGAGAGGAGCGTGGGGTTCTCGGCCATGGGTCCCTCCAGACAGGACGGGGCGGGGACGCCGTGCCCCCGCCCCGAGCAAGTTCTAATCGTGATAGTAGGCCAGCTGCTTCTCCACCCGGGTGAGCGCCATCTCCACGATGAAGTTGAACACCCAGTAGATGAGGGCGGCGATGGCATAGGGCACCATCGACACCTGGCTCGCGGCAAGGGCCTTGGCCTGGCTGAACATCTCCATGATGCCGAGGACGAACGCCAGGGAGGTGTCCTTCACGAGCGTGATGACCTCGTTGCCGATGGCCGGCAGGATGCGTTTGACCACCTGCGGCAGCACGATGCGCGCGAAGGCCTGGCCCCGGGCGTAGCCGAGCACCTCGGCCGCCTCGTGCTGGCCGCGCGCGATGGACTGAAGGCCGGAGCGGTAGATCTCCGCGAAGTACGCCGCATAGTTGATGATGAAGCCGATGCCGCAGGCCCAGTACTTCCAGTCCGGCCCCATGTTGAGGTGGAACAGGTAGTAGGGCCCGAACATGATGGCCATGAGCTGCAGCATGAGCGGCGTGCCGCGCATGACCGAGATGTAGATCCGGGCGATCCAGGCGAGCCACTTGTGCTTGATCATGCGCGCGAGCGCCACCGGGACGCCGAGGGGCAGCGCGCCCACCAGCGTCACGACGAAGATCTCGAGCGTGAAGAGCAGTCCCGAGAACAGGAGCTCGAGCATCACGGAGAATTCCACTGGATCGCCCTCCTTAAGGCCGCGCTACTCGAGCACCCAGTTGTCGTAGGACATGCCCTGGTCGGCGTACTTCTCGCAGAGCTCCTTGACGGTGCCGTCGCGATCGAGCTCCTTGAGCGCGGCGTTGACGGCGTCGGCGGTCGCGGTGTCGCCCTTGGCGAAGCCCACGGCGTAGTGCTCGCTGGAGAGGGCGCCGAGCGTGCGGAACTCGTCCGGCTTGGCGGCCATCTGGTAGTCCGCGATGGAGAGGTCGCAGGCCACGGCGTCGACCATGCCGCTCTCCAGCTGCATGAACGCGTTGTTGTAGTCGCCGATGGTCTGCAGCTCCTTGAAGGTGCCGGCGAGGTCCGCCTGGTCGCCCTGCAGCACATCGAGGGCGGCGGAGTCCACCTGGGTGAGCACGGTCTTGCCGGCGAGGTCCTCCATGGACTTGATGTCGCTGTCGGCCTTCACGACCACGACCTGCTCGTTGAGCATGTAGGGCTCGGAGAAGGTGTAGTCGTCCTCGCGGCCCTCCATCGTGAAGCCGTTCCAGATGCAGTTGATCTGCCCGGAGCCGAGCAGCGCGTCCTTGGCGTCCCAGTCGATGGGCTCCAGCTGGACCTCCCACCCGTTCTTGTCACAGACGGCCTGCGCCAGGTCCAGGTCGAAACCGGTGTAGGAGCCGTCGTCGCCCACATAGCCGTAGGGCGGGTAGCCGGCGTCGAAGCCCACGATCAGGGTCCCGGTGGAGGCGGCGCCGGTCGCGCCGTCGCTCGACGCGGAGTCACTGGCGCCGGTGGTCTTGGCATCCGCCGGGGCGTCGGTGGTGCCGCCGCAGCCGGCGAGCAACGCGGTCAGGGCGAAGGCGGACGTGGCACCAAAGAACTGACGACGGGTCTGCATGGTTCCCCCTTTGTGTCGGGTGCCCCGAACCGCTCTCCTCGGTTCGGGGCACTTTAGCGCGCTAAATCGCTTGCGGTCTCCTATTGTGGGGTGTGCGGGCACCCGCTTTCGGCCGTTGCAGGATTGTTTTATGGGGACGAAATCTCGGTGCCCGGCGAGAG
>Jenna_p2__coassemble_2451_pt1 | contig 10329 bp, 11 predicted proteins | sample Jenna_p2__metabat2_low_PE_018 | metagenome-assembled genome bin Jenna_p2 | reverse complement strand
GTCCATGCCGCCCACGATCAGGCGCTTCAGATGCAGCTCGGTGGCGATGCGCAGGTAGAAGTCCATGTCGAGCGCGTTGTGGTGCGTGATGAACGGGCGCGCGTTGGCGCCGCCGAGGGTGTACTGCAGGATCGGCGTCTCGACCTCGTAGTAGCCCTCGCCGTCCATGTAGCGGCGGATCGCCGCGATCATGCGGCTGCGCTTCTTGAAGACCTCGAGCACCTCGGGGTTCACGATCATGTCGGCGTAACGCTGCCGGTAGCGGGTCTCCTTGTCGGAGAGCCCGTGGAACTTCTCAGGCAGCGGCCGGAGGGCCTTGGCGAGCATCGTGAGCTCGGCCGGCGCCACGGAGAGCTGGCCGCGGCGCGAGCGCATGACCGTGCCGGTCACGCCGATGATGTCGCCCAGGTCGACGGTCTTGAGCAGCTCCCAGTCGTGATCGGAGAGGTTGTTGATCCGGAAGAAGAGCTGGATCGTGCCCTGCTTGTCCTGAAGGCCGACGAACGCGATCTTGCCCTGGCGGCGCAGCGAGCGCACGCGCCCGGCCACCGTCACGACGTCGCCGGTGTCCTCGCCATCGGCCAGGTCCGCGTAGCGGTCCTCCAGGTCCGCCGAGAAGGCCGTGGCCTCGAAATGGGAGGGATAGGGGCTCTCGCCCGCGTCGAGCATGGCCTGCCGCTTGGCGCGGCGCAGCGTGCGCTCGTCGGTGGTGTTCTCGATGATGGTCTCGGTCTCTGCCATGGAGGGCCTCTCCGTTCCCTTGGGGCCATGCGGCCTCGGTGTCGCTGGGGTGAATAGCGGAAAAGCGCCCGGCCGATGACTCACGGCGGGGCGCTCGATTCTCGCTGGTGAAAAGGAGCGCCTAGCGCTCGATCTTCTCGATCGTGTAGGTGCGCACGGAGCCGTTCGGAGCGGTCACGGTGACCTCGTCGCCCTTGCGACGACCCATCAGCGCGGAGCCCACCGGGGACTCGTTGGAGATCCGGTGCTTGAGGGAGTCGGTCTCGGTGGTGCCGACGATGGTGAAGGCCATGTCCTTGCCGGTGGTCTGGTCCTTGATGGTCACCGTGCAGCCGATGGACACGGTGCCCGTTCCGGCGTTCTCCACGATCTTGGCCGTGGCCAGGATCTTGCGGATCTCGTTGCAGCGGGCCTCGTTCCTGGCCTGCTCCTCCTTGGCGGCGTCGTACTCGGCGTTCTCGGAAAGGTCGCCGAAGTCCTTGGCGGTCTTGATGGACTCGGTAATCTCTTTGGCATGCTCGCCCTCGCGCCACAGAAGCTCTTCCTCGAGCTTCGCGCGGCCGTCGGGGGTCAGGATGATTTCAGAGCTTTGCATGCGGTGGGCAGCCTTCCTCGCCGTGAGTGACAGATGGTCCGAGGGCGGGGACTACTTGTCGTCCTTGTCGCTGTCGGAGTCGTCAACCACGGTAACATCCTCGGCCTCGACCTGCTTGGAATCCTTGGAATCGTCCGTGGACTCCATGCCCTCGCGCAGGTTCTTGACGGTCTTGCCGAGAGAGGCGCCGAGCTTCGGAAGGTTCTTGGGGCCAAAGATCACCAGCACGATGACCAAGATGACGACCAGCTCGGGGATGCCCAGTCCAAGAATCATGTGGTTCCTCCTGTATCAGGTTGCCGGCATATGCCGGCACAGCCCGCTTGATTTCCGAGAGAACAGTCTAATGAGCTGCCCACGCTAGCACAAACCCCTCCACTCCGCTGAAATGAATCTGCACAATCTGAGGGCACCCTGAGAATTCCAGTGGGCGCGAGCTTGGGTTTTATCAGGTTTTGGCAACCCGTTGCGAATCCTGTGGACGGCTCGGCGGGGGTCGCTCGCCCCGTGCGACGCACTGGTCGTCCGGAACGCAGGGCTCCCGTCGGTGCGCCGGCTACTCGACGAGGCCGGCGGCGCCGGTGCACCCGTCGTCGATCGCGCTCGGCAGCGCCGGCACCATCGCGCCGACGAGCGCGCGCACGTGCTCGATGTTCGCGGCGAACGTCTCCTGCACCATCTCCCAGGTCACCGGCGCGTGCTCGCCGCAGCCGGCGTCGTAGTCGGTGACGAGGCTCACGTTGCAGTAGTGGATGCCGAGCTCGCGGGCGAGCCAACACTCCGGGTACTGGGTCATGTTCACAACGTCCCAGCCCATCGCGCGGAACCACTCGCTCTCGGCCTTGGTGGAGAAACGAGGGCCCTGGATGGTCACGACGGTGCCCCCCTCGTGCACGGTGATGCCGAGGTCGCGACAGCACTGCGCGGCGATCCGGCCCATCTCGGCGCAGTAGGGCTCGGCGGACGAGAGGTGCTGCACCGCGAGGGTCCGGTCGTGGGTGAAATAGGTGTCCGGACGGTCCTTCGTGCGGTCCACGAACTGGTCGCAGATCACAAAGTCGCCGGGATGGATGTCGAGGCGGAGCGACCCCACGGAGCAGGGGCCAATGATCTTGTCGACGCCGAGCAGCTTCATGCCGTAGACGTTCGCGCGGTAGTTGACCTCGGCGGGGCCGATGGAGTGGTTGCGACCGTGGCGCGGAAGGAAGGCGACGCGGCGGCCGCCGATGGTGCCGATGGTGTAGACGTCGCTCGGGCGCCCGTACACGGTGTCGAGGAGCACCTCCTCGCACTCGCCCTCAAAGAGCTCGTAGAAGCCGGACCCGCCGAAGATGCCCACCTCGGCCTGGGGCAGCTCGTGCGCCATGGGAACCCCCTCTTTCAGAAGCCTTTGATGGGGCTCATCATGCCATAGTGAATCGATGCGTGAGGCAGCGGGACCGGCACGTCCCCTCACGCGGCGTCGTCCGTCGGCCTGGGGCCTGGCAGAAGAAGCGTCCGGCCCCTTCTCTCATGGGAGGTCACCATGCCCCGCGTCCTGTTCGTCTGCCACGGCAACATCTGCCGGTCCACGATGGCGCAGTCGGTGATGCGAGACCTCGTGGACCGTGCGGGCGTGGCTGACGACTGGGTGATCGACTCCGCGGCCACGAGCACCGAGGAGCTGGGCGCGGGGCCGCACCCGGGCACGCGCCGCAAGCTGGCCGAGGAAGGCGTGCCCCTGGTGCCCCATCGCGCCCGCCAGATCCGTCGCGACGAGTACGGCGACTGGGACCTCATCGTGTACATGGACGACGAGAACCGCCGTTGGCTGGGCCGCATCCTGGGCGGAGACCCGGACGGCAAGGTGGTGCCGCTCCTCTCGTTCGCCCCCGAGCACGCCCGTGGGCGCGACGAGGTGGCGGACCCGTGGTACACCGGCAACTTCGACGACACCTGGGACGACGTGCTGGCCGGGTGCGAGGAGCTGTTGGAACGCTACGCAGGCTAGGCACTGTTTGTTCAGCACCTACAGGACAAGGAGTCCTATACTTAACCTGAAACGCTGAATCCCGGAGGCCCGGAGGGTCCATGGACGTGCTCGCGATGATCTCGCAGGAACCGATAGACCCGGACTCCGACCTCCCGCTGTACCAGCAGCTCCGCGGGCGCCTGCTCCAAGTGATCGCCAGCCACTCGCTGGACGAGAGCACGCCGCTGCCCACCGAGGTGGCCATCGCCGAGGCGCTGCACCTCTCGCGCGGCACCGTGCGGCGGTGCTTCGAGGAGCTGGTGCGCGAGGGCTGGGTCGTGCGGCGCCGGGGGCATGGCACCTACGTGAACCACGGGCGCCAGGACCGCCGCAGGGACGCCACGTTCAACTACACGGCCGAGATCCAGTCCCTGGGCAAGACCCCCAGCTCCAAGGTGTTCGGGTTCCGCACGGTCCTGGCCCAGCCCTCGCTGATGCAGCGGCTCAACGTGCCGATGGGCGAGCCGGTGTGGGAGGTGCGGCGCATCCGCTACGCCGACGACGACCCCATGCAGTACGCCACGGCCTACGTGCCGGTGCGCTACTGCCCCGACCTCACGCGCAAGGACGCCGAGCAGTCCCTGTACGCGGCCATCGCGCGACAGTCGGGCGCGATGCCCGCAAAGGCCGTGGAGCTGTACGAGGCGATCTCGCTGGACGCGAAGGAGGCGATGGCGCTGCAGGTGCCGTGCGGGGCCGCCGCGATCCGCATCATGCGCACCACCTACGAGCAGCACGGCGGCACGATGGAGACCTCGATCATCACCTGCCGCGGGGACCTCAACCGGCTCCTCGTCACCATCGAGGACGGCAAGTCGTCCTTCCAGAAGATGCTGAGCTGACGGCGCGCGCTCATTCCGGCTCGATGCCCTCGCCGATTCGGAAGCGCTCCTCCCTCCCCAGCTCCTGCGCCAACGACGGCAACAGGGTCGCGAAGGTCTCCTCCCGCCGGTCGCGCTTGAGCTCGCACTCCCAGACCACGTGCACGGTCCAGCCCTCCGCCTCGAGCGCAGCCACGTTGCGGGCGTCGCGCTCTTGGTTGCGGGCGAACTTCTCGGCCCAGTACTCCGTGTGCGTGCGGGGCATCCGCGGGTTGCAGTGGGGGCACCGGTGCCAGAAGCAGCCGTTGACGAAGATCGCGACCTTCTTGCCCGGCCATGCGATGTCCGGGCGGCCCGGCGCCTTTTTCCATTGGAGCCGGTAGCCCGTGAGGCCGCACGCGCGCAACCGCTCCCGCACGAGCAGCTCGGGCTTGGTGTCCTTGCCCTTGTTGCCCTGCATCGAATGGCGCACCGCCTCGCTCGACGCCTCGGGGGCGCGCCGCTTGGGCGCTCGAGGCGCCCCGGGGTCGGTGAGCCCGGGGAGCGCCCCGCCGGCGACGGCCCAGTAATAGAGCGCCGCCGTCGACCCGTAGGGGCTGTCTCTGCGGGCATAGCGGCGGAAGAGCTCCGGGGTGATGGTGCGGTGCCGGTGCACCATGCGCATGCCGCGCTGGATGGCGAGGTCGTCGAACGCGAGGACGTCCGGGCGCCCCAGCGAGAAGAGCAAGAGCATCTCCGCCGTCCAGCGGCCGATGCCCTTGAGCTGGGTGAGCCGCTCCACCACGTCCTCGTCCGACAGCCCTGCGAGCGCATCGAGGTCCAACCGTCCGGACGCCACCTCGTCGGCGACGCCGAGCAGGTACGAGGCCTTGCGTCCCGAGAGACCGACCTCGCGAAGGTCCTCCTCGCCGAGCGCGAGCACCGTCCGAGGCGCGACCGCACCGTCGCAGGCCTCCTGCAGGCGCCCCCAGACAGTGGCGAGCGCCGCATTGGACACCTGCTGCCTCGCGATGTTCCTCGCGATGCCGCGGAAGAGGTCCGGCTCCATCTCGCGCTCGAGGGGGCCCAGGCGCTCGATGATCGGCGCCAGGTGCTTGTCGGATGCGGAGAGGGCGGCCATGGCCTCGGGCGACGTGCGGAACGTGACGGACATGGCGACCTCCGCGAAAAGGAAAGGGGCGCCGTTGCCGGCGCCCCTGAACAGTCCTGGTCGGGTTGACTGGATTTGAACCAGCGACCTCTCGGTCCCGAACCGAGCGCTCTACCAAGCTGAGCCACAACCCGGACAGAGCGGAATTCTAGCACGGTTGCGGCGAATGGGAAGCGACGACTTGGAATCCGTCCACGAAGCCCCCAAGCGATGGAGCGGAGACGCCCCCCTGCGTCCCTACAACGTGCGGACGGCCTCGGACCACCATCCCTGGGACCGCGCGGCGGCGGCCACGGCGGCCGCGTCCTCGTCGCAGGCGCAGAGGGCCGCCACGCAGCTACCAGAACCGCACAGCAGCGGCTTCACCACGCGCGGCTGTGTGGCGAGCCACGCGAACGCCTCCCCCACCGCCGGACAACACCGCTCGGCTGCCTCCGTGAGGTTGTTGGCCGTGGCCGCGATGACCGCAGGCGCATCGAGCGCCTCCAAAGCCGAGATGAGCGGCTCCAAGGGCGCGGCCTGGCGGGGCTCCTCGTCGAACGCGCGGTAGCACTCCTTGGTGGGCGCCCCGGGCCCGGGTGCGCGCACGAGCGCCATGGCCAGCTCCGGGCACTCGAAGGACCGCTCGGGCACGTCGCCGTAGCCTCCCAGCAGGAGCGTCTCCCCTCCCGTGAGGAAGAACGGCACGTCGGCGCCGAGACTTCGCGCCACCTCTTGGGCATCCGGGCCCAGCGGGTCCTTGCCCCACAGTGTGCAGAGCCCGCGAATCACGGCTGCCGCATCGCTCGAGCCACCGCCGAGCCCGGCCTCGCTGGGAATCCGCTTGTCGAGCACGATGGACACCTTGAGCCGGCGCCTGAACGTCTCCGCCATGGCCTCGGCGGCCCGCCAGGCGAGGTTCTGCGCCTGGGGGCACGGGGCGTCCGGCGTGCAGGTCAGCGACGGCTCCTTGGTCTCCTGGATGGTCACCGTGTCATGGAGGGAGAGCCCCGCCATCAGCGACGTGGCCAGGTGCTTGCCGCGCTCGGTCCTCGGCGAGACGCCCAAATAGAGGTTCACTTTCGCCGGCGCAGTGACGCGGATCAAACGGCCCATGGCGGCTCCTTCTCGGATGGGACGGTTCCCGAGGCTAACGATACCCGTCGCACAGAAAACGGCCCCGGGACAAGTCCCGGGGCCGGTCCCTGACGCTCTCTGGTCTGGGCTACTCTTCCGTGGCGAAATCGAAGAGGGGCTCGCCGGACTCGGTATCGAAGAGCTCGACGGTGCCGGTCAGCACGTCCACGTACTGGTAGCTCTGGCGCGCCTTGCGGCCACGGCGCTCTTCCACCTCGACCATGAAGAGCGACGGGTGGGCGCTCACCACAACGCCGGTGCGCTCAACGATGCGCGAGCGGCCCATGTTGGCGCGGACGCGCACGCGAGAGCCCGTGAGCCCCCGCAGCTCCTCGTGAATCTGGTCGACGCGGTTGACGGAGGGGATCTCGTTCTCCAATTGCCTCAACTCCCATCGCCGGCGTAAAATCCGGCCAATGATGAATATGCAACGCACTACGTTACACCCTTTTTGTCCGAAAGAAAAGCCCCGAGCGGAGGACGGAGGGATCCCGGCGGCTCTGCGGTCGCGAGAGCAACGGCTGCGAGCCTCGGGCGCGGCGTCCCGTGACCCCAGCGAGGTCGCGTGGCACCATTCGAGGGACGCGAACGAGAGGAGCGAGATGCACGAGGAACGACAGGCGCGCGTGCGGAAGAACCTGCAGGCGATGGGACTGACCCAGATGCTGGTGGTGGACCCGGCCGCCGTGATGTACCTGACCGGATACGAGAACGACCCGATGGAGCGGTTCCAGGCGCTGTTTGTGCCCGTCGAGGGCGAGCCCACGCTGATCTTGAACCGGCTGTTCCCCGACCCGAATGCCTGGGAGCATCCGGTGACAGTGCTGGCGGACACCGACGACGTGGTGGCACCGGTCGCCAAGCTGTGCGACGCGGACGCGCCCTTGGGCGTGGACAAGGCGCTGCCGGCCAAGTGGCTGCTGCCCCTGATGGACGCGCAGGCCGCCTCGGGGTACGTGCTCGCCTCCTCCGCCGTCGACGACGCCCGCGCGCTCAAGTCGCCGGCGGAGCAGGACGCGATGCGCCGCGCGAGCGCGCTCAACGACCAAGGGATGGCATGGCTGCGCGAGCAGGTGCGCCCCGGTGTGACCGAGCGCGAGGTGGCGGCGGCACTCGAAGGCCGGTACCAGGAGCTTGGCGCGGAGGGCAACTCCTTCGCGCCCATCGTGAGCTTTGGCGCCAACGCGGCCGACCCGCACCACGAGCCGGACGACACGGTGCTGGAGCCGGGCATGTGCGCGCTCTTCGACGTGGGCTGCCGCGCCGATGGCTACTGCGCGGACATGACCCGCACGTTCCACCTCGGCGAGCCGGACGAGGAGTTCCGCCGCGTGTACGAGCTAGTGCGCGAGGCCAACGAGGCCGCCGAGGCCCTCGTGGCCCCCGGCGTGGAGCTGGCCAAGCTGGACCGGGCCGCGCGCGACGTGATCGAGCGGGGCGGCTACGGCGAGCACTTCACGCACCGGCTCGGGCATTTCATCGGCGCCGAGGTTCACGAGCCGGGCGACGTGTCGTCGAACAACCACGCCGTGTGCGAGCCGGGCATGTGTTTCTCCATCGAGCCGGGCGTATACCTGCCGGGGCGCTTCGGCGTGCGCATCGAGGACCTCGTGCTCGTGACGGACGACGGCTGCGAGGTGCTCAACCGCTACCCCAAGGAGCTCCAGGTCGTCCAACCATTGGTCCCTTGATTGGCACCACCTGCCAACAATCGAAATCAGTACCGTAAGAAATACTTCATCATCTGGTTCGAACGCCATCCCATTGCTGTGGGTTAGCGCCTCCGTGCGGAGACGCGCCGAGCGGCGCGTCGACCTTGGGCGGTATCGGCCCGTAACGGTGCATACGAGACCTGGTGGGTGAAATGGAGAATCACGCGATACGGAAGTCGGCGCTCACGGGTGCCTGCGCCCTCGTTGTCATGGGCTCGTTGAGCTTCGCGCGGTCATGGCTCCTCGGCTCGTGGATCGGCGGCGCGGGCGCTGCGAATCCCATCGCATCGGCCTTCTCTCCAGGAAACGCGTCGCTGTCCACATCGGGGAGCGCCCTCCTGGTCCTCCTCGTCCTCCCCTTTTCCTCGCTGCTCTTTGGTTACGAGGCGGGGCGTCTTGCGCGCAATGCCCTGCACCTGGGGGCGCCCGAGCGTCCATGGGCCGCAGTCCTGGCCCCGGCGTCGGTCGTGCTCTGGCTTGTGGTGGTCGGCCTGGCCTGGGCAGGGGGAATCGGATGCGACCCCGTCATCCAGGTGGCCACGGGAATACCCCTTGCCTTCCCCTGGCTCTTCGTCCTGGTCGGAGTCAGTCTCGGCATGGCCGCGCGCGAACAGCGCTAGACAGTGAAGGAGCGGGGCGCTCGGGTTTTCCGAGCGCCCCGCTCCGTTGTGCAACCTCAGGGAGAAGAAACGGCCGAGAGGGCCGTCGCTCTCGTCACTCCCCCTGGCAGAGGGAGAGGGCCTCGGCGTCCGCCACCACCCAGCAGTTGGTGTGCAGCTGCAGGATCGACGCCGGGCACTGCGGCGTCACGGCGCCCTCGATCATGTCATGGACGGCCTGGGCCTTGTCGGCGCCGGTGGCCGCCACCACGATCATGCGGGCCTGCATGATCGTCTGGACGCCCATCGTGTAGGCCTGGCGCGGCACGTCGTCCGGGTTGTCGAACAGGCGGCTGTTGGCCTCGATGGTGGAGGGCGTCAGGTCCACGCACTGCGTGCCCTTGGAGAAGGCGTCGGCCGGCTCGTTGAAGCCGATGTGGCCGTTGCGACCGATGCCGAGCAGCTGCAGGTCCACGTAGCCGGCGTCCTTCACCAGCTGGTCGTAGCTCTTGCAGGCGTGCTCGACGTCCAGGTCGGTGCCGTCGGGGACATGGGTGTTGTCCTTGTCGATGTCGATGTGGTCGAAGAACTGGTGGTTCATGAAGTAGCGGTAGCTCTGGGGGTCGTCCCCGGAGAGGCCGCGGTACTCGTCCAGGTTGTAGGTGGAGACCTCGGCGAAGTCCACGTCGCCCTTGTGGTACCAGTCGATGAGCTGCTTGTAGGCGCCGATGGGCGTGGTGCCCGTGGCGAGGCCCAGCACGCTCTTGGGCTTCAAGATCACCTGAGCAGAGATAAGGTTGGCAACCTTACGGCTCATGTCGTCGTAGTCCTTCGCGTGGATGATCTTCATGGCGTCCTCTCTTGTGGCCGTGTTCCGTTGTGCCGTCTCGTTCACAGTAGGCCCGGACGGCGACGCGGCACGGCGACGAGTGGCCCCCGCCGCCGAAAAGCCACGGACAACGGCCAAAAGACATACCAAAGTCGCAGGTAGTCAGTGGTTTCTGTGGCCGGAGCGCTAGTCTGCCAGCTGTGCCGCCAGGGCCTCGAGCGCGTGGAACCGATGGCTGATGGCGTTCTTCTCGTCGGGCGTGAGCTGGGCCATGGTCTTGCCGGGCGCGTCGTCGGGCAGGAAGAGCGGGTCGTAGCCAAAGCCGCCGGTGCCCCGGGGCTCAAAGCCGACGGAGCCCTCGCAGTCGCCCTCGCCCGCGAGCACGGGTCCCGCGTTGTCCACGAGCACCACGCAGCTGTGGAAGCGGGCGCGGCGCCCCTCCGCAGGGACGTCCCGCAGCTGGTCGAGGAGCTTGGCGTTGTTGGCCGCGTCGTCGCCGTGGACGCCGGCCCATCGGGCCGAGAGCACGCCGGGGGCGCCGTCGAGCGCGTCCACCACGAGGCCGGAGTCGTCGGCCACCGCCGTGAGGCCGGTCGCGTCCGCGGCCGCCGCCGCTTTGATGAGCGCGTTGTCATAGAACGTGGCGCCGTTCTCCTCGGGTTCCTCGTAGCCGGGCAGGTCAAGGTCGCCGAGCGCGACAAAGGTCACGTCCTCCATCACAGGGCCGAGGATGGCCTCGATCTCGGTGACCTTGT
>Jenna_p2__coassemble_2450_pt1 | contig 10330 bp, 7 predicted proteins | sample Jenna_p2__metabat2_low_PE_018 | metagenome-assembled genome bin Jenna_p2 | reverse complement strand
GTGCGACGGCGACCTGAAGCTTCTTCTGCTCGCCGCAGGAGAGCTCCGAGAAGCGCCAGGGCTGGTCGTCGTCGATGCCGAGTGCTCGCCGGAGCCCGATCGCTTCTCGACCGTAATCGCAGGCGAAGTCCTGCAGGAGGTCCGGCTCCACGCCCGCGTCTTGCTCGCAGAGGCAGGCCGACAGGCGCGGGCTCGCGGATCCGGTGTCCGGGTGCAGCTGGCCGCAGAGGATTCTCGCGAGGGTGGACTTGCCGCAGCCGTTGGCACCGACGACGCCGGTCCACCCGGGCGGGAACGTCACGGAGAGGCCGGCGAGCGCGGGCTCGGCGCATCCGGGATAGGTGTAGGTGACAGAGGTAAGCGTCAGCACTGACGACATGGTGGCTCCTTGGCTGGATTGGCGAATGCGAACGGCTCCGCGACGAAGCGCGGGGCTTGGGAGGCATTCCTACAGCCGCATTGACAGAGCTCCTTTGGATGCGGTCGCTTGGCATATGGGCGACCGGTGCTGGCACTGGGGCTCAGCCTAGCACAGGGCGCCGAGACGGGCGCTGACTGGCCGGGGTGGGACGCACGTGTCCGGCACGTGTGTCCCAACTGGGACGCTGGTGCCGCACGCGTGTGTCCCAGCTGCCTATGGGCCCCGTTGCGGGGAACCGCTTCCCCGCAAAGAGTTGGAACCACATGCGCGGAAACGTCGCCCTTCTCGGGCGAACCCCGAGAGGCGTGGCTCCTGAGCAGGCGTTTCCCCGCAAAATGTCGCTGAGACTTGCGGGGAAACGTTTCCCCGCAAGCGCGAGACCTGCCCCCACCTGCGCAAAGGCGCCCCTGGGACACTTGGCTGCGGCACCGGTGTCCCTACTCCACCCGCTCCATGAACTCCTCAACCACCGCACAGTAGCGCTCCGGGAATTCCATATGCGTGCCGTGCGTGCCCGGCAACAGCTCCCATCGTGCGCCTGGGATGTGGTCGTAGATCAGCTTCTGCTGCACGGGGGTCGCTTCGTCCGCGATGCCGCTCGTGATGAGCACCGGCGCCTCGATCCGCCCTAGCTGGTCCACGATGCTCCAGTGCTTCAGGTTCCCCGTCATCAGGAACTCGCTCTTGCCCTGCATCGTCTCGTAGACCTCTGCGGCCACCGGATCGTCCCGGAACGGATTGTCCCAGTCCCCGCGCGAGCCCTCGGGCACCGCTGCCACGTGACGCCGGTAGTACCCGGCGATGGCCGCCCGCGCCTCGGGGGTCTCGTAGTCGTCCGTTTCATCCGCGCGCACCAGGGCATCCCGCATCGCTTGCGGCAGATAGCTGCGCAAACGTTGCGCCTCGTCCACCCACAGGTCCGTGTCCGCCAGCGTGCTCGCGAGAATCGCGCCCGCCACGCCTTCGGGCCGCTGCGCTGCGTAGTGCATGAGCAGCATGCCGCCCCAGCTCTGGCCGAGCAGGAACACCCGCTCGATGCCGTGCTTCTCGGCCAGCCACTGGCGCAACGCCACCAGTTCCCGCTCAAAGAAGTCCAGCGTCCAGCGCTCGGGGTCGCTCGCAGCAGGGGAGTTCCCGCAGCCGATCTGGTCGTAATAGACGACCGGGCGCCCGTACCGCTCGGCAAGCAGGTCCAGCGGGCGCAGGTAGTAGTGTGTGTTGCCCGGGCCGCCGTGAATCGTGAGCAACGGGATCTTCTCGCCCAGGTCGCCCACGATGCGATACCACGTCTGGTCACCGTCGAAGGGCATGCGCCCGGTGGTCTCCTGCATGGCCGTCCTTTCCTCAAACGCCGTGGGCCGATGAGTCAAAACCCGGAGCCCGGTGATCCGTTGACGGGTTTGCAGGGGATTCTCGCACGAGCTGAAGACCCTCCGATGGCTATCGCGTAAACAAGAGACACACATTCGCCCCGCCGAAACATGCCTCGGCTTTGATGCAAGGACGTGCAGTCTCGCGAAAGAAGGCACCCATGCTCAATCGCCGCAGTCTCCTCACGGCCGCCGCGGCCGGATCGTCGCTTCTCGCTCTCACCGCGTGCACCAAGCAGGGCGTCACCGACCCCGCCGAGGCCGAGGCCGCCACCGCCAACGGCGGCACGCTCTCCTTCGCCATCCAGAACCCCACGGGAATCGAGCCCTACACCTCGGAGGACGAGAACGCCCTCGCGGTCGTCTACCAGCTCTTCGATCCGCTCACCCGCTACAACCCGGACACGCAGGAGCTCGAGCCCTGCATCGCCACCGCTTGGTCCTCCAACGACGACGCCACGGAGTGGACCTTCACGATCCGTGAGGGGGTCACGTTCCACGACGGCACTGCGTGCGATGCCCCGGCCTTCAAGCGCGCCTGGGACCGCCTGACGGACCCGGAGGGTGCCGGCACCGCGTCGGCGCTGGCCTACCACCTCTCCATGGTCAAGGGATACGACGAGCAGGTCGCCGGTAACGCTGACGGCCTCTCCGGCATCGCGTGCCCGGACGACCACACCCTCGTCGTCACGATGTCCAAACCCTACGCCGACTTCCCGTACGTGTGCTCCCTCACGACGCTCGGCCCCGTGCCTGAGTGTGCCCTTGAGGATCACGAGGCGTACCGTCTGGCTCCTGTGGGCAACGGCGCCTTCCGGATGTCCGGCCAGTGGGAGGACGGCCAGTACGTGGACCTCGTGCACTACGACGGCTATTGGGGAGAGCCGGCCCTGCTCGACGGGCTGCACTTCGGCATCTTCCGCGACAACCTGACCAGCTACACGGAGGTCAAGGCCGGCAGCTGCGACAACTCTGTGGTGCCCGCGGCCCAGATGGCCCAGGCGCAGGAGGACTACGGCGTGGCCGAGAACGACGGCTACACGTCCCAGCCGGGCGCCCAGGTGTTCATGGGCGAGATGCTCTACACGCAGTACTTCGTCTACAACATGGACGACCCGGTCATCGGCGGCGACGTGCGGATTCGTCAGGCGCTGTCCTATGCGGTGAACCGTCAGGCCATCTGCGACAACGTGTACATGGGCTCGGCGTATCCGGCCGAGGACATCGTCCCCAGGGCCATCGCGGGCTCATCGGAGGGTCACTGGCCGGTGCGCCACGACCCGGACCTCGCGGGCCAGCTTCTGGACGACGCTGGGTACCCGGCCGATGCGGATGGCCGGCGCCACCTCGCCGTCACGCTCATGACCAATGCCGCGTACGCCAAGGAGGAGTACGAGGCCATGATCGCGGATTGGGACGCCATCGGCCTCGACGCTACGATGGACCGCGTGGAGTACGCCGCGATGCTCGACAACTACTACTCCGGTAACTTCATGGTGGCCACGCGCGGCTGGTACGCGGACTATCCCATCGCGGACAACTACCTGTACCCGCTCTTCGCGAGCGCGTCGTCGGACAACATGAGCCACTTCAAGGACGAGGCCTACGACGAGATGATCGCGGCCGCCCGCGCGACGCTTGACGCCGACGAGCGCGCGGCGGCGATGAGCGCGTGCGATGCGTACGTTGCCGAGCAGCTCCCGGTGGCGCCCCTCAACTGGAAGGCCATCAGCCGCTGCTCCAGTGCGCGGGTGCACGACCTGACCATCACGCCCCAGGTGCAGCCGGTTCTCTCGAGGGCACGGGTCGACGCCTAGCTGGGACGCTGGTGCCGTACGCCGATGTCCCAGCTGGGACGCGCGTGTCAGGCACGTGCGTCCCGGCGGGCGTTTTTGTGTGCTTTGTGGCTGGCCTCTTTGCGGGGAACCGTTTCCCCGCAAAGAGTTGGAACCACATGCGGGGAAACGTCGCCCTTTTCGGGCGAACCCCGGGAAGCGTGGCTTGAGTGCGGACGTTTCCCCGCAAACCGCCGCCGATACTTGCGGAGAAACGATTCCCCGCATGCGCGAGCCGTGCCGCTGCCAGCGTCCGGTCGCTGGGACACACGGCTACGGCACCAGCGTCCCGGGCGCCCTCTGGGACGCACGTGTCCGGCACTTCCGTCCCACCGCCCACAGGCATTCCATGAGCCCTCTTTATACTCGGTGCGTTTCAGACCCTTTTCCCTCGTGGAAGGACCTCCCTTGAGCACCGAACTCGCACCCCAGGACACGACGGTCCTCGTCACCGGCGGCACTGGCTTCATCGGCAGCCACACCGTGGTCGACCTGCTCGAGAACGGCTACCAGGTCGTCATCGTGGACGACTTCTCCAACTCGAGCCCGAAAGTCCTCGACCGCATCAACCAGATCGTCGGCGACGAGGCCTTCCAGCGCTGCACGTTCCACCAGGTGAACATCTGCGACAAGGCCGCTCTCGAGGAGGTCTTCGCCCAGCAGCGGATCGACCGTGTGATCCACTTCGCCGGCTTCAAGGCGGTGGGGGAGTCCGTCGCGAAGCCGCTCGAGTATTACAGCAACAACATCGGCGGCACGCTCACGCTCTGTGAGTGCATGCGCGACGCCGGCTGCAAGGCCATCGTCTTCTCCTCCAGCTCCACCGTGTACGGCGACCCCGATGAGCTGCCCCTCACCGAGGAGAGCCCCAAGAAGCCGGCCACCAACCCCTATGGCTGGACCAAGTGGATGATCGAGCAGATCTTGGAGGACCTCTACGTGGCGGACTCTGAGTGGGACGTCGTCCTGCTCCGCTACTTCAACCCCATCGGCGCGCACGAGTCCGGCCTCATTGGCGAGGACCCCAAGGGCATTCCGAACAACCTCGTGCCCTACGTGGCGCAGACGGCCGTCGGGCGCCGCGAGGCCGTGCACGTCTTTGGCGACGACTATCCCACCGCGGACGGCACCGGCGTCCGCGACTACATCCACGTGGTGGACCTTGCCGCCGGGCATGTGGCCGCGCTCGCGTGGATGAACGGGAAGACCGGCGTCGAGGTCTTCAACCTCGGCACGGGCACGGGGACGTCGGTGCTCGAGGTCATCAAGGCCTTTTCCAAGGCCTGTGGCCGCGACATTCCCTACGTGGTCGATGGGCGCCGCGCCGGCGACATCGCCGAGAACTACGCGGACGCGTCCAAGGCCGAGCGCGAGATGGGCTGGAAGGCCACCCGAGACATCGCCGACATGTGCCGCGACTCGTGGAACTGGCAGTCCCGCAACCCCGAGGGGCTCCAGTGATGGCGGAGTCGAACGCCGAGCATACCGGCCCTGCCAGCTGGGCGCCCTTCGTGGACTACCTGGCCGCGCACCGCGACGCCGTGGACGCCGAGCTGGCCGCCGCCTTCGCGCTCGCGCCGACGCCGGACCTCAAGCGCTATCTCTACCGCCCGGTGCAGGAGTTCTGCGCCCGGGGCGGCAAGCGCGTGCGGCCGGCCCTCGTGCTCATGGCCTGCGAGGCCTGTGGGGGCGCCGAGTCCGCCGCCCTCCCGGCCGCAGCTGCGGTCGAGCACTTCCAGACCGCGGCCCTCATTCACGATGACATCGCCGACGAGTCCGAGACGCGCCGCTCGTGCCCCTGCGTCCACGTCACGGAAGGGGTCGGGCTCGCCATCAACGACGGGGACCTCGCCCTGGTGGAGGCCTTCGGCTGCGTGGCCGACGACGCGCGCGTTCCGGAGGGCGTTCGTCTCGCCGTGGTGCGCGAGCTGGTGGAGATGATGGCCCGCACCGTCGAGGGCCAGGCGCTCGACCTCGGGTGGGCCCGCGACGGGCGCTGGGACCTGACCCCCGAGGACTACCTCGCGATGGCCACGCTCAAGACCGCCTACTACACGGCGGCCTCGCCCCTGGCCATCGGCGCCACCGTGGCCGGCGCCCCTGCCGAGACCGTGGAGGAGCTGCGGGCCTTTGGCGAGGATGCCGGTCTCGCGTTCCAGATCGCCGACGACCTGCTCAACTTGGTGGGAGACCCGGCCTCGCAGGGCAAGGATTATCGCAGTGACATCACCGAGGGCAAGCGCACGCTGCTCGTGCTCTGGGCGCTCACCCATGGCACGTCGGAGCAGCGCGACGAGCTGATCCGGATCCTCGAGAGCCACACCGCCGACCCCGGGCGGCTGTCTCGCGCCGTCTCGATCATCGACGCCACGGGCGCGGTGGACCATGCGAGCGAGTGCGCCCGGGACCTGGCCGCACGGGCACGCGACCGGTTCCGCGCGATTCGGGCCCTGCCGCCGACGCCCTCGCCGCCCTGCCCGACTTCTTCGTTCAACGCGAGCGATAGGCCCGCACCAGATAGGAGCACCATGGAACCCGTCCGCAAGGGAACGACCGGCGTCGCCGTCGAGGACATTCAGGACCGCCTCACCGCCCTCGGCTATCGCGTGAGCGAGGTGGAGCGCAAGGCCCAGGAGTATGGCCCCTCCACCGCCGAGGCCGTCGAGCGGTTCCGTATGGACAAGGGCCTGCCGGTGGGTGACGAGGTCGACACCGCCACGTGGTCCGCGCTCGTCGACGAGGGCTACCACATGGGCGACCGCACCCTGTACCTGCGCCTTCCCAACTTCCACGGCAACGACGTGCGCACGATGCAGAACGCCCTCAACGTGCTCGGCTTTCCGGTGGGCGAGGTGGACGGGTACTTTGGCGCCCACACCGAGGCGGCCGTGAAGCTGTTCCAGGAGAACACGGGCATGCTCGCGGACGGCATGGCGTTCCAGGACACGTTCCAGGCGCTGTGGCGCCTCTATCACGTGTGGGGCGACAAGGAGGCCACCGGCGTGCCCGACTCGCTCGGCGCGGTGGGCTTCGCCCGCGCGGCGTCCGTGCTCGAGGAGAACGCCATCGCTCTCTGCGCCGGCGACCCGGTGGCCCGCAACGTCGCCGGCCGCATCTGGAACCTCGCGACCGCGACGAGCGAGCACTCCGGTCTCGTGCTCCTCAACAGCGCGGGCGAGCTGCCGCGCGACGCCACGGTGCTCTTCGAGCTGACGAGCGTCCCGAAGGAGCCGCGCCCGGGCGTGGCCCAGGTGTCGATGGACGCCTGTGGGGACGACCTGCCGCGGCGCCTGCGCACCGCCTACGCCGCGAGCCGCCACAAGCCGCCCTGCGTGCGCATCCAGCTGCCCGAGGCCGCGGCGGCCTACGACGGCTCGTTCACGAGCAGCCAGGCCCAGATGGTGGCGGGCGTGATCCTCGATGCGATCTGCTCGGCCTTCTCGATGGCATAGGTGACGCACCGAGCCATGAACCGTCACCGGTGCCGGTCGACGCGGAAAGGGGCTCGCCTCACCGGTGCGAGCCCCTTTCCGCGTCTGAGAGCTGTTTGAAGTCGCGCCCAGCGAGCGCGCGTCCGGGCGCCTTTATCGAGCGGGGTCGAGGGGCGTCACGTCTCGTCTGGGTCGGGAGGTTCGGAAGTCGATCGGTCTTCCGGTCGGTCCTCTGCTCGGTTTTCGGCGGAAGGGAGGCGCCCGGCCCGGCGCAGCGCGTCGCGAAGGATCCACTCCACCTGGCCGTTGGCGCTCCGCATCTCATCGGCGGCCCAGCGCTGGACGGCCGCCCAAACCTCGGGATCTATCCGCAGCGGGTACTGCTTGCGAGCCATGGGGCCACCGCCCTAATACAGGGACCCTGCGTTCACGATGGGTTGCGCCTCCGAGTCGCCGCAGAGCACGACCATAAGGTTGGACGCCATGGCCGCGCGCCGCTCGTCGTCCAAATCGATGGTGCCTCCCACGGAAAGCTGGTCCACGGCCATCTCCACCATAGACACGGCCCCTTCGACGATCTTGCGCCGTGCGGCGATCACGGCCTCGGCCTGCTGGCGCCGCAGCATCGCCTGGGCGATCTCGGGCGCGTAGGCCAGATGGGTGAGGCGGGCGTCGTCCACGGCCACGCCGGCCGGGGCGAGCCGGTGCGCCAGTTCCTCTCTCAGGGTGTCCGAGACCGTCTCGATGTTGGCGCGCAGCGTGATGACCTCGTCCGAGTCGGAGGAGTCGCCGGTGTGGTCATAGGGATAGATGCTGGCCACATGGCGGAGCGCCGTCTCGGCCTGCAGCGCCACGTAGCGCGGGTAGTCGTCCACGTCAAAGAGCGCTTTGGCGGTGTCCTCCACGTGCCACACCACCACATCGGCGATCTCGATGGGGTTGCCCATGCGGTCGTTCACCTTGAGGCGGTCGCCGTTCAAGGTGCGGGCGCGCACGCTCACCGTGGCGCTCGATCCCTTGGGGAGATTGGGCTCGGCGTCGGGCTTCTTGCCGTTCTCTTGGACCACCTCAGCCAAGGATTCCGGCGCTCCGCCGTCGCCGAGGGACCGGCTATAGAAGGGGTTGGCCCAGCAGAAACCCTCCTGGCGCACCGTCCCCTCGTACTTGCCAAAGAGCACGCACACGCGGGCCTGACCGGGCTGGATGGTGAAGAAGCCGGCGAACCCGACCACCACGAGGCAAGTGACGACCACGGCTGCCACCAAGGTGCCCGCCCCAAAGGCCGATTCCTCGTCGGCCACCAGCGCACCGATGGAGGCCCCATACAGGGCCACGTCCGCGATGGTCGCGGCGATCAACAGGGCCAGGACCGGCCAGCCCGACGCCACCCTGCGCTCTTTCTCAACGCTCATGGGATTCCTCTCTCGATGCGGCCTCTTGTCGGCCGCGATGAGACCATGGTGATATCACTCTGGATTCACGTCAAGGAAGGGGACGTTGAAGGGCGCTCGCATGGGCGTCCCCTTCCGTCTCGAGCGCTTTGCATCGGCCCCGGTGCGGGACGGGCCGAGCAGCCCGTCCCGCGCCGGGGCCAAGGGTTCGTTCGACGCTCGCTCAGGGAGGCGGCTTGGCCGGCGGCCAGCCTACGCCCAGCCCCAGCGCGGGGTCGCGGAGGCGCCGTAGTAGCTGCACCAGGAGTCGAGGGACTGCGTGTTGATGTAGCCGACGTTCTCCATCACCATGCCGCCGCCGATGTAGATGCCCACGTGGCCGTAGATGCGGCCGGCCGAGGTGTGGGGGTGCGTCGGCACGGCGACGAGCATGCCGGCCTGCAGGTTCGCGCGGTTGGAGCTCGAGCAGTAGGCGTAGTACTGGTCCACCGCGTTGCCGCCCGGGTAGCCGTAGCCGGCGTTCTGATAGACCTGGCTCACCCACATCGCGCAGTAGCCGGCGCCCGGGGACGGCGTGCGGTAGCAGGCGTTGACGATGGCCTGGCCCTTGCTGCTGCCGCCGCCGCTTGAGATGGCGGTGCCGTTGGAGTTCACGGAGGGGCGAGAGCTGCTCGAGCTTGCCGCTGCGGCCGCCGCTGCCGCTGCGGCCGCCTTCTCGCGCTCCGCCTGCTCGGCCTTGGCGGCGGCGAGGACCTCGGCGTCGCGCTGGGCCATGAGCTGCTGGACCTCTGCGGAAAGGCTGTCGAGCAGCGCGCTCGCCTCGGCCTGCTTGGCCTGCATGTTGTCGAGCTCTTTGGCCTGGGCGGCCTTGAGCTCCTCGAGCTGGGCCTTCTGCTGCTCTTGGTTCGCCTTCTGGATCTCCAGGTCGCTCTTGGCGGCGTCGAGGGCCTTCTTGGCCTCAGTGACCTCGTCGATGAGCTGGACATCGGCCTGGGTCATCTTGTTCATGTAATAGATGTTGCTCGTGAGCTCCTCGAAGGAGGACGAGCTCATGAGCACCTCGAGGAAGTTGGTGCCGCCGCTCTTGTAGTTGGACGAGACGCGCGCCGCGAGCACCTCCTTCTTGGCGGCGAGCTCCCTTTCCTTCTCGGCGATCTGGGCCTGGGTCTCCTCGATCTTGGCCTCGGTCTCCGCGATCTGGCCGTTGACCGTCTCGATCTTGTCCATCGTGGCGGACATCTCTTGGGCCATGGCCTCGTACTGGTCGGCGAGGGCGTTGAGCTGCTCCTGCGCGGCATCGTACTGGGCCTGTGCGTCGGCGAGCGCGTTGAGCGTGCTTTGGGACGCCGAGGCGGCCTGTGCCGGTTCGGGGCCCAGAAGCGCGGCGGCCACCGCGCTCAGCCCGAGGCCGCCCAGCAGCTTCAGGGCGCCTCGGCGGGAGAGGGTGTGGGGGGTGTGCTGGTGCGAGGACCCGTCCTGGCCCTCGGGACTGTCACAGGGCGCCTGCGTGGCGCTCGGGTGCAACGTGGACTCGGGCGCCTGCAAGGGCGTCCGCCCGTCCCCGATGGAATGCGACATTGCGGCTCCGTTCAATCTGCGTGCACGTCGTCTTTCGCGCGGGTGATGCATGACTGTGGCCGGAAGTGGTGCCGCTCGGCCAGAGTGCCCCTTAGGATAGCCTCTCTGGTGCGCCTCGTGCGAGTCCCATAGAGAGACCACCGGCTCTGAGACAACGTTGAAGTCAGCGGATGAGGCCACCGGTGGGACAAACGCGTGCGGCACCCGTGTCCCAGCCGTCGCCTAGCCCCACGCGAGCACGACGCCCACGAACGCCGTCGTCAGCGCGATGAGGGCGGCGTCACGCCAGCCGGGGTGCGGGGCG
>Jenna_p2__coassemble_2434_pt1 | contig 10429 bp, 5 predicted proteins | sample Jenna_p2__metabat2_low_PE_018 | metagenome-assembled genome bin Jenna_p2 | reverse complement strand
GATGTCCTCCATGTCGCGGTTGGGCTCGGTGGTCACCACCGAGCCCAACCGCGACATGGAGGACATCCATCCGAGAATGCCGCTCGTGCTGGAGCCCGAAGAGGTGGCGGTATGGCTGGGTTCCGACTACATGGAGCTGCGGGACCGGTCGTCCGTGCGCTTGGAGTCGAGGCCGGACGACCCGGCGCCCGCCGGTCAGCTGAAGCTGCTGTGACGCGGGTGGGACGCACGTGTCCGGCACCAGTGTCCCGGGTGGGACGCACGTGTCCGGCACCGGTGTCCCAGTTCCGGTGGGACGCACGTGACCGGCACCGGTGTCCCAGCGCGGGACGCACGGCTACGGCACAAGTGTCCCAGTCGCGACAGAGTAAGTTCACATACTGATTTTTTGCAGATTCGGAAAACAAAAGGTCGGCAACCAAAAACGGCTCCCGACCTGCGCAAATCTGTGGCTGGGGCAGAGGGATTCGAACCCCCATAACTGGCACCAAAAACCAGGGTCCTGCCGTTGGACGATACCCCAAAGGTCTGTTCAGTGTAGCAGCCCCGCGCCGGGGAACAAACCCCTGACAAACAAGGGACGAGGAGGCGCGGCGTGCTCAATGGCCTGGCGACGATGATGCAGGTGGCGGACAAGGGCAGGACCTTGAGCGCCACGGCCGAAGCCGACGCCACGGCGGCCATCGACACGTCCCGCCAGATGAGCGAGCGCCTCGCGGAGGTCAGCGCCACGGATCCGCTCGCGGCCGTCTGCTTCCTCATCGGCGTCGGTTGCGTCGTCGCGATCATCCTCTCGGTCGCGAGCGACCGCTTCAAGAGCCAGGTCAAATGGCTCGGCACGATGGCGGGCAAGTTCGCGATGATCCTGCTCGGCGGGTTCTTCCTCCTCCTGCCCATTGCGATGCACACCACGGCCGGCTCGGGCTACCTGTGGCCCAAGCTCGGCGAGTCCGTCCCTGCGGCCGCCTACCTCATGTTCGAGACCATGGGCTTCTCGGCGGACCTCTCGGACTGGACCGTCACGATCCACACCATCATGGGCAACGGCGCGCTCGCGGAGCTCTACTTTTGGCTGCTCGCGTTCTACACCGTCGCGAGCCCCGTGGCCCTTGCGCTCACGGCCATGGATGTGCTGATGAACGGCCTGACCGGTTTCATGGTCTATTTCGAGAGCTGGAAGAAGTGCGTCCGCCGCCGCGACATCTACGTCTTCTACGGTCTCGACGACAACACCTCCACGCTCGCCCTGGACCTGCTCGGACAGGTGGCCGACAAGTCGAGCGACAATCCGCGCGACCGCATGCCGCTCCTGATCTTCTGCAATGTCGAGGGGTCGACCGGGGAGGGCGACTCGCCCGTGCAGCAAGTGCGCCAGGACGCCTATGGCTGCGCGACGGTGATCTTCACGCCGATGCCCCTCGAGAACATCCCCAACCGCCTCGCGCCCCCCACGCAGACCCGCTGCAACGTCTATTACCTCGTGCTCTCGGACGACACCGACGAGAACGTCCAGGCCACCATCCGCCTCTGCGACCAGCTCACCACGCAAATGATGGTGTGGGAGATGATCGGGCGGCGCTGGGACGTCCGCAACATCGAGCCGAAGCCCCAGCTCCGCCCGCGCACCGAGGCCTACGCCCGCAACGTCCGCGTCTGGTGCGTCCACGACAACCCGGACGACGACCTGATCTTCGACTCGCTGCCGCAGCGCAAGCCCGACGACCAGCTGATGGTGCACCTGCTCCGCCACAACGCCGACCGCGGCTCGGCGGACAAGCGCCGCCCGCACATCGAGACCGCGCTGCAGCCCTTGATGGTCGTGGTGCGCAACCTCGTGGAGGTGCGCCTCATTTCCGAGCAGCGCGAGGTGGTGTGGGACACGCTCACGACCAACCCGCTCACGCAGGTGCTCGACCCGGTGGACGTCTCGCAGGACATCGTGCCGTTCCAGCGGCTCGTGGTGGTGATCTGCGGGCTGGGCTCGTTCGGCCTCGAGGCGCTCCGTGCGTGCTTCTGGTTCGGGCGGCTGCCGGGCGTGGAGCTGCGCATCGTGGGCGTCGACCGTCGCGCGCGGGACGTGGCCCAGCACATGGCGGCCGCATGGCCGGAGCTGGTGTTCGAGCGCGTTCCGGAAGGCATGCCGTCCGTGCGCCCGGACCTTGAGCGCCCGCTGACGGACGCCTCCGGCTCCGACGCCGTTCCCACCGTCTGCTTCATGGAAGCGGACGCACGCTCCCTCGCGATGCACGACCTGCTCGACGGCACGCCGGTGCAGGGCTTCTCGATTGGGCCGGAGGGAGAGGAGCCGGAGACCATCGTCGTCGGGGACTCGTCCCGCATCTATGTGATGGTGATGCTCGGGGCCGACGACCTGTCGCTCGACGCGGCCTTGCGCCTGGAGCGCACCCTGTCGCGGCGGGCACTGGCGGGGCGCCTGTCGGCGGGTTCGCCGCCGGCGCAGAACCCGCTGGTCAGCGTGCTGGTGCGCAACCAAGAGGTGCTCGAGTCCGTGCGCGACGTGACCCATGGCGACGAGCAGTTCTCGTTGCGCCCGTTCGGTTCCACGCAGGAGGCCTTCTCCTACGAGCGGATCCTCGGAGCCCCCTGGGAGGACGCGGCCATCAACCTGCAGGCGGCCTACACGCAGGCGCGGCGCGTCGCGCAGGGGCTCGACCCGCAGGTCACGCACGCCGAGGCCATGGAGGCGTTCAACAGCTACGAGATCAAGAAGCTCTCCAACCGCGCGGCGACCCGGTTCACGCCGTACCGTCTGTGGTGCGTTGGGCTCGAGGCCAACGGCGGCTTCCCGTCGGAGGAGGCGGCGGCGCAGTGGGCGGACAAGCTGGGGACCGCGACGCTGGCGGTGTCGCTGACGGGTCGCGACGAGACAGCCGTGCGCCTGCTCTGCGGCATCGACTATCCCGACCGGGGGCTCTCTCAGGAGGACCGCGAGAAGCGTGTGGCGCTCCTGCGGTCCGTGGAGGAGGCAGAGGCCAAGGAGTACCCGGTGGTGTGCTCGCTCGGGGACCTCGAGCATGCGCGGTGGTGCGCGTTCCTGCGCGCCCAGGGCTGGAGCGCCGTGGACGGGGGCTTCGACGCGCTCGAGCGGATGGTCTCGTTCGTCGGGCTGCAGGACGACCCCGCGCGTCCCTATCCGCACGAGTCGATGCGGCTGATGCGTCATTACTATCTGGTCGACGACCCCGCGGCGTACCGCATGCGGGGCGCGGAGTGCCGGGGCGACCCGGCGGCCTACGACCGGGCGATAGTGACGCAGGCGGTGCGGGCCATGAGGCGCGAGGTGATCGAGCCCGAGTATGGGAGGCACCCCCACCTGCACCGACTGGAGGGCATGGGGCGCAAGAGAACGCGCAGGCGCGGGTAGCGCGCCCGGCGGGACGTTCATGTCCGGCACCTGCGTCCCAGGCGGGACAGCGGTGCCGGAGCCCAGCGTCCCTCTTGGGACAAACGCGTCCGGCACCTTCGTCCCACCTGCAGCCCGCCCGGGACACCCGTGTCCGGCACCAGCGTCCCGGTGCGGCTCGACGGGACAAACGCGTCCGGCACCTGCGTCCCAGCCGCACCGCGCCCCATCGGGTACCATCGGTCTCCCCATCGTCGGAAGGGAGCCCGCATGGCCTTCGTCCATCTCCACAACCACACGGACTACTCCATGCTCGATGGCGCCACCCGCGTCGAGGACATGGTCAAGCGAGCGGTCGACCTCGGCATGCCGGCCGTCGCGATCACGGACCACGGTTACATGTACGGCGTGCCGGACCTCGCGCTCGCCACGGATTCCTACAACCACGCCGAGCCCGACTACCAGCAGTGGTTCCACGACAAGGACAACCTGCTCAAAGGCCGCCCCGTCGAGGCCCCGGACCCTCAAGACGAGCGGGCGTACGCCCAGTACGAGCGCGACATGGCCGCCTGGGACGCGGGGCTCGACCTCGACACCGTCAAGCCCAAGCCCAAGATCAAGCCCATCTTCGGTTGCGAGGTCTATTTCACGCCGGAGTCGGACCTGCCGCGCGACCACAAGCCCGAGCTCTACCACATGATCCTTCTGGCCAAGAACGAGACCGGCTATGTCAACCTCATGAAGGTGGTCTCGGATGCCGCCACGCGCGGCTTCTATTACAAGCCCCGCGTCACGCTCGAGATGCTCCAAGAGCACTCGGAGGGCCTCATCTGCACCTCGGCCTGCGTGGCCGGCATCGTTCCCCGCAACATCATGAACGGCAACCCCGCCGAGGCCCTTCGCTGGGCGCGCACCTTCAAGGAGACGTTCGCGCCCGGGGACTTCTATTTGGAGGTCCAGGAGCACCACGAGGAGATCGTCGAGGGCTGGACGGACCGGCACCTCTCGGAGACGCTCGTCGACATGGCCAAGTCCATCGGCGTCAAGGTGGTCGCCACCAACGACTTCCACTACCTCACGCGCGAGGACGCCGGCATGCAGGACGTCGTGAGCTGCATCGGCATGAACAAGACGCTCGACGACGAGCAGCGCCTGCGCATGACCCAGACCGCCCCGGGCGAGGGCGAGTACTACATGAAGAGCGAGGAGGAGATGCGCGCGCTCTTCGACTGGTACCCCGAGGCCTGCGACAACACGGTGGAGATCGCCGACAAGTGCGACTTCGAGCTCGACTGGTCGCACATGTACCTGCCCAAGTTCCCTGGCCTGAGGGAGGGCGAGACCTCCGAGCAGCGCTTCCGCCAGGAGTGCGAGGAGGGGCTCGCCAAGCGCTACGGCCCCGAATGGCGCACGATGGACGTCAACGGCGTCAACGTGCGCGAGCGCTTCGAGTACGAGTACCAGGTCATCTGCGAGAAGGGTTTCGCGGACTACTTCCTCATCGTCCAGGAGTACGTGCGCTGGGCCAAGGAGAACGGCATCGGCGTGGGCCCCGGCCGCGGATCGGCCGCTGGCGCCATCGTGGCCTACGCGATGGACATCACCACGTTCGACCCGCTCGAGAACGGCCTCATGTTCGAGCGCTTCCTGTCCCCCCAGCGCTCCGAGATGCCCGATATCGACATGGACTTCGACGACGAGCGGCGGCTGGAGGTCATCCAGCACGTCCGCGAGCTCTACGGCCCCGAGCGCGTGTGCCACGTCATCACCTACTCCACCATCAAGGCCAAGCAGGCCCTCAACGACGCGAACCGCGTGCTCGGCTTTCCCGTGTTCATGGGCCAGAAGCTCTCGAAGATGGTGTCGAGCGACCCCAAGGCCAAGCTCAAGTTCGTGCTCAACAAGACGGAAGGGCACGAGGACCTCTACAGCCCGGACTTCCGCGACGCCTATGACAACGACGAGGACAGCCGCCGCATCATCGACGCCGCCCTGTCCATCGAGGGCCTGACCCGCGGCGAGGGCGTGCACGCGTGCGCCGTCCTCATCGCCCCCACGCCGGTGAACGACCACGTGCCCACGAAGCTCGACACCAAGGGCGGCGTGGAGATCACCCAGTACGAGGGGCACTCGGTGGCCGACATGGGCCTGCTCAAGATGGACTTCCTCGGCCTGCGCACGCTGACCGTGATCTCCAAGGCCCTCCGCAACATCCGCGAGAACAACCCCGGGGCCGATGACGTCGCCAACGCGCCCGACGCCGTCAAGGCCACGGTCAAGCCGGGCTCCGTGGGCGTGGACATCGACGTGGACAAGATCCCCTTCGACGACCCGAAGATCTACGAGCTGATGGGCCGCGGCCACACCGCCGGCGTGTTCCAGATCGAGTCCGGCGGCATGACGGCCACCATCAAGGGCATGCAGCCCAAGGAGTACCGCCAGGTGGTGGCCCTTATCGCCCTCTACCGCCCCGGCCCGCTCGGCGCCGGCATGGTGGACTCCTACATCAACCGCATGAACGGCAAGGAGAAGGTCGCCTTCTACGACGAGCGCCTGTCCGAGATCCTGGACGAGACCTACGGCACGATGGTCTACCAGGAGCAGGTCATGCAGATCTCGATGAAGATGAGCGGCTTCTCGGCCGGCGAGTCGGACTCCCGTATCCGCAAGCCGGTGGCCAAGAAGAAGATCAAGCTGCTCACGTCCACGGTGTTCCACTGGGACGACGGCGCCGACGAGACCACCTACGACCATTGGATGAACGGCGCCGTCAAGAACGGCTACAAGCGCGAGGTGGCCCAGCGCATCTGGGACGACGTGCTCGAGTTCGCCTCCTACGCGTTCAACAAGAGCCACTCGGCCGGCTACGCGATCCTCGTGATGCAGACGGCCTGGCTCAAGGCCTACTACCCGCGCGAGTACATGGCCGCCGTGCTCACGAGCTACACGGGCAAGACCGAGAAGATCGTGCACTACGTCAGCGCCTGCCGTCAGGAGGGCCTCGACGTGCTGCCGCCGGACGTCAACGAGTCCGGCACCGAGTTCACGGCCGTGCCCGAGGGCATCCGCTTCGGCCTGGCGGGCATCCGCGGCGTGGGCGAGGGCGCGGCCGAGGCGATCCTGGCCGAGCGCGCGGCGTCCGGGCCGTTCAAGCACCTGCACGACTTCGTCGACCGCGTGGATCCGTCCCAGGCCAACCGGCGCGTGATCGAGGCGCTCATCAAGGCCGGCGCCTTCGACTCCACCGGGTACCCGCGCTGGCAGCTGCTGTCGCTCGTGGACAAGAACAACCCCGAGAACATCATCGACGCGGCGTCGAAGCGCTCCAAGGAACGGGCGGCCGGCCAGTCGTCGTTCTTCGACCTGTTCGCGGACGACGAGGACAACGGCGGCTTCGGGGACGACGTGCCGGAGCCGAGCGACGACGAGGGCGACCGCCGCGCGAAGCTCGCGGCCGAGCGCGAGGTGCTCGGCATCTACGTGTCGGACCACCCGTTGCGCCCCTATGAGTACGCGCTCGCGAAGGCGCGGAGCTTCACCATCGGCGAGGCGCTCAACGGCTACGAGGAGACGGACTCCGCAGGGGCCGTGCGCATGCACCAGGTGAGCGACGAGCGCGAGATCTGGCTGGCCGGCATGGCGAGCTCGGTGGCCAAGAAGACCACCAAGAAGGGCGAGCCGATGGCCATCGTCACGCTCGAGGACATGGAGAACGACATCGACGTGGTGGTGTTCCCCAAGACGTACAAGGCCAGCGCGACGGCGCTCGAAGGGGACGGGGCCGGGGGAGACGTGTTCGTGCGGATCCTCGGGCGCATCGACCGGTCCGACCGCGGCGACCAGTTCCTTGCGAGCAAGATCGAGCCGCTCGTCCTGGACGAGACGACCAACCGGCCGAAGGTGCTCGAGCTGCTCGTGCCGGCCGAACGGCTGGACAAGCACCTGCTGAACAAGCTCTCGAGCGTGTTCGGGCGCTACCAGGGGCTCGACCGCGTGGAGCTCTTTGTGGAGGGCGACGATGGGCAGGCGCTGCGTCTCGAGCTGCCGGTGAAGGTGGACGCGCGGAACGTGGTGCTGTTCGCGGAGGCGCAGGCGCTCGTGGGCAAAGAGGGCCACGTGGTTCTGGCGTAAGGGGCAGGCGTCCGGGCGACCGGATGCTCCAACTACATGGGGGCCGTCCTTGACTCCTGGTAGGGCAACGAGAAGCGCGCGACCACGTGTCGCCCCTCGTTGTACAGCTCCAGCTTTGCCCCGAGAGCGTTCGCGTACTCCTCGGCCAAGGCCATCCCGATGCCGCAGCCACCGTCCGAGTCGCTCCAAAAGCGGTCAAACAGGTGCTCCAGCTGCTCCTGGCCCAACGGCTCGCCGTCGTTCGCGACGAGCACGGTCGTTCCGCCGCAGCCTGTGAGCGTCACCTGCGTCCTTGCGTGCCGCACGGCATTGGCGAGCACGTTGAGCAGCACGGTGTGGGTCATCCGTGCGTCGGACGTCACAGGCATCTGGCGGTCCAGGCCTACGGTCAGCTCGACACCCCGCTCGGCCGCCAGCGGCTCGACGGTAGCGAGCGCATCGTAGACGGTCTCGCGCAGGTCCATGGCCGCGAACTCGGGATGGGGCGGTTGCGCATCCACCTTGGATAGCTGCAGAATGCCGTCCACCAGGATTCCCATTCGATGAACCTGGTGCTCGATGTGGCGGCCGACCTGGCGAGGCTCGGCCTCCTCGCGGTCGAGGAGCGCGGCCTCCGCGCCGATGACGGCAAGCGGCGTCCGCAGCTCATGGGAGACGTTGGCGAACAGCTCCGCCGCCTGACGTTCCGCCCGGCAGGTGCGGCGGGTCAAATCGAGCCCGACACCAATGAGGGCAGCGCTCAAGACGAGTGCCCCGATGCCTATCGGAACAATTGTATGGTGAAGGATCGAAGAGACGAGGGTCACGTCTGTCGCGTAGACGGGGACGCTCGGGTTTGACAAGCGACTGTCCGCGTAGAGCGGCCCTTGAGCGAGCAGAAGAAAGAAAACGCCGTTGTCATCGAAAACGAGGGTAGGCTCCTTCTTGAGAGCTTCCTCGGGATGCTCCCGAACCCACTCCAAGCAGGCTCCGAGGGGCGTGGATGCGTGCTCCTCCAGCATCTCGCCCCACTCGGGCGATTCCAGACCCGAGGGCACCATAGCCATGGTCACAGACAGGCCAGAGAACTCGGACACTTCGGCGTGGGTCCCACTCTCGGCTGCCGCTCGGAGGGCTCGGCTCGCTGCCGCGGCGACCTGACCCTCTTGCAGGGCAAAGAGCGCTGCCAGCAACAGGACTCCTGTGATCGGAGCGGTGACGAGAAAGACGGCGAGAGACCGCAGGCGGCTCTTCCGCTTGGTGCCCTTCGTCATGAGATGCCCTCTCTCCTGACGAAACGGTAGCCGTAACCCCACACCGTTTCGTTGAAGCAGTCAGCCCCGGCAGCAAGCAGTTTGTTGCGCAGGCGCCGGTTGGCCTCGTCTACGGAACGGGCCTCAATGGCATCGGCAGTATTCCACACGGCCAGAGCCAGCTCCTTGCGAGAGACGGCATCCCCTGGTCGTTCGAGATAGAACGCGAGTAGCCGCAGCTCGGTCGGAGTGAGCGCCACCCTGGCTCCCCCGACTGTGGCCTCTCTGCGAGAGGCTGCGTACGCCACGTTCCCAAAAGACCGCTCCACGGGCGGGTTCGGCGCGAGAGGCTCCCAAGAGATGGTCGATCTTCGCAGCAGGGCGCGCACCTTCGCCAGGAGTACGGCCGTTGAGAAAGGCTTGGTCATGTAGTCGTCGGCTCCCAGGTCCAGACCGGCGCACTGATCATTCGCAGAATCGCGAGCAGTCAGAAGAATGATGGGAACCGAGGAGAACTGACGGACGGCCTTCAAGGTTTGAAGGCCGTCCAGTACCGGCATCATGATGTCCAACACAATGAGGTCGCAGGGATGCTTGGCATGGGCGCGGAGCAATGAGGCGCCTTCGGGAAAGGCGGACGCATCGTGACCCTCGCTTCGAAAGAGCACCACGAGAGCATCTGAGAGGGCCCTGTCGTCCTCTCCCACATAGAGAGACGCCATTGTGCTCCTAATCCTTGTAGTAGAAACGCTGCACCTCTGTATGGGGGCCCGATTTCGTATACGAAATGACAATCTCTATGTATTGACCCCCATTTGTCACATATGCCCTGCAGGTGAGGTTGCTTACTCCTGCTCCTTCCGAAATGACTGTTGCCCTCGACACTCCAGTGAAGAGCCCAGAGCTGTCGTTAACGGTGTAGAGGACGTTGATGCGGATGCCGTGTGAAAAAACGAACGTTCGATCGTAAGTCAGAATCGCGTGGGGCGCGGGAGCTTGACAGACCTCAGTACCGACGAGCCGAGCGGTGTTTTTCTCGGATGTGCATGGGTTCGAGGGAAGGACGTCGTCGATTTGCAGAATGGCGGCCTGAGCGACGGAGCCAGAGAACAAGAGAGATGTCACGAGTGCAAGGGAGGCAACCAGGCCGGAAACGATACGTTTGATATTCACGATCGGTCCCTTCCGTTGGACCTGCATGTCTGAAGCGCTTCTGATTAAGAGATTACAAACGCAGGTCGACGCTCACAACCTCTGGAGACGCTCAAAAGCGCCACAGAACTGCCACCGACGGCTGCGAGTGGGACGCACGTGTCCGGCACCGGTGTCACGCTCCGGCACCGGTGTCCCGCGCGGTTGGGAGTGGGACGCACGTGTCCGGCACCGGTGTCCCGCGGTTGCGAGCGTGTTTCTAATCGAGCCGATTCTGGGGCAAGCGGGCGCCTCTTGGCGGTGGGTGGTAGTATACCTCCATGTTCTTGCATAATCATCGGTTATGCAATCGAGTTTATGCATGAATGCAGGCCACGTAGAGCAACCCGAAGGAGGAGCCGATGAAGCCCACGCCCGTCCACACCGTCACAACAGCCCGTCGCGTCCGCCGCGGCTTCTTCGTCGCCGTCGCCGTGCTCGTCGCGTGTCTCGGTCTTGTCGCCTGCGGGGCGTCGTCTCCCCGCGATGCTCCTGCCACGGGTGACACCGC
>Jenna_p2__coassemble_2424_pt1 | contig 10473 bp, 8 predicted proteins | sample Jenna_p2__metabat2_low_PE_018 | metagenome-assembled genome bin Jenna_p2 | reverse complement strand
CCTCCTCGGTGCCGCGCGTGGGCTCGAGCAGGCCGCCGTCGAGCACGTCGTCCACGGCGTAGCGGGCCAGGTTGTCGCCGGCGAGGGTCGTGAAGAAGCTGCTGCGGCCGGCGCGGGGGTTGAGCTCGAACAGCTTGAAGCTGTCGTCGCGCGGGTCGTACTTCATGTCGATGTTGAAGAAGCCGCGGTACCCGGAGCCCTCCATCAGGCTTTGGACCGTGTCGTACACGGCGTCGTCCCCATAGGAGAGGATCGCCGCGTAGTTGCCGATGCGCATCGGCGCGCAGTCCTCGAGCAACGGGTGGCCGAGGGACATGAGCGACACGGTGCCGTCGCCGCGCACATAGCCGTTGAGCACGCGCATGTTCTCGTCACCGCCCGGGATGAAGTCTTGGACGATGAGCGCGCCGGGGTATCCCGCCGCGTAGGCGCGGCGCACGGTCTCCTCGAGGTCCTCGCGGTTGTCGAGCACGAAGGCCTTCTTCTGGCCCTCAAAGGGGTGCTCGCGCCAGGCCGGGGCGTCGGAGGGCTTGAGGGCCACCGGGAACCCGAAGGGCAGCTCCGGCACCTCGGTGTCGTTGAGCACGACGGTCTGCGGGTACGGCACGCCGCGCTCCTCGCAGCGCTGGTAGAAGCGCTCCTTGTCGTTCATCGCTTCGACGACGCCGCCCGACGCGCAGACCACGCGGTAGACGGGGTCGAGCCGGTCCATCACGCGGGAAAGCTCCACGGCGTAGTCGTCGCCGCACGGCACGACGACCGGCACTGCGTCGCCGTAGGAGCCGGCCGCACCGTTCAGGACATCGAGGAGGCGGTCCCCCTCGAGCAGGTGCTCGTCCACGTGGACGTTGATGAACTTCGAGGCCCGGGTGGGCGTGAGCGGGAACGTGCCCCACACCTCGCTCGTCACGCCGAACTCCTCATAGAAGGCGCGGGCCATGCCGTAGCCGGCGATCTCCGTGCCGAGCAGGACCGGGACAAAAGCGGGACGCTGGGTGGTTTGAGCCACGGAAGAACACTCCTCAAAGGACAGGCGCGGCGGCGCCGCGCAGAAAAAGGGCCGGGCCTTCGCCGATCACTCTAGCGAAAGCCCGGCCGCGCTCGGTCGATCTCACCAAAGCAGCTAGACGATGGGGCCGCCACCGACGAAGGAGCCGCTGCTGTAGTAGACGCTCGTGATCTCCACGCCACCGTAGTTGGAGTGGATCATCTGGCCGTTGCCGATGCACATGCCCACGTGGGTCGTGCTGTTGACGCCCGAGCCCCAGAACATGAGGTCGCCGGCCTTGAGGTTCGCCTGGTTGGTGGTCCAGCCACCGCGGTCGAGCACCCAGCCGATCATCGAGTTGCCGCGGCCGTTGCTCATGCGCTGGCCGCGCGGAATCGAGTAGCCGCCCTGCTGGTAGGCCCACCACACGAGGCCGGAGCAGTCGAACTCCTGGTTGGCGATCGCGCTGCCGGAGTACGAGTACGAGACGCCCAGCTGGGACTTGGCGGCGGCGATCACCGCAGAGATGCCGGAGCCGTAGCCGGCGCTGGAACCGCTCGAGGAACCACCCGAGGAGGACGAGCCGGAACCCGAGGAGGAGCCGGAGGAACCCGAGCCGCCCGAGGACGAGCCGGAGCCGCCGGACGAGGCGGAACCGCTGCTAGAGGAGCCCGCCGATGAGCCACCCGACGAGGACGGGGAGCCACCGCCATTGGAGCTCGCGCTCGAGCTCGCCTCGGCGGCCTGCTGCGCTGCGGCAGCGGCTGCGGCCTCCTCGGCCTTGCGCTGCTCCTCGGCCCGGCGCTCCTCCTCTTCCTTCTTGAGCGCCTCCTGCACCTCGGCCGACAGGCTGTCGACGTAGGCCTCGTACTCTTGCTGGCTCGCTTGCACCTGCGTCGCCTTGGCCTGCGCCTGGTCCACGAGCTCCTCCTGCTGTTGCTGCTGGAGCTCGAGCGCGCCCTTGCTCTCGTTGAGCTGCGCCTCGAGGGTCTTGACGCGGTCGATGAACTCGGCGTCCGACTCTGCGAAGCGGTTCGCGTAGCCGATGCGGCTCACGAAGTCCTCAAAGGAGGTGGACCCGAGGAGGATCTCCACGAAGGAGACGCCGCCGGTCTTGTAGTTGGCCGACACGCGCTCGGCGAGGGTGCCGCGGGCGTCCGTGAGCTCGGCCTGGGTCTCTTGGATCTTGGACTCGGTCTCCGCGATCTGGGCCTTGGTGTCCTCCACCTGGCCCTGGAGGGACTCGAGCTGGTCGAAGGCGGCCGACGTCTGTTGACGCAGGTCCTCGACCTTCACGAGCGCCGCGTCAAGCTGGGCCTGAAGCTCGGTGGAACTGGCGGCGTGAGCCGTCGCGGGATGACCGACCAACAAAGCGGCCGCGACGAGCGCAGCCGTGAGGAGCGAGGAAAACTTGATAACCCGGGGGCTGGACACCGTGGCATCATCCTTTCGGGTACGGGAACAGGACACGTGCACGGAGGCGACCGCAAGGGGCGCGTCAGATGCGGGCTTCAAACTAGGGTAGGGCCTGAGCCCTCCGTCTCCCCTGAGCCCATGGAATCCACGCACGATCACCCATCGGAATGGGGATAATCGATGTTCGGCCATGGGGCTGTTCCTGTCAAAGCGGCTCGACGCGATCCACGCAAACACCCTGTGGCGAGGGGGGATTAGATGAACAAGCCCGTGCTCGGCGTGCTCGGCGGCGTGGGGCCGATGGCGACGGCCGCCTTCATGGAAGCGGTCATCTCGCGGACCCCGGCCCAGTGCGACCAGGACAACATCCCGATGATCGTCTTCAACGACCCTCAGATCCCCGACCGCACGGCCTTCATCCTCGACCCAAGCGAGCCCGACCCGTCGCCCGAGATGGTCAAGGTGGCGCGATGGCTCGAGGACGCGGGTGCCGACTACATCGCCATCCCCTGCAACACGGCCCATTACTTCCACGACGCCATCGCGGCGGCCGTGGAGGTGCCGGTGCTCAACATCATGGAGCTCACGGCCCGGCGGGTCGCGGCACTCGCGGGCCCTGGCGCGCGCGTTGGCCTCATGGCCACCGAGGGCACCACCCAGTCGGGCGTGTTCCAGGGCTACTTCGAGCAGGCGGGGCTCGAGACGGTGGTGCCGAGCGAGGAGGAGCGCGCCATCGTGACCTCCCTGATCTACGACACCGTGAAGCGCAACCGGCCCTTCGACCCGGACGTGATGCTCGGCGTGGCGGAGCGCCTTCGCGGTCAGGGCTGCGACGCCGTCGTGCTCGGGTGCACGGAGCTCTCGGTGATCTACGCGACCCTCGATGACGCGCCGACCTGGCTCGTGGACGCCATGGACGTGCTGGCGGACGCCTGTGTGGAGGCGTACGAGCGGACCCGCGCGAAGGCCGGCCCCGTCGAGATGTAGCAGGCCGCGCAATCAGGACGACAAGAGGAGCCCCGGCCAATCTCGGCCAGGGCTCCTCTCCATGGCTCCTCCCGGGGTGCCACGCACCCCAGGAGGTTTCCTCCCCAGGTGCGTGGCACCACAGGAGGTTTCCTCCCAGGGTGCGTGGCACCTGGGGAGATTAGTGCACGGCCTCGACGTACCAGCTTGTGATCGAGGTGGGGTGCGTGATCGCGGTGCCCACCACCACGGCCCAGGCGCCCGCGTCCATCGCGGCCTTGGCGTCGGCCGGACAGTGCACCGAGCCCTCGCAGACCACGGGCACGTCCGGGAACTCGGAGACGGCCTGACGGATGAGATCGAGGTCCGGGCCGTCGTTCGCGCCCCGGTCAATGGCGGCGCCAGCGTGCGAGAGCGTCGTGGACACGACGTCGCACCCGCATGCGACGGCGCGGCGGATGTCCTCGATGCAGGAGCAGTCGGCCATCGTCGCGATGCCGTCCTGCCGCAGCGCGGCGACGGTCTCCTCGAACGTGAGGCCGTCGGGGCGCGGACGGTCCGTGGCGTCAAGCGCGACCACGTCGGCGCCGGCCAACGAGCAGGCGCGGGCATGGCGAGGCGTCGGGGTGATGTAGACGCCCTCGTGGCCCTCCTTCCAGAGGCCGATCACGGGAATCTCGCAGCGTCCCTTGATGGCGGAGATGTCCGAGAGGCCCTGGCACCGGATGGCACCGGCACCGCCCAGCTCGCACGCTCGGGCCATCTGGGCCATGGTCTCCGGGTGGCGCAGCGGCTCCCCGGGGTACGCCTGGACGGACGCGATAAGCGCGCCCTTCAGGGCCTGGACGATCGGTTTGACGGGCATCGTGCCCTCCCTCTCCCCTCGCCCGCTTGGCGAGGCAGTCGTCGGCTTTCCGGGACGCTCACTCCCCGTAGCCGTAGCAGACGAAGTTCTCGGCCGCGCCGATCAGGGGCGCGTCGCCGCCGAGCTGGCCGTTCTCGATGGGCAGCTCGCGCACCGGCTGCATCGCGCAGGCCCTATAGGCGCGGCGCAGGGCATCCTGCCACACGGGGCCGCACTCCGCCACGGAACCGGACAGAATGAACGCCTCGGGGTCCTGGAAGTTGGCGACCGAGCCGAGCACCGTGCCGAGCGCCTCGGCAGAGCGCACCTCGGCCGCGACGGCGCTCTCGTCGCCCTGCTCGGCGAGCGCCGAGATCTCCGCGCCGCCCTTCTTCTCTCCGGACAGGCGCTCGTACTCCTCCGCGATAGCGGGACCTGCGGCGACCATCTCGAGGTGCCCCTCGCCTCCGCAGGTACAGGGCAGCCCGGCGGCCTGCGGGCACGCCATGTGCCCCACGTTCGAGGCCATGTCGTGCCTGCCGAGACGGAGCTTGCCGTTCTCAACGACGGCGCCGCTGATGCCGGTGCCCACCGCCACGACGACGACCGAGCCGTACGCCTTGCCGCCGCCCCAGCGCGCCTCGCCGAGCGCGTGGGCGTGGACGTCGTTGAGCACCTTGCAGGGAAGCCCTGTGGCGGCGGTGACGTCCGACCCGAGCGTGGTACCGGTCCAGCCCGGCATCATCTCGTTGGCATAGGTGATGTCCCCGGTGGACGGGTTCACGACCCCGCCCGTGGAGATGCCCACCCCTGCGACCGGGTGCGGCGAGCGCGCGATGGCGGCCTGCACCTGCTCCACCACGACGTCGCGGATCACCGGGCCGCCGCGCAGCGGCTCGGTGGGGACCTTCTCGACGGACTCGACGCGCGGCGGCTCGCCGTCGCCAAGGGTGACGAGGCCGGTGGCGATCTTCGTGCCGCCGATGTCAACGGCGACGACGGTGACTCGGTCCATAAGCGCCCTCCTTGTGGCGCGACCTGCGCCACGCCGGGCGCAGGTCGGGGTGTTCCTGGATAGAAGGGGACGCCCCCGCATCGGGGGGGGCGTCCGCGCACGGCTTAGACCAGCCCGGCGTCCATAAGCACGCGGCGGATGGCCTCGACGTTCTCGTCGGTCAGGCGGTCCACCGGGGCCGGCATCTGGTTGGTGTTGAAAACCCCCATGACCCAGAGGGCGGTCTTGAAGGCCCCGACGCCGGCGCCGTAGCCCGCAGCGCCACGGGTGACCTGGGTGATCAGCATGAGGTTCGCCAGACGGTCCTGGATCGCCTTGACGCTCGCCCAGTCACCGCGCTGGAACGCGTTCCACATCTCCACATAGGAGACTGGGTCGATGTTGGCGAGGCCGGGCACCGAGCCGTCGGCACCCGCCAGGTAGGCACCGTCCACGACGACCTCGTGGCCGGTCAGCAGCGTGAGCGGGTGGCCGCGGCGCTCGTTCTCGAGCACGAGGAAGCGGAAGCTCACATCGTCGCCGGAGGAGTCCTTGACGCCGTCGAGCGTCCCCTCGGCGCCAAGCTCGGCCAGCTCCTGCCAGCCCAGCTTCGTGTTCACGCAGACCGGGATGTCGTAGGCGAAGAGCGGCAGGTCCACGGCCTCCTTGATCGCGCGGAAATGGTTGGCCACCGTCGTGGGGCCGGGGATCGCGTAGAAGGGCGCGGTGGCGACGATCGCGTCGACGCCGAGCTGCTCCATGGCCTTCGCGTGCTCGATGACGCGGTTGGTCTGCATGTCGATGCAGCCGGCGATCACCGGAAGGCGGCCGGCGTTGATGCGCATGCCAAGCTCGATGATCTGGCGGCGACGCTCGTCGGTGGAGAACGCGACCTCGCCGGAGCTGCCGAGGAAGAACAGGCCGTCGATCCCGGCGTCAATCATGCGGTTGAGGTGCTTCTCGTAGGCGGGGACGTCGATCTCGCCGTCCTCGGTCATCGGGACCACGACGGGAGGCACGACGCCTTTGATCGAAAAACGCTCGCTCATAAGAATTGAGCCTTTCGTGTCAGGGCGGCGCCTCCCCCGAGGACGCCACCGGGATGTGGGGCCTCATCGGCCCTCAGAGTGGCGCGGCCCCTTGAGCGGAGGGGCCGCGCCGGGACAGGAGGGGGCGCCTAGGACGCCTTCCCCAACTTCGGGTGCAGCAGCGAGGGCGCCGCGCCCAGAAGCAGCTGGGTGTACGGGTCGCGCGGGTGCTCGAACACCTGCTTCGCGGGCCCGTGCTCGACGATCTGGCCACCGTTCATGACGCAAATCTCGTCGGAGATGTAGCGGACGGTCTGGATGTCGTGGCTGATGAAGACCATGGCCAGGCCGAGCTGCCACTTGAGGTCGGTGAGCAGGTTCAGGATCTGGGCGCGCACCGACACGTCGAGCGCCGAGGTGGGCTCGTCGGCGATGATGCAGTCCGGGCCGATGGACAGCGCGCGGGCGATGGCCACACGCTGGCGCTGGCCGCCGGAGAGCTGGCCGGGAAGCGCGTCGAGCGCGGAGCTCGGAAGGCCGACGAGGCCGATGAGCTCTTGGATGCGGTCCTCGCGCTCCGCAGGCGTGCCCACCTTGTGGACGAGCATCGGGTCGAGCAGCTGGTCGTGGACCGACATGCGCGCGTTGAGCGCCGTCGCCGGGTCCTGGAACACCACGGAGAGCACGCGGCCGATGTGCATGCGGTCCTCGGCGGTGCGCTTCGTGACGTCCTTGCCCTTGAAGTAGACCTTGCCGGAGGTGGGCGGCTGGAGGCCGCACATGACGTTGGCCGTGGTCGACTTGCCGCAGCCGGACTCGCCGACGATGCCGAGCGTCTGGCCGGGCATCACGCGCATCGTGACGCCCTTGACGGCGTGCACGAGGTTCGGGTGCAACAGGGAGCCGGTGCGGGTCTTGAACGTGACCTTCACGTCGTCGAGGAAGATGATCGGCGTGACGCCGTCGATGGCGCCGGGACCGGGCGTGGTGGAGTTCTGGCTCTGAGCGTCGCTCATGGTCACTTGGCCCCCTTTCCGTCAGTCGAAGGCGTGGACACGGTGGAACGGTTCGCGGCCTGGGCGACCTTGGACGGCAGGCCGGCTTTCGCGAGCTCCTCGTCCGGGAGCTCCGCCACGAAGTGCTGCGTGCCCGGAATCTGCTTGAGCACCGGGCGCACGTCGAGGCCCACCGTGGGGTGGCTGGAGCGCGGGGCGAAGCGGTCGCCCTGGTTGAAGTCCTTCGGGCTCGGGACCACGCCGGGCACCTGGTGCAGACGTCCCGCACCGCCCTCGATGGAGAGCACGGCGCCGAGCAGGCCGCGGGTGTACTCGTGGGTCGGGTGCATGAGCAGCTCCATGGTCGGGGCCTGCTCCACCACCTGGCCGGCGTACATCACGGTGATGTAGTGTGCCACCTCGGCCACGAGGGCGAGGTCGTGGCTCACGAACACCATCGCGAAGCCGAGCTTGGTCTGAAGGTCGTTCAGAAGCTTGATGACCTGCTTCTGCACGGTCACGTCGAGGGCCGTGGTGGGCTCGTCGGCGATGATGACCTTCGGGTCGCGGGTCAGGGCCATGGCGATGAGCACGCGCTGGCGCTGGCCGCCGGACAGCTCGTGCGGGTAGCTCTCGAGGGTGCGGGCCGGGTCGAGGCCCACGAGCTCGAGGAGCTCCTCGGCGGAGCGGGTGCCACCGCGGTCCGTCAGCTGCTTCATCTGGTTCTTGATGAGCATCGACGGGTTGAGCGAGGACAGGGCGTCCTGGTAGATCATCGCGATCTCGTGGCCGCGGAGGTCGTTGCGCTCCTTCGGCGTCATCTTGAGCAGGTCCTTGCCCTGGTAGAGGATCTGGCCGGAGACGATCGCACGGGAATCGAGCAGGCCCATGATCGTGAGGGCGGTGATGGACTTGCCGCAGCCGGACTCACCGACGAGGCCCATCGTCTGGTGCGGGCGCACCGCGTAGTTCACGTGGTCCACGACGTTGACGTCGCCGTGGCGCGGGAACTTGATGCAGAGGTCCTTGACCTCGAGGATCGGCTTGACCGAGTAGTCGGGCACGTGCCGGTCGCCGCGCTTGGCCTCCACCTTCTCGAGGGCCTCGAGCGACGCGTCGAGGGCGCCCTTCTGCTCCTCGTAGGCGGCGACGGGGTCGAACAGGAGGCGGTCCTCCTTGCGGGCGTGCTTGCCGTCGTCATTCACCGGGGCGTTCGGGGCGGCCACCATGGCGTCCGTGATGCCCTCGGAGAAGATGTTGAGGCAGAGCACCGTGATCATGATGGCGAGGCCGGGGAAGAGCGCCTGCCACCAGCGGCCGGCGAGGACGCCGGAACGGGCGTCGGAGAGGATGTTGCCCCACGTGGGCGTGGGCTCCTGGATGCCGGCGGAGATGAACGACAGGGACGCCTCGAGGATGATGGCGTCGGCCACGAGCACGATCACGTACACGAGGATCGGCGCGATGCAGTTGCGCATCACGTGCTTGAAGAGGATCCACGGCGCCTTGGCGCCGGACACGACCACCGCGCGGACGTAGTCCTCGCCGTACTCGGCCACGACGTTGGCGCGCACGATACGGGACACCTGCGGGATGTAGATGAAGCCGATCGCGAGCACGATGGACCCGACGGAGTTGCCGAAGACGGACACGAACACGGCCGCCAGCGCGATGCCGGGGAACGCCATGATGATGTCCATGCAGCGCATGATGACCTCGGACAGCCACTTGCGGCTGACGGCCGCGATGGAGCCGATGATCGAGCCGCAGACGAGCGCGAGGCCCACGGCGCCGAAGCCGATCGCGAGCGAGAAGCGCGCGCCATACATCATGCGCGACAGGATGTCGCGGCCCTTCTCGTCGGTGCCGAAGAGGAACTCCCCGCTCGGCGCCTGGCGGGCCTTGAAGATCTCATAGGGGCTGTACGGTGCCAGCACCTCGGCAAGGATGGCGACGAGCGCCACGACGATCAGCACGACGATGGAGATCCGCGAGCCGATGCTCATGGCCTTCCAGCGGCGAGCAAGGCCGACGCCGCCGGACTTCTTCTCAGCAGTCTCAGCCATGGCTACACGCTCCTGATTCGCGGGTTGATAAGGATGTAGAGCATGTCCACCACAATGTTGATCACGATGAAGGCAAGGGCCACGACGAGCGTCACGCCCTGGACCAGCGTCGGGTAGTTGGAGGTCACGCCGTCGAGGATCGCCATGCCCATGCCCGGCAGGTTGAAGATGACCTCGATGACCACCGCGCCGCCCATCAGGTAGCCGATGCGCAGGCCGAGTACGGTGACCGGGGTGATCATCGCGTTGCGGAGCACGTTCTGCACGATGACCGTGGGCCGCGGGACGCCGGCGCCGATGGCCGTGCGGACGTAGTCCCGGTCCAGCTCCTCGGTCATCGAGGTGCGGATCACGCGGGTGAGCTGGCCGGCCAGCGGCACCGAGAGCGCGAGCGCCGGCAGGAACATGCGGGCCCACCAGCCGCCGGTGAGGAACGGGGGCAGCTCGCCCGAGGCCGGGAACAGCTTGAGGTTGAACGTGAAGACGAGGATCAGCAGCACGGCCAGCCAGAAGGACGGCGTGGCGATGCAGGCGATCGAGACGATGCGGATGAGCTGGTCCGGCCACCGGTCACGGTAGACGGCGGCCACGACGCCCAGGACGAACGCGATGATCACGCCGATGATGAGGCCGAAGAACGTGAGCTGCATCGTCACCGGGAACGCGGTGGCCACACGGGCGGCGACGCTCTTCTGGGCCACGCCGTACTCGCCCAGGTTGCCCTGGACCATGCCGCCGAGGAAGTCGCCGTACTGGACGATCCACGGCTGGTCCAGTCCGTGCTTCTCGCGGTAGAGCTGTACGGCCTCCTGGGTCGCGCCTTCGCCCAGGGCGCCATAGGCGGGGTCGATGGGCGAGAACGACATCACGAAGAAGACCAGGAACGTGACACCAAGCACCATGATGGGGAGCGCGATGAGGCGCCGCCCTATGAGCCTGAGAAGGTTGTTCACGGTTGCCGCTCCTTTCCTGTTTTCCAAGTGCTTTCAGGTACGACGTTCACAACAAACGTGGGCAAGGATGGCACGTCGTGCGTGTGCCAGCCTTGCCCACGCCCGGATTACCGTGTGCAGGGGAGCCTCCGCTCCCCTGCGGCGGAGCAAAAGGGAGCTACTTGGCGGTGCAGCCCACGAAGTCGATGCCGGTGCAGCCGATGGCCTGGAAGCCGTCGATCTT
>Jenna_p2__coassemble_2409_pt1 | contig 10546 bp, 12 predicted proteins | sample Jenna_p2__metabat2_low_PE_018 | metagenome-assembled genome bin Jenna_p2 | reverse complement strand
AGGAGTTGCCGCATGGGCATGCGAGCCTTGCCATTCGTCACCCCTCTCCTAGAGCCTGCCGGTCATTTCGTATTCTGCCCGTCGATTGCGCCTGCGGGGTCCATCGGCACCTCATCCCCCAGGACAACTATCTCGGCCACTTCCGGGAATGCAATCGCCGCGATGTCGGCTTCCAGCGCCTGCATCACGTGCTCGTGCCGTTTGAGGGGCTTCTCGATCATCGCCCATTTCGCCTGCGCGAAAGACCTGTAGGCGAAGAACAGCCATTGGGGGTAGTTTATCGCCATCGGGTCCTTTGTGAACGCGACCCTTCCCGCGTTCACCGCCGTTGCCAGGGAGTGCGCCGTGAAGAGCATTGTTCCGAGCTTGGGGCGCCTCTCCCTGTCCGCGGTGACCGGTATGGACTCCTTGACCCCATGGCCCTCGGCGACCCTCTTGAGAAAGTAGCTGAGCCTGACCACGACCTCGGTGAGCATCACGGGAAGGGATTGGGCGCAGAAGTGCTGGAAGTCGTAGCCCTCGTAATACATGCCCTGGACAATCTCGGCTATGGTCTGCTCCTCCTCGCCCACGCTGCCAAACTGCATGAGGTTGAAAAGACCCATGAACGGTGCAGGCAGGCCCATCGAGGTGGTCACGTCGGACTTGAAGTGGATGAGCTGCTTGCAGAGCGCGGCGAAGACCGTCGCCTCCTCGCGTCCAGCGTACCGGGGGATCTCCTGCGAGAGGATCCTCCCGAACTTGTCGATCGTGGTCATCCTCCCTCTGAGGATGTCGAGTGTTCCCACGACGAATCCGAGCAGCGGATCGTGCCCGAGCGAGTAGAGCCTGTGCATCGTCGGCCACAGCCCCTCGACGTACTCGTTCGTGAAGCCGGTGTTGTACGGGGCGTCGTAGGGGACCTTCGACGAAACGTCACGCGCGAGCCTCTCCATCTCCTTGGGCGGGAACCTCTCAAGGAACCAATCGCGCACATAGTTCTCGAGGGGCCTGCCCCTTAGCCCGTCCGGGGTCCTCTCCGGAATGCCGACGAGCAGGATGTCGACGAACGACGAGAGGGTTCCGGCGGACACGCTTATGGCGATGTCCACGTGGTCGAGCCTGTGGAGCGCGTTGTACTCCTCGTTGAGGATGCTGACCCTCTCGTCTGCCGCGGCAAGCTCTTCCTCTGTCAGCAGCCCCTCAACGTGGTGACCGCTGCCATACGCCGCTCTTGCGTCTTCGACCAACGCGTCCCAGGACGTCTTCGGGAATCCGGGTTCATCCTCGCCCGAAACGACACGGGGCTTTTCGCAGGCTTCCTGGATCAATTTCTGCTCTTCACTTTTGGGATCTTCTAGTTCCTCAGCCCTTGCGAACAGCGAATAGAGGACGTCCTCAGCCTCTTGAGCGATATCTTTCTTCCTTCGTCGCATCATGCTTCCCGCTTCAATTCTTCGAGCTTCTTCTCTATCTCTAGCTTTTCCCCGACCTTTTCCTGAAGCTCCCTTTTCGCCTTCCTGATCTTTCTCCCCGGTGCCCGCTCTGCCTCAAGGCGGGCGATTCTCTCCTGCAGGGCCACAAGTGCCTTGCAGACCGTTGCGTATTTCTTCTCGTACCGCTTGTACTGCCATTTAAACCCTAGGAGAAAGCCGAAAAGGCCCGTGAGGCCGGCACCCAGGAAAGGAAGCGCCTTTTTCAAATGAGGACTTAGGCTCTTCAGGATGTTCAGAAAGGTTTTCATCTCGTCTCCCGATTTTTGGGATCAAATTCAATTGTTACTCGAATTATACGGCCTGTTTGGCAAAGCCTCTCTTGCTGTTCGAGACACAAGAGAACGGGATCAATACATGTGAACTCCTTTGTGAAGTGGCGAAACGCAACGGTTTGTCCCATTTCCCCAGCTGAATAGCCCATTTGTGACCGTAGCGGACACTCCTTCTCAGACGGGATGAGCCTGTCTGGAAAGGGGGTGCGTATGGAGTCGGTGATCGCTGCGCTGGTGACGGGCGTTCTCACCCTGATCGGCGTGCTCGTGTCCAACTCGCGCAGCCGTGCGGTCATGGAGGTGAAGATCGACAACCTCACGAGGCAGGTCGAGAAGCACAACTGCCTGATTGAGCGCACCTACGCGTTGGAGCAGGACGTCGCGGTGGTGAAGGCGGAGATTGACAACTTGAGGAAGGGATAGCCATGGACACGTTTCTGACTTCGAACGAGTGGCAGTGGAGGCTCTTGCGCACGGTCGTGCAGGGCGTCTTGGGCGTGATCGTCGCGAACGTCGACATGCTCGTCGGCTGCGCGGTGCTCGATCCTGCGTGGCGCGCCGTGGTGGTGGCGCTCGTGATGGCGGTGCTTTCGCCTGTGATGGCGGAGCTGGGCGCGGCAAGCGTCGAGAGGAAGGAGCTTTCCGATGAGTGATTTCGTGACGGCGGAGTTCGCCGACGTGGCGGGCACGAACGCACCCGATGACGAGCGGAAGCGCTGGGAGGAGCTGCATGGCGAGGGCCTCGAGGCTGCGGCTCCCGACGGCTGGGAGCCCGACGAGGGCGAGGACGGCGGATTCGAGGAGGTGCCCGATGGCGTATAGCATCCTTTTCAAGCAGTGCGGAAGCGACCACATGACGCGTGGGCGCACGCGCGCCATCGATCGTATCGTGGTCCACTACACGGGCACCACGGCGAGCGCGCGCAACAACGCGACGTACTTCTCGCGCAACGAGAACCAAGGGGCGAGCGCGCACTATTTCGTGGACGACATCACGCCCGAGATCTACCAGAGCGTCGCCGAGGGCGACACCGCCTGGCACGCGGGAAACTGGGACATGAACTGCCGCTCGATTGGCATCGAGGTGGTCTCTGCCGGCGAAGACTTCAGCGAGGTCGAGATCGCCAAGCTCGCCTGGCTGGTGCAGAAGCTCATGGCGAAGTACGGCATCGGCGCCTCCGGCGTCATCCGCCACTACGACGTGACGGGCAAGCTCTGCCCCGCGGCCTACGTGAATGCCGGCAAGTGGGCGGCGCTCAGGGCGCGCATCACGGGCGGCGGATCCGGCGTTGCCGCTGGCGGCGGAGGCGGCGGCGCTGCGCCATCGGGCTCGGTCACCGAGCTCGCGCAGGCGGTCATCCGGGGCGACTACGGCAACGGAGACGCGCGGCGCGCCGCGCTGGGCAGCCGCTACGACGAGGTGCAGGCGGAGGTGAACCGCTTGCTGGGCGGAGGCTCCGTTTCGGGCTCCTCCTCGGGCGGCTCTGGGGCCGACATAGAGGCGCTTGCGCAGGCGGTGATCCGCGGTGACTACGGCAACGGGGACGCCCGCCGCGCCGCGCTGGGGGCGAACTACGACGCGGTACAGGCGCGCGTGAACGAGATCTTGGGAGTCGGCGGGTCATCCTCCTGGAGTTCTGGCGGTGCCGACATTGAGGCGCTCGCGCAGGCGGTGATTCGTGGCGACTATGGCAACGGCGAGGAGCGCAGGCGCCGGCTTGGCTCGCTCTACGATGCCGTGCAGGCTCGCGTGAACGAGATCCTGCTGTGACGCGCGAGGACGTTGCCTGGGGCGTGGCCACGGTGCTTGCTGTGCTGCTGTGCCTGGGCATGCTGCCCTTTATGCCGCTGCTCTGGCTGGTCAACAGGTTCGATTCGTAACGTTCCGTCACTTCACGAAAGTATTCACAAAGACGCCCCCGCATTCATTGTGTGAATGCGGGGGCGTTGGCGTCTAGATGGTCGGCCTGTCGCGGTGCCGTGGCCCATCCATGAGCATGCGGTACCACCAGTCGCGGTCGCGGTATCCCGATGCGCCGAGGCTGTCGAGCAGCCGCGTCTGGGACACCTCGTCGAGCTTCGCGAAGTCCTCGCGCATCCTGTTCTCGATGGCGGAGGACGTTCTCCACATGTCTTCGAGAATCTGCTTCTTCTCCTCTAACGAATAGCTTTCGGGAGACATCTCCACGAGCTCCGCTCTGAAGTAGGCGAAGTCTTCGGCCTCTTCCAAATCCTTCCAATTCCCGTCCATCTCAAGCCTCCTGTTTTGATCCGTGCGGCCATTCCCAGCGCTCTCGGGTGCCACAAAAGTTGCCACAAATAATTCTGTTCTAAGTGTTTTTCTCTGTGAGAAAGGGTTCCATCCGAATCGGACGAAACCCTTTCTTGACCTGCGGAAATGTTAGTTTTTGGAAGAAGGTGTTATGAAGCGTCAGACCCCGAAAATCACTCCCACTCGATGGTCGCGGGCGGCTTCGGCGTGATGTCGTAGGCCACGCGGTTCACGCCGTCCACCTCGTCCACGATGCGCCGGCTGATGTTGCCGAGCACCTCGTAGGGCAGCTTCGCCCAGTCCGCCGTCATCGCGTCCTGGCTCTCCACCGCGCGTACGATGACCGGCCGCTCGTAGGTGCGCTCGTCGCCCATCACGCCCACAGACTTGATGTCCGGCAGCACGCAGAAGTACTGCCAGCAGCTGTGGGCGCTGTTGCGCTCGCCCGTCTCCTCAAAGAGCCGCGCGTTGTACGCGTCCAGCTCCTCGCGCACCACGGCGTCCGCGTTCTTCAGGATCTCGAGCTTCTCCGGCGTCACGTCGCCGATGATGCGGATCGCGAGGCCCGGCCCCGGGAACGGCTGGCGGAACACGACCTCGTCCGGCAGGCCCAGCTCGCAGCCCAGCTCGCGCACCTCGTCCTTGAACAGGTGGTCGAGCGGCTCGATCAGGTCGAAGTGCACCCCTTCCGGGAACGGGATCAGGTTGTGGTGGCTCTTGATGGTCGAGGCCTTGCCGCCGGTCTTGCGCGCGCCGCTCTCGATGATGTCCGGGTAGATCGTGCCCTGCGCGAGGTACGTGACGCCGTCGAGCTTCTGGGCCTCCTCGAAGAAGACCTTCCAGAACTCGGTGCCGATGATCCGGCGCTTCTGCTCGGGGTCGTCCACGCCGGCGAGCAGCTCCGCGTAGCGCTCCTGGGCGTTCACGTGCACGAGCGGGATGCCAAAGGTGTCGCGGAACACAGCGTCGACGGTCTCGGGCTCGCCCTTGCGCAGCAGTCCGTGGTCCACGAACACGCAGGTCAGCTGGTCGCCAACGGCTTTGTGCACGAGAGCGGCCGCCACGGCGGAGTCCACGCCGCCCGACAGGGCCAGGATCACCTTGTCGTCGCCCACCTGCTCGCGGATTTGGGCCACCTTCTCGTCGATGAAGTTGTCCATGGCCCAGTCTGGCGTGAGGCGCGCGATGTCGAAGAGGAAGTTGCGCAGGATGCGCTCGCCGTGCTCCGTGTGGCGCACCTCCGGGTGGAACTGCGTGGCATAGAGGCGCCGGCGCGGGTTCTCCATGACGGCGACGGGGCAGCTCTCGGTCCTCGCGGTCACCATAAAGCCCTCGGGGGCCTCGGACACGTAGTCGCGGTGGCTCATCCAGACGGTCTGCACCTCGTTGGGCGTGCCGTCGAGCAGGGGAGAGGACCCGAGGCGCATGAGCTGCGCGGGGCCGTACTCGCCGGTCTCCGCGTGGGCCACCTCGCCGCCCAGCTTCTGGGCCATGATCTGCTCGCCATAGCAAAAGCCCAGCACCGGGATGTCGAGCTCCAGAATGCCGGCGTCCATGTCCGGCGCGTCCTCGGCGTACACGGAGGCGGGCCCACCGGAAAGGATGATGGCCGCAGGACCCATCGCCGCCAGCTCCTCGGCGGTGATGTCGCAGGGCACGATCTCGCTGTAGACCCCGAGGTCACGGACGCGGCGGGCGATGAGCTGCCCGTACTGGGCGCCAAAGTCGAGAACAGCGACAAACTGACGTGGCGTGTCTGCCATGGATCCTCCCGGTCTCAAGGCCGGCGCCGGTGCCGGCACGGTTTCTCGATGATAGCGCTGGGGCGCGCAGGCGATGAAGGGGTTCGGCCAGGCCCCGCATCCGTCGCCAGCGATGCCGCCCATTTTTGGGTCACGCGCCCAAACGGCTAGACTCTTTGACTGTCGTCCTATCAAGAGGGGAGCGCCGTGACGCAGCGGGTCATCACTTCCAGCCACGTGTTCACCGGCCTCTCGCCGCGCACGCGGCCGTTGGCGCTCGTGTGCGAGGACGACCGCATCGAGGCCGTCATTCCGCGCGACCAGGTCCGCGAGCTCGTGCGGCCGGGCGCCACCATCGAGGACTGGGGCGACCACTTCATCTGCGCCGGCCTCAACGACGCGCACCAGCACGTGTTCCACGCTGCGCTTTTCCCGTCGGACCTGGCCATCGAGTACTGCGGCACCGGCGAGATCGACTGCGCGTGGCGCCTCTACGAGTTCGCCGAGAACCAGCCGTACGGGTCCTGGGCCATCGGCCACGGGTGGCGCGACGCGCTGTGGAAGTCGCCCATCGCGCCCACGCGGCTGTCGCTGGACGCGGTGTTCCCGGCGCGACCTGCGGTGTTCTATTCCGGCGACTCGCACACCATCTGGCTCAACACGGCCGGCCTCAAGGCGCTCGGGATCACGGACGACACGGTGCCGCCCGCCGGGGGCTCCTTCGACCGTGACGAGAACGGGCGCCTGACGGGCGTCGTGCGCGAGGGCGCCGGCATGTATTACATGGCCAAGGTGCTCGAGACCCTCACCCGCCAGCAAAAGGAAGAGGTCATGGCCGCGTGGATGCGCGAGCTCAACCGCCGCGGCGTGACCTCCGTGAGCGACATGGGCCTCTCCGCCATTCCCGGCTGCGACATGGTGCTCGACGACGTCTGGGAGTCGCTCCTCGCACAGGGGCGGCTCACGGTGCGCGGCCACCTGTTTCCGACGCTGCCTCTGGACGGGGACCTCACGCGCATCAAGGACCTGCAGGCGCGGCTCGCAGGTCCCATGCTCCGCGCGCCCGGCGTGAAGCAGTTCTTCGACGGCGTCTCGAGCCAGCACACCGCGTGGCTGCTCGAGCCCTATGCGAACCCCGCGTTCCCCGGCGACTGCGGCCATCCCGCGATGCCGCCCGAGGAGATGCGCAACCTCGTGCTCGCCGCCGCGGCGGAGGGCGTTGCGGTGCGCATCCACACGATCGGCGACGCGGCGGTCCACGCGGGCGTCGACATCATGGAGGAGGCCGTCCGCCGCTTCGGCCAGCCGCGCCAGGGCCGCTTCTGCTTGGAGCATCTCGAGAACCTCGAGCGCAGCGACGTCGCGCGCATGGCGAGGGCCGGCATCGTCGCGTCCGTGCAGCCGCAGCACGTCGTGATCGACATCGAGCAGCCGGCGCGCGACCTGGGCGACCTCCGTGCCAGCTACATGTGGCCGTTCCACGACTATCTGGCCCAGGGCACGAAGATGGCCTTTGGCACCGACGCCCCCTGCGTGCCGATGGACCCGGCCGCGATCCTGCACGACGCCGTGACGCGTCAGACCGCCGCCGGCGATCCGGCCGGGGGCTGGTTTCCCGAGCAGCGCGTGTCCATGGCCCAGGCCATTCGCGCGCTCACGTTCGGCTCGGCGCAGGCGGAGGGCCGCGAGCAAGAACTGGGCACGCTGCAGCCCGGCCGGCTGGCCGACGTGATTGTGGTGGACCGCAACCCGCTCGCCATCTGCCCCGAGTCCCTCCACGACTGCCGCGTGCTGGCCTGCTACGTTGGCGCACGGCACGTTTTCGACGCCTAGCGACAGGCGAAGAAGGGAGCCTTCCATGACCAACGACGGTTTTGTCTCCGTTGCCGCCCTCACCCCGCGCCTGCGCGTGGCCGACGTCGCCTTCAACGTGGACTCCTGCGTCGCCGTGACGGCCGACGCCGCCGAGCAGGGCGCCCAGGTGGTCGTGCTCCCGGAGTGCTGTGTCACGGCCTACACCTGCAACGACCTCTTCTTCCAGACGGCGCTCGTCGAGGCCGCCGAGCAGGGCCTCGCCGATTTCGTCGCCCGCACGGCGGAGCTTCCGGTGATCGCCGTCGTGGGGCTGCCGCTCGCCGTGAACGGCAACCTTTACAACGTGGGCGCCGTGACCTGCGGCGGCCGCGTGCTGGGCGTCGTGCCCAAGCGCCACATCCCCACCTACAACGAGTTCTACGAGGGCCGCTACTTCGAGCCCGGAAGGCTCGCCCCCGTGCGCATCGGCGTCGCCGGCCAGAGCGACGTGCCCTTTGGCATGGGCCTCGTGTTCTGCGACGAGGACGAGCCGTCCCTGCGCATCGGCGTCGAGGTCTGTGAGGACCTCTGGGTGCCGGAGCCGCCGTCCATCGGCCTCGCTCAGGCCGGGGCCACGGTCGTTTGCAACCTCAGCGCGAGCAACGCGCTCGTCGGCAAGGCGAGCTACCGCCGTCAGCTCGTGAACGGCCAGTCCGCGCGGCTCGTCTGCGCGTACGCTTACGCGAGCAGCGGCTGGGGCGAGTCCACCCAGGACGTCGTCTTCTCCGGCAACGACTTCGTCTGCGAGGACGGCCGCATCCTTGCCGAGGCCGCTCCCTTCTCGGGAGGCCCCGACCGCAACGCCGGCGCCATGGCCGAGGTGGACCTCGCCTTTATCGACGAGGAGCGCCGCCGCATGTCCACGTACGTGACCGCGCCCTCGCCGGAGGCCGCCGGCTACGAGAGGGTGCCGTTCTCCCTGCCGATCCGCGAGTCGCGGCTCACGCGCCAGGTGGACCCGCGTCCCTTCGTGCCGAGCGACCCGCTTACCAGGGCCGAGCGCTGCGAGGACATCCTCACGATCCAGGCCTGGGGCCTTGCCAAGCGCCTGCAGCACACGGGCTCCCGCACGGCCGTCGTGGGCGTCTCGGGCGGTCTCGACTCCACGCTCGCGCTGCTCGTCACGGCGCGGGCCTTCGACCTCGTGGGCCTTGCACGCGAGGGCATCCTCGCCGTCACGATGCCCGGGTTCGGCACCACGGACCGCACGCACGGCAACGCGACGGCCATGTCGCGCGCCCTTGGGTGCCGGCTCCGAGAGGTGCCCATCGGCGCCGCCGTCCGCCAGCACTTTGCCGACATCGGCCACGACGAGGCCGTCCACGACGTCACCTATGAGAACAGCCAGGCCCGCGAGCGCACCCAGGTCCTCATGGACCTCGCCAACCAGGCCGGCGGCCTCGTGATCGGCACCGGCGACCTGTCGGAGCTCGCGCTCGGGTGGGCCACGTACAACGGCGACCACATGTCGATGTACGCCGTGAACTCCGGCGTGCCCAAGACGCTCGTGCGGCACCTCGTGCGCCATGTGGCCGACGAGAGCCGCGCGTCCGGTGACGCCGCGCTGGCCGACGTACTGCTCGACGTGCTCGACACGCCCGTCTCGCCGGAGCTCCTCCCCGCCGAGGAGGACGGCACCATCGCCCAGCGCACCGAGGACCTCGTGGGCCCCTACGAGCTGCACGACTTCTTCCTGTACCAGGTGCTCCGCTGCGGGTTCGAGCCGCGCAAGGTCTACCGCCTCGCCCTGCGGGCGTTCGTGGAGCAGCCGGCGGAGGCGGGCGAGCAGGCCGCCTACGACCCGGTCGTGGTGCTCCACTGGCTCCAGACCTTCTACCGGCGGTTCTTCGCCCAGCAGTTCAAGCGCAGCTGCCTTCCCGACGGGCCCAAGGTGGGCTCCGTGGCCGTGAGCCCGCGCGGCGACCTCCGCATGCCGAGCGACGCCTCGGCCCGTCTCTGGCTCGCCCAGGCCGAAGCGTTGCGGCCGTGACGACCGAGGGCGACGACCCACCCGTCCCCGAACGTGTCGGCTGAGCCTGCGGCGGCGCTCTCGTCGGCGCCGGTCACGGCTGTCGGGCGCACGGCGCCTCGCGGAGCCTTTGTGCAGGCCAGACGCCCTTGATTCTCCTCGGGTACACGCCCAACAGAACCCTGCGACGCCCTGTCTCTACATTGCTTCTGCTAGAAAATCTAAGTGCGGTGCATGGAGATTTTCTCACCGGCACTTGTGAGAGCCATCGGCGATGGGTAGCATAGCTGGCAATGGAACCCGAGCGGCCGCCCTGCCATGCGCTGGTCGGTCGCGCGCCCATCCGTGGGCGCGAACAGTAAGGAGGAATGGCATGAACCTCAAGCCGCTGGGAGATCGCGTGCTCGTCAAGCCCGCCCCCAAGGAGGAGAAGACCGCGTCCGGCCTGTACATCTCCTCGGGCGCCCAGGAGAAGCCGCAGAAGGGTGAGGTCGTGGCCGTCGGCGAGGGTCGACGCGACGAGGCCGGCAACCGCATCCCGATGGACGTCAAGGTGGGCGACAACGTCTTCTACGGCAAGTTCGGCGGCAACGAGATCAAGGTCGACGGCGAGGACTTCCTGCTCCTCCGCGGCGACGACATCTACGCCATCATCGAGGACTAGCCCCTAGCTCGGCACCACCGCTTATCCGATAACCCCGCCGGCACACCGCCGGCCGCAATTCCAGGAGGTCATTTCATGGCCAAGAACATCAAGTTCGGCGCGGACGCCCGCTCCAAGCTCGCCGCCGGCGTCAACACGCTCGCCGAGGCCGTCACCACCACCATGGGCCCCAAGGGCCGTTACGTCGCCCTCCAGCGCCCGTACGGCGCGCCGACCATCACCAACGACGGCGTCTCCGTCGCCAAGGAGATCGAGCTCAAGGACCCCGTCGAGAACATGGGCGCCCAGCTGGTGAAGG
>Jenna_p2__coassemble_2357_pt1 | contig 10805 bp, 11 predicted proteins | sample Jenna_p2__metabat2_low_PE_018 | metagenome-assembled genome bin Jenna_p2 | reverse complement strand
GGGGGAGGGCGACGGAGATGGGGCCGGCGTCCGGTTGGCTGAGGTATGCCTGGTCGTAGCAGAAGCTTCGCGTCTCGCCGTCGATGGAGCCGAGAAGGACCAGCCCGTCGGGCGTGACGCGATGGACCTTCAGGGCCTTGCTCGCGACTGCTCCTTTCTCCGCCTGTGTCATGCCCTGGCGTTTCCGAGCCCGACGGATGGCAGCTCCAAAGTCCTCAGGCGTGCGGATGGGCATGGAACCTCCCGAATTCGTGCGCCCGCACCAGCGAGCCGCCACCCGTCGGGCACCGGCTCATTGACCTGTCTCGCAGTTTCAGGGACCATTGGGTGCAGTCAACGCCCGGAGGTGCCCATGAACCCTGACAAGAAGCTCGCCTTTGGCCTCATGCGCCTGCCGCAGACCGACCCCAGCGACCCCACGTCCATCGACGACGCCCAGGTCTGCGCGATGGTGGACCGCTTCCTCGGCGCCGGCTTCACGTACTTCGACACCGCCGCGCCCTATCACGGCGGCGCGAGCGAGGAGGCGTTCCGGCGGTGCGTGGTGGAGCGCCACCCGCGCGACGCCTACACCGTCACCGACAAGCTGAGCCTCTGGATGGTCGAGAGGCCCGAGGACCTGCGGCCCTTCTTCGACGCGCAGCTGGAGCGGCTGGGCGTCGACTACGTGGACTACTACCTGCTCCACGCCATGGACGCGGCGCGGCTCGAGAGGGCCGAGGAGTTGGGCGCGTTCGATGTGCTCGCCCAGCTCAAGGCGGACGGGCTCGTGCGCCACGTGGGCTTCTCGTTCCACGACACGGCGGACGTGCTCGAACGCATCCTGACGCGCCATCCCGAGATGGAGTACGTGCAACTGCAGCTCAACTATGCGGACTGGGAGGACGCGGAGGTGCAGTCCCGCGCCTGTCACGAGGTCTGCGAGAGGCACGGCAAGCCGGTGCTCGTGATGGAGCCTGTCAAGGGCGGCCTGCTCGCGAACCTGCCGCCGGACCTGGAGGAGCGTCTGCGCGCCATGGGCCCTGAGCGGTCCGTCGCCAGCTGGGCGATCCGTTTCGCAGCGTCGCAGCCGCAGGTGGCGATGGTGCTCTCGGGCATGAGCGACGAGGCCCAGGCGGCCGACAACCTGGCCACGATGCGGGACTTCCAGCCTCTCACCGCCGAGGAGCAGGTGGAGTTGCTCGACATCGCCGAGGAGATCCGCTCCCGCGCGTCCATCCCGTGCACGGCCTGCCGCTATTGCGTGGACGGGTGCCCCCAGAAGATTCGCATCCCGGACTACTTCAAGCTCGTGAACCGGGTCGCGATGTTCGGCGAGGGGAGCCTGCCCAAGGCCCGCCGCGATTACGCGGCCCAGGCGCAGTCCGCGGGCAAGGCCAGCGACTGCGTTCACTGTCTCCAGTGCGAGGAGCACTGCCCGCAGCACTTGCCGATCACGGAGCTGCTGGAACAGGTGGCGGAGGTGTTGGAATGACGGACCTCGAACGCGCGGTCGCCCTGCTCCATGAGGGCGACCATTCCGTGGTGCTCGTGCGCGGCGACGATGTGTTGGTGAGCGATGACCGCGGCGTTGCGCCGCTCGTGGGGTGGGTCGATTCTGGCGACGACCTCTCGGGCTTCTCCGCCGCGGACCGCGTGGTGGGACGTGCGGCCGCGCTGTTGTACGTGCTGCTCGGCGTGGAGGCTGTGCATGGTGACGTGATGGCCCGCGGTGCGATGGACGTGCTCAGCGCCCACGGCATCACGGCGAGCCATGGCACCCTGGCCGAGCAGATCGTCAATCGCGCGGGCACCGGTCCGTGCCCCATGGAGGCGGCGACGGCTGGCATCGATGAACCGAGCGAGGCGCTTCGGGCCATCAAGGCCAAGCAGGCCGAGCTGAGGGCACACACGCGAGGGTGACGGCGCACGCGGGGCTTGATCAGGTTGCAAGAGTGATGTTTCCGGTCTCGATCTCCGTTCGCCTGCCGGAGACTGCGCTCGGCGCCGACGGCGTCCTTCTCGTAGCATGCGAACGGACGGCGCCCACAGGGAGGCGGTGCGGTTGTCGGCGCCTCGGGGACTTTGTGTGAACGCGCCCCTCCCATACCATCGACAGTGGAGAATCCTAGCGAGCAGCTGGAGCAGAGGAGAAGAACATGGCCGAGTACAAGTCGGATATTCAGATCGCCCAGGAGGCCGAGATCAAGCCCATCAAAGAGGTGGCGGAGACGCTCGGCCTCGACGACGAGCAGCTGATCCCCTACGGCCACTACATGGCCAAAGTGGACGTCACGAAGATTCAGGACCTGCCCGAGAAGGCCAAGCTCATTCTCGTGACCGCCATCAACCCCACGCCGGCGGGCGAGGGCAAGACCACCACCTCGGTGGGCCTCGCCGACGGCCTCAACCGCATCGGCAAGAAGACGGTGCTCGCCCTTCGCGAGCCGTCCCTCGGGCCCGTGTTCGGCGTCAAGGGTGGCGCGGCCGGCGGCGGCTACGCGCAGGTCATCCCGATGGAGAACATCAACCTGCACTTCACGGGAGACTTCCACGCGATCGGTGCCGCCAACAACCTCCTTGCCGCCATGCTCGACAACCACATCAAGCAGGGCAACGAGCTCAACATCGACCCGCGGCGCATCACCTGGAAGCGCGTCGTCGACATGAACGACCGCCAGCTCCGCTCCGTCGTCGACGGCCTCGGCGGCGTGGCCAACGGCATGCCGCGCCAGGACGGCTTCGACATCACTGTGGCCTCCGAGATCATGGCCGTCTTCTGCCTCGCCACCTCCATCGAGGACCTCAAGCAGCGCCTCGGCCGGATCGTCGTCGGCTACACCTACGACCGCGAGCCCGTGACCGCCCACGACCTCAGGGCCGAGGGCGCGATGACCGCCCTGCTCAAGGACGCCATCAGCCCCAACCTGGTTCAGACCCTCGAGCACAACCCCGCTTTTGTGCACGGCGGCCCGTTCGCGAACATCGCCCACGGCTGCAATTCCGTGAGCGCCACCAAGGCCGCCATGAAGCTCGGTGACTATGTGGTGACGGAGGCGGGCTTCGGCGCCGACCTCGGCGCGGAGAAGTTCTGCGACATCAAGTGCCGCCTTGCCGGTCTTGAGCCGGACGCCTGCGTGATCGTCGCCACGGTTCGCGCCCTCAAGCACCATGGCGGCGTGGCCAAGGCGGACCTCAACGAGGAGAACCTCGCGGCGCTCGAGGCCGGCCTGCCCAACCTGCTCCAGCACGTGGACAACATGAAGAACGTCTACGGGCTGCCCGTCGTGGTCGCCATCAACGCGTTCCCCACCGACACCAAGGCGGAGCTCGACCTTGTCGAGGCCAAGTGCAAGGAGCTTGGCGTCAACGTGGCCCTCTCCGAAGTCTGGGCCCGGGGCGGCGAGGGCGGCGAGGCGCTGGCTCGCGAGGTGGTGCGCCTCTGCGAGGAGCCGCACGAGTTCCACTTCTCCTACGAGACCGACGGCACGCTCGAGGAAGAGATCGAGGCCATCGCCAAGCGCATCTACCACGCCGATGGCGTCGACTTCACCCCGGCCGCCAAGCGCGACATCAAACAGCTCACCGAGCAGGGCTTCGACCACATGCCGGTCTGCATGGCCAAGACGCAGTACTCCTTCTCGGACGACCAGAGCCTGCTGGGCGCCCCGAGGGACTTCCGCGTCACCGTGCGCAACGTCAAGGTGTCCGCCGGCGCCGGTTTCGTGGTGGCGCTCACCGGCGACATCATGACGATGCCCGGGCTGCCCAAGCGCCCGGCCGCCGAGAAGATCGACGTGGACGCCGAGGGTAAGATCTCCGGCCTGTTCTAATTATCAAACCAGCAACGTAAATTTAGGGACTGTCCCTAAATTCACGTTGTACTTCTGATGTCATAGATGAGGAGTGAGAGCCATGGCGGACAGCCTGGTGGGACGTTCCTGCGCGGACTTTGCGGACGCGCTCGCGGCCAAGCTGCCGGTGCCCGGAGGCGGCGGCGCCGCGGCCCTGGTGGGCGCTCTGGCTGCCGCGCTCTGTTCCATGGCGGGCGAGTTCACCGTCGGCAAGCCTCGCTACGCCGATGTGGACCAGGACGTGCGCAACGTGCTGGCGCAGGCCGCCGACCATCGTGCGCGCCTGCTCGCGCTGGTGGAGCAGGACGCGGCCGGGTTCGAGCCGCTGGCGGCGGCGTGGGCCATCCCGCGCGACGACCCCTCGCGGCGCGTCGCCGTGGAGCAGGCCACGCGCGATGCCTGCGACGCACCGCTTGCGATCATGCGAGAGACGGCGCAGGTGATCTGCCTTTTGGAGGAAATGCGCGCCAAGGGCACGCGCCTGATGCAGGCGGACGTGGGGTGCGGGGCGCTTCTCGCCGAGGCCGCCCTGCGCTCGGCTGCCGTGAGCGTGTTGGTCAACACGCGTTCCTATCGCGAGCGTCAGTGGGCTCGCGACGCCGAGGCCGAGGCCAACGGCCTGCTGGGCGCGTATCTGGCGCGCGCCGAGGCCGTGGGCTGCTCGGTGGAGGCGGACCTGCGAAAGGGGGCCTAGTCGTGGAGGAGCCCATTGCGACCCTGCTGTTGGGCAAGCCGGTGGCAGATGCGCTGACCCAACGGGTGGCGGCCCGCGTGCGGCTGCTGCGCGAACAAGGCACCGTGCCAGGCCTCGCGATTGTCCGCGTGGGGGAGGACCCGTCCGACCTCTCCTACGAGCGTGCGGCGCTCAAGCGGTGCGAGGCCGTGGGCATCGAGGCGTGCGTCGTCGCGCTGCCGGCCGACGTGTCCCAGCAGGACCTGCTCGACGCCATCGACCAGGTCAACGCCGACAACGGCATCCGCGGATGCCTGTTGTTGCGCCCGCTGCCCCCGCACGTGGACGAGGCGATGGCGTGTGAGCGTCTGGACCCCGCCAAGGACGTGGACGGCGTTACGATGGCGTCGCTCGCGGGGGTGTTCTCGGGACGCCCCGTGGGCTTCGCTCCCTGCACGGCCGAGGCTGTGATGCGTGTGCTGGGGCATCACCAGGTGCCACTGGACGGCGCGAACGTCACGGTGGTGGGGCGCTCGCTCGTGGTGGGCCGGCCGGTCTCGGCGCTGCTCCAGGCCAAGAACGCCACGGTGACGATGTGCCACAGCCACACGCGCGACCTGGCGGCCAGCTGCCGTGCGGCGGACGTCGTCGTGGTGGCGGCGGGGCGCCCGGGACTGCTCGGCAAAGAGGCCGTCCGAGCAGGGCAGGTGGTGATTGACGTGGGCACCAACTGGGACGACGAGGCGGGCCGTCTGACAGGCGACGTGGCCTTTGACGAGGTCGCGCCCCTTGTGAGCGCCATCACGCCCGTGCCGCGCGGTGTGGGCTCGGTGACAACGGCCGTGTTGGCGGACCACGTGGTGACGGCGGCGGAGCGATCGGCCCGATAGCGCGGGCACTGGCAGAGAGGAGCCGCGATGGCGGTGGACAGGCCAAGGGTCGAGGCAGCGGTGCGTGAGCTGCTGTTGGCCGTGGGGGAGGACCCGGACCGTCCGGGCCTGCAGGGCACGCCGGACCGCGTGGCGCGAGCCTGCGAGGAGGTCTTCGGCGGCCTCACGGAGGACCCCGGCGCGCACTTGCGCACGCAGTTCCAGGAGGAGCGCAACCAGGAGATGGTGATCGTGCGCGACATCCCGTTCGCGTCCATGTGCGAGCACCACCTGCTGCCGTTTGTGGGAAGCGCGAGCGTGGCGTACATCCCGCGCGACGGCCGCATCACCGGCCTTTCGAAGATCGCGCGCTGCGTGGACGGCTTTGCGCGGCGCCCGCAGCTGCAGGAGCGCCTGACCTCGCAGATCGCGGACGCGATGGTGCGCGAGCTGGACCCCTTGGGCGTTTTGGTGGTGGTGGAGGCCGAGCACACCTGCATGACCATCCGCGGCATTCGCAAACCCGGCGCCCGCACGGTGACATCGGCGGTGCGCGGCGGCTTCAAGAACGACCCCAAGACCCGCGAGGAGGCCCTGCGCCTCCTCAGCGCATGAGAGCGATCGAGACACTTCACTCTCAGTGAACTGTCCCACGAGACGACACGGGAGGCCCCATGGCAGAACCGATGCCCACACCCGCCCAGATTGAGCAGCGCGCCGAGGCCGCAGGCACGAGCAAGGCGACGATGCCCCTTGGCCGCACCTGGGTGCTGGCGATGATGGCAGGCCTTTTCATCGGCCTGGGCGCGGCGTTTATGGTGCTCGTGAAATCGGACGCGTCGCTGGGCTTCGCCGCGTCCTCCGTGCTGGGGGGCCTGTGCTTCTCGGTGGGTCTGTTCTGCGTGCTCACGGCCGGAGCGGAGCTGTTCACCGGCAACTCGCTCATGGTGTGCGGGCTTCTCTCGCGCCGTTACGGCTGGGCGCGGCTGTTGCGCAGCTGGGGCCTGGTGTGGCTTGGCAATCTGGCGGGGTCGCTGGTGCTGGTGGGCCTCTTGCTGGTCGCGGACTTCGGTTCGCTCAACGGGGGCGCCGTGGCGCAAACGGCGGCAACGATCGCGGCGACCAAGGCCGGCCTGCCACTGGGCACCGTGTTCGGCCGCGCCGTGCTCTGCAACCTCTTGGTCTGCGTGGCCGTGTGGATGGGCTTCGCCGCCACCAGCGTGCCGGGCAAGCTCTGCTGCGCCGTGATGCCGGTGATGGCCTTTGTGGCCTGCGGTTTCGAGCACTGCGTGGCCAACATGGCTTTTTTGCCCTACGGCATGGCGTGCGCCGGCACCTGGGACTGGGCGGGGCTGCTTGGCAATCTGGCCGTCTCGACGCTGGGGAACCTAGCGGGCGGCGTGGTGCTGGTGGGGTGCGCCTATTGGCTGGCGTATCGCGAGGCATAGGGGCTCGCGGCAGGGTTCGCGCGAAGCTTAGGAACAGGAGACTCCCATGTACGGCCTTAAGACTGAGAGCTGCTTCGATTCCGCGCACTTTTTGACGGACTACCACGGCAAATGCGAGAACCTCCACGGCCACCGCTGGCGCGTCGTGGTGTATTTGCGCCAAGAGGAGCTGGGCATCGAGGGCACCGAGCGCGACATGGTGCTGGACTTTGGCGCGTTCAAGCGCGAGGTGCGGGCGCTCACGGAGTCGCTGGACCACACCTTCCTGGTGGAGGAGGGGTCGCTCAAATCCGCCACCATCGCCGCGCTGAAGGACGAGGGGTTCTCCCTCACGGTCCTGCCCTTCCGCACCACGGCCGAGAACCTTGCGAGGTGGTTCTTCGACCAACTGGCGGCCAAGGGGCTCCCGGTGAGCCAGGTGGACGTCTACGAGACGCCGCTCAACTGCGCGACGTACCTGAGGTAACAAACCCCAACCCTTGTTGCGACGCGCTCTCAGAGCGGTTTCAAACGAGGGTTGGGGGTTCCGGACGCATGGCACTTACCCCCAACCCTCGCTCTCGGGCCCTTTTGAGGAGCATCTAACGAGAGTTGGGGGTTGATGGGGCCCGACTGCGCCCCCCAACCCCGGCTGGAACCTGTCAAAATGGGCTGGCACATCACGGTTTGGGTGGCGTCGGCCGCCGAGAAAGGACCCCTCCATGCCCCGAGAGCTTAAGGCCGACAAGATCGCCCGCGCCGCCGCCATCGAGGAGCGGCTCTTCGAGGTCTACGGGGAGGGCAAAGCGTCCCTCGAGTACGAGAACCCCTTCCAGCTGACGGTCGCCGTGGTGCTTTCGGCACAATGCACCGACGCGGCCGTCAACAAGGTGACGCCGAAGATCTGGGAGCGCTGGCCGGAACCTGCGGACCTGGCGGCCGCCGACATCGCCGACATCGAGGACACGATTCACAGCCTGGGCTTCTTCCGATCCAAGGCCCAAAAACTCCAGGCGCTGGCGCAGATGTGCGTCGCCGAGTACGACGGCACCGTGCCGCACGACATCGACGAGCTGCAGAGACTCCCCGGCGTGGGCCGCAAGACCGCCAACTGCGTGATGTGCGAGGCCTTCAGGGACCCTCAGGGCATCGCGGTGGACACGCACGTGTTCCGCATCTCGCACCGGTTGAAGCTCGTAGGCCCTTCGGCCGACACGCCGGAAAAGGTGGAGGCACAGCTCATGCGGCTGTACCCGCGGCGCGACTGGCAGTTCCTGAACCACCAGCTCGTATGGTTCGGCCGCGAGACGTGCAGCGCCCGCAACCCCAAGTGCGGGGCCTGCCCCATCGCGGACCTGTGCCCGAGTGCCGGCTTGGTCTAGAGCACCATCGCCAGGATCAGCAGCACCAGCACGAGCACCACGCCCACACAGAGCAGCCCCAACGCCACGAGCATCAAGATGCGAACGGTGCGCAGTGCGCCCTCCTGCGCGTCGTGTGCCGCCTTTGCCTGCGCTGCCAGCGATTTCTGGGCGGCGACCACATGGGCCGCCAGCTGCGTTTTCGACGTGAACGCGAGCCCTGCCGCGTTGAGCACCTCGCTCGGGTTCGCGACCGCGGGCGCCGAGCTGCCCATGCCACTCACCACGCACAGGATTGCCGCCGCGAGAAGGCACAATAGTGCGGCCGCCATCACGCCGAGCACAGCAATCGCGGGCCACTCGGGCGCCAGCGCCGCGACGCTCGGCACCGTCGCCAGCACCGTCGCCACGCCCAGCGAGGCGATGCCGCTCAGCAGCCGCGCGGCATCACAACGCAGCCCGCGCCCGCGGGCGTTCTCGGCGTCCAGCGCCCGGTCGGCCGCGCAGAGGGCCCGCTCGGCCGCCAAGCCCTCGGGGGTCTCGGTCGGCCTGTTCTTCTTCTTGCTCACAACGGGTCCCTTCTTTCGTGCCGGCTCCTCGAATTCCTGAGGTTACTACCCGCGCGCCGCTCATCGGGCACCCATGAGGGGTAGGCTGGTTCAGTCCATCCGGCCATCGTAAGGCCGACGATAGAAAGGGAAACCACCCATGTCAGACCAGATTCACGTGTCCCTGCCCGATGGCTCCGCCAAAGAGGTCCCGACCGGCGCCACCTGCGCCGACGTGGCCGCGGCCATCGGCGCCGGGCTGTCCAAGGCGGCCCTCGCGGCCCGGGTCAACGGCGAGCTTTGTGACCTCGCGACCCCGGTGCGCGACGGCGACGCGGTGGCCATCGTCACGCCTAAGGACCCGCAGGGCGTCGAGGTCCTGCGCCACTCCACCGCGCACATCATGGCGGAGGCGGTCGAGGAGCTCTTCAGCGACGTCAAGCTGGGCATCGGCCCGGACATCGAGAACGGCTTCTACTACGACTTCCGCACCCCCGACTCCATCTCCAGCGACGACTTCCTGCGGATCGAGGAGCGCATGCGCGCCATCATCCGCGAGAACCAGCCCTTCGTGCGCGAGGTCGTGAGCCGCGCGGACGCAGAGAAGCTCTTTGCGGACCAGCCGCTCAAGCTCGAGCTGCTCGGCGACATCCCCGAGGGCGACGACGTCACCGTCTACCGCCACGGCGGTCACGTCGAGCTCTGCCGCGGGCCCCACGTGCCCTCCGCCGGCAAGGTCCCGGCGGACAGCTGGGAGCTCTCCAAGGTGGCCGGGGCCTATTGGAAGGGCGACGCCGAGAACGAGATGCTCCAGCGCGTCTATGGCGTCGAGTTCGCCACCAAGAAGGAGCTCAAGGCCTACAACCACATGATGGAAGAGGCCAAGAAGCGCGACCACCGCATCTTGGGGCCCAAGCTCGGGCTCTTCGAGCTCATGGACGAGGTGGGCCCCGGCCTGCCGCTCTTCTTGCCCAACGGCGCGCGCGTGGTGCGCACGATGCAGGAGTGGCTGCGCAAGCAGCTCTACGAGCGGGGCTACCAGGAGGTCATCACCCCGCACGTGTACAAGTCCGATGTCTGGAAGACCTCTGGACATTACGACTTTTATAAAGAGAACATGTACTTCTTCAACATCAACGAGGGCACCGACGAGGAGCCCAAGCTGTCGGAGTTCGGCGTCAAGCCGATGAACTGCCCCGGCCACGTGCTGCTCTACAAGAGCCGCCTGCACAGCTATCGCGACCTGCCGCTGCGCTACTTCGAGTTCGGCACCGTGTACCGCCACGAGCTGTCCGGCGCCGTGCACGGCCTGTTCCGCGCCCGCGGCTTCACCCAGGACGACGCGCACGTGTTCTGCCGCGAGGACCAGGTGGTGGACGAGGTCGAGGCCATCATGGACCTCGTCGACATCATCATGGGCACCTTCGACCTGGAGTACTCGGCGGAGATCTCCACCCGCCCGGCGCACTCCATCGGCACGGACGAGATGTGGGAGAAGGCCGAGGCGTTCCTCAAGGAGGCGCTCGAGCGTCGCGGCATGGCCTACGACATCAACGAGGGCGACGGCGCGTTCTACGGCCCGAAGATCGACATCAAGGTCAAGGACTCCATCGGGCGCACCTGGCAGTGCTCCACCATCCAGGTGGACTTCAACCTGCCGGAGCGCTTCGGCATCACCTATCGCACGGCCGACAACACCGTCGAGCGCCCGTGGATGCTGCACCGCGCGATCTTTGGCTCCATCGAGCGCTTCCTCGGCATCCTGATCGAGAACTACGCGGGCGCGCTCCCGCTGTGGCTGGCGCCGGTCCAGGCCGTCGTGGTCCCCATCACCGACCGTCACTTGGAGTACGCGGAGGACGTCGCCAAGCGCCTGCGCGCCGTGGGCGGCCGCGTCGAGGTGGCCTCGCAGTCCGAGCCCATGCGCGCGAAGATCGCGAAGGCCCAGGACCAGAAGATCCCGTACATGCTGGTCGTGGGTGACAAGGAGGCCGAGGACGACACCGTCTCCGTGCGCGAGCGCTTCGAGGGCGACCAAGGCGCGCGTCCGGTGGAGGAGTTCGTGAAGGTTCTGGCCGCCGCTCAGGTGTAGCC
>Jenna_p2__coassemble_2355_pt1 | contig 10807 bp, 11 predicted proteins | sample Jenna_p2__metabat2_low_PE_018 | metagenome-assembled genome bin Jenna_p2 | reverse complement strand
CCATCGCCAGGAACGTGGTCAAGCCGGCCCTGAGCTCCTGGCCGGTGGAGGAGCCCCGCTCCTTCATGTGGAAAAACGATTCCAAACCGCCCTCCTTGTCCGTCGGGATTTCCGAGTTCTCCAATGGTCTGTCCCTTCTTGTGGGTCGATAGCCGAACCGACGCGCCTTCGGCACGCCGGAGAGAACCTGAGGATGGATTACACGACACCACTGGAACCGAACCCGGAGGCCCCGCGTTCCGTATCGTCGAGCTCGGGCATCTCCACAAGCTCGACCAGCGGCGTCGGAAGGATGACCAGCTGGGCGATGCGCTCGCCGCGCTCGATCGAGATGGGCATCTCGGCGTCAAGGTTCACGGCGCACACCTTGAGCTCGCCCCGGTAATGGGAGTCGACGAGCCCCGGCGTGTTCGCCATCGAGAGGCCCTTCTTGAGAGCCATGCCGCTCCGGGGTTGCACGAAGCCCGCGTACCCTTCGGGAATCGCGACAGCCAGACCCGTGCCTATGAGCCGGCGCTCGAGCGGCCGCAGCGTGACCGCCTCGTTCGCACGGAGGTCGAGCCCCGCGTCGCCCGGATAGGCATAGGCCGGCAGCTCGACGGCAGGGTCAAGGCGCTTGATCGGGACACGCAGCCGCTCACTGGCCATTCTCGAGCCTCCCCAGCTCCTCGCGGAACTCGTCGACGTCCTTGAAGTCGCGGTAGACACTGGCGAATCGCACATAGGCCACGCCATCGACGTCTTTCAGCGCCAGTAGCACCATCTCGCCCAACTGTTTCGAGGGAACCTCAAGCACGCCGCCATCCCGGAGCTTCTGCTCCACATCGTCAATCAGACGGTCGAGCTGTGCGACGTCGAGGTCGCGCTTGACCGTTGCGGCCACGAGCCCGTGCATGATCTTCTGGCGATCGAACGGCTCGCGCCGCCCGTCCCGCTTGACCACGACGAGCGGCAGCTCCTCACGTCGCTCGTACGTCGTGAAGCGGGCGCCACACTGCATGCACTGGCGCCTCCGACGGATGGCCTCATTGCTCTCGGACGGACGGGAGTCCACCACTTTTGACTCGGGCCAGCCACACCGGGGACAGCGCATCGATGAGTTCCCCCCACAGGTCGTTCTCGAAGATTGTGCCGTGAAGCAGGCACAACATAGCACAGGAGCCTCGGCGTCTCTTCACAGCGCCTACATGGAAACGGGCGCGTTACCCGCGTCCAGGCCGCGCCAACGACCGCTCGCCGACGTGCCCCCGCTCTCACACTTGGCCGGTCACGATGTCAGGACCGGCAGCACGATGCGGTCCCCCGGCTGAATCACGCAGGAGTCGAGGCCATTCTCTTCCATCACCCACCGGACCACCTCCGGGACGGCGACATCGTCTCCCGTGTGCCTCTCCGCAATGGCCCAGAGGCTCTCCCCGGCAGTGACGAGCACCTCCTCTTGCGGGGCACCGCTCAGCACGGCCGAGACGCGCAGGTCATGGGCGACCCCCGTGCCCAGAACGAACACAATGCCGACAATCGCCGCCACGAACCAGAAATGGACAGGTGTTTCGATGGTTTGTTCCCTCAGAGACTGCGCCGTCATGGCAAACCCCTCCCTGTGCGATACGTTTGTCCGGATACGTCTGTTCGGTGTTCGGTTTACCCCTGTCCACTAGGTTTGTCAAGAATTACGGGAACATCCGTTTTTTGGAACAATCGTTTGTTATAGTGGTGGTGCGAGGACACTGAAGAAGGAGAGGCCATGTCGCAGCCCAAGCTCAGCCAGCGCGTCCAGCAGATCTACGACTTCCTGTTGTCGTACTCCGACGAACACGGGTATCCCCCATCGGTTCGTGAGATCGGCTCCGCCGTGGGCCTCAAGTCACCGAGCACCGTGCACATGCACCTCCGCACCCTTGAGGAGGTCGGGCTGATCAAACGCACGGCCAACAAGTCCCGGACCATCGAGATCTGCGGCCCCGGCTCCCACAAGCGCGGCTCCTCGCAGCCGCAGGACGGGCTGGCCCAGGTGCTGCAGGACCTCGACGGCAACGTGATCGGGCTGCCGCTCGTCGGCCGCGTCGCTGCGGGCGTCCCGATCCTTGCCGAGCAGAACATCGAGGAGACCATCCCGCTGCCCACGAGCATCGTGGGCGACGGCAGCTCGTTCGTCCTCCGCGTCAAGGGCAGCTCGATGATCAACGCCGGCATCATGGACGGCGACTACCTGGTGGTGGCTGAGACCAACCAGGCGCACAACGGCGAGATCGTCGTCGCGTTGGTGGGCGACGGCGCCACGGTGAAGACGTTCTACCGCGAGGCGAACCGCGTGCGCCTGCAGCCCGAGAACGACATGATGGAGCCCATCTACGTCGACAACCCACTGATCCTCGGCCGCGCGACCGCCCTCATCCGCCACATCTCCTAATGGTCGCGCCCGCCTCCGCGACGGATTCGACGAGGCGCGCCCCGTGGACGCATCCCACGGGGCGCGTCCGCCTCTTTGACGCCGTGCGCGGCTTCTCGGTCGTCTCGATGGTGCTCTTCCACGCCTGTTACGACGCGGCCTTCATCTTCGGGCTGCCGCTCCCGTTCTTCTCGGGCGCCCTCGTCGCTGTCTGGCGCGCCACCATCGCCTGGACGTTCCTCGCCGTCTCGGGATGGATGTGCAGCTTCTCGAGGAACAACCTGGCCCGGGCCGGCCGTTACCTGGCGGTGGCGGCGCTCATCTTCGTTGCCACGACCCTTGCCGCCGTCGACGACCCGATCAGCTTCGGCATCGTGTTCTGCATCGGTGCCGCGACCCTCGTGGACGCGCTGCTGGAACGAATACACCGCGAGCCCCAAGGCGTGATCCTTGCCGCGGCCCTCGTCGCCGTCTTCTTGCTCTGCCTCAATGTCCCGCGCGGCAGCCTCGGAGGGCCATTCTTCTCCCTGGCGATCCCGGAAGCCTGCTACTCCACCCCGTGGCTCGCATGGCTCGGGTTCCCAGGCCCCGGCTTTGTGTCCGGCGACTACTATCCCCTCGTGCCGTTCGCGCTGATGTACGGAGCCGGCATCGCCATTGGTCGCTGGTTCAAGCGAGTGGGCTACCCCCGTTGGATGCTGCGCGCCCACTGCCGACCTCTCGAGTGGGTCGGGCGCCATGCGTTGCCTGTCTATGTGGTTCACCAGCCCGCGCTCATCGCACTCTTCGGACTCCTCGGGGCCTAGCTCACTCCTCGACGCGATAGGGCGCCAAGTGACCGGCCAGACGCTCGGGCACGCGCGCCGTGACGAGCAGCCCGTCCTCGCCGTAGGACTCGCGCACGATTTGACCCTGCTCGTGCACCGCCTTCGTCAGGAGCCCCTTGGAGTACGGGATCAGCGCGGTGAGCAGGACGTCGCCCTTCGCGGCTTCGAGGGCCACCCGGTGCAGGAGGCCATCGAGCCCCGTGCCCTCGGTGGCGGAGACCAGGACCGCCTCCGGGTGCTCGAGCCGCAGGCGTTCGCGATCCTCGGAGGAGAGCAGGTCAACCTTGTTCAGCACCAGGACGCGGTCGATGTCCCCGGCGTCGATGGAGGCAAGGGTCTCCTCGACCGCCCTCACCTGCGCCGGCCATTGCGGGTCGCTTGCGTCCACCACGTCGAGCACGAGGTCGGCGCCCCGCACCTCGGCCAGCGTGGACTTGAACGACTGCACGAGCCTCGTTGGGATCTTCTGGATGAAGCCCACCGTGTCGGTCAGGGTGACCTTGCGCCCCTCGGCCAGGTCGAGCGCTCGAGTGGTCGGGTCCAGCGTGGCGAAGAGCTCGTCCTTGGCGTAGACGTCGGCCCCGGTCAGCGCGTTGAGCAGGGTGGACTTCCCTGCGTTCGTGTAGCCGGCGAACGCCACACGATAGACACCGCTGTCCCATCGCGCCTTGCTCTGGGTCTCCCGTTGCGTCTCGACCTTCGCGAGGTCCTTCCGAAGCGCCGACAGACGGTTCCTCACGAGCCTGCGGTCCACCTCGAGCTGCGACTCGCCCTGTCCGAAGCGACTGCCGATGCCGCCGCGCGTTTGCTCGCCCATCAAGTGGCTCCACATGCCGCGGAGACGTGGAAGGACATACGCGAGCTGTGCCTCTTGAACCTGCAGGCGCCCCTCTTTCGTGGCCGCATGGCGGCCGAAGATGTCGAGGATGAGGGCGGTCCGGTCGATCACCTTCACGTCCCTGCCGAGGATCCGCTCGAGGTTCGCCTGCTGCGTGGGCTTGAGCTCGTCGTCGAACACGACCACGTCCGCATCCAGCGCCTGCACGAGCTCCTTGAGCTCCGCGGCCTTGCCCGAGCCAATGAAGGTCTTCGGAACCGGCTGGTCCAGCCGCTGGGTCAGCTCGCCCACAACGATCGCGCCATCCGTCTCGACGAGCCGTGCAAGCTCGGCCAAGGACTCCGCAAGGGGCCAGTCGCACGACCCTCCCCGATCGACGCCGACCAGAATCGCGCGCTCATGGGGCGCTGCAGTGGGAAGCGGGTGCCTTGTGGCCACGTGACCGTCCTCTCTCAGCCGGTGACACCGGAGTCGTCGATGATGCGCCGCGCCGCCTGCGCCGGCGACAGGCCGTCCGGCCCCATCGTGAGCACGTGCGCGCGACCGTCCCTCCGGATCCACGAGAGCTGTCGCTTGGCATAGCGACGGGTGTTGCGCTTCACCTGCTCCCGGGCCTCGTCGAGGGAGATCTCCCCTCGGAGCGCCGCCGAGACCTCTTTGTACCCGATGGCAGCGGAGGCCGTGGGGCTCTCGTCGAGGCCACGCGCGCGCAGGGAGCGAACCTCGTCCACCAAGCCAGCAGCGAACATCGTGTCCACGCGTCGCTCGATCCGCGCGTACAGCTCGTCCCGGTCCCACGTGAGCGCCCAGATCCGAGCGTCGTACCACGGCGCGCGCCGCTTGAGGCCCTCGTGCTGAACCGCGTAGGACCGGCCTTCGTCTGCCAGCTCCAGCGCGCGTGCCACGCGCTTCGCGTTGTTCGGATGGATGAGGGCGGCGCTCTCCGGGTCTCGCGCGTTCGGCATCCGCCAGAGGGCCTCGGGACCCTTCTCGCGCCCCAGCTCCTCGTACCGCGTCCGAGAGGGGCTCGCGAGCGTTCCCGAGGGGAATGCCATGTCGTCTATCACCGCGTCGAGATACAGACCCGTGCCGCCACATAACACCGGTACCCGATGGCTCCGGAGAAGGTCGTCGATCACCGCGCGGGCCTCGCATTGGAACCGAGCAGCCGAGAAGTCCTCGCGCATGTCGGCCACATCCACCAGACGGAGCGGGACGCGCCGTTCGCTCGGAGGCGTCTTCGCGGTGCCGATGTCCATGCCCCGGTACACCTGCATGGCATCGACCGAAATCACCTCGGAGCCCAGACGCTCCGCCACAAGCTCGGCCACCTCGGACTTCCCGGAGGCCGTGGGACCCACGACACAGAGCACGGGCCCAGGCAGCACGCGTCCCTCGGACGTCACCGAGGCTCCCCCACCATCGAGCCCGCCAGGTACCAGGTGCGCGCCTGCTCCACGTGGACGTCCACGAGCGTGCCGACGAGGTCGGCTGGCTCGACGCCCTCTGGGGCCGGGAAGTGCACGGTGACGTTCTCGCGGCTGTGGCCGGTCATACGGCGAGGGTCCTTCTTTGACGGCCCTTCCACGAGCACCTCCACCCGCTCGCCCTCGAAGCGCTGGTTGGCCTGCCAGCTTTGCTCCTCGATCAGCTTCGCGAGCCGGTCGAAGCGCCCCTGGATCACGTCGCGGGGCGTCGGATCGTCGACTGCGGCTGCCGGCGTGCCCTCACGCTTCGAGTAGATGAACGTGAAGGCACCCGAGAACCCGGCCTCACGCACGAGCGACAGCGTGTCCTCGAAATCCTGCTCCGTCTCGAGCGGGAACCCGACGATGAGGTCGGTCGTGAGCATGATGTCCGGCATCGCTTCTTTGATGCGGCCGACAAGGGCAAGATAGTCGTCGCGTGTGTACTTGCGGTTCATGCGGCGCAGCACGTCCGTCGAGCCGCTCTGCACGGCCAGATGGAGCTGTGGCATCACCGCCGGCGTCTCGGCCATCGCCCGGATCGTGTCGTCCGAGAGGTCCTTGGGGTGCGAGCTCGTGAAGCGGATCCGCTCGATTCCCGTGTCACCGACGGCCCGCAGCAGCTCGGCGAACCGCGGCTCCCCGTAGAGGTCGCGCCCATAGGAGTTCACGTTCTGTCCGAGCAGGGTGACCTCGCGGGCGCCGTCCGCGACGAGGCGTCGCACCTCGTCGACGACGTCCTCGAAGGCACGGCTCCGCTCGCGCCCCCGGACGTAGGGCACCACGCAGTAGCTGCAGAAGTTGTTGCAGCCGTACATGATCGGCACCCAGGCCTGGGCCTTCGAGGCCCGGTGGCTCGGCAGGTCCGTCGAGAAGTCGTCGTAGCGCTCCTCTGTGTCCACGGCCAGCCCGGCCTCGCCGGTGCGGGCTTCACAGATCAGGTGCGGCAGCCGAGCGATCGCCTGGGTGCCGAACACCACGTCCACCACCGGCACCTGCTGGCGCAGGCGCTCGCCGTCGCGTTGCGCGATGCAGCCGCCCACGCACACGGTACGCAGACCAGAGGGCGGCTCCGGAGCGCTCGCCATCGCGGACGCCTGTCCGTACAGGTGGGTGTCCGCCTTCTCGCGGACGCAGCACGTCATGAACACGACGATGTCCGCCTCCTCGGCGGAGCCCACCGGCACGGCGCCCTCCGACTCGAGCAGGCCGCTCACGCGTTCCGCGTCGTGGAGGTTCATCTGGCACCCGAAGGTGCGCACGAAATAGCCCAGTCCCTCACAGGACCGGGCGCCACTCGCCGTCTTGTCCTCCATTAGCATCCCCCTGTGCCCATGCGAGCCGGTCCGGCGGCCTGGGACCCCTGCGGATTCAACTGATGGACGTACACGGCGATGCGAATCGCCGTCCGTGAGTCCCCGTCTATCTGAATGTCCGAGAAGGTGGGCGCGATGGATATGTCGTAACCCACGGGGATCAGAAACCCGCGGGCGATCGCCACCGCCTTGACGGCCTGGTTCACTGCGCCGGCGCCCACGGCCTGCAGGTTCACCGGCACGCCGTCCTTGACCATGCCCGCTATGGCGCCGGCCACCGAGGCGGGCGACGACTTGCTTGAGACTTTGAGGAAATCCATCGATGTGTGCTCCAGTGCTGCATGTGTGACGCTGAAGAGTTCGTTCACAGAATCCTACCCTGCAGGAGAGGCGATGGGCCGCAAGCCAATGCCTTAGCCCTCATCCCCCTTATCAAGCTCAAAAACCACGCGGACCTGGTCTCCGGTGACCGTGATCCGGGGAGGCTCGCACAGGCTCACATAGTAGCGGTCCTCCAAGAAGGCGAAGTCCCGCTCGAGGGCCCGCGAGAACTCCTCGAGGTCCTGAGGCGCGACCTTGAGCCCCCGGCGGTCACGAAGGAGGTCCGGAGCCCCGGGGTGTTGGGACTTCCGATGGGAGAGGCGGGCGAGCACCGGCCGCACCGGCCTGACGGCCCCCGCCAGCACGCGATGCGCCGTTCGCTCGGACACCGGAAGGCCGAGCCCATCCCCTACACGCGCCAGCGACCGGGCATCGGCCGCCCAGAGCGGCCGCTCCACCACGGGCAGCGTCCCCGGGTCGTCCACGAACAGAAGCGCCGACTCGTCGGACGCGTCCCGCGCCCGCGCGATCATCGTGGCGAGCATCTCGGCCGGCGAGCCGATGAAGACGTCGACGGAGCCCCGCTCGTCCAAAGCGAACTCGCAGCAGGCACGGACGATGTTGTGAGGGCCGCGCACAATGGCCGGCCGCCCGTCCTCGTCGCGGCCCACGCTCGGCCACGCCGACTGCTCGGTCCGCTCCGGGAGCACGGAGCAGTCGAACGTCACCCCGATGGAGCTTCCTTGCCCAGGCGCCGAGGCCATGACCCGTGCGGACTCGGCGTTCTCCTTGATCGAGAAGAGCGCCATGCCGCGCCCGTGCACGCCCCAGCGGTCCATCCGCATCGAGTCCAGCTTCGATGTCACGCGGGCGTCGAAGACACGCCCCTGCATCGAGAGGGGGATCCCCTCCCCGTCGTCCACGACCACGACGGTCCGGATGTCCCCCGAGCGCCAGCTCGCCACGTACACGGACGACGCCCCGGCGTCGCGCGCGTTCCGCAGGAGCTCGACGACGGCGTCTTCCACGCACCGGATGTCGTGCCGCGCCTGACGGCGCTCGGCCTCGTCCACCATAAGGCGGACGAAGCCGTCACCGAACGACTCCTCGACCCGAATGGCCTGGGACCCGACGACCTCGGAGACGAATCCCGCAAGGTCCCGGGTCACGCCAGCCTGTTCGCCCATGCTCGCGCTACTTGGCGACGTCGACGGCGCGGGACTCGCGGATGACGACCACGCGGACCTGTCCGGGGTACTCCATCTCGTCCTCGATCTGCGCGGCGATGTCGTGCGCGAGGACCACGGCCTCGCTGTCGGAGATCTTCTCCGGCTCCACCATAACGTGCAGCTCGCGGCCCGCCTGCATCGCGTAGGTGCGCTCCACGCCCTCGTGCGCGTTGGAGATGGCCTCGAGCTTTTCCAGGCGCTTGATGTAGGCCTCGGCCGACTCGCGACGGGCGCCGGGGCGGGCCGCGCTGATCGCATCGGCCGCCTGCACGAGCACGTCGAGAACGGTGACGGGCTCCACGTCGGCATGGTGCGCCTCGATCGCGTGGACGATGTCGGGCTTCTCGCCGTACCGGCGCGCGAGGTCGGCTCCGATCACCGCGTGCGGTCCCTCCACCTCGTGGTCAATGGCCTTGCCGAGGTCGTGGAGCAGTCCCGCGCGCTTGGCGGCCGCAGCGTCGGCACCGAGCTCGGAGGCCATGATCGCGCAGAGCTCGGCCACCTGTTTGGAGTGCTGGAGCACGTTCTGACCGTAGGACATGCGGTACCGGAGGGCGCCCAAGGTCTTGACCACCTCGGGATGGAGGTCGTGGATGCCCATGTCGAACGCGGCGGTCTCGCCGGCCTCGATCACGCGCTGGGCCACGAGCTTCTCCGCCTTCGCGTACATCTCCTCGATCCGAGCCGGATGGATGCGGCCGTCCGCGATGAGGTTCTCGAGGGCCACGCGCGCCGTCTCGCGGCGCACCGGGTCAAAGCTCGACAGAACGACCGTCTCGGGCGTGTCGTCGATCACGAGCGAGACGCCCGAGACCTGCTCGAAGGTGCGGATGTTGCGGCCCTCACGACCGATGATGCGGCCCTTGAGGTCGTCGGAGGGGATGTGGACCGTCGTGACGGTCACCTCGCCGGCCTGGTCCGCGACGCAGCGCTGGATGGCCACCGAGACGATTTCGCGGGCGCTCTTCTCCGCCGTGGCGCGGGTGCGGGCTTCGGACTCGCGGATGATGCGCGCCTCCTCGGCCACCGTGTCCTTGCGGACGCGGTCGATGAGCTCGTCATGGGCCTGCTCCTGCGTCAGCGCGGCGATGCGCTCCAGCTCCGCCGTCTGCTTGGCCTCGAGCTTGTCCACCTCGTTGCGCTTCTTGTCCAACTGGCTCTGGGTGGAGGAGAGCTGGCGCTCGCGACGGTCCAGCTGGTCGTTCCGGCGGTCGAGCGACTCCTCGCGCTGCATGATGCGGGACTCCATCTCCCGCAGCTCGCCCTTGCGCTGGCGGTCCTCCGCCTCGTGCGCCTGTTTGAGCTTGAGCGCCTCCTCCTTGGCGGCGAGCAGCGCCTCTTTGCGCTTGTTCTCAGCGTCCCGGGTCGCGTCCGAGGTGATCTGGCTGGCCTGTTGCTCGGCCGTGCGCACCTTCTCGTCGGCCTCGGCCACCCGGGCGTTGGTCTTCGCGTTGGCGTAGGACCAGGCCACGAGGGCGCCGAGTGCGAGCCCGACGACGCAGGCGATCAAAAGGTAGATCCACATGGTGTCTCCTAGCGTCATTCAAGCGAGTGAGGGACCGGCCCGAAGGCCGGGGACCGTCCGAGCACAGCTCGATTCGGCACGACAACGCCGGAACCCAGAAGGCCTCCCTACAGGAAGGCCCATGTCATAAGGACATCCCGGACGAGCCAGGAGCGACACCCAAACGGTGGATACCAGCATACCTCAGTATTTCAGTAAGGGATCCCCGAAAGGCGCTGGCAACGGGTCTATCGCTCCTCCCCCTCCTCGCGGAGCCGGTCCATGAGCCGCGCCGCGCAGCGCTTCGCCACGTCGTACCCGAAGCCGCGCGACACAAGGAACCGAACCGTCTTCTCGTAGGGGTTTTTGGCCGGGACCGTCCGGCGCTCCACGAGCGCCCATGCCCGGTCCCCGTCGTCCTCCTCTACGAACTCCTCCGGCCACCCCGGAACCTCCGAGAGCTCGATGCCGCGACGCGCGAGCTCGCGCCCGATGCGCACAGGCCCCCAGCCGGCGCTCACCTTGGACCTGATGAAGGTGTCGGCGAACCGCCGGTCGTCCAGAAGACGACCGGCGCACGCGCGGGAGAGGACGTCCTCAATCACGGGCGGCCAGTAGCCGTCGTCCTTGAGCTTGCGCTCAGCCTCGAGCCGCGAGTAGTCGCGGCGGTCCACGAGGCCGCGCAGGCGGGCCGCGGCACACGCGGTCGCGACCCGGTCCTGGAACTCGAGGTAGCCGGACACCGAGGATGGCGCAGGAGCCGGGACCCCCTCTTTGATGAGCTGGCGCGCCACCGCGAGCGGGCATGAGAGCGACTGCTCGTGGCCGCCTGCTCGCACGACCACCTGCGCCCGAGGCTTCCGGGTCCCGAGCCCCGCGCGCTCGCGGTCGGGCAGCGTGACGGTCCAGGTCACGCC
>Jenna_p2__coassemble_2298_pt1 | contig 11141 bp, 13 predicted proteins | sample Jenna_p2__metabat2_low_PE_018 | metagenome-assembled genome bin Jenna_p2 | reverse complement strand
GTGACAATCTCCACCACGGAGAGCGCCTCGGGATCGTCGTTGCCGATGTCCGGCACGGTGATCTCCGTGCCCTCGACGCACTCCTCGACCAGCGCGTGGTCGCAGGACTCGAAGGCCAGGTCGAGGGCAGCGGGCAGCTGCGCGAGGTCCGTCACGCGGGTGACGCCGTAGCTGGAGCCGTTGACCGCCGGCTTCACGAAGAGCGGCAGGCCGAGCGGTCGCACGCGCTCCACGACGTCGTCGCGATCCTCTCGGGAGACGCAAATGCCGCGGGGCACCGGGATGCCGGCCTGTTTGAAGACCGTCTTGGAGACCTCCTTGTCCGACGCCATGGCGCTCGCGAGCACCCCCGAGAACGTGTACGGGATGTGCATGACCTCCAACAGGCCCTGGATGCAGCCGTCCTCGCCGTAGGCGCCGTGCATCGCGACGAAGGCGACGTCGAAGCGCCCCTGGGCGAGCGTGGTGACGAAGCCGGGGTCCGCGACGTCCAGCAGCGACACGTCGGAGAAACCGGCGTCGCGCAGGGCCCGCTCGCAGGCGACGGCGGACTCGTGGCTGATGTCGCGCTCGTCCGCCCAGCCGCCCCACAGGAGGGCGACGCGGGAGGCGGTCACATCGAAAACGTCCATGGGCTTTTGCTCCTCACGAGAAGGCGTGCATACAATGGTCGAGGCTCCGGCGCGTCGCGGGCGACGCGTTCCGGGCATCAGTCCAGTGACGAGAATACCGCACCCCTCTGACACAGATACCAGCCCTGAGGAATGCACCCACAACGGACAGCGAGGAGACCCCGTCATGGGAACCGATTCCACTATTGAAGTGACCACTGTTTCACGTGAAAACATTGGCGAAGACAAGCTGCGTGCTGACGAGACACATGAGGGCGAGGTAGCCGCTGTTTCGCACGTGCGCACGCCCCAGAAGGTCAATCTGCGCGCCCTCGACCATGACGAGCTGGTCGCGTTCATGGCCGAGCTGGGAGAACCGTCGTTTCGCGCCAAGCAGGTGGAGGACTGGATCCTCAAGAAGAACGTCCGGTCCTTCGACGACATGACCAATCTCTCCAAGGCACTGCGAGCGAAGCTCAGCGAGCGCGCGTCGCTCGGCGGCGTCACCTTGGCGACGAAACAGGAGTCCGAGGACGGCACGCGCAAGTACCTGCTCAAGTTCGCTGACGGCGTCTCAGTGGAATGCGTGGGCATGCCGTCGAAGGACCGGCTGTCCGTCTGCGTGTCGACCCAGGCAGGTTGTGCCATGGGCTGCCTCTTCTGTGCCACGGGGAAGTCCGGCTTCAAGCGGAACCTCACCCCAGCCGAGATCTACGACCAGGTCGCATTCGTGGCCGAGGATTTCGGGCACCGCGCCACGAGTGTCGTGTTGATGGGACAAGGGGAGCCCTTCGCCAACTACGACAACACGCTTGAGGCGATGCGCCTCCTCAACAGCCCCGACGGTCTCGGTATCGGGGCGCGGCACATCACGGTCAGCACGTCGGGGCTTGTGCCCCAGATCCGCTCGTTCTCGCACGAGCCGGAGCAATTCTGCCTTGCGGTGTCGCTGCACTCCGCGCGCCAGGAGCTGCGCAACGAGCTGATGCCCGGTGTGAGGAAGCACTCGCTCAAGCGACTGCACGACGCCATGGCCGACTATGTGAACCGCACCAAGCGGCGTCCCACCTACGAGTACGCGATGATTGCCGGGGTCAACGACACCGAGGAGGACCTCACGGCGCTTATCGACTTCACCAAGGGCACTCTTTGCCACGTGAACCTGATCCGCTTGAACGAGCTTCCCGGCTCACGCTTCAAGACGTCCTCGGAGGAGAAGATCGAGCGCTTCAAGAAGGTCCTCACCGCCTACGGCGTTGAGACCACGGTCCGCGAAAGCCGCGGGAACGACATCGATGCCGCGTGCGGCCAGCTGCGGCAGCGGCGCGGATAGTGAAGCCGCACCTCACAGCAGGGAAAGGGGCGCCTCGGGAATCATCTCGAGGCGCCCCTTTTGTTCACGTCCGCTGCAAAGGCCGTCAGTAGCCAACCTTCGCCCATTGCTCGGCGACCCACCGCTGGTTCGCCGCGACCTTTTCCTGCTGATCCTTCACCTGCGCGTCGGTCGGAGCCTTCGGTGCCGCTGCGGCCTCGCCCACCGCGAACGCCTTCTTTGCCGTAGTCACCACGTTCTTCTGCGCCTCGGGGGTGAGCAGCGTCTTGAATCCGATGTACGCCACCGCAGCCAACACGCCCAAGCGAACCGCCGCGCCAAGAGCCTTCGTCATGGCTCCTCCTACTCCTCGATGGATGAGGAGGCCTGCAGCAGGCCCATGAGCCGCGCCAGGTCCTCCTCGTCCTTGAACTCGATCTCTATCTTGTTCTTGCCCCGTACCTGTTTGACCCTCACGTTGGCATCCAGCGCCTGGCGAAGGGAACGAGCTGCACGCTTGAAGGACTGCGGAGCCGGTTGACGCACCGGTTTTGGCTCACCCTCGCCAGAAAACAGCGGTGCGAGGTTTTCTGTCTGACGGACCGTCAGACTCTCCACCACCACTTTGCGAGCCAGCTTCACGCGACCTTCCTCGCTCGGCACAGCAAGGATGGCACGGGCGTGTCCGGGCGTGAGCATGCGGTTCGCGAGCATGTCCTGCACTTCTTCCGGCAGGTCGAGCAGTCGCAGCGTGTTAGCGATGGCTGGACGCGACTTGGAGAGAATCTGTGCCAGTCCCTCTTGCGTGAGCGCCTGGTCGTCAATCAGCTGGCGATAGCCACGTGCCTCTTCAATCGGGTTGAGGTCGGAGCGTTGAAGGTTCTCGATCAGGGCGAGCTGGAACACCTGCTGGTCGTCAATGTCACGGATGAGAACCGGGACCTCGGTCAATCCGGCACGCTTGGAGGCCTGATAGCGACGCTCACCAGCAACGATCTCGTAGGAACGACCCTTCTTGCGAACGAGCAAGGGCTGCAGGACACCGTTCTGAGCGATGGAATCAGCCAACTGCTCGAGGGCTTCCTCATCGAAGTCCTTGCGGGGCTGGTCGGGATTGGGCTTGATCTTGCTCAACGGCAGCGTGGTCTCGTTTTCTGCGCCCACCTCTGCAGTGGTCTCTGCCACCAGTGCGTTGAGTCCCTTGCCGAGACCTGCCTTCTTAGCCACGCTGGATCACTTCCCTCGCCAGTCTGGTGTACGCCAGTGCCCCTTTGTTCATCCGACTATAGAGAGTAATGGGGAGACCATGGGACGGAGCCTCCGAAAGCTTGACGCTTCGGGGAATGACGGTGTCAAAGACCTGCTCCTCAAAGTAGGCGCGCACTTCGTCCACCACCTGGTTCGAGAGCGTGGTGCGCTTGTCGTACATCGTCATCAGGACACCGAAGATCTCGAGGTCCGGGTTGAGGCTCTTCTGAACCATCGTGATGGTCTCGAGCAGCTTCGCCACACCTTCGAGGGCGTAATACTCACACTGAATAGGAATGAGCAGTCCCGACGAGGCCGCAAGGGCGTTGAGCGTCAAAAGCCCAAGGCTCGGGGGGCAGTCGATGAGCACATAGTCATAGGACTCAGGAATGTCCCCGAGCGCGTTCTTCAGGATGTTCTCCCGTGCCATTTTGCTGACTAGCTCTATCTCCGCGCCTGCCAGTTGAATCGTCGCAGGAACCAGGTGCACGTTCTCCTCGACCGTCTCATAGATGACATCGCTGAAGTCAGTGTCGTTGAGAAGCGCGTCGTAGATGTCCCCATCCAAGTCGTCCTTGTCGATGCCATACCCACTGGTGGTGTTTCCCTGTGGATCGAGGTCGACGACAAGAACGGTCTTCCCGGCCTCTCCCAGTGCTGCAGACAGATTGACGGCGGTTGTCGACTTACCAACGCCGCCCTTCTGATTGATGATGGCAAGGACCTGGGTTTTCGTGTCCTCGGTGGTTTGATTATCGGTGGTTTGGGACACAACGCCTCCTGCAATTCTGGGGCCATGGCCAGACGAGTATATCAAGCGGTTACCCTCGCCTTTGTTTCACGTGGAACGATCCCGTGTCGCTCCATGCGGGGCAATGCTCAATGGAGTGGATTGCTCTTCGCCATGCCCACCGCCCTCGGAAGCTTGATGCTTGGCTTCCCGGCCTTCTCATATACGAGAATTTCGCGGTGACCAAAACCATCCGGTAAGTCGAGCGTTTCACGTGAAACAAGCTCCATGCCCACTTGACGAGCAGCGCCGCTGGCCTGGTCTTCCTCTTCATGAGAGAGCTCGGCCTTGCCAGCAACCAGGGCACCAAACGGCTTCAGCAACGGCGATGCATATTCGAGCAACACGTTGGTCGGTGCGACCGCACGAGCGGTCACCACACCAAACCGACCCCGCATGGTACTGCCGAGCACTTCGGCGCGATCAGAACTCGTCGAGACCCGGCCGGCCAACCCAAGGACGTCTGCGAACTTCTGGACAGCAGCGACCTTCTTCTTCACGGAGTCCACCAGCAGGAACTCGTGCTCAGGACAGAGAATCGCAAGAGGCAGTCCGGGGAAACCTCCACCGGTTCCCAAATCCAAGACAGGTCCGGAATACTCGCCCACGGGAGGTGCAAAGAGGGCGGAGTCGACCAGGTGCAGAACAAGCGCCTTGTCGACGTCTCGAATCGCAGTGAGATTGAGCACACGATTCTGCCCAAGCATCAAAGCCAGGGCCTCCAAGAGCATCCGGAGCTGTTCGTCGGATGTGGCAATCCCATAGGCCTCGAGCCATTGACCCACTTGATGGGTCCGGTCCTCGTTGACCACATCATCCCAGAGCTCCCGGGTCAAACTTGGAACAGCCGTCTGAGCCTGATCGAACGTACATCCCATCATGGTGACGTCCACCCCTCTCGATGATGAAAACGCTATCCACTATGGCACCATCAGTGCCCTCCAGTGTTCCACGTGAAACAAGGGAGTCTCAGACCAGACAAAGAGGAAGGTGACAAGATTCCCCGAATCAAGGATTCTTGTCACCTTGGTACCGCAGAAACGTATACCAGCACACATATCAGCCCAAGAGGCACTCCATGGGAACATGCCCGGCTAATGATATAGACGGTTCAAATGGTCGACCACGTCTTGGGCGATATCCTCGGCAGTCTCGTCCCTCTCTGGATACCGGTCGGCCCATTCGCGCCCCGGATGGAGCGTATCCCAGCGGGGTCGAACCCCGTTAATGCGACCCTTTCCAGGATTATGATTCCCAAACCCATCAACCACATTGTTCCATAGGGGGAGGAAGCGATTGATCATCGCCGTTTCAGCCATCGGAACCCAGATGTAAGGGAGCACAAGCAAGCGAACCGTGAAATCAGACACATCGAGGTTCTTCGCAGCCTCAATCGACGCACGATGGTTCTTGATACGAGTGAACAAGCCGGTGCCCTCGTACACGTTTGCAGCGAGATCCATCACGCTCTGATCGCCTTTCCGCCGGCTTGGGGCGGCCTTACCTATGTATATCGGCAAAGAGCCCGGCACTCTCCGATTCTCCGCAGCAAGACGAGCGTAGGCAGGAAAGCGACCGGTATAGAAGAGGGCATAGATGCCGCTTCCCTCAAACGAAGTCACCTCAGCCAACGGAACAGGATCCGTCGAGAAGAACTGCCGAGAGATCGAGTCCGTGATGGCTCCATACTCAAGAGGGTTGTAGGCCTCAGGCTGGAGCATTGCAGTTCACCTCCGCAGAGAGCATGTCGAAGTCCAAGCTCATCATCGCCGTGTCATGTTGCAGCGCAACAGCAACCGAACCAGCAACCACTTGTGCCAAGGGCACGGGGACCGCGTTGCCAATCTGCCGCATTGACTCACCCCATGACGAGGCAAACTCGTAGCGATCAGGAAAACCTTGAATCCGCGCAGCCTCACGAACCGAGTAATACCGCACAGACCCGTCGGCATAGCGAACCATGTTCTCACCACCGGGAACGCCGTGCACACCGGCTTTGATGGCCTTGCTCGGCTCGTCATAGCAGGAGCCGGTATGACCGGGATAGGAGCGCGCACCAGAACGAAGTTCATGGTTCAACCAGCCATCCACACCACCTTCGGCGGGGTCGGGCAGGTCTCCTATCGCATCGCGCACGGTTCGCCACGGCCTCAGGCTGGGGTTGCCTGCGCGCTGAACATGGGTCTCTACTCTTCCAGCTCGCGCGACACCGTGGCGCTCCCAATAGGCACCACTGTGTTGATCCTCCCACAGAGCCGCCCCGGAATGCGTGGGTTCCGGGAACGACCAATCTGCCATGACGTCCGACCGAAACCCGACCATGATCACCCGGTGACGATGTTGCGGAGACCCGTAGTCAGCGGCGTCCACCACGCGGTGGGTCACCACATACCGAAGCCCGTCGTCGCAGCCGCTCGTATGCTCCTTAGTGAGACGAGCGAGATGCTCGCGCCAGCTCTCATCCTCGCGAGCAGCCAACAGCGGATGTTCCAATCGCAGGAGGATGTAGGAGAAGTAGTCGCCAAAGGACCGCCGTGTGAGTCCTTTCACGTTCTCGATAATGAACGCCCGTGGTTGACAGAGCGCCAGCGCCTGTGTCATCGCAGGAAACATGTCACGCTCGTCGAGTGCGGCGCGCGCCAACCCTCCCAGCGAGAACGGCTGACAGGGAGGGCCTCCTGCCAGAAGATCAATGGAGCCGCGATAATCCGCCCAAGGCACGTCACGCACGTCCCCTTGCCAGACCTTCATGCCATCCACCAACGGATAGGCATGCCGCACATTGAGCCGCATCGTGTCACAGGCCGGGGCGTTCCATTCCACAGCCAGTTCGTGATGAAAGCCCGCCAACGACGTGCCAAGCAAGAGGCCGCCCGCACCGGCAAACAACTCAATCGCGTTCATCAAGGGTCTCCCGTCTTCGTCAAGCACCCAGTATAGAACGGGTGTTTCCATCTCGCAAGGCACAAAAAAGGGGCGCCCACATGGACGCCCCTCTGAGAACAGACTCTCCTGACGCAGACTTACTCCGCCGGCAGCACCACCACACGACGGTCGGGATCCTCTCCCTCAGAGACCGTCGTGACCTCCTCGTCGTCGCGGAGCGCCAAGTGCACCAAACGGCGCTCGTACGCGTTCATGGGGGAGAGCGCAACCTCGCGGCCGGTCTTCTTCACCCGGGCGGCGGCTCGGACCGCTTGACTCGTCACGGCGTTCCGACGACGCTCGCGGTAGCCCTCGATGTCCACGGTCACCGGGAAATGGAAGCCCAGCTGACGGTTCACGAGCGAGCTGAGTAACAGCTGCAGCGCCTCAAGGGTGCGCCCATGGCGACCGATGAGAATGGCCAAGTCGCCACCGGCCACGTCGAGGATCAGCTCGCCCTCCTCACCCTCGAACTCGTCGATGGTCGCGTCCTCCTCGCCAAAGCAGGCCAGGATGTCGCGCAAATGCCCCACGGCGACGTCGGCGATGAGGTCGACCTCGCCGTCGCTCAACGCGGTGCCGGCGGCATAGTGCTCCTGCAGGGACTCCAGCGTGACGGGAGCCTCCTCAAGCACGTCGACCAGCGCCTCTTCCACCTGCTCGCGCTCTTCCTCGGTGGCCATGGCGGCCCCTTTCTTCAACAAAGGGCACAGTCGCTCAGACGCGGCTGTGCCCTCATCCAATAGTCGTGAGACGCCTTAGCTCTTCTTCTTGGGGCGGGGCTTCTGCTCCTTGCGGACAACGTTCACCTGGATGGGGCCGTTGGCCACCTTGGCCTCTTCCTCCTTCTTGTACTTCTCCATCATGCGGTTGGTGATGAACACCTGCTGCACGATGCCCCAGAGGGAGGAGGCGTTGTAGTAGAGGAGCACGCCGACCGGCACCGACCAGCCGAACCACATCATCATGCCGGCCATGATGACGCCCATGATGAGGGTCTGGGAAGTCTGACCCTGGGCCTGATTGCGCATGTTCAGAAGCATCGGGATCAGCGTGAACACGCCAAAGAGGATGTCAAAGAGGATGTACACCCAGGCGCCCGCGAAGCCGCTCGTGGCCAGCACGTTGGACACGGAGTCGGCAAGGGAGGGGAAGATGCCGTAGAAGCAGGCATCGGCGGGAAGGTGGTCGCGCAGCACCGAGAACAGCGCGAAGAAGACCGGCATCTGGATGATGACCGGCAGGCAGCCACCGAACGGGTTGAACTTGTGCTCGCTGTAGATCTTCTGCAGCTCCTGCTGCTGCCTCATCGGGTCGTCGGCGTAGAGCTGCTGAATCTCCTGCATCTTGGGCTGCAGGACCTGCATCTGCGCCGAGGACTTGAGCGACTTGTTCTGCAGGGGCGTCAGGCAGAGACGAATGATAATCGTCAAGATCATGATGGCCAGACCCCAGTCGCCGCAAAAGTCGGCGATCCAGCCAAGGATCGTGGACAGAAGTCCGATAAACCACTCCCACATGGGCGAGTTCCTCCGTCGATGGGTCGAATACGATCGTGCGCGCCAGCGCTAGGGGACTGGGTCGTAGCCCCCTTGGTGAAAGGGATGGCACCGGCAGATGCGCTTCACGGCCAGCCACCCTCCCTTGAGGGCACCGTACTTGGCGACCGCCTCGATCGCGTACTGCGAACAGGTAGGCCTATAGATACAGCACGGGGGAAACAGTGGCGAGACCCAGCGCTGATATCCTTGGAAAATCTTAAGCAAAGCCCGGGCGCCCAGCGACCTCGCGGCGCCCTTCCCGTCCCCGCTCATGACCGCAGGCCGGCCTTCACCAGCGCGCGCTCAAGGTCGCGCGCCACCTCGTGCGAGGAGGCGTCGAACGTCTTGGGCGTGGCGAACAGGAGCATCGCCTGGCCGGAAAGGGGGAGCCCGCACTCGTGGGCGGCCGCACGGAGGAGGCGCTTGCAGCGGTTGCGCGTCACGGCGTTGCCCAGGCGCTTAGCAGCAATGAAGGCGACCCGTCCAGAGCCGCCTTCATCCGAGCATTCCATGACTGTGACGCGAACCCGCGGCGTCGAGACCCGGCGCCCGCGCTTGAAGACCTTCTCGAAGACCTTGGCGGACTTAATGGTCCTCAACTTACTTGGGGTCGGACACCGTGAGGCGCTTGCGGCCCTTGGCGCGGCGGCGCGCGAGAACCTTGCGGCCGTTGGCGGTGGCCATGCGGGAACGGAAGCCGTGCGTCTTGGCGCGCTTCCGCTTGTTGGGCTGATACGTACGCTTCATCGGTAAAACCTCCTAGGCGGTGCAAGCACAGACCCGGCCGATAGGGAAACTGAGCCGGAACTCAGCGATTGTATGCGGCTCTGAGCCGGACTGTCAATTATCGCCACAGCTACGAAGCCCAAAAGGCCAGAACGCGGCAGCAGCACGGATCCGTCACATCGCACGAGGAAGAAGACCAGAAGATCCGCCTGCGGGCCCGTCGCCGCCGCTTCGGGAAACGTGCCGCGAAATCCTCTGCCCGCTGGTGAAAGAAACATTTCGTTCAGCGTGGAACGCGTCCCTGAGATACCATGAGGTTCCAATCGATTTCATGGGCGAGAAACCACTTATCAACAGGATTTCACCGCGTGTTGAAAACTTTTTCGTGCCATGAAAGCAACGGACTGAAATCTTTCATCACGCGGTGAAAACACGTCGAAGAAACGGACCCAAGAGCCCCATGGCCGACTCCTTCTATCCCTTCGTGGAGAACCCCACGGCGGCTCCCGACGCCGCACCAGACGCCGAGGAACCCCAGCTCACAGTCGACTACCCGGCCCGCGTGGCCGTGTACGACGACGCGGCGGCGGCGCCCCGCGTGGTGGTGGTCGCCCCCACCGACGTCCGCAGCTACCTCGAGGAGATCACCAAGACCGTCAACCAGCTGGCCCGCGAGCAGGGCGGCACCATCCCGTTCACGGTGATCCGCGAGTGCGTCGAGAACCTCATCCACGCGTACTTCTGCTCCCCGACTGTCTCGATCCTCGACGACGGCAACACGATCCGCTTCTCCGACCTCGGCCCCGGCATCCGCGACAAGCGGCTCGCCCTGGAGTACGGCACGTCATCGGCCACGGAGGAGATGAAGCGCTACATCCGCGGGGTGGGGTCGGGCCTTCCCTACGCGTCCCAATACATGGAGGACAAGGGCGGGACCCTCACCATCGAGGACAACATCGGCGGCGGGTGCGTCGTGACCATCTCGCTCGCCGAGCGGGCCGCGCCGCAGGCGACGACGGACCCGATGGGCCAGCAGGCCTATCAACAGCCCTACGGCCAGGGCGTCCCGCAGCCCAGCTACCAGCCGGGATACCAGCAGCCGTACGGACAGCCCTACGGTCAGCCGTCCTATGCCCAGCCCTACCAGCAACCCTATGGACAGCCGGGGTACGCCCAGCCCTACCCGCAGCAGCCGTACCAACAGCCGTACGGTCAGCCGACCTACCAGCCGGCGCCATCGCCCCAACCGCCGTACCCGCAGACCACTGCCGTGCCGGCGCCGGACCCCGCGGCGCAACCAACCTCGGCACCGACGGCCACCCCGTGGACCGGCTCAATGCCCGACGACGAGGACGCGATCCTCTCGGGCCGCGAGAAGAGCGTGCTCTCCTATCTCCAGCGCCACGAGCAGTGCGGCCCCAAAGAGCTCACCGACGCCTATGGGGCGTCAGCGCCCACCTGGTCGCGGTGCCTCTCGAACCTCACGAGCCAGGGCTTCGTCCAAAAGAGCGGCCAGAAGTACCAGATCACCCGGCTGGGCCGGATCTGGGCGGAACGGCACCTAGCGGTCTAGGCAACTGATTTCGACAAACAAAACCACTTGTCTTCCTTCCAGCCGGTTTTTCGACCATCCCTGGAGCGCTGTGCCTATACTGGGAGACCCTGACCTGAACTGAGAGGAACCCGGCCCATGGACGTCTCCGCCTCCGATGCCCAGCTGCTCTGGGACGATGCCTGCCTGGCCCTTGAGGCCGGGGAGTTCGAGCAACTGGCCAAGATGGCCCGCGCGGCGACGCCCGTGGTCCTCGAAGGGGGCGCGCTCACGGTGACGCCCCCCTCGGGCTTCGCGGCCCGCGTGCTCCAACGCGAGGCGGCGACGGTGGAGAAGGCGCTCTCAGACGCCGCCTTCGAGCCGGTCGCACTCGTGCTCTCGGACGGCGCGGCGCCGCGGCCGGCAGAGCGCGTCGAGAGTGCTCCGGTGCCCACCC
>Jenna_p2__coassemble_2242_pt1 | contig 11483 bp, 7 predicted proteins | sample Jenna_p2__metabat2_low_PE_018 | metagenome-assembled genome bin Jenna_p2 | reverse complement strand
GCCGAGGAGCCCTTCCGTGCCGGACAAAAGGGCAGCTCAGCGATGCCGCACAAGCGCAACCCCATCACCGCCGAGAAGGTGTGCGGCCTCGCGCGCGTGGTGAAGGCCAACGCCCAGGTGGAGTTCGACAACATGGCGCTCTGGCACGAGCGGGACATCAGTCACTCGAGCGCGGAGCGCGTGGCCATGGCGGACTCGTTCATCGCCCTCGACCACATGCTGCAGTGCCTCATCCGCATCGTGGGCGGCCTGATCCTCTATCCGGCCCGCATGCTCGCCAACCTCAACAAGACGCGCGGGCTCGTGTACAGCTCCAAGGTGCTGCTCGCGCTCGTGGACACCGGCATGAGCCGCGAGGACGCCTACGCCATCGTGCAGCGGAACTCGATGGAGGTGTGGGACGACGTGCACGCCGCGGTGCCCGGCCCCACCCTGCGCGAGAAGCTGGAGGCGGACCCGGCGTGCCCGCTCGACGTCGAGACGCTCGACAAGGTCTTCGACCCGTGGGCGTTCCTCGGCCGCATCGACGAGCTGTTCGAGCGGGTGGAGGCACTGGAGTTCTAGGGGCGGGCGCAGGCCGGAACGGCGGGTTTGCTTGGTGTTCGCAAACTCACCGTGATTCAAGGAAGCAATCATCGCTTTACCAGCGGTTTTGCGGGCGCCCCGAGCGCCCGCAATGTTTTGCTTTGCATTTGCAAGCTAGACGGGAAGGCACCCGCGCCCCGGCTCCCTCCCTGAGAAACAGATACCTAAAAGTAATCTTAGAAACTGTTTCTGATAGCATCATGCAGGACCTGCACCGGACTGTCCCCGGGAGACCTCATGAAGCGCGCGCTCACGCTCCTCGTTGCCACGACCCTGTCCGTCGGAATGGTTGGCTGCTCGGCGATACCGAGCGCGGGAACGCCAAACCCCACCGCGCAGGCACCCAAGGCGGAGGAGACCCAGCTCCAGCAACTCGAGGGGGACGCAGTCACGCTGCAGGTTCCCGCGTCGTGGACCGTGGACGAGACCTACGACGTCTCTGCGGTCCTCGTCACGCCAGACACGTTTGACGGCTATCTGATGTACAACGCGAAGATCAGACCCCTCAGCATGTTTTCTAACGCTGACGAGTGCCTGGAGAGCCTCAGGTACCTCGACCCTTCCGTTGGGGACGTGGTGACGTCCGAGGTGCTCCCTTCCGGAGCGGAGACGTTCCTTTGTGAGACCCAGGCGACCGACGACAAGCAGAGCAGGGGTTTCGTTGCGGTGCTTATGTCTGGCGACCGGGCCGACGTGGTCCATATCGGTTGCGCCGGCGACGAGTACGAGGCCCACAAGGACGAGATGCTCAAGGTGATGAGCAGCATCGCTCTAAAGGATGGCCAGAAGCCCAGCTTCAAACCTGCCGGTGAGACCGAGAGTGAGGGCTCGGCTCAGGAACCAACAGCCCCTGCCACCCCAGAGCAAGAGCAGGCGCTGGAGTTGGCCGAGGGCTACCTGAGGGTCAAGGGCTATTCAAAGAAGCGGCTGCTCCACCAGCTCACCTCGGAGCATGGCGAAGGTCTCCCGGAGGACGTCGCTCAATACGCGGTTGACAATCTTAACGTGGACTGGAAAGAGCAGGCATACCGGGCAGGAGGGACGATTCTCACCTACGGTTCGTATTCCAAGCAGGAGCTCTATGACCGACTGACCTCCGAAACCGGTGACCAGTTCACCCCCGAGGAGGCACAGTACGCGGTGGATAAGCTCTTCTCGTAGGGTCCAGCGAATCGGCGGGCGCGGCTCCGAGTTTGCGTTGTGTTCGCAAACCAAATGAGCCTTCAACGACAAAAGTATCCATCTAGCAGCGGTTATGCGGGCGCCTCGTGCGCCCGCGACGCGTTGCTTTGCATTTGCAAAGCAAACTCAACCCCTGAAGCACTGATACACAGAGAAGGGCGCCCCACCACCACAAGCGACGTGCCACAAGCGGACGTCAGGCGATGTCGCGTTCCACTAGAGAGCGCAGATACTCGCTGCGCTTTCCACGGCCAGCCTTGGCGTCCATCTTCCGTGCCATGGAGACAGGCACCTTGAAGGTGACCGTCACAAGCTCCTCGTCACACAGGGCTGGGCGCCCCTGCGGGCGCACAATCCAACGACCGGGTTCGCCAGGATAATCGCCGCGGGCAGCGGCATCCGCCATTCGGTCCAGCTCCTCGTCGGTAATCACTGCACCCGACTTGGTGATGATGTCTGCCATCGCCGCTCATCTCCTTTCTTTCTGGGCAAACCCTGCGCTGTGTGAGAAGCTAGGAACCGGACGCGACGACTACGTCAATGCAGTGTCGTCCGCACCTCGTACGAGAAGTCCCTCCCAAGGTTCAGCGCCTCGAAGTTCTGTGGGTTCTGAGTCCGTGCCGTCGTTTGAAGCCCCGGGCAGGGTGGTCTCATCGCGCTTCGTGCTATCATATTCACAACAAAGGTTCCCACCGACCGATACGAACCCAAGGGGTTCTTCCTTATGGGATAGGCCGGAGGGTCGAAGGGGTGGCGCAGACGCGTCGCCCCTTTTCTCTATGACCAGGAACTCTTCGAAGGCGCCCTGGATCTTGCTCAGCGGCCACTCTGCGCCGTGGTTCCACCTCCGATGGACGGCCCAGTAAACGTAGTCGGCCACCTGCAAGTTGGGGTCGCAGCAGGACTGTTGGCTCACAAACAAGTAGGGAATGCCTCGCTCGAGACAGCACTCCTGCATGGACGCCTTGAGCGGCTCGTCAAACCGATCTCCCGACAGCTTTCCCGACACCCGTCCCGACAACGAAAAAGCAGGTAGACGTTCCTAAGCCGTCTACCTGCCATTTCACACTGGTGGGCCCTGTGGGGTTCGAACCCACGACCTTGGGATTAAAAGTCCCCTGCTCTGCCAGCTGAGCTAAGGGCCCGCGCACCATCTTAACGCACCCGCGCGCCTACTCCCACGCCCACTGGCCGTGGGTGAACACCGGCACCTCCTCGCCGTCGGGCTTGATGCCCGTGATGTCGAGGTCGTCCGTGCCGATCATGAAGTCCACGTGCTGCGAGCTCTGGTTCACGCCATGGGTGAGCAGCTCATCGGGCGACAGGTCGAAGCCACCTTCGTAGCACTCGGGGAATCCCATGCCGAGCGCCAGGTGGCAGCTGGCGTTCTCATCGTAGAGCGTGCTGTAGAAGAGCAGCCCGCTCTCGCGGATGGGCGTGTTCTTGGAGATGAGGGCGCATTCGCCGAGATAGGCAGCCCCGTCATCGGCCTCGACGATCGACGCCAGCACGTCGCGCCCCTCTGCCGCGTCGAACTCCACCACGCGGCCGCCCTCAAAGCGGAACCAGAAGTCGCGCACCACCTTGCCGGCGTGGACGAGCGGCAGCGCGGAGTGCACGATGCCCTCGGTCTTGCTGCGGTCCGGGGTGGTGAAGATCTCCTCGGTGGGGATGTTGGGGAAGAAGCGCACGCCGCCCACCGTGGTGGCCGCGCCGCCCTCCCAGATGTGCTTGGAGGTGAGGCCCACCGTGAGGTCGGTGCCGTTGCTCGCCTGATACCGCAAGGCCGAGAAGTGCGCAGCATTCAGGCGCCGCTTGCTCTTCTCGAGCATCGCGTTGTGGGTCTCCCACTCGCTCTGGGGGTCGCTCGTCACGCGGGCCACCTCGAGCACGGCGTCCCACAGGGAGAGGAGCGCGTCGCCCGGCTCCTTGTCGGGGAACACCTTGGTCGCCCAGGCCTGCGTCGGCACCCCGCCGATGGACCAGGCGTTGCGACCGAAGTCGAGGCCGCTCCGCCAGATGTCGCACTGGGTGTTGACGGCCCGGCTCCCGGTGGCGATCTTCACGGGGTCGATTCCCTTAAGGCCGTCCGGGTCGTCGCCATCGAGCCACAGGAAGCAGGCGCCCTTCTCGGCAAGGCCGTTGAGCTGCACCCGGCGCCACTCCGGGACCTTCTCGAACCACGAGGTCTCGACGTTCTCGTACTCCAAGCGGGAGAGTTCGTCGTCCTTCCACATCACCGTCACGTGACCGGCACCGGCCTTGTAGGCCTCCTCGACCACCATGCGCACAAAGGGCAGCGCCGCAGCCGGCGCGGTGACGGCCACCTCTTGGCCGGGCTGAACGTTCACGCCCTCACGGAGCAGCAGCTCAGCGTATTTGCGTTGGCGCGGTCTGAGGCCGGTCATCACCACGCCCAGCTCGTCGAAGTCCATGGGCTTGGCCATAGGGCATCACTCCTCCACACACCAGCGCCCAACGGCCATGCCGCCGGGCGACTCGTCGTTTGAGTTGGAACCGCTGCGCCATAGGTCGCCGCTCTCGACCCTAGCAGCGGAAGAGCGTCCCGTCGTCCTCGGCGGTCTCGTAGCCCAAGCAAAAGTCCAAAGCCTCGACCAGGCAGGGCGCAAAAGAGTCCGCCTTGGCCGCCGACAACTTGGGGACAGGAACGACCTTACGCCAGAAGGAGGTGTTGCGCGCCATCAGCGCGGACGTGGCGTAGAAACTCCGCAGCGTGCGTTCGTCGAAGCCGCGCTGGCGATACCAGTCCTCGGCGTTCTTGACGCCGTACTCGCTGAGGAACTCCTTGGCGTCGCCGCGCGAGGCCACGGGGCACGCAGGGATCACGTAGCCCTGGTGCCGCGCGACGTTCCACACCAGCTGGTCCGCCTCGGGATAGAAGGACAGCTCGTCACCAAGAGCCTCTTGGGCGAGCTTGATGAGGGCATCGGACGTGACGGCGGGGGGCAGGTGGTACGCGCCCTCCTCGTCGCGATTGAGGACGAGCATCGCACGCACGGCCTCGGCCAGCGGACGGTTGATTCTCTCTTTGCGAGCCATCGACACTCCTTTTGCGAACACGACGGCATCCGAAGAACAAACGCGCGAAATCGCGGATCTGCGAGGCGATTCCTCTCCTCTTTTCCCTTCGCGCGCACGAGTTTACGCCGACAGAAACACGGGCGGCCCCGAGCAACAAACCTCTAAGTGGAGCACAAAGAGCATCGTGGCACGCCCGTGATCCGGCCCGGTGGCACGCAACCGAGCCAATGAAAAAGGTAGCGACCATTTACGGCCACTACCTCAGTGTTTGCGCTGGAGCGGGTGACGGGACTCGAACCCGCGGATGCCAGCTTGGGAAGCTGGAGCCTTACCACTTGGCGACACCCGCAACGCGAGAGCCCAGTATAGCAGAAGGACCCTCGGTGGCGATTGGGCCGCTCCGGGCCTCTGTCGTTGGGAGGGATGGTTTTCGGGGACAGAACGACCAGTACGTGGTTTTCGCACCTATGGATTGGAGAGCCATGGCCGAGAAAAAGGTCCCGCAGCTCGAGCTGTTCTACCGGCCCACCTGCCCCTATTGCGTGAAGGTCCTCACCTGGATGAAGAACGAGGGCGTCGACAACGTGACGCTCTACGACATCTCCTCCGACAGCGAGGCCGTGAAGCGCCTCGTCGCCGAGGGCGGCAAGAAGCAGGTGCCCTGCCTGTTCGTGGACGGCCAGCCGATGTACGAGAGCAACGACATCATCGCGTTCCTCGACAAGCTCCGTCACGAGCCGTTCGATGACATCGCCCGATAACCATCCCAAACCAAGGGAGAGATCATGACGCTGTTCTACCTGCCGACCTGCCCCCATTGCCACAAGGTCATCACCTGGATCGAGGGGCACGGCATCACCGACAAGTTCAACTATGTGGACGTGAGCGCGTCCGACGAGGCGGCCACCGAGCTGGAGCAGGTCTCCGGCCAGGACTCCGTGCCCTGCCTGCAGCTGGGCGACGGCACGTGCCTCGTGGGTGACACGCCCATTATCGAGTGGCTCGAGAAGACCTACCAGTAAGGCTTCCGCTGAATGCGGCACTCAAAAGTGCAAGGGCCGGGCGTGCTTCCCACCTGAGGAAGCGCGCCCGGCCCTCTTCATGTCCGTTCTAGCTCCGGCGGATCAGCTCGCTCACGAGGCGGTTGACCTCCACGAGCTTCTCCGGCTCCACGTTCTCGGGCACGTTCTGGGCGGTGTGCGAGAGCGCGGGGACAGTGCCGAAATCGCAGCCCATCAGGGTCGCGGAGCGGATGGACTGGCGCATGGCCGGCGTCGCATCGGTGTCCGCCCAGCCGCGAGGCTCCTCGGCCAGCTGGATGTGCAGGTCGCGCGCGATCCTGTCGAACATGCGGAGCAAGCGGCGGTCCACGTGACGCTTGGTACCGAATCCCTCCTCGGTGAGGAGCGTCAAGTCGCCGGCGCCGATGCAGCTCAGGTTCACAAGGAACGCCCCGCGCAGGTCCTTGCGGTGCGCGTCGAGGAAGGCCTTCGCACCGGCGTGGTCCAGCTCGCTCGCGCCCGTGGCGACGAACCAGATGTCATGGGCCACGAGGTTCACGTAGTCCATGTCGAGGATGGCGTCCTCAAGCTCCTCATCGGAGACGTCGGCATCCGGCGCCTTGGCCGCGCCGCCCTTCCAGCTGTCGTCGTCGAAGTGGTCCCAGCTGCCGATGGACTCGCCGCCGGACTTGGCGTCGAAGTCCTTGTCCACGCCGAGCCACTCGCTCATCGACTCCTCCTCCTGCTTGTGGCGCCCCAGGTGCAGACGCTCGCGGAGGCTCTTCTTGCCGGCCCTGCCGGCGTCGGGGTCGTGGTGGGTCACGGCGGGGTCGGGGACCACAACCTCGTCCTCGGTGAACGTCTCGGCCTCGATCACGGCCGGACGCGGGCGCGGCTGGGGCACCTGCTGCGGGCGCGAGACAGGGCCCAAGGGGTCCTCGTCCACAGAGGACGGGTCGGGAAGGTCGAAGAGCGACACTCGGTTGCCGCGCGCCTGGGGACGCATGGCCTGAGGCGTAAAGGTGCTCTCGCCCCAACCGGGTGCGACGTCCTCTCCGGCCGCCTGCATCGGCATCTCGACGGTGGAGTCGGAGTCCCCCACGGTGGCCATCGCGGCGGTGTCCTGCTCGGAGACGTCCTCAGCCCTCGCGGCGACGCTCACGGCCTGCCACATCTTCTCCGCTTCTGCGTCGAGAGAGTGCTGAGCCGAAGCGGCAGGTGACTCGTCGGTGGCCTTCGCGTCCTGGCGCGTCGCGGTCTCCCGCTGGAGCACGCGGCCGGTGCTCTGGAACTGATCGCTCAGCGGGTGCTCCTTCTTGCGAGCAGATCGCAGAGTGGGCACGCCAACGGACGACGGCTCCTGCTCTTCGGAGACCGACACGATACGGGCGCCGGACGCGGTGGTGCGACGCGGCGACGTCAGGAAGTCGGGAATCACGACGGACGGCTCGGGCTCGGGTTCTGGTTCCGGCTCAGGCTCAGCCACAACAGCCGGCTCCTCGGCCACCACGACGGGCTCGGGCTCGATGTACTCGATCTCACAGGTCTCCGGGAGCATGCCGAGGGCCTCGAGCACCGCCTTGCCGTGACGGACGCCCTCCACCTGCTGTGGGACGACCCGCTCGGTCACAACGGTGCCCGTCGAATCGACGACGGCCGGAGTCTCAACGATGCCCAGCTCTTCCAGCTCCTCGTCGGCCAGTGCCTGCTCCTCCTCGGCCACCTGCAGGGCGGCCATGCGCGCCGCCTGGGTCTCGGGGTCGGAGCTCGCGACATCCCCGGCCACACCGAGCATCGCAGCAAGCGAGGCGTTGTTGTCGTTCGCGGCACCGGAGAGCGGCATGAAGCGCGAGGCGATGTTGGTGACGCCGACCACGAGCATCGGCAGCGAGCACACGATGCCCACCACCCAAACGATGCGGAGGAACGGCTCGGGCATCCCGACGAACAGCTCGAGCAGCGAGCACACGGCCGCGACTGCCGCACCGATCGGCGCGGCAGTGTAGATGGGTCCCTGGAAGCGCGCCACCGATGGGTTGGCGAGCAGGTCCTCGTGACCGGTGTCATAGTGCGCCATCACGACGATCGGGCGCACGCCCTTGCCGGCATGGGGACCGCAGCCGCGGTGCACGGCGATGACGTTCTGACTCCGCGCGGGCGGCAGGAGCGACGCGATGATGTCACGACCGGTGTACCGAAGGGCGAGGAGCGCGAAGCACACGACGGCCAAGATGAAACCGATGACCGCGCAGGCGATGCCACCGATGCCGGCCACGACCACGCCGAGGAACATGACCACCATGAGGATGCCCGCCACGAGCGACGTGTCGTTAGGGCACTCGAAGTCCTGCTGGGAGGTCTCCAGGTCGCCGCTCTGCAGCAGCTGCTCCAGCAGGTGGGCCGCCTGCACCTCCTCCTCACTGTTCGCCGGGGCAATCTCGACGTGCTGGTTGAGGTACGCGAGGTACCGGTCGCTCATGGACATCGGCGTCATCCTCCGAGGGGCGGTTTCGTTTAATGCGCGTTGTGGCCGCTAGAGGCCATGGTAATGAAAAAGTATACGCACTTGTCCGCGCCGGCCGGAGAAGGGCGCGCGCCGGCGCAGAAAGAGGCCACATGCGTAAGGTTCCGGCACCGAGGAGAGCCAGCTGGGAGCCACGCGCGAAGAAGCGACACGTGGCCCCCAGCCGGCAGGCTTCAGCGCGAATGCGAGCGACGCCACATCTCTATATAGGGCGTGAGGTGCTGCGCCTGGAGCGTCGTCACGTTCCTGCTGGGCAGCGAGTTGAGGAACTGCTTGCCATAGCGCTTTGTGAGCAGGCGATTGTCTCCCAGCACAAGGATGCCGGCGTCCGTCGACGAGCGCACGAGCCGTCCCGCCGCCTGCTTCACCTCGAGCACCGCGTCGGGCAGCGAGTGACGCCACCACGACCGACGGTCCTGGGCCTCGCGCTCCCGCACGAGCGGGTCGTTGGGGTTGGCGAAGGGCAGCTTGGGCACCACGACGCACCGCAGCGTGTCGCCGGCGGCGTCGAACCCCTCCCAGAAGGACTTGAGCGCAAAGAGCGACGAGGCCTCCTCCTCGATGAACTGGCGGCGGAGCCGCGCCATGTTCGAGCGACGCTCTTGCTGGTAGAGGGTCAACCCCGCGTCACGGAGGCGCGGCTCAAGGATCGCGAAGACTCGCTCCATGTCGCGACGGTTGGTGAAGAGCGTGAGCACCGAGCCGTCCATGGCCACATGGATGTCGTAGAGCGCGTCGGCGAGCTTGGGGATGTAGGCGCGGTCGTAGGGGTCCGGCAGGTCCGTGGGGACGAGCACCGCCATCGCGTCGTCGAAGTCGTAGCCGCTCGGCAGTTGCAGATGGCGCACCGCGCCCTCCGGCAGCCGGTCGAGGCCGAGGTTCTCGTCGAAGTGCTTGAAGTCCTCGCCCACGGCCATCGTCGCGGAGCAGAACGTCGCGCTCATCGTCTCCGGGTACCAGCGTTGCGCCAGCTCGGCGCCCACGTCCAGGCGCTCAGCGCTCAGGCGCTCCTCTCCCTGGCGGCGCTTGCCCAGGTTGGCCGAGACCGAGCACACGTAGCCCTCCTCGGAGCCGTTGAGCACCACGAGCAACGCGTCGCGCACCTCCTCGAGGTCGCGAAGGGGCTGCCCGAGGTCGGTCTTGAGGGACGCCACGTCACCGGGCGCGGACTCCGCCGCGCTCACTGCCTGAGTTTGGGCGTCCCGACCGAAGCGCACGGTCTCCTCGAGCTTCTCGGCGAGCGCGAGACCCTGCTGGGCCAGCTCTTGCCAGTCGGGACGTTGCCGCAGGTCGGCGCCCACCCAAAGGGTCTCAAGGTCGTAACCGCCCGATCCGCGGTTCTTCGAGACGAACTCTCGCACGGACTCGAAGAAGCTACTGCTCGCAACGCTCGCACGTGCCGCCGAAGCTGCGGTTTTGCTGAGCAACCGACCCACCAGCTCGCCGGAGTCCGTCCCGCAGGTCTCGTCCCAGAGCGCTTTGATGGAGCCGGAGCGCAGGTCGCCGAGCTGCTCGAAGCCTTGGCGCGCCTTGGCGGCGGAGGCCTCGAGCGCCCATTGGCGGCGCGCTTCCTCGTCGAACGAATGGGCCTCGTCGACGACCCAGTGGCGAATCGGGGGCAGGATGCGCCCGTCGGACGCGACGTCACGGAGCAGCAGCGAGTGGTTGGTCACCACGATGTCGGCGGCAGCGGCCCGCCGACGCGCCCCATGGAGGAGGCATCCGCCGTTGAAAAAGCGGCACTTCTGTCGACGGCACTCCTGCGGCGTAGTCGTGAGCAGCGTGCGCGGCACCGAGCCCCAGCGAATGCCGAGGCTGTCAAGGTCGCCCTCGGGCGAATGGGCCACGGAGGCGATGGTGACCGCGAGCGCGGTGAGCATGTCGGACCGCACGGTGTTGGCCGAGCGCCCATTGGCCTGCACCTGCCCCTCGGGGAGGTCGAGGAGCAGGGCGCGCTCCACCTTCGAGAGGCATGGGTAGTGGTCGTAGCCCTTGAGGTGTGACCAGGTGAGGCCGGGCATCGTCTGCGCCAAGAGCGGGAGGTCGTGTCCCACCAGCTGGTCGGTGAGGGCGTTGGTCTTGGTCGCGACGCCGCAGGTCACCTGGTTCTTGTGGGCATAGAGCGCCAGCGGTCCCAGATAGGCGAGGGACTTCCCAACGCCGGTGGGCGCCTCGACCACCAGGTCGCTGCCGCTGTCCACGGCCTCCGTCACAGCCTCGGCCATGTGCACCTGTCCAGGGCGAGGCTCGAACCTGGGGCCGCCGGATCCCGCCAACGCGGAGGCCACCGGGCCGTTCGGCGCAAAGAGAGCGTCCACCTCGGCTTTCGAGACGGGCCGCAGCACGTCCACCAGGTCTCGGGCGTCCTTTCGCGGCCGCGCCGGCGCTTTCGCCAACAGGTTGCGACGGAGCCCCGCGAGGTCGAATGGCCCGTCCTGACGCTCCGCCGCCAGATACGCAAAGAGTGGCCTATAGGGCCATTGCACCTCGGGATGCGCCTCCGCCATGAGCCTCAGGAAGCCCTGGGGGGCATCCGCCAGCGCAGCGATGAGGACGCGCCACACGCCGGCCAAGGCGTCGACGTCGTCCATCGCGCGGTGCGAGACCGCGTCGCAGCCAAAGGCCTCGGCCAGGTTCTTGAGGCTGTGCGAGGTCAGGCGCGGCAACGCGATGCGCGACAGCGCGAGCGAGTCTATCCACAGGTCGGAGACCTTTGAGCCCCCTTTGACCTTCTCCACAAAGGTTCGGTCGAAGGTGGCGTTGTGCGCCACGATGGGGACGCCGCCCACGAATTCCTCGAGCCCGCGGATGACCTCCTCCGCGCGCGGGGCATCGACAACATCGCCGGGGGTGATGTGCGTCAGCGCGCTGATCTCGGGCGGGATGGGCCTCACGGGCTTGATGAACGACTGGAACCGCTCTCTCACCTCTCCGCCCTCGAGCCTCGCCGCCGCGACCTCGATGAGCTCGCAGTCCCGGAAGCTGAGGCCGGTGGTCTCGGTGTCGAGAATCACGACGTCGTCGCCGAGAAGACCGAGATCAAAACCGTCGGCCTTCTCTCGGAGGCCCCGGTACCAGTCCGCGATGGCCGACGGCGTGCCGGGGGCGATGAGGTCGTCCACCGTCACGCGGTCGGCACTCTCCTGATG
>Jenna_p2__coassemble_2014_pt1 | contig 13033 bp, 10 predicted proteins | sample Jenna_p2__metabat2_low_PE_018 | metagenome-assembled genome bin Jenna_p2 | reverse complement strand
AACCAGGCCGTGGCCGCGAGGCGCTCGGGTGCGGCAGTGAACTTCATCGGGGCCGTGGGCTGGGACTCCGCCGGCGAGCACATGCGCGACCTGCTCGAGCGCGAGGGGATCGACACCGCCGGCGTGCTCACGCTCGAGGACCAGAACACCGGGCAGGCCTACATCGTGGTGGACGACGGCGGCGAGAACTCGATCATGATCCACGGTGGCGCCAATCAGGCCATCCCGGCGGAGCAACCGCACGTCTGTGCCAACGCCATCACAGCCAGCGACTTCGTGATCGCCCAGCTCGAGACCAACATCCAGCCGGTGGTCGAGGCCTTCACGCTTGCCCGTCGCTCTGGCGCCACCACGATCCTCAATCCGGCCCCGGCGCTCGAGCGCGTGCCGGACGAGCTGTTGGCCGTGACGGACGTCATCGTCCCCAACGAGACGGAAGCGCAGGTCATCACCGGCATCGACGTCGTGGACGACGAGAGCCTCGCACGGGCGGCGGAGAGGCTCCATGAGCTGGGCGTGCAGGGGGCCATCATCACCCTCGGGCATCGCGGGGCCTACTACCACAGGGATGACGGTGAGTCGGGTCTCGTCCCGGCGTTCCCGGTCGAGGCGGTCGACACGACAGCGGCCGGCGACACGTTCATCGGCGCCATGGCGAGCAGACTGCGCCCCGACCTGTCGAACCTGGCCGAGGCGATCCGCTATGGCAACAAGGCGTCGTCGCTCACGGTCCAGCGCTACGGCGCGCAACCGTCCATCCCGCGTGCTGCCGAGATCGAGTAACGGCGCGGAGGGGCGCCCAGGCGTGGACAAACGGCTCTCTCCGAAGCGTCCAGGGGGCGGGTTTTGGCACACTAGGACTCCCCTGCACCAGAACCCGGAGGCCCCATGGACCCGGTACGGATCATCGGCGACGTCGTGTCACGCAACGCGGACGAGCACCCCGAGCGCTCGCGTCGCTGGCTCGAGACCGCCTACGGCGCGGTCGCGTTGAAGGGCCGGCTGCGGGTCGGATCGGACGTCCCGGCCCTGGTGGACCGGCACAACGGCGCGATCGCGTCCACCATCGTCTCGGCGCTCAAGCATCCCGAGCGCGCGTGCATGGTGAACATCTACCAGCCCTGCGAGATGCTCCACGCGCTCGGCATCACCCCGATGTTCCCGGAGGGCATCTCGGTCTACGTGGCCTGCACCCAGTGCGCCGAGGTGTTCTGTGACCATGCCGAGCAGTGCGGCGTGCCCGAGAGCTTCTGCAGCTACCACAAGCTCATGCTCGGCATGGCAGACACGCAGGTGCTCCCGGTGCCTCCCGTCGTGGCGCACACGACGCTGGCCTGCGACGCGAACCAGGTGTCGTTCCGGCGCTTGGCCGAGCGTGGCGGTGCCCAGCGGCTCGTTCTGGACGTGCCGGCGCGAACCGACGAGGAGACCGTTGCCTACGTCGCCGGGCAGCTGCGCGAGCAGGCCCGGGCGCTTGCGGTCACCTACCACCGCGAGCTCGACCCCCAGCGGCTCCGCGACGTGTGCGCGACCTCGCTGCGCACCCTGAGAACGCAGTCCGCGTTCCTCAAGCGGCGCGCCCGGGCCAGCCTGCCCATGGACCTCACGGCCGAGCTCTGCTCGATGATCACGACCCACTGTCTCCTGGGCACACCGGAGGGGCTCGCGTTCGCCCAGGGCCTCCTGGAGGCGGCGACCCACTCCCCACTGCCGGCCGTCAATCACCGACCCCGCATCTACTGGCACCACACGCTGCCCAACTGGCAGGCCTCGATGACGAGGGTCTTCTCGGAGCAGGCCGAGGTGGTGGGCAACGAGATGGCCAACGACTCCGTCGGCGTCATCGGCGAGCTGAACCCCGACGACCCGTTCGACTTCATGGCCCGGCGCCTCGTCAAATGCACGGGCAACGGCCCCGCGCTCCGACGCGCCGAGGCCTCCGCCGAGCAGGCGGTCACGTCCGGTGCGGACGGCGGGGTGCTCTTCGCCCACTGGGGCTGCAAGCAGACGTCGGGCCAGTCGCGGCTCGTGGCCGAGGCCTACGCCAAGCGCGGGCTGCCGTTGCTCGTCCTCGACGGCGACGGCTGCGACCCTCGCAACGCCTCGGACGGCCAGATGGTCACACGTGCCCAGGCGTTCCTCGAGCGCCTGGCCTGAGCGCAGCGCGGCAGCGTCTCCCGAGAGCGGCCAGGTTCGGACGCCCCGGTGATACGCCGGTACACCGCCAGGAGCGATAGGGGTCGGTTTTAACCCGCTCTTACTCTAAGCTGGTCTTGCATCCACCTACGTCAATGAAGGGGGCAGTCCCATGGCACGCAAGCGGATCATCGACCGTGACATGGCCGTCACAGCGGCCATCGAGATGGCCGACACGGAAGGCATCCTGGCCCTTTCGCTCCGAGCCCTCGGGGAACGCCTCGGCGTCACGCAGGCGGCGTTCTACCGTCATCTGAGGGACAAGGACGCGCTCATCGACGCCATGTGCGACGCCGTCTGGGAAGAGGTCTCCGAGACGGCCCGCCGGGAGGTGGCCGAGCACCCGGCCCCGGACTGGCGCTCCTACGCGCACATGGTGGCGCTCAGCCTGTGGGACACCCTGCAGCGGCACCCGGGCATGGTGAGCGCGATGGCCACGCGGCTCTTCTCCACCCCACGGCAGTACCAGCTCATGGCCGAGTCCATGAGCTGGCCCGGCGTCCCGACCCCCATCACGCAGGACGCGCTCGACCTGCTCGCCGCGGAGTTCGCCTACACCTTTGGCTGCGCCGCAGCCGTGCTCACGTTCGAGGCCGACGGCCGCGAGCGGCTGCTCTCGATGGACCGGGCCCTCGCCGAGATGGTCGAGTCCCCGCAACTGGCGGAGACCTTCTCGTCCTGGGCCCACGAGCGCGGGCCCGGCAACGGGTTCCAACTGTCCCGCGGCCTTCAGACCCTGAGCGAGTCATGGCCGTTCGAAAATGACGACCATTGCGAGTGAAACCTCCCCTCGCTGCGCCGTCGGCAAGTTGTCCCTGCTAGATGGGCAACTTTTTACATGGAGTCCCCGGCTCACCGCGTCGCCTCCGAGGCGCCCGCGTAGAATCGCACCCGACTATGGCTCGAGGCGCTGAGCCCCGACCCGTTCCCTGCCGTCCCATCAGAGGGAGAAGCGATGCGCATCCTGTTCTACGACACCATGGACTACGACAAGAAGTCGTTCGAGGAAGAGCTCAAGGACTTCACGGACATGGAGATCGAGTTCATCGAGGCCGACCTCAACCCCATCACGGCGACCCTGGCCAAGGGCTTCGACGCCGTCTGCGGCTTCGTGAACTCGGACATCCACGCGATGACCCTCGAGATCCTCGCGGGCTTCGACATCAAGCTCGTCCTCATGCGCTGCGCCGGCTTCGACGCGGTGAACGTGGACGTGGCCAAGGAGCTCGGCATCAGCGTGCTGCGCGTCCCGGGCTACTCCCCCGAGGCCATCGCCGAGCACGCCATGGGCCTCGCCCTCGCCGCCGACCGCCACATCGTCAAGGGCTACAACCGCGTGCGCGAGAACGACTACGCGCTCTCCGGCCTGCTCGGGACCACGCTGTACGGCAAGACGGCCGGCATCGTGGGCACCGGCAAGATCGGCGCCGCGATGTGCAACGTCGTCCGCGGCTTCGGCATGAAGGTCCTCGGCTACGACGTGTACGAGAACCCGGCGCTCAAGGACTTCGTGGAGTACGTCGACCTCGACACGCTGCTCGAGCAGTCCGACCTCATCTCGCTCCACTGCCCGCTCTTCGAGAGCAACTACCACATGATCGACGCGGCGGCCATCGAGAAGATGAAGCCCGGCGTGATCTTCGTGAACACCGCCCGCGGCGGCCTCGTCGACACGCAGGCCCTCATCGACGGCATCCGCACCCAGAAGATCGGCGCCTGCGGCCTCGACGTGTACGAGGAGGAGGGCCCCAACGTCTTCAAGAACCGCTCCAGTGCGGTCTTTGAGAGCGACGTCTCCACGCTGTGCTCGTTCCCGAACACCGTGGTGACCTCGCACCAGGCCTTCTTCACCAAGCAGGCGTTGGCGGCCATCGCGCGGACCACGCTCTCCAACGGGCGGGCCTTCGCCAACGGCGAGCTTGACACGCTGCCCAAGCCCAACATCGTCTGCTAACCGGATGTTTCGGCCGGCCTCGTGAATTCGGGGCCGGCTTTTGTGTGGGCGTCCGTTATGGGAATGTAGGTACCGAGCGGACACGGATTCAAAAGAAAGGAACTCCATGCAGCCAACCAAGAGGACGAAGATCGTCTGCACGATGGGCCCCTCGACCGAGGACGAGAACGTCCTGCGCGAGCTGATCAAGGCCGGCATGAACGTCGCCCGTTTCAACTTCTCGCACGGCAGCCATGAGTACCACAAGGCCGGCATCGAGCGCGTGCGCCGCGTGTCCGACGAGCTGGGCGCCAACGTCGCCATCATGCTCGACACCAAGGGCCCCGAGATCCGCACCGGCCTGCTCGAGGGCGGCCAGAAGGTGACCCTCAAGACCGGCGACCACGTGGTCGTCACCACCGACGACGACGTCATCGGCACTGCCGAGCGCTTCTCGCTCGACTACAAGGCGCTGCCGGAGGAGGTCACCAAGGGCTCCGTGATCCTGATCGACGACGGCCTCATCGGCCTCGAGGTGGACCACGTCGAGGGCACCGACATCTACTGCGTCGTCACCAACGGCGGCGAGCTGGGCGAGCACAAGGGCGTCAACGTCCCGAACGTCGCCATCGGCCTCCCGGCCGTGACCGAGCAGGACAAGAAGGACATCGCCTTCGGCTGCGAGATGGGCATCGACGCCATCGCCGCGTCCTTCATCCGTGACGCCGAGGGCGTGCGCCAGATCCGCCAGCTCTGCGCCGACCACGGCTGCCCGCGCGTGTCCGTGTACCCGAAGATCGAGTGCGCGCTCGGCGTGGACAACATCGACGAGATCATCGACGCCGCCTCCGGCATCATGGTGGCCCGCGGCGACCTCGGCGTGGAGATCCCGCCCGAGAAGGTCCCGCACATCCAGAAGGCGATCATCCGCAAGTGCAACGAGGCCTACAAGCCGGCCATCACCGCCACGCAGATGCTCGACTCCATGATCCGCAACCCGCGCCCGACCCGCGCCGAGGTGGCCGACGTCGCGAACGCCGTGCTCGACGGCACCGACTGCGTGATGCTCTCCGGCGAGACCGCGGCCGGCAAGTACCCGGTCAAGGCCGTTGAGATGATGGCCTCCATCTGCGAGGAGACCGAGCACTTCCTCGAGGAGCGTCACCGCTACTTCGACCGCGGCGGCGTGCGCAACGTGAACGGCGCCATCGGCTTCGCGTCCGTGACCACCGCCGACCGTTGCGGCGCCATCTGCATCCTCGCCCCGACGGCCACCGGCCGCACCGCCCGTATCGTGTCCAACTTCCGTCCGAAGCTCCCGGTGTACGCCGTGAGCCCGAGCGAGATCACGATCCGCAAGTGCTCCTTCTACTGGGGCGTCCAGGCGTTCAAGTCCACCACGCAGGGCACGCTCTCCGCGACCATCTACGACGCGCTCAACGTGGCCAAGAAGAACGGCGTCGTGGACACCGGCGACCTCGCCGTCGTGACGGCCGGCGACCCGCAGACCTCGCCGAGCCAGGGCGACTACATCACGAGCACCAACATGATGATGGTGGCGCAGGTCTCCTAACCTCGCGCGCGCAGACATCGGCACGAAGGCGAGCGGCCGTCCCACAGGGGCGGCCGCTCTCTTGTCTCGCGCGGTTGCCTCGCGTCCTACATCAGGGCCAGCCCAAAGCCCGCGGCACGAAAAACGGCCCCGGCCGTCGCGAAGACAGCCGGGGCCGGTACGTGCGGGGACGAGAGGCGTTTACAGCTGGCTGTAGTACGGCAGCATCGTGACATCGCCCTCGAGGGCCTTTTTCTGGTCCTCGTCCAGGTACTTCTTGTTGATCGCGGCCTCCCAGAGGAACATCGAGAACCAGTCGTCGTCGGCCAGGAAATAGCCGTCGTGGCCGGTGGGCTTGCCGTTGTTCTTGGTGCCCCAGCTGTTCTCGATCTTCCAGCGAACCGGCTTGCCCTCGACGATGTCCACGCCGGCGATCATCATCGCGTGGTCCATCGCGTTCTGGAGGTACAGGAACTGCTCGGTCTTGTCCTGGGTCCAGGTGATGCCGAAGAGCTGCTCGAAGTCATAGAGCTTCTCGGACAGCACGCCGGACACGAAATTGGAGTCGGGCACGACGTTACAGGCGAACCAGACCGGCTCGCCGCCCTTGAGCTGGTCGATGATGAGGCCCTTCAGGGCGTCGATGTCCACATTGAGGTAGCGGATCTGCCGGCCGCCGATCATCTGCTCGGCCAGCTCGAGCCCGTAGACCTGGTTGTAGGGCGTGTCGTCGGTGGGGCAGTTCACGACGCTCACGTAGTCGGCGAGGTTCACCGAGGGGCTCAGGTACTTCTTGTAGAACTCTTGCGGCGTAAGGCCTGCGTCCCGGTGGTAGTTCTTCTTGGCGTCGCGGTACTCGAAGTCCACCTTTGTGGGCGGTTCGCCGAACGAGATGCACAGCATGCGGTACACCTCGCTCATCATCTCGGCGCGGCGGTCGTCCAGGGCCTTGGGGCCCTTGCCGTCGTTGGCCATCGTGCGCAGCTCGAGGGCGTCCTGGCGCAGCAGGCGGTTCAGTGCGGCGTTGACCTCGGCCGTGTTCTTGGCCGGCTCCGTGAAGGGCATGGACTCCAGGGGCACGACGCCGTACTTGTCGACGAGCGCGCAGAACGGGTCCCAGTCCCCGCCGTCCTGCTGCGGGTTCTGGAGCAGCCAGGCGATGCGGCGGTCGTCCATCGGGTCGCCCGCGTACTCGACCATGCGCTCGAGGAACGCGTTCGACTTCTCGAGCTTGTCCCAGAACGCGATCCACAGCTGCGACAGCTGGAAGCTGCCGTGCTTGAGGTCGAGGTTCTTCTCCATGTGCCAGCGCAGGAAGTTGTTGCCGGCGAAGTCCCAGCAGAAGCCGGCCTGGAGCTGGTTGGCGACGGCCTCGTCGTCCACGTCGATGGAGAAGGCCGGCTGCAGGTTCTGGGAGTTGTAGCCCTCGCTCTGGGCGGCGGCCTTGATGCCGTTGTTCTTGACGGCGTTCTCAGAGATGTGCTGGGCCGCAGCGTCCCGGTACTGCTCGGAGTACGTCGCAAGCATCTGCTTGGTGAGTTCCATGGTTGTCCTTTCGCGCGTTTCCCGGCTCCGCCGAGAAACGCAGGTGGTCTCGAAGTCCGTCCCCAGCGCCGGTTGAGGCTGGCGGGATTAAGGGTGGAGCGACCTATTACTTGGTGCGGAACCCTTGGATCCCTCCAGCCCGCATCAAGCGATGGCTACTCAGCCAGCGGCACCGGATTGAACGCGTTCCAGTACGGGAGCACCTTGGCCTCGCCAGCGGCGATCTTCTTCTGCTCGTCGCTCAGGTACTTATCGGAGATGGCCACCTCGAACACGTACTGGTCGAACCAGGGGTCGTCCGCGATGAAGTACCCGTTGTGGCCCACGGGCTTGCCATCGGCGGTGGCGCCCCAGCTGTTCTCGATCTTCCAGCGCACCGGCTTGTCGTCCACGAGGTCCACGCCGGCGATCATCATCGCGTGGGTCGGCAGCGACTGCAGGGTCTCGAAGCGCTCGGCCTTGTCCATGGTCCACGTGATGTTGAAGAGCGTCTCGAGGTCGTAGAGCTTCTCGGAGAGAATGCCCTTCTGGAAGTCGGCGTCCTGGGTCACGTCGCAGCCAAACCACACCGGCTGACCACCCTTGAGCTGGGCGATGACGAGGGCCTTGAGGTCGTCCATCGAGAGGTTGAGGTAGCTGATGGGGTTGTGGCCGCCCTGCACCTCGTGGGTCATATCGATGGTGTAGTGCTCGTCGAAGGGCACGGTGGGCAGGTTCATGACCGCCTGGAACCGCTTGAGGTCGATGTCGCCCAGGTATTTCTTGTAGAACTCGAGCGGCGTGAGCCCGAGGTCCGCGTGGTACTTCTTCTTGCTGTCGGTGTACTCGAAGTCCACATGCTGGGGCGGCTCGCCAAAGCACACGGCCAGCACGCGGTAGACCTCGGAGAGCATCTGGGAGCGCAGGTCGTCGATGGCCTTCCCCTCCTTGCCAGAGGCGACGGCGTCACGAAGCTGCTGGGCGTCCTGGCGCAGCAGCTTGTTGAGCACGGCGTTGAGCTCGGCGGTGTTCTTGGAGGGCGCGGTGTCCGGCATCGAGCTCTGGGGCACGACGCCGTACTTCTCGACCAGGGCGCAGAACGGGTCCCAGTCGCCGCCGTCCTGCTGCGGCTGGGCCAGCAGGAAGTCGATGCGACGGTCGTCGAGGCCGTCGCCGGCGTACTTCACGATCTGCTCCATGAAGAAGTTCGACTTCTCGAGCTTGTCGTAGAAGATCGTGTAGACCTGCGAGAGCTGGAAGGAGCCGTGGGGCAGGTCGAGCTTCTTCTCCATGTGCCAGCGCAGGAAGTTAAGGCCGCTGAAGTCCCAGCAGAAGCCGGCCTGGCGCTGGTTGGCGACGGCCTCGGAGTCGACGTCCACGGAGAAGACCGGCGCGTTGTCGGTCACGGCGCAGGTCTCGCGCTCGGCGGCGGCGTGGATGCCGTTGTTCTTGACGGCGTTCTCGGCGATGACGGCCGCGGCGCCCTGTTTCTTGTAGTCCTCGGCGAACCGGCCGAGGAGTTCCTTGGTGAGTTCCATGGTGAACCTTTCTGTGTCGTGCAGAGCGTCCCCGTGGACGCTTGGGAGAGAGCCGTTTGTCCGGGGTTGGACGCTTCGGAGAGAGCCGTTTGTCCACGCTGTCGCGGGCTGGAGCGTGGACATTTGGCTTTGACCGAAGCGTTCAGGCGCGGACGATGCGTTCCTAGGGCAGCGGGTTGAAGCCGTTCCAGTAGGGCCACACCTTGGCCTCGCCCTCGTCATAGAGCTTCTGGAGGTCTTCGGGCAGCCGCTTGCGGTCGATGGCGACCTCGTACACGTAGTTGTCGAACCACGCGTCGCTGGCGATGAAGTAGCCCTTGTGGCCGGTCGGCTTGCCGCCGTTCTCCGTGCCCCAGGAGTTCTCGATCTTCCACCGCACCGGCTTGTCGTCCACAAGGTCCACACCGGCGATCATCATCGCGTGGGTCGGGATCGACTGGCCCATGTCAAAGCGCTGCGCCTTGTCCATGGTCCACTTCACGTCGAAGAGCTGCTCGGTGTCGTACAGATCGAGGTCGAGGATGCCCTTCTGGAAGTCGGCGTCCTGGGTCACATCGGACGCGAACCACACCGGCTCGCCGGCCTTGAGCTGGTCGAGCACAAAGCCCTTGAGCTGCGCCATCTCCACATTGAGGTAGCGCAGGTGACGCGCGCCGCCCTGCATCTCGTGGGCCATGTCGATGGTGTAGACGTTGTTGTACGGGAAGCGCTCGCCCGGCAGGTTGATGACGCCCACATAGTCCGGCAGGTTCACGGCGCCCAGGTACTTCTTGTAGAACTCGAGCGGCGTGAGGCCGAGGTCCGCATGGTACTGCTTCTTGCTGTCGCGGTACTCGAAGTCGACCCTCTCGGGCGGCTCGCCGAAGGCCACGCACATCACGCGATAGACCTCGTTGAGCATGTCCTTGCGCATGTCGTCGAGCGCACGCTGTTCCTTGCCAGAGGCGACGGCGTCGCGGAGCGCCAGGGCGTCCTCACGAAGCAGGCGGTCGAGGACCGCGTTGAGCTCGGCGGTGTTCTTGGAGGGCGCAGTGTCGGGGTACGCGTCATACGGCACGACGCCGTACTTCTCAACGAGCGCGACGAACGGGTCGAAGTCGCCGCCGTCCTGCTGCGGCTGGGCCAGCAGGAAGTCGATGCGACGGTCGTCGAGGCCGTCGCCGGCGTACTTGATGATCGACTCCATGAAGAAGTTGGCCTTCTCCAGCTTGTCGTAGAAGATCGTGTGGGCCTGGGACAGCTGGAACGTGCCGTGGGGCAGGTCGAGGTTCTTCTCGATGTGCCAGCGCAGGAAGTTCAGGCCGGAGTAGTCCCAGCAGAAGCCCGCCTGGCGTTGGTTGGCGACGGCCTCGGAGTCCACGTCGATGGAGAACACCGGTTGGTTCTTGGTCACCGCCACGCTCTCGCGCTCGGCGCTCGCGTGGATGCCGTTGTTCTTCACGGCGTTCTCGGCGATGTGCTGTGCCTTTGCCTCCCGGTAGGACGCCCGCATGCGCTCCAGGTCCTGCTTTGTCAGCTCCATGATCCACCTCACTCGTTGCTCGCGTCCCGGCCTCTGCGTCGTGCGGGACAGGACGACCTCGTCCGGGGCCTTCATCGAATTCCCTCGACCGGTGCTATTCCCGAGAAAAAACGAGGGACTTCGATTTAACGGAATCAGGTGGAGAGGCACATCCAAGCGCCATACCTGAAGGCACTTCAGAAGTTTCGCTACCGAGCGGCGGCGACGGTTGAGAATGCGATGGAGCCGAGGGCGCCCGGAAAGCCGCACCGCCGGTGACACCGGGTCGACGCCGGACACAAAAATGGAGCCCAGGCGCCAGCGGAGAGAAAGCAGAGAGAGAAAGACGCGCTGGCGTCCGGGCTCCGGCGGAGGCGGTGTTGGAGGTCCAGGGGCGTCGGGGGAACGCCCGCAGGAATCACCGTCTTCGTGCTCGGGATTCTTCTTCCCCGAGAATCGCGGCGTCACTCCCCCAATAGGCAACATGGAGCCACGGTCACAAGGTGTCCAAAGCGCTGGAAGCTTCCCAAGCACCGAGCCGGCGGGCGTAGGCCTCCGGTCAGAACGCGAGACGCTGCGTGGTGCTACTGATGACGCAGCGGTTGGCCGGGAGCCACACGCTCCCCCACTCGAACGCGGTGCCGTCGCTGAAGAAGACCGTCTGCTCCAACTCCAGCGCCGGCGCGTGCTCGTCGCAGCGGAGCCACTCCGAGCGCCGCTTGCCGCACACGCGAGCCGAGAAGATGCGCTCGGAGCGTCCGATGGTGCGCCCGCTCGTCCGCGCGACGGCGACGAAGAGCCCCTCGTCGGTGAAGTCCACGTCCTCGAGCCCCGGGCACTGGGACAGCGCCACGTGACTCTCGATGAACATCACCGGCTCGTCGAACACCGAGCGCACGCGCTCCAAGTAGAGGATGGGGGCGCCGCGCTTCACGTGAAGCGCCCAGGCACAGGCCTTGTTGGCCGGCTCCACGCGCTTCTCGACCACCGTGGTGACGAACGGGATGCCCTGTGACCCCATCGACTCCGCGAACGACAAGAGCTTGTTGCCCGACGGCTCGGCCATCACCGGCTGCACCACGTAGGTGCCGCGGCCGCGCTGTTGCACGAGCAGACCCTCGTCCACCAGCGCGCGGATACCCTTCTGCACGGTGCCGCGGGACAGGCCGAGCATCGCCATCAGCTCGTGCTCGGAGGGGATGCGGTCGTCGACGCCCCACTCATGGCTGTAGATCTTCTCGCGCACGTAGTCCGCCACCTGCACGTACAGCAGGCTGGAATCGGACCGCTCGAAATCGGACACTTGGGGCCTCCCCTGTCGTTCCATCCGCGACAGTGTATCCCTTAGGGACGGTGCCGATACGCCAGAGCCTCGCGTGTGCCCAGCTCACCCGGCCAATTGGGCGGCTGCTGCAGCCGCCTGCCAGTCCTGGGCGAGCAGCACCGCCGGCTCCGGGCCCACGCGCAGGCTCGGCCGATCGAGTGGGCGCTCGGGGGGCGAGGCCATCGGGTCATGTCCCGCCGCGCGCACGGCCGCCGCATAGCCGCTCAACCGCTCACGGGTGTCGCGGTCGATGCGGTCGAACACGTCGCCGATCAGCTCCTCGGAGAGGAGCGAGTAACCCGCGCCGTCCGGCACCTCTCGGCTCGCCTCAACGAGCTTGGCGTGCGCACGACAGGCAGCCTCCACGTCGGCGCCTTCGATCTGGTACTCCGGGAACCGCGCCGCCTGCGCCTTGAGCCGCTCGTTCGGGTCCACCGTGAGCGTGATACCGAGCCCGTGACCAAAGCGGTCGAAGTCCCCCTGCTTGCGGATGCGGGTCTGCTCGCCCGACGGCACGTTGTGCTCGGCCAGAAACGCGTTGACGCGCTCGTTGTAATGGTGGTCCGCCAACAGGTGCGCCCACGCGCCAAGCGTCACGTCGTCCACGCCGCCCGTCTCGATGAACGGCTCGACCCACCGGTCCCAGAACTCCTGATGGTCCGCAACGGGAATGTGGGACGGCAGCGTGTGGTGCGTGTCCGTATAGAGCAAGGTGTGCGAGACGTCCGGCACCATGTAGCCCACGTACACGTCCGGCACCAGGTTGCCAAAGTGGTACGCGTTAAGGTCGCGGATGCCGAGCGACGCGAGGTCGTTCCCGGAGGCCAGGCGCTCGACCAGGCCGGTGTGGATGTTCCAGGAAGGCATAGGGCTCCTCAACGATCGCTATGACGTGACCACTTTAGCGATCGCGCGCTACGGCCTAGTTAAACTCCGCGTACTCGAGTCCATAGTCGTCCTTGAGGTGCTGGAACCACTCCTCGCAGGTGTAGACGGGGATGCTCGAGGCCGCAAAGTCTTTTTTGTTCCTTGTGATAATCGCCTTGGCACCCGCACGGACAGCCCCCTCATAGAGACAGGCGTCCTCAAAGTCAGCCCAGTCGTCGCTCAAAGCGCGCTGCACGTCCCCGGGCATCAATGGCCGCAGCGAGACCTCCTCGAAAAAGGAAGCCAGTGCCTCCTTTGCGCCTCGTTTTGAAGCTCTTTCTGGGCCTGGCGTGGTCGTCATCACGTAGAACAAGTCGGTGACCTGACTCACTAGCATGAGAAGCCGGTAATCGCCCCAGTACCCATAGTCGACAAGTTGCCGCGCCGGCTCGAAGAAGGTGCCCCGGTGCATGAGATAGTCGAGGGCAACGTTGGTGTCGACCACAACGTTCATCGCCATCGTTAGCACTTCCCTTCCGCGAGGCGCTGCTCTGCCCGCGCACGAGCGATGTCGCCATTAGAGGCGTACAAGAACGGA
>Jenna_p2__coassemble_1894_pt1 | contig 14187 bp, 11 predicted proteins | sample Jenna_p2__metabat2_low_PE_018 | metagenome-assembled genome bin Jenna_p2 | reverse complement strand
GTGCTGCCGGTGCTCAACGCCTTTGCCGAGAGGATCGTGTTCTTCGGCAAGCCCGGCTCCGGCCAGGCCGCGAAGCTCTGCAACCAGCTGTCCCTCGCGGGCGCGATGCTCGGCATGGCGGAGGCCGTGGCCTTCGCGCGCGCCTACGGGCTCGACGAGCAGGCCATGCTCGAACTCGTGGGCTCCGGCATGGGCGACAGCCGCGCGCTCCGCGACCTCGGCCCGAAGGCCGTCGCATCCGACTGGAAGCCCGGCTTCAAGGTGACGCACTTCGCGAAGGACCTGAACGACGCGCTCATGACGGCGGACGACCTCGGCCTCGCGCTCCCCGGCGCGACGACGGCGCACACGCTGTACGCCACACTCGACGCCATCGGCGGCGGCCAGCTGGGCACGCAGGCGCTCGAGGTGCTCTACGAGCCCGAGAGCGACGCCATCGCCGCCGGCCTCGACTGGTCCTGCGCACCGGTGGACGTGCCGGACGACCACGCGGACGACTTCGACCGCGCCGAGCAGGGCGCCTGCGGCTGCGGCCACGACCACCATCACGACCACGACGACCACTGCTGCGGCCATCACGACTGCGGCTGTGGCCACGACCACCACTAAAGGAGCTCCATGGACACTGAGGCCACGACGGACGTCGCGACCGCGGGTCTCTCGGACGCGGGCTTTGCCTGGGCCGTGGTCGGCCTGTTGCTCGCGCTCTTCGGGATCATCATCGGCTTCCACATCGGCGACGAGTGGGGCCAGAAGGCGCCGGACAAGAGGACCTACTGGAAGTACAACGGCATCGCCTACGCGGTGGGCATCGGGGCGTCCCTTCTCGTGTGGCTCACCGGCTGGGTCACGCTCGCGTTTCTGACCGTCGGCATGCTCGGCGGTGCGATCGCGGGCCTCAAGATGGGCTACGGCGCCAGCGTCGGCCCGTGGAAGGCGCACGACCGGTTCTTCAACCGCTCGAACAAGCGCGCCGCAGCGAAGTCCAAGGCAGCGGCCGAGAAGTCCGCGACCGGCGGTTGGGCGCGGCGCAAGCCGGCAGGCGAGCCCGAGACGGACGAGCCGGAGCTCATGAGCGTGGCGGATCCGGGCGACCGCAAGGGCCGCGGCCGGTGACGGACCGCTCGCATCGTCCCTGAAAGATACAATGGGACGAGGGAATCGCAGCTAGGCGCGCCCGCCGGAACAGCGGCGGGCGCCTTGTGTATGGAGGAGGACCCATGGCAGATCTTTCCTTGGACGTTCTGGTGGCCGCGCTGGCCGGGCCGAGCCGTCGCGGGCGCCAGGAGGCCGCGCACGAGGTGGCGCTGGCCGCCGAGGAGGACCCGTCCGCGCTCGTGCCGTTCGCCGAGCAGCTGATGGACGGGCTGCAGCGCCCGGAGGCTCAGACCCGTTGGGAGCTGCTGAACGCGCTGTCGCTCGTTGCCGGCGTGGACGCGGACCTCGTCGAGGGCGCGATGGACGACGCCGAGGCGGCCCTCTTCGACGAGGGCTCCTCGATGGTGCGCCTGGCCGGGTTCCGGTTCATCGCGCGCGAGGGCAAGAGCGCGCCGGAGCGCTCGGCCGAGGCCTGGGCGCTGCTCGACGAGGCGGTCCAGTGCTACCACGGCGACCCGGAGTTCCGTGAGATGCTCGCGGCGCTGCTCGAGTTCGCGCAGGGCAACATCTCGGACGACGTGAAGAAGGCCGTGCACGACCGGGTGGCCTTCGATGCCGAGAAGTCCTCGATGCCCTTCATCAAGAGCTACTCCGAGCAGATCGTGGAGGCCTGCGAGGCCTAAAAGGCCCGCGGGGCAGCGGGTCGGGCGCTTCTTCTCGCGCAGCCGCGCCGGCGGCCGAGAAAAGGCACCCGACCCGTTTTCTCTTCCGCGTGGAAACGCACCCGCAGCATTGTCCCTTCATACTGGTGCGCCGGACTGCCCCCACGCTCGAAAGAGGTACCTATGTCCCACGAGGTTGTGCTCATCCCCGGCGACGGTATCGGCCCCGAGATCTCCGCCGCCATGCGGCGCGTCGTCGACGCGACCGGCGTCGACATCCATTGGCGCGAGGAGCCCGCCGGCGAGTGCGCGATGGAGGAGTTCGGCACGCCGCTCCCCGAGCGGACCTGCGACGCGGTGGCCGAGGTCAAGTGCGCCATCAAGGGCCCCACCACCACGCCCATCGGTTGCGGCTTCCGCAGCGTCAACGTGGCGCTCCGCCACCGCTTCGACCTCTACGCCAACATGCGCCCCTGCGTCTCGATGCCCGGCGACGGCTCCCGCTACACGAGCGTGGACCTCACCGTCGTGCGCGAGAACACCGAGGACCTCTACGCCGGCGTGGAGTACGACTCCGGCAGCCCGGAGGCCAACCACATCATCCAGGCGGTGGACAAGGACTTCCCCGGCAAGATCCGCCCGGGCTCGGCCATCTCCATCAAGCCCATCAGCCCCGAGGGCTCCGAGCGCATCGTGCGCGCCGCCTTCGAGTACGCGGTGGACAACGGCCGCCACAAGGTGTGCGCTGTACACAAGGCCAACATCATGAAGGCGACCGACGGCCTCTTCATGCACACGGCCGAGCGCGTGGCCGAGCAGTACCCGGGCATCGAGTTCGAGACGCGCATCGTCGACGCCACCTGCATGGGCCTCGTCCTCGACCCCCAGCAGTTCGACGTCCTCGTGCTGCCGAACCTCTATGGCGACATCCTGTCCGACCTCTGCGCCGGCCTCGTGGGCGGCCTCGGTCTCGCGCCGGGCGCCAACATTGGTAAGGACTGCGCGATCTTCGAGGCGGTGCACGGCTCCGCGCCCAAGCACGCCGGCAAGGACGAGGCCAATCCCACGGCGCTGATCCTCTCGGCGGCCATGATGCTCGAGCATCTGGGCGAGAAGGCCGCGGCCGAGGCCGTGCGCCAGGCGGTCCGCACCGTGCTGGCCGCAGGCGTCGACGTGACCTATGACATCCGCCGCAACCTGACCGGCTCCACCGAGGGCGCCGTGTCCTGCTCGGCCTACGGCGAGGCCGTGGCGAAAGCGGTGATGTGCATTTAGGGACAGTCCCCTTTTGCACATGTGCATTTAGGGACAGTCCCCAAATGCACGCTCAGAGAACGAGAAGCTCGGCGGTCCTTCACGCGGGATTCGCCGAGCTTTGTTAGTGTTAACGCCTATCGGCATCTATCGAACCTTAAGGGAGGATCAGCCCCCATGGCAGATAAGAAGAAGCGCCAGGTGAGCCCGATGGACGGCGAGCCCACCACCATCCATGTGGAGGAGGGACCCGCTCAGAGCCCCGACAAGAAGCCCGCGCACCAGCTGCCGCTCGTGTTCTGCATCGTCATCGGTGTCGTGTGCCTGGCTCTTGGCCTCGTGATCGGTCGCTTCCTGCTCGGCGGCGTCGGCGGCGCTGTCTCCGGCAAGACCACCCTGAGCGAGGGGGAGCTCGACGCCACGGTGGCCACCTACACCTACGAGGGCAGCTCCCACGACGTGACCGCCCGCGAGGTGTTCGAGACTGGCTCGGGCCTCGAGTCCGCCCGCAAGGACGACGGCACCTACGCCTTCCCGGCCGCGAGCGACGTGCTCGCCTATGCCCAGAACCAGATCCTCAACCAAGCCGTCGAGGCCGCGGGCATCACCGTGTCCGATGAGGACATGACCACCTACGCCCAGGACACCCTCGGCTCCTCCGATTTCAAGAGCCTGGCCAGCACCTATGGCATGTCCGAGGACGCGGTCAAGACCGTGGTTCGCCAGTCCGCCGGAGTGAAGAAGCTCTACGACCAGGTGGTGGGCTCCGACGCCTCCGCCGGCACGATGCCGGAGTCTCCCGCCACGCCCGCGTCCGAGGACGAGTACGACACCAAGAACGCCACCTATGGCGAGTACATCGTCAACCTCCTCGGCGACGAGTGGGACAAGAACGCCAACACCTGGGCCCGCAAGGACGGTCCCTACTACGCCGCCATGTCCGACATGGACTTCACGAGCGACTCCGCCAGCTACAACCAGGCGATGACCGCCTACTACGTGGCTTACCAGCAGTACTCGCAGGTCGCGGGCACGGCGAGCTCCAAGTGGACCACCTACGTGAACGGCCTGTTCGCGAAGGCGTCGATCAACATCGGAGAGATGGTCTCCTAACATCAAACCTACAACGTGCATTGAGGGACAGTCCCCAAATGCACACGGGGCGGCTCCGGCGACGGGGTCGCCCCATTTTCTATCGTCACCGCTACACTGGAGGGCACCGTCGCCGAGAAGGGAGAGCGCTTGAACGTCCTGGTGAGCCAGTGCCTGCTCGGCGCCCCCTGCCGTTACGACGGCGGCTCCAAGCCCTGTGACGCCGTGCGGCGCCTGCTCGCGCAGCCGGGCGTGAACGCGATCCCCGTCTGTCCCGAGACGGACGGCGGCCTCGTCTCGCCGCGCCCCCCGGCGGAGCAGCGCGGCGCCCGTGTGGTGCTCGAGACGGGGGAGGACGTCACGCAGGCGTTCCTCGCCGGCGCGACTCGGGCGGTCGAGCGGGCGCAAGCGGCCGGCGCCGACCTCTGCATCCTCAAGGCCAAGAGCCCCAGCTGCGGCTGCGGGCAGGTGTACGACGGCAGTTTCTCAGGGCGGCTCGTGCCGGGCGACGGCATTGCGGCCGCGCGGATCAAAAGAAAGGGGTTCCCCGTGCACACCGAGAACGAGGTCGAGGTGGTCCATCCCTCCATGGAGCATCCCGTGGCCATCAGCCTGGGCAGCGGCTTGGGCTACTTGGCGCAGCTGGTCAAGCCGGTCCGGCGCATCCCGTACGCGGACGTGCCGGGCTTTCCCGTGGGTGCCGCGCCGGTCCCCGGCCACAACTTCGAGGTGGTCATCGGCACCATCGACGATGTGCCCGTGATTCTCTATCCCGGCCGCGTGCACCTGTACCAGGGCTACAACGTGGCGCAGGTGTGCTCGCTCGTCCGCCACGCCCACCATCTGGGGTGCCGCACGATGATCTTCGCCGCTGCGTCGGGCGCCGTGCCCGGGCGCGCCCCTCTCGGCCTCGGCCTCATCACCGACCAGCTCAACCTCACCGGCCAGAACCCCCTCATCGACCCCGAGGACCTGCGCGACGTCGACACGCCGTTCGTCGATATGAGCGACGCCTACACGCCCTACCTGCGGTCCCTGTGCCAGGCCGTCGCCCGGGACGAGCGCATCCAGCTCACCTGCGGCGTCCTTGCCGGCATCACCGGCCCCAGTTTCGAGAGCCCCGCCGAGGTGCGCGCGATGGAGCTCATGGGCGCCAACTTCACCGCGATGTCCGTGGTGAACGAGGTGATCATGGCCCACGCGCTCGGCATGAACGTGCTCGGTCTCACTGTGAGCGCGAACGCTGCGGGCGCCCCCGGCGTGAGCCACGAGACGGTGCTCGCCTACGCCAAGGCCCACCAGGACGACTTCGCCAAGCTCATGCGCGGTGTGCTCGGCAGGCTGTAGCCAGCCTGTGGACGCTTGCCAGACGACTCGCCAACCGGTATAGTCAACGTTCGCTGCGGGAGAAAACGCAGACGTGCCAGTTTAGCTCAGTCGGTAGAGCACCGCTCTCGTAAAGCGGGGGTCATCAGTTCAAGTCTGATAACTGGCTCCAGTGCATGATTGCAGGCCAGCGGGCGTTTTGCTCGCTGGCCTTGTTCTTGTGTTCTATGCGCATGACGACCTTTTGGGTCGAATCTCTCTTTGAGGCTCTCATGGCCGCGAGACGGCGGTTTCCGACCCTTCCGACCCCCTCCGCTGGTCGTGGGACCCCGGGGTATTGAAAGCGTCGAAAACCGCCCGTCTTGTTCAGAGTGCCTTCGGGTGTGGTATAAGGGTGTTGGTGACGTCGTATGACGGTACACTTCCAGAGCGCCGGGGGATGTCCCTCGGCTTTCTTTTTGCCCTAGGAGGCCGCGTGGCCGAGCTGAGCATCCTCGTCGACGAGTCTGGGGAGCAGGAGGGTCCGTCGGGGTTTTATCTTGTGACGCTCGTCTTTCACGACCAGGCCATGCCCATCGACAGGGCGGTGGCCGGCTACCATGCCGATTTGGCGGCGAAGGGGCTTCCCGACGTTCCCTTCCACGTCGGTTCGCTCAAGAACGGCCACGACGCGTTCGAGAATCTAGACCTTGCAGAGCGCAGGCGCCTCATGGCCTGCTTCTCCGGCTTCGTGCGGCGCATCGACGTGCGCTACCGGACGCTCGCATACCCGCGCCGGGAAGTCGGGACGACCGAGAGGCTCGCGGCGAGGCTGGCGCACGACCTGCGGGCCCTCTTCGTCGAGAACCAGCCGCTCATGCAGTCCCACGGCCAACCCTCACGCGCCCGATAAATGAGCAAACCACCCAGGGTGCGTGGCACCCCAGGAGGAAACCTCCCGAGATGCGTGGCACCCCAGGCGGTTTGCTGATGACAAGCTGTAACGGAACGTCTATCATCGATGCAATCAGGCAATCGAGGGGACGCGCATGGCTTCGGGCGACGAGGAGTACTTCGCACACGAGTCGGACGACGGTCGCAGGGAGACCGTGGGCACGCATCTGGACGAGGTGGCCGCCATGGCGGCCGAGTTCGCGGCTGCCTTCTCCACCGAGGATGACAGCTCGGAAGAGTTGGTCAGGTTGCTCGGCCTGGCGCACGACGCCGGCAAGTTCTCCCATGCGTTCCAGCGGAGACTGTTGGAGCAGGGCGACAAGGTGGACCATGCCACCGCTGGGGCGCTCATGTTGTGGAACCTCGGCGAGGACCTCGAGAATCACCACGAGGTCGGCCTTTGGCTCCAGCTGCTGGCCTATTGCGCGGCCGGCCATCACGGCGGTCTCCCAGATGGCGGGGCGGTGGCTGCGGCCTTCGGCCACACCCTCATGGCACGTCTGGCGAGAGCCCGCAAGGGGCACATCCCGCCCTTCGACGCTTTCAAGCGTCAACGGCCGCCGCTGGCAGAGAGCGTGCCCGGGTGGCCCGAGCCGTTCCTCGATACCGACCCGGCCCCTCGTGGCGTCGTCGGCGACTACTTCGCGCCGTTCACTCAGGCGTTCTGGACGCGCATGGTCTTCTCCTGCCTGGTGGACGCGGACTTCCTATGCACGGAACGCTTCATGAAAGGCGCAGGCCGCTCGCAACCCTACGAAAGTCTCGAGGCACTCATCGAGCGCCTCGAGCGCCATCTGGACGGCCTCTGTGCTCGGAAGCCGGCCGAGGGCAAGGCTGCCGAGCTCGCCTCCTTGCGTCGCGAGGTGTCCAACGCCGCCCGCGACGCTGCCCAGCTCGCGCCGGGCATCTTCACCCTCACCGTCCCCACGGGAGGCGGCAAGACGCTGGCGTCCCTGCGGTTCGCGCTGCACCACGCGGTGGCCCACGGCAAACAGCGGGTGATTTACGCCATCCCCTACACCTCGATCATCGACCAGAACGCCCGGGTCTTCCGCGAGGCGCTCGGCGCGTCCAACGTGCTGGAACATCATTCGAACTTTGACTTCGACTCGTTGGAGGACCCCGACACGCCCGGGTCGTCCGAGCAGGCCGAGCGCCTGCGCCTGGCTTCCGAGAACTGGGACGCGCCCGTTGTGGCCACCACGACGGTCCAGCTGTTCGAGTCCCTCTTCTCCAACAAGCCCTCCAAGGCTCGGAAGCTGCACAACATCGCGAGCAGCGTGATCGTGCTGGACGAGGCGCAGTCGCTGCCCCTGCAGCAGCTGGCTCCGGCGATGGCCGCGCTGGAGGAGCTGGTGCGCCGTTATGGCTGCACGGTGGTCTTCTGCACGGCCACACAGCCGGGATTCCACGCCTTGATGGAGGGCCATCGCATCGGGCCGGTGCGGGAGATCGCGCCCAATGTGGACCGTCTCTTCACGGAGCTGCGACGTGTCTCGTATCAGTGGCTTGACCTGTTGGAAGATGACGAGCTGGCGGAACGACTGGCCGATGAGCACCAAGCGCTCTGCATCGTCAACTCGAAGAAGCAGGCCCGCGCGGTCTTTGAACTCCTGAAGGGTCGCGAGGGCGTTTTCCACTTGAGCACCAACATGCACCTGCACGACCGGGAGCGCGTGCTCAAGGAAGTGCGTCGGCGTCTGAAGGATGACGAGCCATGCACCCTGGTCTCGACCAGCCTGGTGGAGGCCGGCGTGGACGTCGACTTTCCCGTGGTGTACCGGGCTCTCGCCGGTCTCGACAGCGTGGTGCAGGCCGCTGGGCGCTGCAACCGAGAAGGGCGCCGGAGCGTAGAGGAGAGCGTCGTCTATCTCTTCGAGCCGGCGGCCGGCTACAAGATTCCGGAAGAGACGCGAAACCGCGAAGGCCTGTCTCGGGTGCAGCGGGCATTGGAGGGGCGCGTGCCCGGTGGTCAGCTGCCGGACCTGGGCAGCCCCGAGGTTCTGCGGCGCTTCTTCTCCGCGCTCCTCGGTCAAGGCGCGGGCGATTGGCGGGCCCTCGACAAGAAGGGCATCCTGCGTCTCATCGACGGTGCCACGGTGGACTCGATGCCCTTCGAGACCGTCGCCCGGGAGTTCTCGCTGATCGACGGGCCGACGGACACCGTTGTGATTCCGTGCGAGGACAACCAGAAAGACCTGGAGGCGCTACTGTCCGGCGGGGGCGACCGTGCGTTGCTGAGGCGTCTGGGTCGGTGGTCGGTCTCGTTGTGGCCTAACCAGCGCGCCGCGCTTGCGAACGCCGGCGCACTGACGCCGGTGGGGGACGGCCTGTTCGTTTTGGACGACCCGTCGCTCTACCACGGGGACGTGGGGCTCGTGTTCGAGGAGGCAGGAGGCCGGGGCCAGTTCCTGTGAGTCCGAGCGGGCGCCCGACGAGACGGGCGCCCGCTCCATCCGGGGAGTCCCTGCCCCTCCTACTGTTTCAATCCCCATGGGGCGACGTGCCGCATGACGAGCGGATTATCTCAGAGCTCCGTTCGCGCGCGCACATGCTACCGTTTATCCCCTAATAATGCTATTCCTTTCCCTATTCTACTGAAGCGCGGATATGTTCTTCTGTGTCCCATCTGAACGAAAAACAGAAAGGAGGAATCCATGGCCAAAGGAACCCGTATCGAGTTCTCCGCCCCGTACGCGCTCTTCTCGCGCCCCGAGCTTTCGGTGGAGCGGTACAGCTACGACGTGCCGACGCCCTCGGCGTTGCGCGGCGCCATCGAGGCGGTGTTCTGGCACCCGGGGATGAGGTACGTCATCGACCGCATCCACGTGCTCAACCCCATCGAGCGCACGAGCGTGCGTCGCAACGAGCTGGGCAGCAAAGCCAGCGCCAACGTTATGAAGACGGCCATCGGCAAGGGCCGGCCGCTGCCCAGCGTGGTGCGCTCGGACGTGGTGCAGCAACGGGCCAACGTGATGCTCACGAACGTCCGGTACGTCGTGGACTTTCACTTCGACCTGACTCCCGCGGCGGCTCCCACCGACACGCCGGCCAAGTTCATCTCCATGCTCAACCGTCGTATCCAGAAGGGCCAATGCTTCTCGCAGCCCTACCTGGGAACGCGCGAGTGCAGCGCCGACTTCAGGCCCGTGCCCATGGACGAGGAGCCGCAGGGTTTCTACGCCGGCACCGGCGAGCGCGACCTCGGCCTCATGCTGTACGACCTCGACTACTCCGACCCGGCGAACATCCAGCCCATGTTCTTCCATGCCGTTATGCGCGACGGGGTCGTCGACGTGGCGGGAAGCGAGGTGTTCCGCTGATGCTGCTCTCTGCCCTGGCGGAGTATTACCGCTACAAGACCGAGGAGGCGCCTGACGAAATGGCGCGCCCCGGCTGGGCGCCCCAGAAGGTGGTGGCCCAGATTGTGCTGGACGAGCAGGGGAACCTGCTGGGCATCAACGGAGCCGGCAAGGACGAGTCCTGGACGTTCTCGGTTCCCACGCCCAAGAAACGCTCCTCCGGTGTCGCGGCGAACCTGCTCGCCGACACGGCCCAATACCTTCTCGGCGTTGGAGATCCGGGCAAAGAGGCGCGTACGCTCGAGTGCTTTCAGGCGTCTCGAGAAGAGCACCGCGAGGCGCTCGACGGCGTGGAGTCCGCGGCGCCGGTGCTCGCGTTCTTTGAGTCGTGGGACCCTGCGGGCGCGTTGGAGCACCCGGAGATCCAAAGGAGCCGGGACCTGTTGAAGAGCGGGTTCCTCGTGTTCGCTGTGAGCCGCGACGGGGTTCTTCAGCAGGTGCTCGGGTGCGACGACGTCCGGGTCCGCATCGACGACCTGGCCCGGGCCCCGTCGCCGGATGCGGAGGAGCGCGTCTGCCTGGTCTCGCACAAGCGCGGCCCCGTCGCCCGCTTGCACCCTGCGATCAAAGGCGTGCCGGGCGCGCAGTCCTCGGGAGCCACGCTGGTGGGGTTCAACCTGGAGGCGTTCGAGTCCTACGGCCAGACCCAGGGCAGCAACGCGCCGGTGAGCGAGTCGGTGGCCTTCCAGTACGGCACTGCTCTGAACTACCTGCTCGGTGACCCGCGGCATCGGCTGCGCATCGGAGACACCACGGTCGTGTACTGGGCCACGCTCCACGACGACGATGTGGCGCGCCTGTTCAGCCAGGCCGTGGATCCGGACGCCGAGCGTCTGGAGCGGCGCCGCAAGCGCGCGGAGCTTCGCAAGCGGGGGCAGCGCGTGGACAAGGAAGAGGAACGGGCGCTCACCCTACAGGACGTCAAGGAGACCGACCAGCGTCTTGCGGGGCTGTTCGAAGCCGTGCGCACCGGCGCCCCGTTGGCCGAGGTGCCGGTGACCCGGGCGCCCTTCTATGTGGCGGGACTGGCGCCCAATGCGGCGCGCCTCTCTCTCCGGTTCTTCTGGCAGGGCGAGTTCGGCGACGTGCTGAGCAATCTGGACGCCCATTACCGGCGCTTGCGCATCGAGCACGCGCCCTTCGAGCCCGCGTACCTGTCGCCCTGGCGCATCGTCAAGGAGACCGAGAACCCTCACGCGACCAAGAGCCCTTTGAGCTCGATCCTCGGCTCGTCCTTGCTTGACGCGATGCTCACAAATGGGCGCTACCCGGAGGCCCTGGCGAAGAACGTCGTCCTGCGCGTCCAGGCGAACCGCAACGTGTCCTATCCGCAGGCGGCCATGCTCAAGGCCTATTTGATAAAGAACTGCAACGAAAGCGAGGAGACCATGACCGCGGAGCTCAATGAGCAGCGCGACGACGCCGCATATGTGCTGGGTCGTTTGTTTGCCGTGCTGGAGAACATCCAGTCGTGCGCTCAGCCGTCGATCAACGCCACCATCCGGGACCGCTTCCTGGACTCGGCGAGTTCGACCCCTGCCACGACCTTCCCGACGCTCCTGGATCTTGCGAACAAGCATCTCCGCAAGCTCTCCCACGACGGCAGGACGCACAACTTTGCAATCAACCGCGAGCGCTTGGTGGAGAAGCTCATGACGCGCGCCGCAGACGCGCCCCTGCGCTTCACGATGGAGGAGCGCTTCACGTTCTACGTGGGTTACTACCAGCAGCGCCAGGCCTTCTTCCGCAAACGTACCGAGGACGAGGCCAGCGAGGAAGAGGTCATCGAGGTCACCGAGCTCACAGAGGAGAACTAGCCATGGCAGAACCCATCAAGCACCGCTACGACTTTGTCCTGTACTTCGACGTGGAGAACGGCAACCCCAACGGCGACCCCGACGCCGGCAACCTGCCACGTGTGACGCCCGAGGACGGGCACGGCATCGTCACGGACGTCTGCATCAAGCGCAAGGTGCGCAACTACATCGAGGCCGCCAAGGAGGACGAGCCGGGCTTCGACATCTACATCAAGGAGGGCGTGCCGCTCAACCGCAGTGACCGTCGGGCCGTGGAGGCCGTCGGCATGGACCCCGATCAGAAGGACCTCGCGGCGGCCATCAAGAAGGCCAAGAAGACCAACCCCGAGCTCGACGTGATGATCCGCGACTACATGTGCCAGACCTTCTACGACGTGCGCACCTTTGGCGCCGTGATGACCACCTTCGTGAAGGGCAACCTCAACTGCGGCCAGGTGCGGGGGCCGGTGCAGTTCACGTTCTCGCGCAGCGTGGACCCCATCATCCCGCAGGAGGTCACCATCACGCGCGTTGCCATCACCACGGAGGAGGACGCGGAGAAAAAGGGCAACGAGATGGGCCGCAAGTACGTGGTGCCCTACGGCCTGTACCGCATGGAGGGCTTCGTCTCGGCCAACTTGGCGCGCAAGAGCACCGGCTTCTCCAATGAGGACCTGGAGCTGCTCTGGCAGGCGCTGGCCAACATGTTCGAGATCGACCGCTCCGCTGCTCGCGGCAAGATGTCGGTGCGGCGCCTCGTGGTGTTCGAGCACGAGAGCGAGCTGGGCAACGAGCCGTCCTACAAGCTGTTCGACCGCGTGACCTGCCAGAAGAAGGAGGGCGTGGACGTTCCCGGGTCCTTCTCGGACTACGGGCCGATTGTGGTGAACGAGGAAGACATGCCGGCGGGCGTGACGGTCGAGGTGAAGGTCTAGCCATGGACGCCGACGACTCCCTGGCCATCTCCGGTCTGCAGCACTTCTCGTTCTGCCGCAGGCAGTGGGCGCTCATCCACATCGAGGGCCTTTGGAGCGAGAACTACCTCACAGTCTCCGGGGCACTTATGCACAAGCGGGCCCATGACGAGAAGGCCAGGGAGCACCGGGGCGACCTGATCATCGAACGAGGGCTGGCGGTCTCCTCGCGAAGGCTCGGGCTCCACGGCGTGTGCGACGTCGTGGAGTTCCGGCAGGCGCCGAACGGCTTTCCGCTGCCGGGAGAGCCGGGGCTTTGGTCGGCGGCGCCAGTGGAGTACAAGCGGGGCCGTCCGAAGGCCAACGATGCCGACCGTCTGCAGCTCTGCGCGCAGGCGCTGTGCCTGGAAGAGATGCTCTGCACGGACATCCCCGAGGGGTTCCTCTATTACGGCCAGACCCGCTCGCGGGAATCGGTGGCGCTTGACGCCGGATTGCGGGCGCGGGTTCAGGAGATGACGCAGGAGATGTGGAGCCTTGTTCGCGCGGGTCACACGCCGCGCGCCCGAGCCGGCAGGGCCTGTGGCTCGTGCTCCTTGAAAACCGAATGCCTGCCCTCGCTCGAGCATCGCGAGAGCGTCGCATCTTACGTGGGCCGGCACGTGCGGGAGGGCCAGTGAGAAAGCTCAGGAACACGTTGTACGTGGAGACCGAGGACGCGTACCTGGCGCTCGAGGGCGAGAACGTTGTCGTGAAGGGCTCGGACCAGGTGATTGGTCGCGTGCCGTTGCACACGCTCGAGAGCATCGTGAGCTTCTCGTACCGCGGAGCCAGCCCTGCTTTGATGGGGAAGTGTGCCCAGGACGGCGTCACGCTGGCCTTTTTCAGCCCGACGGGCCAGTTTCTGGCTCGGACGACCGGCGAGACGCACGGGAACGTGCTCTTGCGGCGCGAGCAGTATCGACGGGCTGACTGCGCCGAGGCGTCCACAGCGTCGCTCAGGCTGTCAATCTCCCTTGGTGGCCTGTATCGACGGGCTGACTGCGCCGAGGCGTCCACAGCGGTGGCGCGGGCGTTCATTCAGGGAAAGGTGTTCAACTGTCGCTGGCTGCTGGAGCGGAGCGTGCGGGACCACGGGCTGCGACTGGACGGGGAGCGGGTCGCCACGGCGTCGGCTCGCCTGCAGGCAGCCCTGGGGAGGCTGGAGAGCGCACCGGACGTTGCAACCGTCCGGGCGGTGGAGGGGAATGCCGCCTCGGAGTATTTCGGCGTCTTCGGCGAGCTGGTGCTTCGCAACCGCGAGTTCTTCTCCTTTGGAGGTCGGAGCCGGCGCCCTCCCTTGGATTCTGTGAACGCGCTGCTGTCGTTCGCCTACAGCCTTTTGGCCACCGATTGTGCCGGCGCCCTGGAGGCCGCAGGGCTGGACTGCTTTGTTGGGTTCCTCCACTGCGATCGAGCGGGACGGCGTTCCTTGGCTCTGGATTTGATGGAAGAGCTCCGCCCGGTGTTCGTGGACCGTTTCGTGCTCACGCTGATCAACAACCAGGTGGTGGGGCCGAAGGACTTCGAGACGCGCGAGACCGGCGAGGTGCGAATCGCGGCGCGGGCGCGCAGGCGCGTGCTGGAGCAGTGGCAGGCGAGAAAGCGCCGTGAGGTCACGCATCCCTATTTGAAAGAGAAGATACGCTGGGGAGAGGTGCCGTTCGCGCAGGCCATGCTACTGGCCAAGCACCTTCGGGGCGATTTGGAC
>Jenna_p2__coassemble_1806_pt1 | contig 15011 bp, 10 predicted proteins | sample Jenna_p2__metabat2_low_PE_018 | metagenome-assembled genome bin Jenna_p2 | reverse complement strand
GCCCTCGACAACCGCCCGCTGCGGTTCGACGAGTTCGAGGAGCGGGTCCCGCAGTTCGTGTACGTCTCGGCCACGCCGGGCGACTACGAGGAGGCCGTGTCCCAGCAGACGGTGGAGATGATCAACCGGCCCACCGGCCTGCTCGACCCCAAGGTGGACGTGCGGCCCATCCGCGGGCAGATCGACGACCTCACCGACGAGATCCAGGAGCGCATCAAGCGCAAGGAGCGCACGTTGGTGACGACCCTCACCAAGCGCATGGCCGAGGACCTCACCGACCACTTGCTGGACCAGGGCATCCGGGTGAACTACATGCACTCCGACACGCCCACGCTCGACCGCGTGGAGATCATCCGCGACCTGCGCCAAGGGAAGATCGACGTGCTCGTGGGCATCAACCTGCTGCGCGAGGGCCTCGACATCCCGGAGGTGTCGCTCGTCGCCATTCTCGACGCAGACAAGGAGGGCTTCCTCCGCAACAAGCGGTCGCTGATCCAGACCATGGGCCGCGCCGCCCGCAACGCCGACGGCCAGGTGGTGATGTACGCCGACCGCGTGACCGACTCCATGCGCTACGCCATCGACGAGACGGAGCGGCGCCGCGCCATCCAGACCGCGTTCAACGCGGAGCACGGCATCGTGCCGAGGACCGTGCGCAAGGCGATCAACGACATCTCCGGCTTCATCGAGGAGGCGGACGCGACGCTCGGTTCCAAGACGCGCGAGCACCATGGGGAGCTGGGCCATGGGGCGTTCGTGTCGCCGGCACAGGCGGGCCCGAGTGTGGCCGAGCAGGTGGCCCAAGAGCTGTCCGAGCTGCCAAAAGCCGAGGCGGAGGCAGTACTGGCGTCGCTCGAGGAGGAGATGAAGGCGGCGAGCGAGGCCTACGACTTCGAGAAGGCCGCCTCCATCCGCGACCAGATCGTCGAGCTGCGCACGCGCCTGGAGGGCACGAGCGAGGAGGCCGTGATCGCGCGCCTCAAGTCGACGGCGCGGAAAGGGTCGAAGCACGCCACCCGGCGCCACTACCACAAGAAGTGACCACGGACGCGCGGGGCCGCAAGCCCCGCGCGCCGCAAGCGGCCAAAGAAGGCCATACTCCTAGGGTGCAAACCCGCCCGAAAGGAGCTCTCATGGCCTGCGAATCCCGCGACGAGGCCGCCACTGCCGGCAAGAACACCAACCCGCAAGCCTTTGAGGAGAACGCCCTCTCCGAGGTGCGCCATGTGATCGGCGTCGTCTCCGGCAAAGGGGGCGTGGGCAAGTCCTTCGTGTCCGTCGCGCTCGCGGCCGGCCTGCAGAAGGCCGGCGCCACCGTGGGCATCCTCGACGCGGACATCACCGGCCCGTCGATCCCGTACCTGCTCGGCCTCCGCGGCCAGCGCCTCATGTCCCTCGGCGACCTCTACCTGCCGTCCATTGCCCCCTGCGGCATCAAGGTGATGAGCTCCAACCTGCTGCTCGGACGTGAGGACGACCCGGTGCTCTGGCGCGGCCCTGTGCTCGCCGGCGCCCTGCGCCAGTTCTGGAGCCAGACCAGCTGGGGCCCGCTCGACTACCTGATCATCGACATGCCGCCGGGAACGGGCGATGTCGCGCTCACCTGCTACCAGTCGCTGCCGATGGACGGCGTGGTCATCGTGTCGTCCCCGCAGGACATCGTCTCGATGATCGTGACCAAGGCCGTCAAGATGGCCGCGCGCATGGACATCGGCGTGCTCGGCATCGTCGAGAACCTCAGTTATCTCGTCAGCCCCACCGATGGCGCGGAGATCGACCTCTTCGGCCCGTCGCACCTCAAGCGCGACGCCGAGCTGTGCGGTGTGGACGCGCTCGACCGGCTGCCCATCGAGCCTGCGCTTGCCGAGGCCTGCGACCAGGGACGTCTCGCCGACGCCCTGCCCGACGACTACCTTCCGGGCACCGTTGCCCGGGCCCTGATGCTCGAGGCCGTCCCGGCTCCGGTGCCCGACCTCGCGGCCATGGACGCGCGACTCGATGCCTACCGCGACTCGTTGGGGCTCGTCGATGGTGTTCCCGAGGGCATGGAGGAGCGCGACGCCACTCCCGACGAGGAGCCCTTCTAGCCCTGGCGCCTGGTTCCCACGGGTCCGTCTCGCTCACTGCCTGAAAGGAATGATCATGGCCAAGGCCGGGTCTGCGAAGGGGCGGCGCCTGCACGCGCAGGCGGTCGCACGACGGGCGGCAGCTGCCGTGGCGGTTCCTGACCGCTGCGACGTGCTCGTCGTCGGGGCTGGCGCGTCCGGCTGTGCCGCAGCTCTCGGCGCCGCCCAGGAGCGCCCCGGGGCGACCGTGGTCCTTCTCGACGCCAGCGACCAGATCGCCCGGCCTGTCCTCGCCACGGGCAACGGGCGGTGCAACCTGTCCAACGAGGACCTCGACCCGTGCCGGTACAACGACCCCGCGTTCGTCCGCGCGGTGATGGGTCCCGAGCCGGAACAGGAGGTGGGGCGCCTCTTCGCGGGCCTCGGCCTTATCACGGCGCACGAGGAGGGGCGCATCTACCCCCACAGCCGGTGCGCCTCGAGCGTCCAGGGGGCGCTCGTCAACGGGCTGGTGGAGAGGGGCGTGGTCCTCGGTACCCTCCGGCCGGTCGCGGAGGTCGAGCCTCTCGGTTCCGGCGCCCGCGTCACCTTCGAGGAGCGTTTTCGAGAAGCATCGGGCGGGTGGGCGCGCCGGCGCATCGATGCCGCCGCCGTCGTCCTGGCGCCCGGTGCGCCGACCGGCCTTCCGGCACAGCTCGGGCTCCCGACCGTGCCGTGGGCGCCGGTCCTTTGCCCGGTGGCCGTGGACTCGCCGCTCCCGGCCCTGTGGGACGGCCACCGGAGCCCGTGCCGGCTCACGCTGCTGCGGGACGGCGCGGCGGTGGCGGTTGAGGAGGGCGAGGCGCTGTTCCGCCCGGGCTGCGTCTCGGGCATCGCCGCCATGAACCTGTCGCGGGTCGCGAAGCCCGGCGACGTCCTGTCGGTCGACCTCGTGCCAGGAGTGCCGGCCGCGTCCTTGGCGCGCCTCATCGCGGACGTCGACCGCAGGCTTCCCGACGAGCGCCGCTCCCATCGGCTTGACGCTCTGGTCGACCCGGTCATCGGCGCCACGCTGGCCGGTCGGTCCTCCGACCCCGTCGACGTGGCCCGCGAGCTCAAGGCGCTCGACATGCCGGTCACCGGCCTCGCGCACACCGAGCACGCGCAGGTGCAGCGCGGCGGCGTCATCGTGGACGCCGTCGACCCCGTGACGATGGCGGTCGCGGCCAGGCCGGGGCTCTTCATGTGCGGCGAGGCGCTCGACGTCGACGGCGCGTGCGGCGGCTACAACCTTGCGTTCGCGTGGCTCTCGGGGCTCCGGGCGGGACGCGCTGCGGCCCGGTTCGCAAAAGGCGAGGGCCGCCGCAGAGACGGCGCAATGCTTGACCAAGCCTGACCGTGCCGCTGCGTTAGCGCTCCCTCGATGAGGGATACAACAACAGGGGAGTCTCTCCGCACACCTGAAAGGGGAGACCCGTTGGGAGGCACGCGTGCTGGAGGTCCCGAACATAGCGGTTCATCTCGGCCGTATCGACGTCACGGACCCGGCGTCGGAGGCTCGGGAGGTGCGACGCGCCGCCGCGAAGCGGCTCGGCCTCAAACCCCGCGATGTCAACGAGGCCCGCGTGCTGCGTCGCTCCATCGACGCCCGGCGCGGCCATGAGGTGCGCCTCATCTACACGGCCGCGGTCTCCCTCAAGGGCGGCGCCTCGGCGGAGCGCGCGCTGCTTGCCGGCCTGGAGCGCCGCCATCGCGAGCAGGACGCCCGGCCGTGGGAGGAGACCGTGCCCACGTGGCCGGAGGCGCGCCCCTGCGACGCGCGGCCGGTGGTGGTCGGTGCCGGGTGCGCCGGCCTGTTCTGCGCGCTCGCCTTGGCCGAGGCGGGCCTCCGCCCGGTGCTCATCGAGCGCGGCGACGACGTCGATCGGCGCTCCCAGCACGTCGCCCGCTTCAACGAGACGGGGCGCCTCGACACGGAGTCCAACATCCAGTTCGGCCTCGGCGGCGCCGGCACGTTCTCGGACGGCAAGCTCGCCACGGGCACCAAGAGCCCGCTGCACCGCCTCGTGCTCGAGACGTTCGTCCAGGCGGGGGCGCCGGCGGACATCCTCGTGGACGCCAAGCCCCACGTTGGGTCGGACCTGTTGCCCGGCATCGTCGCCCGAATCGTCGGGCGCATTCGCTCCCTTGGCGGGGAGGTGCGGTTCCGGTGCCGTCTGACCGGCCTAGAGACCGCGGGCACCGGGGACGCGCGGCGCGTTGTCGGCGTCCGCGTGGTCGAGCGCGGTGAGAGCCCTTCGGGTCGGCAGCCAAACATCGAGGACGCGGCCTTCGACATCGCGCCGGGCGTGGAGCGCGAGGAGCGCATCGCGGCCGGGGGCGTGGTGCTTGCCACCGGGCATTCTGCTCGGGACGTGTTCGAGCTGCTGCGCGACTGCGGGGCCGTGCTCGAGCGCAAGACCTTCGCGATGGGCGTGCGCATCGAGCACCTGCAGGCGCAGGTCGACGAGTGCCAGTACGGGCCGGCCGCCGGCAACCCGCTGCTCGGCGCCGCGCCGTACAAGCTCGTGTCGCGCGTCGCGGGCGGCCGGAGCGCGTACAGCTTCTGCATGTGCCCCGGCGGCGAGGTGGTCGCGGCGGCGAGCGAGCCATGGGGCGTGGTCACCAACGGCATGAGCCTGAGCGCCCGGGCCGGCCTCAACGCGAACGCCGGGCTGCTCGTCAACGTGAATCCCAGCGACCTGCCCGGCGAGGACGTGCTGGCGGGCGTGGCGCTGCAGCGCGAGTGCGAGCAGGCCGCCTATCGCATGGGCGGGGGCGCCTTCCGGGCACCCGCCCAGTTGGTGGGGGACTTTCTGCAGCGGGTCGCGTCAAGCGGCCCGGGGCACGTACAGCCCACCTATCCGCGCGGTGTGACCTGGGGCGAGGTGGACGGTTGCCTTCCGGGGTACGTGACCGACGCGCTTCGCGCCAACCTCCCGCTCATGGCCAAGAAGCTCCGCTGCTTCGCGGACCCGGAGGCCGTGCTCACCGGGGTGGAGAGCCGCTCCAGCTCGCCGGTGCGCGTCGTGCGCGGGCCGGACGGACAGGCGCCGACGCTCGCAGGGCTGTTCCCGTGCGGCGAGGGCGCCGGTTACGCTGGCGGCATCATGAGCGCGGCGACGGACGGCATCGAGACGGCCCGGTCGCTCGTCGCGTGGCTCGCCGAGGAGTAGGGTCGGGACGGCGTCGCCCCGCTTGCGCCCTCTAAGACGAACAACGAGGCCGCACCCGACAGGCGCAGCCTCGTTGCAGGGGTCGATGGCTCGCGGCGCGCCTACTTGTCGCGCACCACGTCCACGAGCTTGTCCAGCTCGGCGTCCTGGCCCATGCCGGTGAGGAACGCCACGCCGTTGAACACCGGCACCTTGAACTTGTCGTCGGTCTTGACGATGGCGATGTAGGCGTCGGCGTCGCGAAGGGCCGGCTTGAGCCCGGTGATCTCCACCGCCTCCACGTTGGCGTCGACCCCGCGCTGGGCGAGCAGGCGCTCCACCTTGCTCGCGACGGTCTGGGACGTGACGATGCCGGACCCGCAGGCGACGACGATCTTGGCTGCCATGGATGAACCTCCTTAAGCCCCGGACGTCCGGGGCCGACTGTTGCAACCGGATCAGTCTAGCAGGGTCATTTGTTTGAAGCGGGGCTGTAAGCGGCTAGGATGAGGGGCTGCGACCGTTTCGCGAAGACCCTGAAATCACCGGAGGCGATCCATGAAGGTCCTCATGCTCAACGGCAGCCCGCACCTCAAGGGCTGCACCTACACCGCGCTGGCGGAGGTCGCCAACGCGCTCTCCAAGGAGGGCGTTGAGTCCACCATCGTCAACGTGGCGCAGGAGCCCGTGCAGGGTTGCCTGGGGTGCCGGCTGTGCCGCCGCACCGGGCTCTGCACCTGCGACGACGTCGTCAACCGCCTGATCCCGCTCCTGTCGGACCACGACGCCCTCGTGGTGGGCTCGCCGGTGTACTACTCGGGGCCCAACGGCGCGCTGTGCGCCGTGCTCGACCGGCTCTTCTACGCGGCCAGCGGCAAGCTCTCCTACAAGCCCGCCGCGTCCGTGTGCAGCGCCCGCCGCGCCGGGACCACGGCCACGCTCGAACGCCTCAACCAGTACTTCCTGATCAACAACATGCTGGTGGTGGGGTCGGACTACTGGAACATGGTCCACGGCAACAGCCCCGCGGAGGTGCGCCAGGACGAGGAGGGCATGCACGTGATGCGGAACCTCGGGCACAACCTGGCCTGGACGCTGCGCCTGTTGGAGGCCGGCAAGGAGAACGGCGTCCAGCGCACGCTGCACGAGCCGGCGGTCCAGACCAACTTCATCCGATAAGAAAAGGGGACACCCGATGCTGCACCGGGTGTCCCTCTGTTTTTGGGCCGGGTGACCCATCGAAGACGCGGGACCTGAGCCTAGACCTGCGTCGCTCCGTCGACGGGCAGCACCGCGCCGGTGATGTAGCTGGCCCTGTCGCTCGCCAGGAAGACGTAGGCGTTGGCGACCTCCTCCGGCTGGCCCGGACGGCCGAGCGGGATGGTGGACGAGATGCGCTGCACCAGCTCCTCCGGCAGCGCGGTGAGCATGTCGGTGGCGGTGACGCCCGGTGCCACGGCGTTCACGCGGATCTGGTGCTTGCCCAGCTCGCGCGCCAGCGACTTGGTCATGCCGTTGACGGCGAACTTGGACGTGGGATAGCCCACGCCCGACGGCTGGCCGTAGGTGCCCACCATCGAGCTGGTGTTGAGGATCACGCCGCCGGTGCCCTGGTCCACCATGATGCGGGCCGCGGCCTGGCAACCGTTGAACACCGACTTGACGTTGATGTCCATGACCTTCTCGAACTCCTCCGGCGTGTAGTCGACCAGCGGGGTGCGCTGGGAGATACCGGCGTTGTTCACCATGATGTCGATGGAGCCCCAGTCGCGGCGCACCTCGTCGAGCAGCTCTTGGATCTCGGCCTCGACGGTGAGGTCGGGAGCGGCGCCCTTGATCGGCGCGTCCGGGTCCTCGTCGAGGATCGCCCTGACGGCCTTGTCGGCGGTCTCCTGACGGGAGCCGCAGACCACCACTTTGGCGCCCTCGGCGAGCATGCCCTTGGCGATCGCGAAGCCGATGCCGCGGGTGCCGCCGGTGATGACGGCCACCTTTCCTTCGAGAAGCATGGTCTCTCCTTTCTTTGGTTTCCTGAGACACTGTTGAAATGATGCCCAATGGGCTCTGTCCGTTGTCAACGTCGTTGCGCACGAAAGGCAACCAGGAGCGGGGGAGCGGCGCATCCTCGCACCTGACTCCCTCGATATGTCCAGTACCTGTGAAGAAAAGCGAAACTGTCACCGAGAAATCTGAACGCATATTCAGAAACGTCTATTCCCCGCCTGTGGCACTGCTGCGGCGACCGTGTGCGCATCGTTGCTGGTAGGGTGCCTTGAATTCAGGATGAGAAATCATTCGATGCGAACCTCTATGCATCGACCTATACATTGGGACTGCTAAAAAACCGATAAACGCAACCTGTGTCCGCATTTGACCTTTTATTCAGCACGGTTTAACCTGCGCTTCAGGAGACCGGGTCGCTCTGGACTCTGGATCCTCTCTGAAGGGAACGGCGCCATGTGTGCAGCGCGCGGACGCACCGCATCGCCAGTGCTTCAGAAGATGAGCCGCCGGAGCTTCCTCTCTGGTGTGGGTCACCTGTCGGCGACTTTCTCGGCCATGGCTTTGGCGGGGTCGGCGGCGGGGCTCTCGCTCGCGTCGTGCCGGCGCTCGGACTCCCTGCTCGAACAGGCGGGCGTCAGCAGCGACTCGTTGCGCGTGGGGCTCGACTTCTCGCGGCCGCCCTTTGAGGCCCTCGTCGACGCGGCCACGCCGGGCGCGGTGGAGCTCGACGGCGAGGAGGACTACGGCGCCGGCTTCAACGTGGCCGTGCTCGAGAAGGTCTCCGGCGTCCTCGGCGTGCCGGTGCACTTCGTGGACATCCCGCTGGTGAGCCTCTCCTCGTGCCTCGAGAAGGGCTACATCGACGTCGTCGCGTCGTCCTTCTTCAACGGCAACGATGGCGGCTCTCTGTCCTACTCCGACCCCTACAGCAGCTACGACCTCGCCGTCGTGTGCCGGGCGGACTCCGCCTACGCCGACGCCCGCACGGTCGCGGACCTTGCGGGTGCGCGCATGGGGACGCGGGACTCCTCGGACCTCGAGCGCGTGGTCCAGAAGCTGCCCGGCGTCGTCGAAATGGTGGTCCCCGGCCGTCGCAGCGAGCCCCTCTCGATGGTGCAGGCCGGGGAGCTCGACGCCACCGTGGTGGCGCGTCGCTCCTTCGAGTCGGTGGACGCGGACCTGCCGGACCTCGTGTGCGCGCCGATCCCCTCGAGCGAGCTCTGTGCCGACGAGACCGGGCTTCGGATGGCCGTCCGCAACGAGGACGCCGAGCTGCTCGGGCTGCTCAACGGCGCGCTCGGTGGCCTTGGCGACGCCGAGTTGGACGAGATGTGGTCCGATGCTGTGGTTCTGTGGAAGGACGCGGCGACCTCCTACATTTGAGTACAATTGTTCGTCCATGGCTCGGAACGGGTCTGTGGACGAACTCTACTCAGCAGGAGGAACCAACCAGTGGCGTCTGACGCGATCGTCATTCACGGTGCCCGCGAGCACAACCTCAAGGACATAGACCTCGAGATCCCCCGCGACGAGCTCGTCGTCGTGACCGGCATCTCCGGTTCCGGCAAGAGCTCTCTGGCCTTCGACACCATCTATGCCGAAGGGCAGCGCCGCTATGTGGAGAGCCTCTCCAGCTACGCGCGCATGTTCCTCGGCCAGATGGACAAGCCGGACCTCGACTCCATCGACGGCCTGTCGCCGGCTGTCTCCATCGACCAGAAGACCACCTCCAAGAACCCCCGCTCCACGGTGGGCACGGTCACCGAGATCTACGACTACCTGCGCCTGCTCTTCGCGCGCGTGGGCACGCCCCACTGCCCGGAGTGCGGCCGCGTGATCGAGAAGCAGACCACGGACCAGGTGGTGGACAAGATCCTCGAGGCCGGCGACGGGCGCCGCGCCTATCTGCTGGCCCCGGTGGTGCTCGGACGCAAGGGCGAGTTCACCAAGCTCTTCGGCGACCTCAAGCGCGAGGGCTTCGCCCGCGTGCGCGTGGACGGCGAGGTGCGCGACCTGGACGACGAGATCGTCCTCGACAAGAAGTTCAATCACACCATCGAGGTGGTGGTGGACCGCGTCGTGATCCGCGCGTCGGGCCGCAGCCGCATCGCGGAGGCGGTCGAGACGGCCACGCGCATCGCCGGCGGCAAAGTGGGCGCGTGGCTCCTGGAGGGCCGCGACGACCCCGAGGCAGAGCCTGCGGAGCTGCTCCAGTACTCGCTGGCGTTGGCGTGCCCCGAGCACGGCCACTCAATGGACGACCTCCAGCCCCGCGACTTCTCGTTCAACGCCCCGTACGGCGCCTGCCCGGACTGCGACGGGCTCGGCGTCCGGCGCGTCGTGGACGCGGAGGCGCTCATCGAGGACCCCGAGAAGTCGGTCGCCGAGGGCGTGTTCGGCTCGTTCTTCGGGCGCTCCAACTACTACCCGCAGATCTTCGCGGCCGTGTGCCGCCATTACGGCGAGAGCCCGGACACCCCGTGGAAGGACCTGCCCAAGAAGGTGCAGAAGGCGCTGCTCGAGGGCATGGGGCGCACCAAGGTCCGCGTGGACTACAAGACCCGCGACGGGCGCAACACCCACTGGATGACGACCTTCTCCGGGGTGCGCGCCATCCTCTTCGAGAAGTACAGCGAGACCTCCAACGACAACGTCAAGGCGCGGCTCGAGAGGTACATCCGCGAGGAGCCCTGCGCGAGCTGCGGCGGCGCGCGCCTCAAGCCGGAGGTGCTCGCCGTCACGGTGGGCGACAAGTCCATCTGGGACGTCTGCCGGATGAGCTGCCGTCAGGCGCTCGAGTTCTTCGGGGGCCTCGAGCTCACGGAACGCCAGCGCTTCATCGGCGCGCGCATCGTGCGCGAGATCGTCGAGCGCCTCAGGTTCCTGGTGGACGTGGGCCTCGACTACCTCACGCTCTCCCGCGCGAGCGCGACCTTGTCCGGCGGCGAGGCGCAGCGCATCCGCCTGGCCACGCAGATCGGCGCCGGCCTCATGGGCGTCCTCTACATCCTCGACGAGCCGTCGATCGGCCTGCACCAGCGCGACAACGACCGCTTGATCCACACGCTCGAGCGCTTGCGCGACCTCGGCAACACGGTGATCGTGGTGGAGCATGACGAGGACACCATCCGCGCGGCGGACTATGTGGTCGACATGGGCCCCGGTGCGGGCGAGCTGGGCGGCGACGTCGTGTGCGCCGGCACGCCCGACGAGGTCATGGCGTGCCCCGACTCGCTGACCGGTGCGTACTTGTCCGGCCGGAAGGTCATAGGGCTGCCCGAGACGCGCCGCGAGCCGCACAAGGGCTCCCTCAAGATCACCGGCGCGCGCCACCACAACCTCAAGAACGTCACCGCAGAGATCCCTCTCGGCACATTGACGGTGGTCACCGGCGTCTCCGGATCGGGGAAGTCATCGCTCGTCACGGACACGCTGGCCCCCGCGCTCACCAACCAGGTGCAGCGGTCGCAGCGTCCGGTGGGGGAGTACGACACCTTGGAGGGCGTGGACCTCATCGACAAGGTCATCGACATCGACCAGTCGCCGATCGGCCGCACGCCGCGCTCCAACCCTGCCACCTACATCGGCCTTTGGGACGACCTCAGGGCCCTCTTCGCGTCCACGCCCGAGAGCCGCCTGCGCGGCTACAGCCCCGGGCGCTTCTCGTTCAACGTCCCCGGCGGCCGCTGCGAGGCCTGCAAGGGCGACGGCCAGATCAAGATCGAGATGAACTTCCTGCCGGACGTCTATGTGCCCTGCGAGGTCTGCGGCGGCAAGCGCTACAACCGCGAGACCCTCGAGGTCACCTACCACGGCAAGACCATCGCCGACGTGCTCGACATGACCGTGCACGAGGCGCTCGCGTTCTTCGGCGCGATCCCGGTGATCAAGAACAAGCTGCAGACGCTGTTCGACGTCGGCCTGGGCTACGTGCGCTTGGGCCAGCCGGCCACGACGCTCTCCGGCGGCGAGGCCCAGCGCGTCAAGCTCGCCAAGGAGCTCCACCGCAAGCAGACCGGCAGGACGTTCTACATCCTCGACGAGCCCACCACCGGGCTCTCCTTTGACGACGTGCGCCAGCTGTTGGACGTGCTCCAGCGCTTGGTGGACGCCGGCAACACGGTGCTCGTGATCGAGCACAACCTCGACGTGGTCAAGGTCGCGGACCGGATCATCGACCTCGGGCCGGGCGGCGGGGACCGCGGCGGGGAGGTGGTGGCCGTGGGCACCCCCGAGGAGGTGGCTGCCAACCCGGCGTCCGAGACCGGGCGATTCTTGGGGCCAGTGCTCGAGCGCACCCGGGAGTTCCAGGCGCACCTGGCCGAGGAGGCCATGCAGGCGGCGGAGCCGGACGCCATCGAGCTGCCGGCGGAGCCGCCGGTGTCGTAGGCGAGAAGGGCGCCCCGGGCGCCCTTCTTTTTTGCCGGCCGGCCGCCAGTCGGCGGTACAATCCCCTGCGTTTGGAACTTCCGAGGCAGAGGGGACGAGGCCCCGTGGTCATTGTCGGCGCGCTGATCAACGGTCTGCTCACAGTGGCCGGTGGGACGGCGGGGCTCCTGCTACGGCGCTTCGTCTCGCAGTCGCTCGGCGACCTCCTCATGGAGGCCCTCGGCCTCTGCGTGATCTTCGTGGCGGTGCAGGGCATGGTCGGCGACGTGGACGCCCTCGTCGTGATCGTCAGCATCGTGGTCGGGACCCTTGTCGGCACCGCTGCCGACATTGACGGGCAGGTGCAGCGGCTCGGCGACTGGGTGCAGGGACGGCTCACGCGGCGGTTCTCCCGCAGCGCCGCGCTCGGGCGCTTCTCGGAGGGCTTCGTCTCGTCGACGCTCTTCACCTGCACAGGGGCCATGGCCATCGTCGGGTCCATCCAGAGCGGGCTCCAGCTGGACCACACCACGCTCATCGCGAAGGGCGTCATCGACATGGTCGTGGTCGTGGTGATGGCGGCCTCGCTCGGCGTCGGCGTGCCCTTCTCGGGGCTCTGCGTGTTCGCCTACGAGGGGCTGCTCAGCCTGCTCGTCGGCCTGCTGTCGCCGGTGCTCACGGACGTCACCGTGGCCCGCATGACGGTCACGGGGTCGCTGTTGCTGCTCGCCGTGGGACTCAACATGCTCGGCGTCACGGGGATCAAGGTGGCGAACCTGGTGCCGGCCGCGTTCGTGCCCTTGTTGCTCGTCTGGTGGGTCTGAGCGCCGACGCCCCGGACCCGCGCGCCCTGGTCGGCCGCCGTGTGCTAAACCGGACTCTCCGAGAAACGAGGACGCGACACCCGGAGGGCCCATGCCAAAGCGCCCCAAGCTGCAGAAGACCAACGCGATGCGCGAGCTGGACAGCGCCGGCATCGCGTACGAGGCGCTCGAGTACGATCCCGGCGCCGTGGGCGACAACTACGGCCTCGGGGTGTCCCGGCTGCTCGGAGAGGATCCGGACACCGCGTTCAAGACCCTTGTCTGCACAGGTCCGGACGGCCCCGTGGTGTGCTGCATCCCGGTGTCGCAGGAGCTGGACCTCAAGAAGGCTGCCGCAGCGGCGGGCGAGAAGCGCCTGGAGCTGCTCCACGTGAAGGAGCTCGAGCCGCTGACCGGCTATGTTCGTGGAGGGTGCTCGCCCATCGGGATGAGAAAGCGCCTCCCCACTATCATTGATGAGGCCGCGCTGTTGTTCGACGCGGTGTCGGTCTCCGGGGGTCGCCGCGGCCTGTCGCTCGTGCTGGACCCCGAGGAGCTTGTCGGATTCGTCGAGGCCACCGTGGCCGACATCACACGAGAGTGAGCGGAGGCCCCGTGGCAAAGCACTTTGCACCCCAGACGCAGGCGGAGCCGTGGCCGGACGAGGGCACCGGCGCGATGCCGACGGCCACGCGGGCGCGCCCGTGGACCCTGGCGAGACCGCGATGTGGGTGGCCTCCCTCGAGGCGTCGCGACGGGTGCAAAGGACGCCGGCGCATCGCTCGAGCGACGTTCCTCAGGGCGCGCACTTCCGACCGGGCCCTGAGGCCGACCTGGAGCCTGCCGACTCGACCGGGGTCTTCATGAAGGCTGCGGCGGGCGCACAGAACCGGCGTCGGGCACGCCGCACCCCGGGCAAGGCGGTCCACGTGAGCGAGGAGGGCCGCGCAAGGCTGCGGGACCTGGCCGTCGAGGAGGCCATGGCCGGGGTTCATGCCGCCGTAGCAGTGGACGTCGAAGGGGCGGATGCGGTCCCGCCTGTGACGGACGGTCCGGGCCTTTCCCCGCAAGGCCTCGAGGAGGGGTCGCACGACATGGCCCCCGGCGCCCCTGCGCTCACGGCCACCGAGGAGTGGGAGGCCATCGCGATGGAGCCCGACCTCGCGTACGGCGAGCCGGTGGACGCCATCGACGTGGGGGAGTTCCATGCGCCCGCAGACCTGGCCGAGGAGCCCGGAGCGGTCGTGGCTGAAGGGGGCGACGAGCGCGAGGCCGAGGCCGGCGCATCCTCGACCGACCTGGAGAACCAGGTGGGACGGTCGTCCGCGGCCATGTCGGTCCTCGTGCTCATCAGCCGCCTCACCGGCTTTTTGCGGTCCTGGAGCCAGGCCTACGCCCTCGGCGTCACGGTCGTGGCCAGCTGCTACACGGTGGCGAACAACCTGCCGAGCCAGCTCTACGACCTCGTCGTGGGCGGGATGCTCGTCACGGCGTTCCTGCCCGTCTACATGTCGGTCAAGCGCAAGGCCGGCCGTGATGCCGCCAACCGCTACACCTCGAACCTCGTGAGCCTCGTGTCCATCCTGATGGGCGCGGTGACCGTGCTCGGCATCGTCTTCGCGTACCAGGTGGTCCTCACGCAGTCCGTGGGGGCGACGTCGGAGTTCGACTACGGGCTCGCCACCTACCTGTTCCGTTTCTTCGCGGTGGAGGTGCTGCTCTACGCGCTGTCGTCGATCTTCTCGGGCGTGCTCAACGCCGAGCGCGACTATCTTTGGTCCATGGCGGCGCCCATCTTCAACAACTTCATCTGCATGGCGTCGTTCTTTGGCTACGCGTTCTTCCTCGACTCCAACCCCACGCTGGCCGTGCTGCTGCTCGCCATCGGCAACCCGGCGGGCGTGCTCGTGCAGGTCCTCATGCTCGTGCCGTCGCTGCGCCGGCAGGGCATCAAGATCCGCCCCTATGTGGACCTGCACGACCCGGCCCTCAAGGAGACCCTCTCCATCGGCGTCCCGTCCATCGCGGTCACCATCTGCACGTTCGTCACGGTGTCCGTGCAGTCCAGCTGTGCGCTCCAAGTGACGGCGAGCGGTGCGGCGGTGATCTATTACGCGCGCCTGTGGTTCAGCCTGCCCTATGCGATCCTCGTCGTGCCCATCACGACGACGATGTTCACCGAGCTCTCGGAGCTCGCGTCTCGGAACGACACGGCCGGGTTCAAGCGAGGCATCGGCTCGGGCAGCGCGCGCATCCTCTTCTTCATGGCGCCGTTCGGGTTGTTCCTCATCGTGTTCGCGCCCGAGCTCATCTCGATGCTCAACTCCGGCAACTTCACCGCCGAGGAGACCTCGATGGCGGCGCAGTACCTCTGCATGCTCGGGCTGGGGCTGCCGTTCTACGGGCTCTGCATGTACCTGCAGAAGATCTGCTCGGCCCAGCGGGCCATGACGTTCTACGCGGTGGCGAACATCGTGGGCTCCGCGATCCAGGTGGCCGTGTGCGTGTTCTGCACGCCGATCTGGGGGCTCAACATGGTGGGCCTCTCGTCCTCGATCTACTTCGTCGCGGTGGACGTCGTGACCTTCCTCTACCTG
>Jenna_p2__coassemble_1769_pt1 | contig 15339 bp, 11 predicted proteins | sample Jenna_p2__metabat2_low_PE_018 | metagenome-assembled genome bin Jenna_p2 | reverse complement strand
GGCGCCGAGACTGTGGAGATGCGGCTCCGACACTGTCAAGATGGCAGCGTGCCGATTCTCGCGCGGTTGCCGACGCTCCACTGGATGAGCGGATGTGATTACGCACAATCAATGCGGTATAGCCTCATGTCCCCTTCGGACAATACAAGCGAAAGGCCGGGAGTCTGATCGTGCAGCTCTGTGAGTCCGGTCCAGTCCAAATCCTCCATGGTCTCCGGGAGATAAACATTCTCTCCCGAAAGAGTGCCTTGATCTAGAAGCAGCACATACTTTGCGTTTGCGGATCGGACGTCTCTTTGCACGTTTGTATCAAATGCGATATCTTTCAACCCAGACTGGATGCTACTGACTTCATCCTTGCGAAGATCCCATCTCTTGTAAAGTACGTTCACTCCACTGACGCCGTCAGCAAAACCGCTCCCGTCAAAGGGGATGTTCACCACAACATCATCCTTAGTAATGGATTTTACCTCATTGAGAAATTGCAGCTCTTCGCCAGTGAGGCCACTTTGCGTATCTGCGAGAGTGTTCGCCTGAGCGAGCATCGTTCTTATTGCACCAAAAGCTGTCACTTGCTGCTGTAGAGAATCCTCGGATCCTTGCTGATAGCTTGGCAAGTAATTGATGGCTGAGAACGCTACGACTGTGGCAATGGCTAGAACCCTTTGCTGTCTTGTCTTCGTGTCGTTTTCGGGATTGAGGAAAACACGCCAAACGGCTTGCACGATTGCGGACAGACCAAGAGATGCGAGTGGAACTGCGGCTATCGCGACTATAGGATCAATACGATAAGAGTCGTTGTACCAAAAACCAATAAACAAGGATCGTAATGATCCGTCTCCGCAGACGGAGAAATAGTAGAATGGAAGAGTAAAAATGAATGAACCGATAGTCCATCTAACGGTGCGTGTGCTAATGCAGTACACCATGCCGCAGAAGACCATGAACGCAAAGATCCACTGGGGCGCCTCAAGCCGATTGAGGCCCATGGTTACCAGGTTGGCAAAGAACTGGCTGACGTCGCCATAGGCGGACCAGTAGGGGAAACCAACCACACCCGCGAAAGCCTTGCTTTGGTTCAAGGCAATCCAGCCTGCGCAGACAACAACAGCGAATCCGACACAGATTGCGACATGTAGCAGCCTGGCGACAGGCGGTCTGAGGCTCCAATGCTTGGGGAATGTCAGGCGGAGCAGTCGGCTTATAAGAAATGGCACCATCAAGATGACACACACGAATATCGCGCTCGGATGTGCCATCGCTGTGCCAAGAGACAGCCAGAGCGTACAGAGGATCCACCTGGGTTTATGGGTGGTCAGTCTTGAGAATAGGAGGACGAGCGCCGCCATGGCAAAGAGAGCCATGACAAGACCGGCGAGGTAGGGATAGAGTGCGCCGACGAGAAGGCGCCAGGGGAAGGCGGCGCAGGCGGGAGCGGTGAACGCTCCGCAGATGAGCGCAAGGCGCGACCCGCTACCTGCGGGGCCGGGTGTCTTGGGCCCGAGGATAGCTGACAGGAACGCAAACATCCCACATGGGAGTAGCATCCCGAGAAAAACGACAAGGGCGATGTTGAGAGCCATGGTGGGTTCGCACTGCAGCATGCTGCCTACGAGAGCTGCCGGCGTGAAGAAGAGAGGCGGATAATCGCTGAAGGGGTTGCTAGCTGAAAACAGCCCATCCTCAATAAACTGGCGAACCATCAACGGGTGATGGTAGTTGTCGTAAAACTGACCGAACGAGGCGGGGCCGTCGAGCGTCTTGACAAACACCCAGCCTGTGAGCGCCAGAGCAACAACGATGTAGAGCGCCAGTACCATAGCGTTGGATGCCGAACCGCTGCGGGGTAGTTCAGTGCGGTTGTGCTCGATGTGCTTGCCAATGATAGGCCTTGTGTCTCTAGCATTCCCATGCTTACAGAAGCGTTGCACCACATAGTAGAAGAGCGATGCAGCGGTCACTGGTGCGACCAATCCGAGCCAGGAGGTGCTCAGGCTGCCGAATGCGTAGAGGGTACCAAGCACTCCATACGAGGTGAGCCCAACAGCGGGCGCGAAGCTGAGGGCCTGCAGTCGACACATGCCTGCACCCCGGAGAAGGAGATAACCGGGGGTCCACAGCACGAGCGTGAGGAGCACCACGCCAAGGAGAAAAACCAGCCACATTCTACTAACTCCTTGCTGTAGCTTTTACTCGAACGAACGCGCGAGTGGTGTTGTTTGCAGGGTCATCGCATGGGCGGCTGTCGTTGCCGTCGTCACCTTGTACGTAATCGTTGTGGTTTCTTGCGGGTTGTCGTTCGTTTCCACGTGCACCATGTTGAAGCCGTACAGCGTGCCATCTTTGAACCATGCAGAGCCTCCAGACGTCTGCACGTCGCTGATGCGACCACCGGCCGGAGCCATAAGGAGGACGATGCTGATCATGTCGCCTTTGTCGCGCTTCAATGGGTTACCCCCCCGTCACGTACGTGGGGGCTGCGATGGCTTCGGCTTCGGAGATTTCGTTCGTCACCGTAGTCGTGACGTCATAGGTCGTTGAGCCGTCTGCGTTCCGGACGCCTTCACCGATTGTTGTCCGTGTGTTGTTGTACCAGCCCATCTTTGACCACGTGTAGTCGCCCGTGAAGACACCGAGGACCGGCCGCTCCTCGTCGGTGGAGAGACTGCCGGACATGCCGAGGCTCTTCACTAGAGCCTCTTGATCCGCGTTCTTGAACCACAGCTGGAACCGGCGCTGAGAGCCTTCTTGTTGCAGCAGTTCCGCCAGCTTGAAGACATCGACCTTGTCAATGTTGCCCAGGATTGAAGAGAACGCCTGAGCCGCAGTCTCGGCGAAGAACGCGTCCATCTCTGTGTTGGAGGAGTACCGCCAGTAGGTGTCGCTCATGAGGGTCTTCGCTGCGTTGTCGCCATTGACCTCGACGCCGTCCACGATGACGGAGCTGGCGGTCGCCTTCATGAGGCTCTGCAGGAAGTTGGGGTCCACCGCGATCACGCCGTCGACGCTCGTTCCCTGGTAGTGCTCCCAGCTCTGGGCAAAGAGCGACGCTGCGCGCGCGAAGTCGGGAGATGCGGTGGCGGCGCCAGGGTTGTCATTCATGCCGCTATCGACAAGGGTCATCTCCTCCTCAGTGGCATCGGTGATGAAATCACGGCGTCCCGCAATTGTGGTGAAATCTCCAATGGTGGGCGCGCCGTCCGTGACCCAAAGGGCCCCCGAGGAGCCAGGGAAGCCGCCCGACGAGCGGAGCTCGGCGTTGTTGAGGGCCACGATTAGATAGGTCTTGGTCTGCCCGTTCGCGCCCAACATTTCGGGCAGCTGGGGGAGAAACTGGCTTGCTTCCTGCACGAGCGTGTCCGTGGAGCTCAGGCCGTCTCGCACTTTTCCCATCGTGTCCTCAATCGATTGGACATGGAAGGGCTTCATTTGGTTGACGGTATTCGAGGTACTCTGCAAGGGATCCTTGAGCATCGAGAGCGCATTCGATAGGAGGGTCAACATATCGAGGTTCACGGAGCCGCCGCTCTGGATAAGGTCCTGGATTCTGTGGCCCTTGAGTTCTTCGGCAGCTGGGACTATGCCTGCGCTTGTGAGGTTGTCGAGCGCCGTCGTGAGCTGACGGGCCTGTGCCACGTCTGAGCCGTAGATCGGCGCGAGGGCTCCGGCGGACCATAAGGCGCTGTCAGTCTTGGTCTTCATGTTGTTCGCGGTCACTGCCAGAGACTTGGCCACGCTTGAGGTGCTCTCTCCGTCGCCGCTGAGCAGTGCCGTCCGCAGCTCCTCGAGCTGCGATGTGTAAGTAGCGACCTCCGATTTAAGCGAGCGCGCGTCGTTGAGAAGCAGTGCGCCGCAGATTCCGATTGCCACTACAAGAACAACCAAGACTCCCGCAGCTATGAAGGGCCAGCGACGTCGGGTGTGTTTATGACGGTGCGTCTGATTCGAGCGGCGCCGGCGTCCAGACTGGCCGTACGCCTGGCTCGCCGAGCCGTAGGGTAGCGGGCGAGGAGGCTGGTCAGCGCCTTCTTCGGGTGAGTCTTCCTGACGAGTGGGATTCGCGGTCTCGTCCATAGAGGGGAAGGTATAGGCAGGGAAGGAGTCCAGGGGTTCCAGCGTGCGTCTTCCACGGGGCGCCTTCTCTGATGTGCCGCGGTTTTCGTCGGAGCCGGGCGTTTTGTTCGAGTCCTGGGAGCGTGCGGGATTCGCTTGGTTTCGGGCTGCTTGCTGCTCCTGCGGATAGCGGGCACGGGGGTTGCCCCGAACGGGTCCTTGGGGGAGAGACCCTGCGGAGTCCTCTTCTGGCGTACGAAAGTGCTTCGCCATGTTCGGCATCCTTTCGGCAAGAGCTGGAGCGCAGCATCAGAGCGCTGGGAAGTGGCACAAACACTCACACAATGCCACAGCCCTAGTGGCTTAAGCCTACGTTAACAAGAACAAGATAAAGATGTTCGGTGTTGCGCCGTCGTCCGGCGTGGGGGAGTTGTTCTCTGCAGCCATGTCTACCTGTTCTTTTCGAGCATTTCTCTATGTCGTTTGGGGCGCCCCGTACCATTCCACTGACACGAAACGTTTGGTGCGTAAGCAAAGAAAGGACCGTCGCACTTGAAGACCTACCTCGTCACCGGCGGCGCCGGTTTCATCGGATCCAACTTCGTGCTCTACATGCTCAAAAAGCACGGCGACATCCGCATCGTCAACGTGGACCTGCTCACCTATGCGGGCAACCTCGAGAACCTCAAGTCCGTCAAGGACGATCCGCGGCACGTCTTCGTGCAGGCGGACATCTGCGACCGCGAGGCCATCGAGGCCGTGTTCGACGAGTACCAGCCGGACTACGTGATCAACTTCGCGGCCGAGAGCCACGTGGACCGCTCCATCGAGGACCCCGGCGCCTTCGCGGACACCAACGTGATGGGCACCGTGAACCTGCTCAACTGCGCCAAGGACGCGTGGCTCGTGGGCGGGGAGTGGGGCGACCACAAGTTCCTGCAGGTCTCCACCGACGAGGTCTACGGCACGCTGTCGCTGGACGAGCCGGACACGTTCTTCACCGAGGAGACGCCGCTGTCGCCGCACAGCCCCTACAGCGCGAGCAAGGCGTCGGCCGACATGTTCGTGGTGGCTTACCACGACACCTTCGGGATGCCCATCAACATCACCCGCTGCTCGAACAACTACGGGCCGTACCAGTTCCCCGAGAAGCTCATCCCGCTCATGATCAACAACGCGCTCCAGCACAAGCCGCTGCCGGTCTACGGTGACGGCCTCAACGTGCGCGACTGGCTCTTCGTCGAGGACCACTGCAAGGCCATCGACATGGTGGCCACGGACGGCGTCGTGGGTGAGGTCTACAACGTGGGCGGCCACAACGAGCGCTCCAACATCTACATCGTGAAGACGGTGATCGACGAGGTGGCCAAGGCCACCGGCGACGACTCGATCAACGAGTCACTCATCACCTACGTGACCGACCGCGCCGGCCACGACCGTCGCTACGGCATCGCACCGGACAAGATCCGCGAGGACCTCGGTTGGTACCCGGAGACCAAGTTCGAGGACGGCATCGTCCGGACCATCCAGTGGTACCTGGCCAACGGCCCCTGGATGGAGAACGTCACGAGCGGCGCCTATCGCGACTACTACCAGAACATGTACGGCAAGAAGGAGCAGCTCGCCTAGGAACGGGCCGGCCGTGCCACAAGCGCTCGCGCGAGGCACGGGGAAGGAGCACCAATGAAGGGCATCATCCTCGCCGGCGGGTCGGGCACGCGCCTCGCGCCGCTCACGGACGTCACGTCCAAGCAGCTGCTGCCGGTGTACGACAAGCCGATGGTCTACTATCCGCTGTCCGTGCTGATGCTGGCCGGCATCCGGGACATTCTCGTGATCTCGACGCCGCAGGACCTGCCCAACTTTGAGCGCCTGCTCGGCGACGGCTCCAAGTTCGGGGTTCACCTGAGCTACGCGGTGCAACCGTCACCGGACGGCCTCGCGCAGGCCTTCGTCATCGGCGAGGACTTCATCGACGGCGAGCCCTGCGCGCTCGTGCTCGGCGACAACATCTTCTACGGCAACGGCCTGCGTGGCCTGCTCCGCGAGGCCGTCCGCCGCGCGGAAGAGGAGGGCGGCGCCACCGTCTTCGGCTACCACGTGGAGGACCCTGAGCGCTTCGGCGTGGTGGAGTTCGACGAGGGCTACAACGTGATCTCCATCGAGGAGAAGCCGGCGGAGCCCAAGAGCAACTACGCGGTGACCGGCCTGTACTTCTACGACGGGCGCGTGTGCGAGCTGGCGAAGCAGGTCAAGCCGAGCGACCGCGGCGAGTACGAGATCACCGACCTCAACCGCCTGTACCTGGAGGACGGATCGTTGAGCGTCGTGACGCTCGGCCTCGGCTATGCGTGGCTCGACACCGGCACGATGGAGAGCCTCTTCGACGCGAGCAACTTCGTACGCGCCGTGGAGAAGAGCCAGGGGCTGCCCGTCTCCATCCTGGAGGAGATTGCCTACGAGAACGGCTGGATCGACCAGGAGCAGCTCGTCGCGGCCGCGGAGCGCTACGGCAAGAGCGCCTATGGCCAGCACCTGCGCGAGCTGGCGGCCGGTCGCATCATGCCGCACTCGCACCGCGACTAACCTGCACAAGGGGACGGAGCACGTTTACAGCTAGATTGGACCTTTATGCCTGACACCATCACCTCCGGCAACTTCACGTTCACCAAGACCGCCATCGACGGCGTCACGGTGGTGGACGCCAAGGCCTACGGCGACGACCGCGGCTACTTCATGGAGACCTACAAGCGCGAGGACTTCGTGGCCGGCGGCATCGGCTGCGACTTCGTGCAGGACAACCAGTCCGCGAGCGCCCAGGGCGTGCTCCGCGGCCTGCACTTCCAGATCGAGCACCCGCAGTCCAAGCTGGTGCGCGTGGTGGAGGGCGAGGTCTTCGACGTGGCCGTGGACCTGCGCCCCGGCTCGCCGACCTTCGGCCGGTGGGAGGGCGTCGTGCTCAGCGCTGAGAACCGCCGCCAGTTCTTCGTGCCGCGCGGGTTCGCCCACGGCTTCTACGTGATGAGCGAGCGGGCCGTGTTCTGCTACAAGTGCGACGACGTGTACCACCCGGGCGACGAGGGCGGCCTCATGTGGGACGACCCCGCCATCGGCGTGGCGTGGCCGCTCGTGGAGGGCGTGGAGGTCAACCTGTCCGAGAAGGACACCAGGCACGCGCCGTTCGCGCGGTACTGCGCCGAGCGGGGCATCGAACTGAAGTAGATGTGCAAAAGGGGACTGTCCCTTTTTGCACATCGTCGCCAATCAATGGAAGGGGCGCCCATGAGCGTCAACGGCATCGAGAAGGTCCTCATCACCGGCGCCAACGGCCAGCTGGGGAGCGAGCTCCAGTCCATCATCGCGTCCGGCGCCTCGCCCATCGGCGCGATCGACCCTGGCTGGGCTGACGTGGAGGTGGTCGCCAGCGACGTGGCGGGCGACGGCCTTGTGCCCCTCGACATCACGGACGCTGAGGCCGTGGCGCAGTTCGTGGCCGATGGCGGCTTCGACGCGATCATCAACTGCGCCGCCGCCACCAACGTGGACGGCTGCGAGGCCAACCCGGAGTTCGCCCAGAGGCTCAACGCCGACGCCGCCGCGAACCTCGCGAAGGCGGCTGCCGACAGCGGCGCGGTGCTCGTCCATGTGTCCACTGACTACGTGCTCGCTGGCACCGACCCCATGCCGCAGCCCGAGGACGCGCCGGCGAACCCCAACACCGTGTACGGTTCCACCAAGCTGGACGGCGAGAAGGCGGTCCAGGAGCTCGCCCCTCGGTCCTTCATCCTGCGCACCGCGTGGCTGTACGGCACCCGTGGCAACAACTTCGTGCGCACGATGGTCAAGCTCGGCCGCAGCCACGACCAGATCACCGTGGTGGACGACCAGCACGGCTCGCCCACGTTCGCTGGCGATCTGGCCCACGAGATCCTCGCGCTGCTCGGCACCGAGAACTACGGCCTGTACCACGCGACCAACAACGGCGCCACCACGTGGGCGGACTTCGCGCGCCGCATCTTGGCCAACGCCGGCCTTGCGTGCGAGGTCAAGGGATGCACCACCGAGGAGTGGGGCGCCCCGGCCCCGCGGCCTGCCTGGTCGATCCTCGACAACAAGCACCTGCGCGACACCATCGGCGACGACATGCGCAGCTGGGACGTCGCCCTCGACCAGTTCATGGAGGACGTCGAGCTGTAGCGGGCTCCCACAATCCAAGAGATGACGAGGCGGGGCGGTCGAGAGGCCGCCCCGCTCGCCACCGCGCGCATATGATGTGGCGCCCTTCAAAGGGACTGCCCAACGCTTTGGCGCACCTGAAGAGATTCTGTGCATCATAGAAAAACTCATCAGTATACCCATGTGCTATACTCCGTACAAGGGAAACGGAGGAATTGCATGTACGAGATCGGTGATTTCATCGTCCACCCAGGTCAGGGCGTCTGTCAGGTCGAGGGGATGGAAGAGGGCCCGACCCCCGTCTACCACTTGATGCCCGTCCACGGCCGCAACCCCATGCTCATCAAGTATCCCGTCGCGAGCGAGGCCAACCTGCGTCCCGTGATTTCCGCCGAGGAGGCCCAGTCCCTCATCGAGGGCTTCTCGACCATGGAGCCGGACTCCTTCACGGACCGTTCGGCGGTCCTCGAGGAGAAGCACTTCAAGAGCGTGATCCGGCACGGCTCCTGCGTGGACGTGATGCGCATCGCGAAGACCTTCACCCAGCGCATCGCCAAGGTGGAGGCCGCCCACAAGAAGGCGCCGGTGATCTACGAGCGCATCCTCAAGGAGGCCAAGGAGCGTTCCATGGAGGAACTCACCTGCGCCCTCGACGAGGACGCGGACCAGGTTACCGCGCGCTTTCGGGCGGCGCTCTCCCGCTAGCCAAACAGGGGAGTGCCCCTATACTGCCTAACAGCCTTAGACAGCCCCGACACCGTCGGGGCTCTTTGGTTTACGTCCCGGCGCACTGACATCCAATCCCAGGAGGACCTGTGGAAGACATCCAGGCCGAGCTCACCAACGCACCCTCCGGTCGGGCCGTCATCACGGTGCTCGGCTCGGACCGGGCCGGCATCGTGGCCGCAGTGGCCGGCGCCCTGGCCACGCACGAGGCCAACATCCTGGACATCAGCCAGACCATCCTCAAGGGCAACGAGCCGGACAACGTGGCCGGCGGCACCGGCATCTTCACGATGACGATGCTCGTGGACCTGAGCCCCATGGACGTCGACTTCCAGGAGCTCGACGCCGAGCTGGCCGGTCTGGCCGACGGCCTTGGCGTTCGCATCACCCTGGTGCGCGAGGACGTGTTCCGGTTCATGTACCGGCTGTAGCCCCATCGCGACTCGAACACCCGAGCCCGTTCGACTCGCAGGCCCAGCCCTTCTCGGAAGAGTTGAGAGGACCCGCCATGGAGAACGAACCGCACCGCAAGGCCCCGCGCCCGGGGCTCGTTCCGCCGTACTTCCGCCCGGTGATCCCCGCGGCCGCCACGAGCGCTCTTTTGCACGTCATGGACGTGAGCCCGATGCCCTCCGTCTCGGTGGGGCGCCCTCCCGTTTCTGACCTGCTCTACAAGGGCGGCAGCGACCTCGCTATGCAGGACCAGGCGCTCTACGAGCAGCACGGCGTCAAGCGCGGCCTGCGCAACGCCGACGGCTCGGGCGTGGTCGCCGGCCTGACGGCCATCTGCGACGTGCACGGCTACCACAGGACCGAGAACGGCGTGGAGCCGGACGAGGGCGACCTCATCCTCCGCGGCTACCATATCGGCGACCTCGTGGCCGGTGCGCGCTCCGAGCGGCGCTTCGGCTACGAGGAGGTCAGCTACCTGCTGTTGGCCGGCGAGCTGCCCGACCAGGCCGAGTTGGACGACTTCAACGAGCGCATCGACGTGCGCCGCTCACTGCCCCGCGGGTACCTGAGCCTGTTCCCGCGCACAACGGCGTCCTCCTCGATCATGAACGTGCTGCAGCGCGCGACGCTGCTGCTCTACGCCTTTGACGAGACCCCCGACGACACGAGCCCCGAGCACGAGGTGGACGTGGCGCTGTCGCTGCTCGCCCGACTGCCCCGTATCGCAGCGGTGGCGAGCACCGCGTACTCCGCCGAGGCGGCCCAGGAGCAGCTGCGCATCCCGCCCATCACCGGCGGCCTCTCCATGGCCGAGACGATCCTCGACGTGCTGCGCGGCGACGCCGGCTACACGCCGGAGGAGGCGCAGGTGCTCGACACGATGCTGATGCTCCATGCGGAGCACGGCGGCGGCAACAACTCGACCTTCTCCACGCGCGTGCTGTCGAGCTCGGGCACCGACGCGTACAGCGCCTATGCCGCCGCGATGGGGTCGCTCAAGGGCCCCAAGCACGGCGGCGCCAACTACAAGGTGGGCCAGATGATCGACGACGTCGCGGAGCATGTGCGCAGCGCGAGCGACGACGACGAGGTGCGCGCGTACTTGCGGCGCATCGCGGCCAAGGACGCCTTCGACGGCACGGGGCTGCTCTACGGCATCGGACACGCGGTCTACACCAAGAGCGACCCGCGCGCCGTGCTCATCCGTCGCTATGCCGCCAAGCTGGCGGGCCAGAAGGGCATGGAGGAGCGGTTCCGGCTCATCAACGCCATCGAGCGCCTCGCGCCGGGCGTGGTGCAGGAGGCGCGGGGCACGAGCAAGCCGCTGTGCGCGAACGTGGACCTCTACGCGGGCTTTGTGTACGACATGCTCGACATACCGGCCGAGATGCACACGCCGATCTTCGCGATCGCGCGCTTGAGCGGCTGGGCGGCCCATCGTATGGAGGAGCTGTACGGGGCGAGCCGCATCATTCGCCCGGCGTACGTGTCGGTGGCCGAGGCCCGCGACTACGCGCCGATGGCCGAGCGATAGGGCGAGCGGCGCGCCCCGGCTCCTGTGTTCCTCGCATTCCTCGGGGCGGCGCGACAAATGTCCGCCTGGTGCCACAAACGCACGAGGGTACGAGTATCATTCGGTATCCGAAAAGAGCGGGAGCCCCCGGGCCGGCCCTGGGCGGCTCCCGCACCTGCGTAGCGAGGAGGAGCTGTGGCATCCACCGTTCCCGCTGTGGCCGCGAAGGCAGGCCACGGGGCGATCCCGTTCTCTCTGGGCATGTCGCTGGTGACGCTCGGCGTGGTCTATGGCGACATCGGCACGAGCCCGCTCTACGTGATGAAGGCCATCGTCGCCGGCAACGGCGGCATCGCGAGCCTCACCAAGGACACCATCATCGGCGCCGTGTCGCTCATCATCTGGACGCTGATGCTCATCACCACCGTGAAGTACGTGCTCATCGCCATGCGCGCGGACAACCACAACGAGGGCGGCATCTTCGCGCTGTTCTCGCTCGTCAAGCGGTGCAGCCGCTACCTGATCGTCCCGGCCATGATCGGCGGCGCCGCCCTCTTGGCCGACGGCATCCTCACTCCGGCGGTCACCGTCACGACGGCCATCGAGGGCCTTCGCACCATCGAGGTGGGCCATGCCTTCCTGGGAGACAAGCCCACGGTCGTCGTGATCATCACGATCGTCATCCTGTGCGGGCTCTTTTTGCTGCAGCGCGCCGGCACGAGCAACATCGGCAAGCTCTTCGGCCCCGTGATGTGCGCCTGGTTCCTGTTCCTTGGCATCTCGGGGCTCTGCAACCTCACGTTGGACTGGGACATGCTGCGCGCCCTCAACCCGCTCCGCGGCATCCTGTTCCTCTTCGGCCCCCTCAACAAGGCCGGCTTCGCGGTGCTCGGCTTCGTGTTCCTCGCCACCACCGGCGCGGAGGCGCTCTACTCGGACATGGGCCATGTGGGTCGCGCCAACGTGTACGCCACCTGGCCGTTCGTGTGCGCGTGCCTCTTCCTCAACTACTTGGGGCAGGGCGCGTGGATCGTCCAGAACATCGGCAACACCGCGCTCGTCGCGGCCGAGGGCTTCAACCCGTTCTTCGAGTGCCTGCCACAGGAGCTCCGCGCGTTCGCGGTGGTCTTCTCGGCCGTGGCCGGCCTCATCGCGAGCCAAGCGCTCATCACGGGCTCCTACACGCTCGTCTCGGAGGCCACGCGCCTCAACCTGATGCCGCACCTGCGCGTCACGTACCCGGCGGAGACCAAGGGCCAGCTCTACATCCCGATGGTCAACACCATCATGTGGGTCGGGTGCATCGGTGTCGTGCTCATGTTCCAGACCTCGGAGAACCTCGAGGCGGCCTACGGCCTCGCCATCACCCTCACGATGCTCATGACCACGCTGCTTCTGCACGTGTACCTGAGCAAGCTGGAGCACCAGCCGTTCTGGAGCTGGGTGTTCCTTTTGTTCTTCGGCGCCCTCGAGGGCTGCTTCTTCATCTCGTCGCTCGCGAAGTTCGTGCACGGCGGCTACGTGACGCTCATCATGGCGGCGCTCATCTTCTGCGTCATGTTCATTTGGCGGCGTGGCAGCGCCATCGAGCGGGCGCAGTCGGTCTATCTGCCCGTCAAGCTGTACCTGGGGCAGCTCTCCGAGCTGAGCCGCGACGAGACGGTGCCCATCCTGGCCGACAACCTCGTGTTTCTCACCAACGACCCGTCCCAGGACAAGCTGGACCGCGACATCCTCTACTCGATCCTCGACAAGCGGCCCAAGCGCGCCCGTTGCTACTTCTTCGTGACGGTGAAGGTGACCGACGAGCCGTTCACCCACGAGTACACCTGCAACAGCTTTGGCACGGACTTCGTGTTCCGGGTGACGCTGCACCTGGGCTTCTAGGTGAACCAGCGGGTCAACACCTACATCCGCCAGGTGATCGGCGACCTGATCGAGTCCAACGAGATGGACCCGCAGCCGCTGCGCTACTCGATCTACCGTGACCCGGGCAACGTGGGCGACTTCAAGTTCGTCATGCTCCGCAAGCTGCTGACGCCGGAGTCCGACATCTCCAACCGTGACCGCTCGATCATGGCGCTCAAGTACGCGATCCGCCGGGTGTGCGGCTCGCCTGCCCAGTGGTACGGGCTCGCCACCTCGAGCGTGATCTTCGAGTACGTGCCGCTCTTCTCCAAGATGCGTCCGGCGACGGTGCTCGAGCGCCGGCCGGTGGAGCTGGAGGAAGAGGAGTTCGAGGAAGAGGACGTCGACGTGCTCTCGCAGGACCTCGTGGGGGAGATGGCGGACGTGATGGCCGCCGTCGAGAAGGGTGTGATCGGCGGGGAGGCCTCGGCCGACCGTACCGGCACGCACCCGAGGATCCTCTTTGACGAGAACGGCAACCCGGTGGGGATCGGGTGGCCGGGGCCGTTCGGTGACGATTCGGGGCAGTAGCCGCTGCCGCACCATCGCGTGCACCGCCAGGGGCCCTGGCACAAACTTATGAGTCAGCACCCGTCGGGTTGTGCCTCGTTGAGAAGTTGATCCCGAGAAGGGCTGGCCGCGCGAATGGCCTTTCTTGGGATCAACTCAGAAATCAACGGGCCTGTTTTCGGGCGCCCGGGACACTTTCCCGCCGCGAGCAGCCTCGGTGACCCCCGGAATCGCTCGTTCCCGTGGCCGAGAAGCGCGCCTGGAGGCTGGTTCGTTAAAAAAGAGATTCCCAGGTGGCCCTCTCGCGCGAGAAGGCCACCTGGGGATCAAGTCCTCAACGAGGTGCGCCCGAAAGGAGCCAGGCCCGCTGCCGTCGCCTACCGCTTCCCGTCGCCCTTGGTGCCGCCGCTTCGGTAGCCCTGGCCTTTGCGGTTCTGTCCGGCCGGACCTTTGCGCCCGGTGGCGCCGTGGCCGCAGTCGTCCCGCTTGAAGCCGCCGCTGCGTCCGTCCCGCTTGAAGCCGCCCTTGCGGTCGTCGCGCTTGAACCCGCCGCTGCGGCTTCCTCGGCTGTCGTCGCGGCCACGTCCGCCGTCACGACGTGGGCCACCGTTGCCGCGTGGCCGGCCACCCCGCTCTTGGGCGCGGCGCACCGAGTCCGGCGCCATCGTCCGGTCGCTGTACCGTCCGTGGTCGCCGCGCCGCTTGCGCTCCTCGATCTCCCGGCGCTTCTCCTCCGTCATCGGCGTGCGCTTCACCAGGTACACGTGGTGCACCTTCGCGTTGCGCTCGAAGTCGTGGGGGATGGTGCCCTCGGTGATGTCCTGGATCTCCACGCCGGCGCGGGCGAGCTTCTCGACATCGGGCGCGAAGCTCCGCAGGTTGCAGCTGAACAGGCACACGCCGTCACGGGTGAGCAGGCGCGAGATGCCGATGAGCAGCTCCGCGTGGTCGCGCTGCACGTCGAAGCTCTCGGCCTTCATGTCGGAGGAGTTCGAGAACGTCGGGGGGTCGCAGTAGATGAGGTCCCAGCGGTTGCGCGTCTTGCGCTGCTCGTCCACCCACTGCAGCACGTCGGCCTTCACGTACTCGTGGCGGTAGTCGTCCGGCCGCGGCTCGCCCTTGGGAACCCGCGGGTTGCGGTAGCCGTTGCGCTCCATGTTGCGGCGCGCCCAGTCCAGGTAGTTCCAGGAGAGGTCGACGCTCGTGGTGTACTCGGCGCCGCCGTCGGCCGCGTAGACCGTGCCGGTGCCCGTGTAGCAAAAGAGGTTGAGGAAGCGCTTGGCCCCGGTCATTCTCTTGGCCATCTCGCGGATCTCCGTGCGCACCTCGCGGTGGTCGAGGAAGAGCCCCGTGTCCAGCCGGTCCTGGAGGTTGACCTCGAAGGTGAGGCCGCCCTCCTCGACGAGCACCGCGCCGAGCGGCAGCTCCACGCCGTCGATGCGCCGGGTGCGCGGGCGCCCGTCGCCCTTGCCCTTGCGCTTGCGGTCCAGCGCGGCGTCGATGCGCCGGTTCACGGTGCGCGTGATGTCGGCGGGCGCGGCGTACTGCGAGCCGCCCTTGGAGTGGCTGCGTACGCGGAGCGCGACGTCGCTCGCGCGCACGCCGAGCACGCGCGGGGCGACGGTCAGCACGTCGATCAGGCGGCGCCGGGTCTTCTCGGGGTCGATCTCCTTGGGGGCCGCGTACTCCGCGCACACGAGCCAGGTGCCCGGCGTCTCCTCCGTGCCCTTGTACAGGTCGAGGGCCACGTTGTAATCGGGCAGGTCCTGGTCGTAGACGCGGTAGCAGGTGACGTCCTCGGACTCCGCCCAGCCGGCCCTCTCCTTGGCGTCCTTCTCGAGACGGGCGGCGAACTGGTCGGTGGTGGGCACGAGCACGGGGACCTCGGCGCCGCTCTTGAGCGTCACGGTGGCCGCCGGTTGCACGGCGGCGTTGCGGTACGTGACGATGCGCGCCTCGTCCTTGCCGGTCTGCACCGGGTCCTCGGTGAGGGGTTCCTC
>Jenna_p2__coassemble_1713_pt1 | contig 15886 bp, 8 predicted proteins | sample Jenna_p2__metabat2_low_PE_018 | metagenome-assembled genome bin Jenna_p2 | reverse complement strand
GGCCACGACGCCGCCGGCGATGCCGAACAGCACCGCGTTGCCGTGCCCGGGCGCGACGCCGTCGAGCCACGCGCTCGCCTGCCGACGCGCGTTGCCGGCCGCGTTGCGTGCGCGCCGACCGGACGCGCGAAGGTCGACGGGGTTCGCCTGCCCTTGGGGAGCGGGCTCGAGTTCCGGCGCCGTGTCAACCTTGACCTGGGGTTTCTTGGCCATGTCACGCCTCCTTCCCGGTCGTGGGGGAAGTCGAGCTCGGCTCCACATGCACTGAGACGGGGCCCGTGGAGTCCGGCGAGACCGGGGCCACAGGTTTGTCGAGCGGCACGGACACACCATAATCGGCGGCCGCCTCCGGCTGCTGGCCCGTCGCATGGCGAAGCTCGCGGTCGGCCTCGTGCACCACCGTGGGCGTGTAGGCGCCGTCCTTGTCCTCGCGCACATCGGCGCCCGGCGTGATGTCGCCGGTCTTGCGCGGCTCGAGGAACCGAAGCGTCAGGTCGCCGAGACGGTCGCCCACGAGCACCGTGAGGCCGGAGCGCAGGCGCTTCTCGAGCTTGGCCGCCTCGGCGCGCACGTCCAAGGACTCGTAGGGCTCCACCTGAATGGACACGTCCACGCGGTCGTGGTGGCTCTTGACGTTGACCTTGGTGGCGATGCAGGTGCCGTCCTCCTCCACGAGGTAGGTGGCCTGGGAGGCGATGGCGGAGCGCGCGATGGTCACCGTAGCGCCGTCGCCGACCTCGACCTTGACGTCGTGCTGCCCGCGGCTGCGTACCCCGGTGACGAACACGCACACGAAGCCCACGAACGCGCAGAGCGCGAAGCCCTCCACCAGATACAGGAACCAGTCGAGCGCGAACATGCCCGTGGCCCACGTTGCCCATGGCCCCGTCCAGGGCAACAGCAAGGCGCCCAAGACGAGCGCCCCGAGCAGCGCGAATGCGATCATGCAGAACCGTTTGAAGCCGCTCATAGGCCTGCGCCCTCCCCCTAGCGTCGGTTCGATGACGCGTTCCAGTCTAGCGCGGGCTCTGATGGCGTCGACCGGCTCGATGCAAACCGCTCAGAACCGTTGCCGCTCGTTTCATTGGAACACTGATCCCGGGCCAACCCTCTCGCGCGAAACTGCCAACTCGGGATCAAAGATTCAAAGGACGCGGCGCCTACGCCGGCTCGCGGTGCCCGAATGGACGCCTCTGCACGAATCCGAGACCCCTTGGAGGCCCTCGACGCCCGTCTCGGCGGCCCAGAGGGCCCGGTTAGCTGCGTGTTTGATCCCCGCCTGGGCCTTTCGCGCGGGCGGCTCAACCGGGGATCAGTCGTGCAATAAAACCGACGATGTCCGTTCGGCGATGTCCGCCCTAGATGGCGCGAACCGCCGTGACGCCGGGCACGTGCTCCATCAGCACGCGCTCGATGCCCATGGAGAGCGTCATGTTCGAAAGGCTGCAGCCGGCGCATGCGCCGGTGAGCTCCAGAGAGACCACGCCGTTCTCGTCCACGCCGACCAGCTCGCAGTCGCCGCCGTCGGCCTGCAGGCTCGGGCGCACCGCGTCGAGCACCTTCTCGAGCAGCTCCTCGTCAACCGCCATGGGTCCGCTCCTTTCAGCGCCCGGACGGGCGCGATCGTTGTCCAACGGCCTAGCCTAGCAAATACCCGTTCCCAGGGTGCAAATTGGCGCCGGTGTCCCGCGCATCAGTCCACTGCCCGCTTGAGGTGCCCGAGGTTCGACCCGGGCTCTGCGGCCGGCAACGGGCGCCCCTCGCGCAGGGCCGCCAGTGCGGCCGCCACTCGCGCCGTCTCGCGGGCCGTTCCCTCCGCGTCGAGCAGTGTCGCGTCGACCCCGAGCCACGAGACGCCCGCCTGCAGGAGCTTGTCGAGCAGCGGTACCGCGTCCAGAGGCTCGCTCCACCAGATGCGGCTGCGCCCCTGGGAGTCCGTGCGCACCGGCAGTCGGCGCCCGTCGATGTTCTTAAGAAAGAGACTCCGTTTGCGAAGGCCGCAGCGCTCGCACTCGTGGATGCAGGCGTCGGCCATCTGCAACACGCAGTGCTCACTCGTCATCGCGCGGGTGTGGCCCCACACGGTGAGGCCGACGGGCACGGAGGCCGCGGCCGCGACACGGGCGATCTGGGGCACCGTCAGCTCCGGCGACAGCCAGAACGCGCGGGCGCCCGCAGACTCGAGCGCCACCACGGCGGAGGGGTTGTGCACAGGGACGCAGTCGCGCACCTCGGGCAGCGCGCCCTCGTCGGCCGCCTGGAGCAGCTCGCCCAGGGTCCCGACGGCGCACGGGGCGCCTGCCTCGACGCGAGCCAGCTGGCGCGCCGTGTCACCGGGGCGGCACACCTCGTCCAGCACGGGGACCACCCCGGCCGGGAAGACCGCATGAGCGAGGTCGTCCACCGTCGCGTACACGACGTCCGCCCCCGCAGCGGTCGCGGCAACGGCGGCCTCCGGCGACGAGACGAGCACCCGGACCTGCGCTTCCTCCGCCCGGTGCGCCGTCCCACCCCGCACAGGCGCGGGCTCGAGGACGCCGGCCGACTGACGGCGCGTCGCCAGATCCTGCGCGATGGCGGGAAAGCCCGGCGCCGGCTGGATGGACGCGGCCCGCGCCTCGAAGGGCGCGAGAATCGCCCGCTCCAGCGCGTCGGCCGCCTGCGCGCGCACTTTGTGCAGCGTGGAGAACCCCATCCCGCACCCCGGGCCCATAGCGACGGTCACCCGTCGCGCCTCAAACGGCGACGTGCCCAAGCGCCCCACGTGCTCGGCCACATCCTGCTCGGTGAGCTCGCGCGTGCGGGCCGGCTCCACGACCGGGCCCTGCGCCTCGGCGCTCACCGACTCGCCATGCAGCGTTGCCACCGCGGTCAGCCGCACCACGAGCGGCTCGCCCACGTGGCAAAGCACCTCCACGTCCACCAGCCGTCTGCGCGGCACATCGCGCGACGTCGCCCGAGCTGCGCGATCGAGCGCCGCCTGGCTTCGCAGCAGCCGCACAGGAGTGCCCGGCGCCATCGGACGCTTGAGGTCCACCCACACCGTGCCTCCTGCCGAGACATCCTCTGGGCAGAGCGCCGTCAGGAACTGGTCCGGCTCCGCCACGGGCCGGAACTCGAGCAGGTCCCCTGCACCCATCGGGGCGTCCGCGACCACGAGGGCCCGCTTCCCCTGCGCCTTGCTCACCGAGCCGATCAGCTCGCCGCGGTTGTTGGAGCGCTCGTAGCTCATCATCTCGTTGTCCGAGCGACCGAGCAGGTACGCGTCCGTGAAGTCGCGGTTGAACGCGCGCTTGAGGCGCCGCTCCACACTACCGGCGCTGGGAACCGGCGGCATCCCGGAGTCGCGGCCGAGCGCGGCGTCGAGCGCCTCGCGATAGGACGCGGTGACCTCGTACACGTACTCCGGCGCCTTCATGCGGCCCTCGAGCTTGAGGGCGGCGACGTTCGCGTCCGCTAGCTCGACCACATGGTCGGTGGACTTCGCGTCCTTGGGGCAGAGCCCGCGCTCCCAGGCCGCGGGCCCCACGCGCCTGCCCTTCTCGTCCACCAGCTCGTGGGGCAACCGGCAGGGCTGCGCGCAGAGGCCGCGGTTGGCAGAGCGCGGGCCGCGGAGCGCGCTCATCTGGCACAGACCCGAGTAGCAGAAGCACAGCGCCCCGTGTGCGAAGCACTCGACCTCGCAGCCCTCCTCGGCGCCGGCGGCCGCGAGCACCGCGATCTCGGGAAGGGACAGCTCGCGAGAGAGCGTCACGCGCGTGGCGCCCTGCTCGCCGAGCCACCGCACGGCGGCCGCGTCGTGGATGTTGGCCTGGGTGGAGACGTGCGCCTCCAACTGGGGGTACCGGCGCAGCACCTCGGCGAGCAGCCCCCAGTCCTGGATGATCACGCCGTCCACACCGGCGCAGCCGGCACGCGCCACGAGCGCGAGGGCGCGGGGCATCTCCCCCTCTTGGATGGCGATGTTCACGGTGAGGTAGACCCGCGAGCCGGCCAGGTGCGCGAGGCGGCAGGCCTCGGCCAGCTGGCCCTCGTCGAAGTTGTCGGCCCCGCGCCGCGCGTTGAACTCCCCAAGCCCGCAATAGACTGCGTCGGCGCCCCCCGCCAGCGCCGCCTTGAACGCCGTGAGCGAGCCGGCCGGCGCCAGCACCTCGGGAACGCGCATGGGAGCCTCCTCATCAAAACCACAACGAGACACTACCCTGTGGGCAATGTCTCGTTTCAACACTGCGTGGTGGCCCGTCTACACCAGCTGCACGGCTCGGCGCTTGCCCACCTGCAGGAAGGCCTTGTCCACGAGCGCCGGGTCCACGTTGTAGGTCTTCTTCTCCACGGCCACGTCGTTCACCTTGACGCCGCCGCCGTCGATCAGGCGCCGGGCCTCGCCGATGGACGGCGCCAGTCCCACCGTTGCGAGCAGCTTGGGCAGGTACACGAGCCCGTCGTCGTTGAGCTCGACCTCCCAAGCCACCTCCTCGGCCTCGGGACGCTCGTGAGCCTTGAACACGCGGTCGAACTCCTTCTCGGCCGCAGCGCCCGCGCCCTCGCCGTGGTACAGGTCCACGATGTTGGCCGCCAGCTGGCGCTTGAGCGCATAGGGGTCGCCGGTCCCATCGGCCAGCGCGGCGTCGATGGCGTCCACCTCGTCCACCGACAGCGTCGAGGCCAGGCGGTAGTACTTGCCAATCAGCTCGTCCGGGATGCTCATCACCTTGCCGAACATGTCCGCGGCCTCGTCGGTGAGCCCCACGTAGTTGCCGTAGCTCTTGGACATCTTGAGGTGACCGTCCGTGCCCTCGAGCAGCGGCATCGTGAGCGCGATCTGCGGCTCCATGCCCTCCTTCTCCATGAGCTGACGCCCGGCCAGCAGGTTGAAGAGCTGGTCGGTGCCGCCCATCTCCACGTCGGCGCCGATCACCACGGAGTCGTAGGCCTGCATCACGGGATAGAGGAACTCGTGGAGCGCGATGGGCGTCTGCGACTGGTAGCGCTTGGTGAAGTCGTCGCGCTCGAGGATGCGGGCCACGGTGAAGTTGCTGCAGAGCTCGAGCAGCCCCTTGAGGTCCAGCGAGAGGATCCAGTCGGCGTTGTAGACCACGGTTGTCTTCTCGGGGTCGAGGATGTGCATCGCCTGCTCCACGTAGGTGGCGGCGTTGGCCTCGACCTCCTCCTGCGAGAGCTGCGGGCGCGTCGTGTTCTTGCCGGAGGGGTCGCCGATCAGGGCGGTGCCGTTGCCGATGATGAGCGTCACGTGGTGCCCGAGGTCCTGGAACTGCCGCATCTTGCGGAGCGGCACCGCGTGGCCGAGGTGCAGGTCCGGGCTCGTGGGATCCACCCCCAGCTTGATGTTGAGCGGCTCGCCCTTCTCGAGCTTCTTGCGCAGGCCGTCCTCCGGAACGATCTGGGCGGCACCCGAGGCGATCACTTTCATCTGTTCGTCGACGCTGAGCATGGGACCTCTCGCTTCCTTCGCGGCGCAGGCGCGCCGGCAGTGGTTCGCAGCCCTCCTATGCTAGCCGATAACCGCGCGAGCCCGTCAAAGGAAAGGGCCGCCCCTCTCCATCCCGAGAAGGGCGGCCTGCGACCCGTGCTGTCCGGCGCCTCAGTAGACGACGACCCGCGTCCCCGTCGGAATATGGTCGTAGATCCACTTGGCATGGTTGATGTCCATGCGCACGCACCCGTGGCTGATCCACATCCCCAGGCGGCCGTCTTGGACGCGACGGGTCCCCTGGTTGTACTTGATGGAGTGGAACAGGTAGTCACCGTAGAACTGCGTCCAGTAGTAGCACGTGTAACCACTGCCGAACGAGTACCCGCGGCTGCCAACCGAGAAGGTGCCCCTGACCGTCGGGGTGTTCGGGGCGCCCACGCTCACTGTCCAGTATTGGATGCGCTTCCAGTTGCGGGTGTGGCCGGTGTACACGCCCACCTTGCAGTTGTTGCGGTCCACCATGATCAGGTACGAGGTCCTGCTCGACTGCGTCCAGGCCCTCCTGCCCATGTCGTCGCTCGGCATCACAACGGTGCGACAGGCGTTGGCCGTGGAACCGGGCGCCGCGTTGCCCTTGCGCACCAGCTGCACCTGGAACGCCTCCATGCGCTTGCTGATGCCCGTGGAGCCCGCGCTCGCGCCGTTCTTGGCCCAGCCGCCCCACCCAAAGGATTGCACGTGCCCGCGGTAGTACACGTCATAGAGCCCGGCCATCGTGCCCGTCAGGCGCACCTGGATGGCCTGCACGTTCCTGCCAGAGGTGCCCGCCGTCGTGCCCTCGTTGTACCAGCCTGTCCAACCGGTCCCCGCGATATGGAGACGGTACTGCACGGTGCCGTTCACGCGATTGGAGCCGGACAGGTTCATCTTGAGCTGGTAGATGGCACGGCCCTGGCCAGTGGTGCCGGACGTGCCGGAGGTGGCCGACTGCCACCCGGTACCGGCCAGGTTGGACGCATAGGCGATAGCCGCGGAGCTGTAGTAGCACCCGGACGTTGACCCCGGCGCAGCGCCGCCCTTGGGGACGACGACCACCTGAATGGCCTCGGCGCGAAGGCTCAGACCCGTCGTGCCGGCCGTCTCGCCGTTCTTGGCCCAGCCGAGCGTACCGAGCGTCTGACAATGCACGCGATAGTACACGTCGTAGTTGCCAGCGTTCGTGCCGGTCAGTTTGATCCGGATGGCCTCGATGCGCTTGGACTGGCCGGGGTAGCCGGCGGTTTGACCGTCCGACACCCAACTTTGGTTCCAGCCGTAGCTCTGGCCGTGTACCTGGTAGGCGATGCCGACGCCTTCAAGGTTCCTCACAGACAACCGCACGGCCTCCAGGCGCTTGGACTTGCCGGACGTGCCGATCCACTCGCCGGGGAACGCCGAGGAGAGCCACCCGTAGGTCTGGCAGTGGGCGGTGCCAAACACGCCGCCGTTGACGAGCAGCACCGAACCCGTCGTAGGCGCGTCGGCAGGGGCGGCGTCACCCTTCTTGACGATGACCACCTGCAGTGCCTCGACGCGCTTGCCGAAGTCCAGCGCGCCGGTGTCCTCGCCGTTCTTGGCCCAAGCGAGCCACCCGTACGACTGCATGTGAACGCGGTAGTAGACGTCGTATTCCTGCTCCAACTGCTCGGTCAGACGAACGGCCACGCCCTCGATGGGAAGTGACCGACCCACTGTGCCGGCCAGGGTGCCATCGGCCACGAAGGCCTGCCACGCCCCGCCCACGTAAGCGCGATACTCGATAGACCCACTGAGCGCCTCGAACGCGACGCCGTCCACGTCCGCGACCTGCTGCAGCGACAATTTGAAGGCCTCGAGCCGCTTGGACAGACCAGACGTGCCAACAAGGCCGCCCACACCGTTGACGCCCGAGACCGGCCCTTGATCGCCGAGGGACTGCACATGTGCCCAGGAGACGATGGTGGGCAGCGGTCGCTCCACCGTGACGGGTTCCTTCGGCTCGTCCTCTTCGGTGCCCGTCCCGAAGGGGTCGTCCGCGTCCGCACCAGGATCAACACCGGCATCCGCCTCGGGGGCGCCCTCAACATCGCCCGCAGAACCAGCATCGGCGCCCGTCTCGGAATCGATGTCAGCGTCGGCCTTCGAGCCAGAGGCCTCCTCGGAGGGCTCCTGAGCAGGGACCCCCTCCGTGGACGCCTCGGTAGCCGCTGCCGCATCGGCGGCAGCGGCCGATTCCCCCTCCGCCTTTGCAATCGCAGGCGCCAGCGCCAACAAACATGCGCACAGCAGCGCCACAAGCAATGCGCGGCCACCCCTCAACAGTTTCTTGGGCACGGGTCTTTGGGACACGAGAACCACCGATCCTCTCTTGCAGGGCACATGTTCAGAACCGTTTAACGTCTGTGGATTCGACGAGTATACGGGAGACCCCCAGGAATGTGGACGGCGTTTTGCGCCGCAAGGCGCCCGTAACGAGAGGCGGGCACAGGAAAAGGGCGCCCGGAGCCAATGCCCCGGGCGCCCCCCCGCGCGTTCGATGAGCCCTACGCTGTGCGCATGCGGTCGCTCGTGGACCCGGGCGCCGCACCGCCCTTGGGGACGAGCCGCACCTCGAATGCCTCCAGGCGCTTGGAGAGGCCGGAGGTGCCACAGTCCTGGCCGTTCTTGGCCCAGCCGGACCAGCCAAAGGTCTGTCGATGCGTGCGGTAGTAGACGTCGTACACGTTGGCGATCTCGCCGGTGAGCTTGATGCGCACGGCCTCGAGCCGCTTGGACTGCGCCGCGGTGCCGGAAAGCTCGCCGTCCTTCTTCCACGCGCTCTCCCAGCCATAGGTCTGCACGTGCGTCTGGTACTGGATGGAGCCAGAGAAGGCTCCGGACGCAGCCAGCGAGACCTTGAGGCCCTCGAGCCGCCTGGACTGGCCGGTGGTGCCGGCGACCGCGCCGTCATAGACCGCCGACTGCCAGCCGAAGTCCTGCACGTGGGTCTGGTAGCTCACGAGGTGTCCGGGGCGGAACGCGTTCGCGGTCGAGCCCGGGGCCGCGGAGCCCTTGGCCACGAGCTTCACGCGAATGGCCTCGGCGCGCTTCGAGAGGCCCTGGGTGCCGCACGGCGCTCCGTTCTTGGCCCAACCGGTCCAGCCATAGCTTTGACAGTGGACTTGGTACCAGACGTCGTGGGACTTCGCGAGCTTGTCGTCCAACTTGACCTTGATGGCTTGAACCGCGCGCTGCTGGCCGGTGGAGCCTGCCTGCGCGCCGTTACTCACGTAGGGCTGCCAGCCCACGTCCTGCACGTGCGCGCTATAGGAGACCGCGCCGGACAGGCCCGACGGCAGCCAGATCTTGAAGGCCTCGAGGCGCTTGGACTGGCCCGTGTAGCCCGCCTGCTCTCCGTTGGAGACCACGCTCTCCCAGCCATGGGACTGCTGGTGGGCCTGGTAGCGGAAGACAGAGGTGTCGGTGCCGTACTGCCCCGCACCGGAGATGATCGCACCGATCTGCTTCACGAGCTTCGTGCCGTACTCCTTATCGGCCGCCCACGTGCCCGCGAGGCCCTCGACCGAGTCGTTGGCCTTGCCGAGCGGGTTGATGTACTTGTAGCGGCCGTCCACGCACGTGTTGTTGAGCTTGACGCTCGTCGCGTAGCCCTTGAGGTGCTGCGATTGCGCCAAAAGGCCGGTGGCCACCGTCGAGAAGCTCTCGCCTCGCACACCGTTGCCCGTGGCGCCAAGGCCGCCGAAGTTGCACTGGTCCGGCTGCACGTCGCCGCCGAACTTGAGCCAACCGGTCTCCACGATCACCTGGGCGAGGAGCACCTCCGGGCGCACCCCCTCGGACGTGGCCTGGTCCCACACCGCATAGGCGAACGCCTTCAAGGACGAGACGCCCTTGCTCGCGTAGACCTTCTTGATAAAGGACTCGGCGTCCTTTGCGTAGTAGGGGCTCGAGCTGGAGAACCTGCACGACCAGTTGCTCGGGCACGTGGCGGCGAACCACCGGGCCATGCCCTCGCGGTTGGTGGAGGAACTCCCCATGATGGGCGTCCCGGAGGTCTGCTTCTTGGACGTGGGCCACTTGCCCATGATGGCCTGGGCGTCCGCGACGCCCATGTTCTTGAGCGCAGTCTCGCTCTTGAACTTAGCAGCGTCGGACGCGTTGTCGATGAAGCCGTGCTCGATGATCACTCCGAGGATGCCGTACTGGCCGGAGTACAGCAGGATGCCGTACCCGTCGTAATCGGAGCTCGACAGCAACCGGTTGTTGGCGCCCGTCATGCCCACGGCCTGGAGCTTTGTGAGCACGCTGTTGCCGAAGGCCTGGCCGTCCTGGTAGACGTCCTTGTACAGCGTGGAGTTGGTCGGGACGATCACAAGGGCGCCCGTGCCACCGCCAGAGTTGATGTGGAACGAGACGACCGCCTGACAGCCCGCGTTCCACGCGCGGTCGATGCGCTCCTTGCGTGAGAGGGCGGCGCGCTTCTCGTCCTTGAACTCCGCCTCCGTCACCGTGATGTAGTAGTCGTAGCCTTTGGCCTGGAGCTCGGCGGCGCAGTACTGGACGATCTTCCAATTGAGGTCGCATTCGCGCAGCCCGTTGCCGGTGGCGCCGGAATCAGTTCCCCCATGACCAGGGTCGAGCGCCACGGGCCCGGACGTGCGCGAGGCGATGCGCTCCACGCGCACCGCGCTCGCGCTGAAGACCGCCGCGGTCATCGTCGCGTCCTCTGAGGCCGCCGTCTCCTCCGCGACCTGGGCGGCCTCTTCAATGGTGTCTGACTTCACCACGTTGCCGTCCGCGTCCTGCGCCACATAGGCCGGGTCCTCGGCAGAGGAGTCGTTCTGCTCGTCACGCGAGACGCCGGCAGTCAGGAACGCGAAGGTCGGAACCACACCGTCTCCCTGGGGCACATAGGCCGTCTCCGAGCCGTCCTCCCACCTGACCTGCGCCTTCTCGACCCGCCACTCGCCCCCGAGCACGGCGTCGTCATACGCGAAGGGAACCAGCGCAGCGTTCTCGGCCACAAGGGTCGAGGGCAGGTCGCGCTCCTGGCCCGTGGAGGTCTCCCCCACCGTGACGACAACGGACGCCAACGTGCCGAACGAGTCCTCGCCCAACACCGCGATGTTCTGCGTCTCGCCCAGCTCCACCTGGGCCAGCTCGGCGACGATGAGGCCCACGCCGCTCTCGTCGGCTGCGGGGCTCTCGGTCACGTCGTCGGTGACCTCGACGGTCTCGTCGACGTCCGTGCCCTCGGTGACCGTCTCGTCGTTGAGCGGGACCTCCTCGTCCGCCAGGGCCGTGGTCGGCACGGGCGCGGCCGCCGCGCCCGAGAGCGCGAGAAAGGCACGACGATTGATGTGCTTGGGAGTAGCCAAGGAAGTGACCTCCGGGTCGATGGTTCAGTTAGGGCACAAATGGACCGCGGGCACGCACAAAGCGTCCGTCCATGGTAACGGAGGCTCTCGGCGCGCGCCCGTCCCCTCATATCACTGGCCGCAAAGGCCACACAGTGCAGAGTTAGCGGCACGACACTATCGCACCGCGACGCTCCTGCAGCGAGTCTCCAAGACGGCTTTCATGTTTATGACACAGCGTTTGTGGCTCACAACAATTCAAGGGATTTGGAGACCCCAGCACCGACGTGTCAACCGCCCGCCCCGCTCCTCAAGAACCGGTGGAGCGACCGTGTGGGGGTAGGTAGGCTCCAACGCTTGTCCCATAATGGATTCCGATTGGCTGTAAAAGGAGGACTCAATGGGAATTAGGACCCGCAGGGCCCATCGCCACTCCCGCACCCATATCGTCGGCTTCGGCATCGCCGGGGTCTTTGGCTTCCTCGCACTGCTCGTCATCGCGCTCGCCGTGTCCATGGGCTCCATCGTGGACTCCTGGCTCAAGGACCTACCGGACTACGACTCCGCCGACGCTTACCTCGTCAGCGAGCCCACCACGGTCTTCGACGCCAACGGCACCGTGATCGCTGAGTACTACGCCGAGAACCGCCGGGCCGTGGAGTTGGACGAGATATCGCCGTACGTGGTGTCCGGCACCGTCGACACGGAGGACATCCGCTTCTACCAGCACAACGGCGTCGACCCCCAGGGCATGATCCGCGCCGTCCTCGTGAACGTCGCCGGCGGCCACGAGGGCGCCTCCACGATCACGCAGCAGCTGGTGCGCAATACCGTGCTCTCGGCCGAGCAGTTCGAGGACACGATCCAGCGCAAGGTCCGCGAGGCCTACATCGCCATCCAGATGGAGAAGAAGTACTCCAAGGACCAGATCCTCGACATGTACCTCAACACCATCTACTACGGCTCCGGTGCCTATGGCATCGAGGCCGCGGCGAAGACGTACTTCAACAAGGACGCCAAGGACCTCACACTGGCGGAGTCGGCCTTGCTCGTCGGCATCCCCAACTCTCCGTCCCTCTACGACCCCACCGTGAACCCGGACGCCTCGGTCCAGCGTCGCAACCTGGTGCTCAACCGCATGCTCACGGCGGGCGACATCGACCAGGCCGAGTACGACCAGGCGGTCAACACGCCGCTCGAGCTCAACCGCGGCTCCAACGTCATGGATTCCACCGGCACCTATCCCTACTGGACGCAGTACATCAAGAACCTCCTGTCCGAGGACTTCTCGAGCGACACCGTGCTCAAGGGCGGCCTCAAGGTCTACACGACCCTCGACCCCGGCGCCCAGTCCGCCGCCGAGACGGCCGTGACCGACCAGCTCAACGCCATCGGCCAGGACGGCCTCAACGCGGCGCTCGTGGCCATCGACCCCTCGACCGGCTACATCAAGGCCATGGTGGGCGGCAAGGACTACAACGCGTTGCAGATGAACCTCGCCGTGGACGCCGCTCGCCAGCCGGGCTCCTCGTTCAAGATGTTCACGCTCGTCGCAGCGCTGTCCCAGGGCATGAACCCGAACGTGCAGATCGACTGCAACTCGCCGCTGCGCGTCTCGTCCAACTGGATCGTGAAGAACTACGGCGGCGCTAGCTACGGCACCTTGACGCTCCAGCAGGCGACGATGCGTTCCTCGAACACCGGCTACGTGCAGGTGGCCGAAGCGGTCGGGCCGGCCAACATCGTGAAGACGGCCAAGTCCATGGGCATCACGGCGGACCTGCCGGCCTATGACTCGATCACACTCGGCACCATCGGCGTTCCCGTGGTGCAGATGGCGGAGGCCTACTCCGTGCTGGCCGCAGGTGGCGTGCACCGCAACGCCGTCGCGATCACAAAGATCGAGGACCGCAACGGCAACACCGTGTACGAGCACAAGGACAACCCCCAGCAGGTCATCGACGCGAAGGTGGCCTATGCGGCGACCCAGGTGCTCGAGACCGTCATCAACGGCGGCCGCGGGGCGACAGCCTCGGTGCTTCAGAACTATGGCATCAACCAGCCCATGGCCGGCAAGACGGGCACCACCGAGTACGCGGACAACCTGTGGTTCTGCGGTTACACCCCGCAGATTGCCGTGGCAGTGTGGACCGGCTACCCGGAATCCTCGAAAGAGGTCTACGTCAACGGCTCCTCCGGCCACCCCTCCAACACCTCGTGCCCGATGTGGGCGAACTTTGTGAAGTCCTATCTGGGCGACACGGCCCGCGCAGAGTTCACCGACCCGGGCGAGCCGGACTATGTGCCCAACAGCAAGTGGGACTTCGCGGTGAACGCTTACAGCCGCCGTACCTCGGATGACGACACAGACTCGTCGAGCAGCTCCAACTCGTCCGACACGAACTCCCCGAACGCGGACAATGAGGCCCCGGCCGTCCCCACGGACAACACGGGAACCGGCGCCACAACCGGCGGTGGGGGCACGTCGGGCGGCGGCGGCACCGGCGGAGGCGAAACCGGCGGAGGCACCGGCGGCGACGCAGGAGGCGGCGCGGAGACCGGCGGCGGTGGAGAGACGCCACCAAGCACACCGTAAGCTGAGCGGGCCCGAGCAGCGTATGCTCGGGCCCGCTCCTTGTGTCTCGTGTCCTGCCGCTTCGTGCTAGCCCAGCGCCCCACGGGCGGCTGCGAGCTTCTCGGCGGCGAGGTCCATCTGCGCCGCGACGGCCTCATGGCCGGTGGCGCCGTAGGTGTCGCGACGGGCCACGACGTTGTCGATGTCCACCCAGTCAAAGACGTCCTCGTCGAAGAGGTCGCATTGGGCGCGCAGCTCGTCGAGCGTCAGCTCTTGCAGCTTCACGCCCGCCTGCACGCAATAGGCCACCGTGCGCCCGGCCACGCCATGGGCCTGGCGGAAGGGCATGCCCTTTCCCACCAAGTAGTCCGCCAGGTCCGTCGCGGCCATGTAGCCCTCGTGGGCGCACTCGCGCATGCGGTCGGCCTTCACCGTCATCGTCGAGACCATGCCCCGGAGCGCGTGGAGCGACCCCGTCACCGTGTCGACGGCGTCGAACATCGGCTCCTTGTCCTCCTGGAGGTCCTTGTCGTAGGTCATCGGCAGACCCTTCATGACGGTGAGAATCGCGACCAGGTCGCCGTACACGCGGCCGGTCTTGCCGCGAACCAGCTCGCCGAAGTCCGGGTTCTTCTTCTGCGGCATGATCGACGACCCCGTCGCATGGGAGTCGTCCATCTCCACGAACGCCACCTCGGCGCTCGACCAGTCCACGAGCTCCTCGCAGAGGCGCGACAGGTGCATCTGGCACACCGCGCAGGCATAGACAAGGTCGATAATGAAGTCGCGGTTGGAGACCGCGTCCATCGTGTTGGGGATCACGTGCGAAAAGCCGAGCAGGTCCGCCGAGTAGCGCCGGTCGATGGGATAGGTGGTGCCCGCCAGGGCCGCCGCCCCGAGCGGCGACGCGTCCGCCGCTTCCCACGCCGCCTTGAAGCGCACGGTGTCGCGCAGGAACATCCAGAAGTAGGCCATCAGGTGGTGCGAGAAGAGCACCGGCTGCGCCGGCTGCAGGTGCGTGTAGCCAGGCATCACCGCGTCGCCCTGCTCCCGCGAGACAGCGAGGATGGCCTGGCACAGGTCGAGCGCGGCCTCGTAGAGGGTCGCGGCCTGCTCCTTGGCAAAGAGCCGGGAGTCCGTCACGGACTGGTCGTTGCGCGACCGCGCGGTGTGCAGGCGGCCGCCCGCCTCGCCGATCCGCTCCGTGAGCACGCGCTCGACGCACATGTGCACGTCCTCGTCCACGGACGGGTCGAAGGCGATCGCGCCGGCGGCCGCGTCGGCGGCTATCCCGCGCAACCCGCCCACGATGGCGTCGACGTCCTCGGCCGAGAGGATCCCCTGGCGCCCAAGCATCGTCGCATGGGCGATGGATCCCTGGATGTCCTGCGGCCAGAGCCGCTGGTCGAAGCCGAGCGACGCCCCGAAGAGCTCGAGCTCGCCCGTCGGGGTGTCAGAGAAGCGACCGCTCCAAAGCGGCGCCGATTGCTGCGTGGCCTGGTTCTCCCCCACGGGGACCCTCCTCAAAAGACAGGGCCCTCGGCGTCGCCGTGCCGAGTCAAAGACGGCGTCGCCGAGAAGCCCGAACGGAACACGACCTCATTCGGTGCGTGGCGCCTCACACGGGGCTACTTGAAGACCTTCACCTTCGCGACCGCACCGGAGGGCACGGCAACAAGCACGCGCGGCTTGACCTCGGGCGCATCGGGCCCCTGCTCGCCCTGCACGCCCAACGTGCGCTGCGCCCACACCTTGTTGGGCAGGCCGAAGAGGTCCATGAAGCCCTTGGCGGCGGAGCGGTCGTAGGTGTCGCCCTCGTCGTAGGTGGCGAGGCCGAAGTCGTACATCGAGTGCTGGGACTTGACGCCGGTCACCACGCAGGAGCCCTTGTACAGGCGCACGCGCACCTCGCCGGTGACGGTGCCCTGCGTGCTCTCAAAGAAGGCGTCGAGCGCGTCCTTCAGCGGGCTGTACCAGAGGCCCGAGTACACCTGACTGGCCCACTGGTGCTCGAGCTGCAGTTTGGTGGCGAGCACGTCGCCGGGAAGGCACAGGCTCTCGAGGGCCTTGTGGGCGGTGATCAGCGTGGTCGCGGCGGGCTGCTCGTAGCACTCGCGGCTCTTGATGCCGATGACGCGGTCCTCGATCATGTCGATGCGGCCCACACCTGCGGCACCGGCGATTTGGTTGAGCTTGCACACGAGGTCGAACATGCCGAGCACCTCGCCGTCGATGGCCACCGGCTTGCCCTCCTCGAAGGAGATCACGACGTCCGTCGGGGCGTCCGGCGCGGCCAGCGGGTCGTCCGTCATCACCCATGCGTCCGCCGGCGGCTCGTTCCACGGGTTCTCGAGCACGCCGCACTCGATGGCACGGCCCCACACGTTCTCGTCGATCGAGTAGGGCGACGACTTCGTGACCTCGATGAAGATGCCATGGTCGGCGCAGTAGTCGATCTCCTGGGACCGTGTGAGGAGGTCCCAGTCGCGCACGGGCCCCAAG
>Jenna_p2__coassemble_1609_pt1 | contig 17532 bp, 18 predicted proteins | sample Jenna_p2__metabat2_low_PE_018 | metagenome-assembled genome bin Jenna_p2 | reverse complement strand
CGCGGCCGGGAAAGGCCGCGTTCACATTCTGTTCACAAATCGGCAGGGGCGGGCAATCTATGAGAAGGTCTCTTAAACACTATATCCGCAGGTCAGGTGCCGTCTCGACTGTTCACTGACAGGCAATATTCAGCCCACAAGTCTGTGGAGAGGAAGGCAAAAGGCCGGTCGCTCTCGATGCGACCGGCCTTTTCCAGCTCGGTAGTGCTGTCTCTTGCCTAGAGATCGACCAACACGGACTTCAAGAGCTCAGATGCCCCCGCCAAGAGCGCGTCCCGCTTGTCCTTCGTGGGGCCCTCGGCGTAGATGCGCACGAGTGGCTGCGTCTCGCTCGGGCGCACGAGCACCCACGAGTCGTCGGCGAACTGCGCGCGGATGCCGTCGGCGTGGCTCACGGCCACGGGATCCTCGGGAAAGAGCCCCTCGGCGTTGATCCCCGGCAACAGGTTGCGCAACACCTGAAAGCTGCCCGGATCCATGCGCACGTTTCGCTGACCGTACTCCATGACGCCGAGCTTCTCGTCGAGGCACGCGACGAGCTGCGACAGCGACTTTCCCTCCATGGCCATGAGTTCCAGGAGCAAGAGCACGGTCACGAAGGCGTTGCGCTCGGGGTCGATGGCGGGAATGCAGAGGCCGCCCAATCCGTCCCCGGAGGTGAGGACGTCCCCCTGGCGCGACTCCTCGAACGCCCAGGTGGGCCCGTTGGCCACCACGGTCAGGGGAAGGCCGAGGCGCTCCGCCTGACGGCGGATCAACGTCGAGGTCGAGCGGGGGACCACGATGCGGCCCGTGAGCCCACGGTTCGCAGCGAGGTGGTAGATAAGCAGCGCATGCAGCTTCGGAGTGGGCACGAGCACCCCCCGCTCGTCCACCGCCACCGCACGGTTGGACGGGCCGTCGATGCAGACGCCGAGGTCCACGTGCGTCTTGGCGACGGCCATCTCGCAGTCGTCCACCCAGGGCTCCGTCACCTCCGGGTGCAGCCCGCCGAAGTCCTCCCGAGCCTCTCCGTGAATCTCGATCGCGTCCACGCCCATCACGCGGAGCAACTGCGCGGCGTACCCGCGCGCCGTACCGTGCATCGGGTCGACGACACAGCGCAGCCCGGCGCCGCCGATGAGCTCTCGGTCCACGGCGTCGGCGGCGGCATGCATGAACGGGGTGATGAAGTCCTGGCGCGTGAAGGGCGCGGAAGGCTTGGTCGCCTCGTGAGGGACGAGGTCCTCGATCCTCTCGGCGACTTCCGGAGTGATGGCGGAGGAGTCGGCGTTGCGCACCCGCACGCCCAGATAGTCCGCGCTCCTATGGTCGCCGGTGAGCATGAGGGCGCCCACCGCCTTGTCGTCGCGGCGCGTCGCCAAGTTGAGGGCCGGCATGGGGCAGTAAATGTCCGAGACGCGAGCCTGGAGACCCCACCCGCCAAGCACGGAGCCCACAGCCTCGGCGAGCGACGCGCCGTCGCGCCGGGTGTCGTAGCCCACGTACACGTGGCCGCCCGGTCGCTCGTCGGCCCACATCGCCCCGACGGCGTCGGCGATTCTCAGCACGTTGGCCTCATTGAGGCCGTCGTCGTAGCGTGCGTACCACCCGTCATTGGTGAAACGTATATAGCGCACGGGACTCTCCCGAAGGGAACTCTCAAGGGTGTGACGCCACGTCGGCGCCCGCTCGCAGGGGCGCACGGACGGGGACACCGGGGCGGCTTGGTCCTTCCTTGAGCGTGTCACTGAACCGTGCAGGTGCCGCCCAGGGCCTCCTCGAAGCCGGCGCGCAGCTCCGGGTCCGCCAGGCACATGCGGGCGTTGGTGCCCGCCCAGGCGGCGGGCGTGCCGGTGTCGCAGCCCTCGCGGGGGTCGACGACGAGGGCGTACATGGGCTCCTCGGCCAGGAGGCGCTGGAGGGCGTCGGTGAGCTGGATCTCGCCGCCGGCGCCTGGGCGCTGGGTGCGGAGCAGCCCCATCACGCGCGGGGTGAGCAGGTAGCGGCCGACGATGAACAGGTTGGTGGGCGCCTCGTCGGGGTCCGGCTTCTCCACGAGGCCGGTGAGCCTGAGCACCGCGCCGGGCTCCTCCTCGCCGCGGGCGGCGCCGTCCGGGGAGGGCACCACGTCGCCGGCCACGATGCCGTAGCGGGAGACGTCCTCGTGGGGCACGGGCGCCACGGCGATCACCGAGCAGCCGCCGTGGGCGCGGGAGACCTCGGCCATGCGGACGCACATCTGGCGGTCGGGCACGAAGTAGTCGCCCAGGAGCACCAGGAAGGGCTCGTCGCCCACGGCGTCGGCGGCGCAGAGCACCGCGTGGCCGAGGCCGAGCGCCTCGTCCTGGTAGGCGAAGGAGACCGGCAGGTCCGCGGCGTCGCGCACCTCGGCGGCCTTGGCCTCCTTGCCGGTGGTGAGCAGGTGGGCCTCCAGGGACGGGTCCGGGGAGAAGTACTCCTCGATCTGGGGCTTCGCGTGGGAGTTCACGATGACCACGCCGTCCACGCAACCCGGCTCCAGGGCCTCCTCCACCACGTACTGGATCACCGGCTTGTCCACCACCGGCAGCAGCTCCTTGGGGCTGCACTTGGTGGCGGGGAGGAAGCGGGTGCCGAGGCCGGCGGCGGGGATGACTGCCTTCATGGTGACGGGCTCCTTACACGCGACAGGAACAGGCAGCCGACCATAGGACGGTTGCCGAACGGTTTCTCCCTCGATGCTAGCGATGGTGCCGAGAGGCCCAAAGGGGCTTCATTCAAACGACAGCTGTAGATGAGCTGATTGTAAGGTCCGGCGAGCCGCCCATCAGGACGCGTCGCAGGCGTCACGCAGCGCGAGGGAGTGAGCGGGTGTCACCGGGCCGGACAGCCCTGCGGCCGTGGCGCCGGCGTCGTACAGGCGCCGCAGCGCAACGGCGCACTGCTCGGGCGCGACGGCGGCGACGTCCCCACGAACCACCCAGCCGAGCCCGGCGTCGCGCACGCTCGGCGCGTCGCGCTCCGTGATGCCGAGGGCCTCGCTCAGGGGCGCCTCCACGCCGAGCGCGACCACGTCCCCCGAGACCCGCCAAGCGCCGGGATCCGGGGCGGCCTCCCAGCCGTCGGTATCCGGCAGCAACACCACCGGGAGGCCGGGAGTCAGGGCCGCCACTGCCCGGGCGGCGTCCTTTGGGGTCGCGACCCCGGCGAGCAACACGCCGTTGATGCCCAGGCATGCCGCCTCCGAGCTCAGCCGCCCGAGGCAGGCTGGGTCCTCGGTGCCAAGCCGCACGGCACCGAGCGAGAAAGGAGCGGCCGCGTGGGCGGCCAGCAAAGCACCCGTGACCAGAAGCCCCTCGGGGTCCACGCCCTCGTCGGAGACAAGGGCGTCCAGCGGCTCGAGCGTGTTGGCCACCACCACGTCCGCGCCCGATGCCACAGAGAGGGCATGGCACTGGGCCACCGTGTCCGGCTCGAACAGCGTCCACACGGCCGCCGGCGCATCGCCGGCAAGACCGGCCAGACGTTCTTCGAGCCCTGCAGAGAGCGTGAGGGGCGCCCCGTTGCCGCGAAGTCGCGCGACGAGCTCCGCCGTTGCCTGGACGCCGGCATCGGAATCGGCGTCCTCGCCATCAAGTTCCAGCCCTTCTATCAGGGCAGCCAGGCTCTCCTCGGGAGAAAGGGGGTCACTGGGCATCGGGCTCTCCGTGCTCGTGGGCCAGGTAGTCGCGCCACCGGGCCATGGTGTCGCGTGAGAGCGCGTGCTCCATGCGGCAGGCCTCGTCGTCCGCCGTCTCTGGGTCCACACCGAGATCCTCAATCAAAAAGTGCCGGAGCATCCGGTGGCAGTCCCACAGCAGCTGCGCGTACTCCTGGCCCTCGCGCGTGAGCGTGACGCGGCCGTAGCGGCTCTGCTCCACCAGGCCGCGGTCCTTGAGCGTGGTCAACGCCTTGTTGACGCTGGCCTTGGAGACACCGAGCAGCTCGGCCACGTCCACAGAGCGGACGGAGCCGGGCTCGGGATGCTGGAGCATGATGCGGTGAATGGCCTCGAGGTAGTCCTCGTTGGCCATGGACAGCGTGTGGGTGCCAACGGTCGCTTCCACAGGCGCCTCCTTGGGTGTGTGCGGCTACTCGTCGTCGACGGACACGCGCTCCACGCGCGCGCCGAGAGAGCACAGCTTGTCGACGAAGCCCTCGTAGCCCCGGTCGATGTGATGGATGCCGGACACTGTGGTGACACCGTCGGCCACAAGGCCGGCCATCACGAGCGCCGCGCCGCCGCGCAGGTCCGGGCTCATCACCGGCGCGCCCGAGAAGCCCTCGACGCCGTGCACGATGGCGTGGTGTCCCTCGATGACGATATCGGCGCCCATGCGGTTGAGCTCCGCCGCCAGCATGAAGCGGTTCTCGAACACGTTCTCCGTGATGATGGCGTCGCCGGCCGCGTTGGCGAGTAGCGTCATCGTCTGCGCCTGCATGTCCGTCGGAAAACCGGGGAACGGCAGCGTCTGGATGTCCGCCGGCTTGATGCGGCCCGTGCGGGAGACGCAGGCCCAGTCCTCGCCGCGCTCCACATCGAGGCCCATGGTCTCGAACTTCTTGAGCACGATGCCAAGGTGGTTGGGGTCGAACCCTGTCACCTTGACCGGCTCGCCCACGAGGCCGCCCATCGCAAGGAACGTCCCCGCCTCGATGCGGTCGCCCACGACCCTGTGCTCCACCGGGTGCAGCTCGCCGACGCCGGTGACCTCGACGGTCGGGGTGCCGGCGCCCGTGATCGAGGCGCCCATCTCGTTGAGCATGTTCGCGAGGTCCACGATTTCCGGCTCGCGCGCGGCATTGTCGATGACCGTGGTGCCCTCGGCGTGGACGGAGGCCATGAGCAGGTTCTCCGTGGCGCCGACGCTCGGGAACTCGAGCGTGACCGTCGCGCCCTTGAGGCCGTTCGGGACGCTCGCGTGGATGTTGCCGTGGTCCACCTCGAAATGCACGCCGAGGGCCTCAAGGCCGAGGATGTGCATGTCGATCTTGCGGGCCCCGATGTTGCAGCCGCCCGGCATGGCAACGACGGCCTTGCCGAAGCGCGCCAACAGGGGCCCGAGGACGGCGGTCGAGGCGCGCATCTTCGCCACCAGGTCGTAGGAGGTGACCCAGGAGTCCACGCCGGAGGTGTCGATCTCCAGCTCATGGGTGCCGAGCACCGTGACCCGGGCGCCGAGGTTCTCGATGACCTTGCCCATCGTGTGCACGTCGGAGATGTTGGGCACGTTGGTGAGACGGGTGACACCCGGGGCCATAAGGGTCGCGGCCATGAGTTTGAGGGCCGAGTTCTTGGCGCCCTCCACACGCACCTCGCCGGTGATGGGATAGCCGCCTTCGATACGGATGACGTCCAATGCACGCTCCAGGAGAAAGCCCGACACGGGCGATTGATTCACAGGTGCCACTGATTCTAGGCCAGCGAGCACGGGCTGCAACGCGCCCGCCCGCGTCCGAGAAAAACCACGGCAACGCTGAATTCGGCGGAGGCGCAGAGCGGACGGCACCACCGGGTCGCCCGGCTCGGATGCCGGCACGATGGCCAACGACAAGGCGCCCGACGTCCCCGGGGCCGCGCTCTCTGCGGGTCGGGAATCGCCGGGCGCCTTGCTCGCACCGTCGATTGGGCAGCGTTACTGCTTGCCCCACTTGTCGTTCTCGGCCAGCAAGAGGTCACACCACGCGATCTTGCTGTCGAAGTACGCACGGCGCGAGTCGCCCTTGGGCAGCTTATCGAGCTCCACCTGGGCCTCCGCCTTCGTGCGCTCCACGTCGTCCGGGTAGATGTCGTTGATGTCGCGGGCGTGGTCGGCCAGCACGATCACGTTGTCCCCGGTGATCTCGGCGTACCCGCCGCTGACCACGATGCGCTGCTGGGTCGCACCTTCCTCGTCCGGGTCATGGTTGATGCGCACCACGCCGTCACCGAGCGCGCACACCTCCCGGGCATGCCCGGGCAGGACGCCCAGCTCGCCGGAATGGGCGATCAGCACGAGCGAGTTGGCCTCGCCCTCGTGCATCAGCCGATCCGGGCGCACGATCTGGTAGCTGATCTTCCCTGCCACGGCGGCCTACACCCCGCCCTCTTTTTGGAGCTTCTCGTAGCGCTTCTTGACGTCGTCGATGTCGCCGGCGAAGCGGAAGCACTGCTCGGGGATCTCGTCCACCTCGCCGTCGACGATGGCCGCGAACGAGCGCACGGTGTCCTCGACCTTGATGTAGACGCCCGGGTTGCCGGTGAACTGCTCCGCCACGTGGAACGACTGGGACAGGAACTGCTGGATCTTGCGGGCGCGCTGGACCGTCTTGCGCTGGTCGTCGGACAGCTCGTCCATGCCGAGGATCGCGATGATGTCCTGCAGGTCGCTGTAGGCCTGGAGCGCCTCCTGCACGGCCATCGCCACGCGGTAGTGCTCCTCGCCCACCACGGTGGCGTCGAGGGCGTCCGAAGAGGACGCGAGCGGGTCGATGGCCGGGTAGATGCCGAGGTCCGAGATGCTACGGGACAGAACGGTCGTGGAGTCCAGGTGCGTGAACGTCGTGGCCGGCGCCGGGTCGGTCAGGTCGTCGGCCGGCACGTAGACCGCCTGCACGGAGGTGATGGAGCCCTCCTTGGTGGAGGCGATGCGCTCCTGGAGGTCGCCCATCTCGGTGGCCAGGGTGGGCTGGTAGCCCACGGCGGACGGCATGCGGCCGAGCAGCGCCGACACCTCGGAGCCCGCCTGCGAGAAGCGGAAGATGTTGTCGATGAAGAGCAGCACGTCCTGACCCTGGTCGCGGAAGTACTCGGCCTCGGTCAGGCCGGCGAGCGCGACGCGGAGGCGCGCTCCGGGCGGCTCGTTCATCTGGCCATAGACCAGGCAGGTGCGGTCGATGACGCCGGACTCGGTCATCTCGATGAAGAGGTCGGTGCCCTCGCGGGTGCGCTCGCCCACGCCGGTGAAGACGGACGTGCCGCCGTGCTCCAGGGCGAGGTTGTTGATGAGCTCCTGGATCAGCACCGTCTTGCCGACGCCGGCGCCGCCAAAGAGGCCGGTCTTGCCGCCGCGGATGTAGGGCTCGAGCAGGTCGATGGCCTTGATGCCGGTCTCGAAGATGTCCACGGAGGTGGACAGGTCGTCGAAGCGCGGCGCAGCGTGGTGGATCGGGTAGTACTTGACGTCCTTGGGCATCGGCTTGCCGTCCACCGGCTGGCCGAGCACGTTCCACACGCGCCCGAGAGTGTCCATGCCCACGGGCATCTGCATCGGCTTGCCGGTGTCCACGACGCGCAGGCCGCGCTGCAGGCCGTCGGTGGAGCTCATGGCCACCGTGCGGACGACGCCGCCGGGCAGCTGGCTCTCCACCTCGAGCACGTTCTCCAGCTCGCCGATGGGCGTGTCGGCGTCCACGTGCAGGGCCGTGTAGATGGCCGGCATGTGACCCTCGAACTTGACGTCGACCACAGGGCCGACGATGCGGACGATCACGCCCTCGTCGAGGTCCGGCTGCTTGGTGATGGAGGCCTCGCGGAAGACCTTGTCCAAATCGATGGACGAGAGGTCCACGTTGGGCAGCTTCGTGCTGTCAGCCATTCTTCTCCTCCAATGCGGAAGCTCCGCCGACGATCTCGTTGATCTCCGTGGTGATCGAGCTCTGACGGATGCGGTTGTACTCGCGGCTCAAGGTGGAGATGATCTCGCTCGCGTTCTCGGTGGCCGCTTGCATCGCGCGACGACGGGCTCCATGCTCGGCGGCGGCCGAGTCGATGAGCGCGTGATAGATAACGGTGCGGATGTAGGCCGGGATCAGGTACCCGAGCACCTGGTCCGGAGCCGGGTCGAACTCGAAGTCCGTCCCCTCCGCCGCCTCGACGTGGCGCAGCGCCTGTGCCGAGCGCGGGTCGTTGGGCAGGTTGAGCGTGTCGCGCGTGACCGGGAGCAACTCCTCGGTGGTCAGCACCTGCTCGACGCGGCTCTTGGCGTGCTGGTACCAGATCTCGATGTGATCGAGGCGCCCCGACACGAAGCCGTCCATCACGTAGGACGCGATCTGGTTGGCCTCGACGAGCGTGGGGTCGGCGCTGATGCCCTGGAACGAGAGCACCGGCTTGCGGCCGCGGGTGCGGAAGTACTCCGTGGGCTTCTTGCCGCAGGTGATGATCTCGCACTCGATGCCGCGAGCCTCGTAGCCGCGCAGGCGCCGCTCGACGCCGCGCTCGATCTGCACGTTGAAGCCGCCCGCCAGGCCGCGGTCGCTCGCGACGGCGATGACCAGAGCCCGCTTGACGCCGTCGTGCTTGGCGAGCAGCGGCTGGTCCTCCGATCCGCCGGCGGAGGACACGTTGGCGAGCATGCGCGTCATGGCCTCCTTGTAGGGAGCGCCGTCCGCCGCACGCTGCAGCGCCCGCATGATCTTGGTGGTCGAGACCATCTCCATCGTGTGGGTGATCTGCTTGGTGCTCGAAACGGACTTGATGCGCCGCTTGATGTCCCGCAGGTTCGCCATGGCTTACGCGACCCCGTCCCCGGGGGTGCCGGCGGAGTCGATGACGCTCTCCTCCACAGCGGCACTCTCGATGGCGTCCTCGGCCAGCTCCTCGTTGTCCGCATGCTTGCGCGCGGACTTCAGGCTGGCCACGAACTGCTTCTTGAAGGCGCCAATGGCCCCCTTGAGCTCCTCGGCGGTCTCGTCGGAGATACGACCCTCGGTCAGCTTCGCGCGCAGGGCGCCGCGGCTCGCCTGCAGGTAGTCCACCAGGCCGTCGCGGAACGCGATGACCGCGTCCACCGGCAGGTCGTCAAGGTACCCGTTGTTGCCGGCAAAGATGACCGCCACCTGGTCCACGACGTCCAGGGCCGAGAAGCGCTTCTGGCGGAGGATCTCGGTCATGCGCGCGCCGCGGTTGAGCTGGTACTGGGTGGACTTGTCGAGGTCCGAGCCGAACTGCGCGAAGCTCTGCAGCTCGGCGTAGCTCGCCAGGTCCAGGCGCAGGTTGCCGGCCACCTGCTTCATGGCCTTGATCTGCGCGTCGCCGCCCACGCGGGACACCGAGATGCCCACGTCAACGGCCGGGCGCTGGCCCTGGAAGAACAGGTTGGACTGCAGGTAGATCTGCCCGTCGGTGATCGAGATCACGTTCGTGGGGATGTAGGCGGAGACGTCGCCCTCCTGCGTCTCGATGATCGGGAGCGCCGTGAGGGAGCCCGAGCCATGGGCCGGGTCCAGCTTGCAGGCGCGCTCCAGGAGCCGCGAGTGCAGGTAGAAGATGTCGCCGGGGTAGGCCTCGCGTCCGGGCGGACGGTGCAGCGTCAGCGACATCTGGCGATAGGCCACGGCCTGCTTGGAGAGGTCGTCGTAGACCACGAGCACGGCGCGGCCGGGGTTGTTCTCGTTGGCGGGCTTGCCGTCGGCGCCGTTGTACATGAAGTACTCGCCGATGGCGGCGCCGCTCATGGGCGCGATGTACTGGAGCGGCGCGGAGTCGGACGCGGTCGCGGCCACGATGATGGTCTTGTCGAGCACGCCGTGCTTCTCGAGCGTCTGGCGGATCGTGGCGACCGTCGAGGCCTTCTGGCCGATGGCGACGTAGATGCAGATCATGTCGCTGTCGGCCTGGTTGATGATCGTGTCGATGGCGATCGCGGTCTTGCCCGTCTTGCGGTCGCCGATGATCAGCTCGCGCTGGCCGCGGCCGACCGGAATCATCGCGTCGATGGCCATGAGGCCGGTCTGCACCGGCTCGCACACCGGGGTGCGGGCCATGATGCCGGGCGCCTTGAACTCGACCGGGCGCCGGGCGACGGTGTCCATCGGGCCCTTGCCGTCGATGGCCTCGCCCAGCGGGTTCACCACGCGGCCGAGCATGCCCGGCCCCACCGGGATGTCCATGACGCGGCCGGTGGTGCGGCACTCGTCGCCCTCGCGAATGGCGGCCACGTTGCCGAAGAGCACCGCGCCCACCTCGTCCTGCTCCAGGTTCTGAGCCAGGCCGTACACGTGCTCGCGCGTCAGCGAGCTCGTGAAGTCGAGCAGCTCGCCGGCCATCGCGCTGCGGAGACCGCTCACGCGGGCCACGCCGTCGCCCACCTCGATGACCCGGGAAACGTCCTGGGTGTCGATGGCGGTGTGCATGGCGTCAAGCTTGCCGCGCAGAACACTCGCAATGGTGTCGGCGTTGATGGCAGAGTTCGCCACTGCTCACTCGCCTCCCTTTTCCTTGAGCACCCGTCGAGCGTTCTCGAGCTGGGTGCGTACCGACGCGTCGCGGCGCTCGCCGCGCGCGTTGAAGATGATCCCACCGATGATGGACGGGTCCACATGCTCCACCACGTACACCGGCTTGTCGTACTCGAGCTGCAGAAACTCGGTGACCTCGTCGCGCAGCTCGTCGTCCAGCGGGATCGCGGTGGTCACGTCCACGGCGATCACGTCGGTCTCCGCGTGGAAGAGGTCCGAGTAGCGTTCCGCGATCTCTGGCAGGAGGCTCTCGTCGCCCTCCTCGAGCATCACCTTGAGCGTGTCCGAGACCTCGCCGAGCACGAAGGCGAGGCCCTGCAGGGCGCGCAGGTCGCTCTTCTCGCGGCCCTCGGCCTTTGCGGCCTCGAGCAGCGTCCGGGCGTAGGTCTCGACCTTCTGGTCCTGGATGCGGCTATTGGTTGCCATTGGCGTCTCCCGCCTTGGGGTCGCCGGCGTTGCCGGCCTCGGCGAGCGCGCGCTCGATGAGGCGCCTTTGCGTTTCCACGTCGAGGTTCTCGCCGATGATCTTACCGGCGAGGGCGACGGCGAGGTCCGCGGCCTGGTCCGTGAGCTCGGCCATCGCAGCGTGGCTCTCGGCGGCGATGTTCTCGCGGTTCTTGGCCGCGATGCGCTTGGCCTCGCCGTTGGCCTGCTCGATGATCTGGGCCTTCGACGCCTCGGCCTGCTTCTTGGCGTCGGCGATGATGTCGTCGGCCTGGGCCTGCGCGTCGTCGATGGTGGCCTCGGCCCGCTTCAGGGCCTTGGCGGCGTCCACCTTGGCCTGCTCGGCCGCGTCCATGTTGTCCTGGATCGTCTTCTGGCGCGTCTCGAGGGTCTTGAGCACGCTCGGCCAGATGAACTTGGCCAAGATGACCCAGATCACGATGAACGCGACGAGCGCCGGGACGAACTCCGCCGGCTTAGGGATCAAGACATCGAACGCCGAGACCTCTGCCATGGCGGGGGCCGGGGTCATCGCGAGTGCGAACGCCCCTGCTCCGACCAAGGCGAGAGCGCCGGCGCGCCCCCGAGAGCGTGTGTTCATGGCACGAACCTCCAACGTGCGGATGAATAGAACGTGAGCCGGCGACCGACGCCTCCACGGACGTGCCAGCTCTTAGGTGCCGTGCTCCGGCCGATGGTGCCTAGCCGAGCAGGGCGACGACGAAGCCGATGAGCGCCAGGGCCTCGACGAACGCGGACGCCAGAATGAAGACCGTGAACAGACGACCCTGGACCTCCGGCTGACGAGCCATGGACGTCGTCGCGCCGTACGCCGCGATGCCAATGCCGAGACCTGCGCCGATGACGCCGATGCCGTAACCGATGACTCCCACGATTCCTCCTTCGTCGCGGCCGTTCCCTTGCTCGGCCGCTTGCTTGCTTATGGGATCCTGCTATGCACAAGGGCCTGATGCGCCCCGGTGTCCCTTAGTCCCGCACGCGGGTATACCCGCTTCTTACTCGTCCTCCTCGGCCAGCTGGATATAGACGGCCGAGAGCAGGGAGAAGACGTAGGCCTGAATCACGGCCACAAGCATCTCCACCGCGTAGATGGCAATCAGAACGAGCAGCCAGAGCAGCGATATGCCGGCGCCCGTGAAGGCCTCCAGCGTGACGCCCTGGGCGAAGCGCGAGATGAAGAGCGATGCGAGGATCGCGAACGTGCCCATGACCACGTGCCCGGCGAACATGTTGCAGAACAGACGCACGGAGAGCGTGACCAGGCGCAGGAACGTGGAGAAGAGTTCGATGAGCCAGACGACCCAGTCGATGGGGAACGGCACCCCCTTGGGCTTAAGGCTCTTGATGTAGCCCCAGCCGCCCTCCTTCTTCACGCCCACGTAAATGAAGTAGATGAACGAGATCAGCGCGAGGGCGACGGTGACGCCCATGGTGCCGGTGCCCGGGTGCATGCCGGGGATCACGCCCATGAGATTGTTGATGAGGATGAAGAAGAACACCGTGGCGATGAACGGGAAGTGCTGGCGCCAGGTCTTGGGCAGCATGTCCTCCACGAGGTCCTTGCGGCAGAACTCGATGACGTACTCGACGCCGTTGACGAAGCGGCCCTGCGGCACGAGGCTCGCGGCCTGCTTCTTCTTGAAGACGAACAGCACGACGGCCATGATCGCCACGGCGATGAACATGAAGAACGTGTACTGCGTGATGCCGAAGTTCGTGTCACCCACGACCGGGGTGGCGATGAAGCTCTCGACGAGCTCGTTCACTTCCTCAGGAAGCGCATCAAACTCTGGCACGTCCCCTCCTTTAACGATGCCCCCGGGCGATCCACCGCCATGCGACGATCGTCTCAGCTACCCAAGCCCCGAGGAAGGTCGCCACGCACGCGGCGGCAAAGCCCCCAAAGCCAGAGCCCATGTATAAGTACCCCACCCCGAGCGCGAGAGAGACCAGGCAGAACGAGCTGAGCGTGAGGCCCAGCCCCAGTGCCACGGTCGGTCGGCGACCCTTGCGGGCGGCTCGGGCGCTCAGCAGGCCGGGCAAAGCCCCGACCGCTCCCACGACCGCTCCAAGCAGCACCGCCTGCGTCACCGACTCCCCTTGCGTCCCTGGGCGACATCGAGTCAATCGAGGGCACATAGTACGCCCTCTGCGACCCGACCATTCCGGTATAACTCGCCTCTGACCTGCGCCTTATGCAGAATCGGTGAAAGCGGCTGCTACCGGAGCTGTGCCTTTGTGTCGACGCGCACAGCTCCCACATCAGTTGCTACTTGGTGCCGAAAATACGGTCTCCGGCGTCTCCGAGCCCCGGCAGGATGTAGGCGCGGTCGTTCAGCTCGCGGTCCATCTGGCAGGCGTAGACGCGGACCTCCGGGTCGTGCTCGAGCACTGCGGAGACGCCCTCCGGGCACGCCACGAGGACGAGCAGACGGATGTCGGCCACGCCCGCCTTGCGCAGGTAGTCGATCGCCGCGATGGCCGAGCCGCCGGTGGCGAGCATCGGGTCCACGATGAGGCAGGTGCGGCTCTCGACGTCGGGCGGGAGCTTGGCGAAGTACTCGTGCGGCTCGTGGGTCACGGGGTCGCGGTACATGCCCAGGTGCCCGACGCGCGCGGACGGGACGAGCTCCAGAAGGCCGTCCACCATGCCGAGACCGGCGCGGAGGATCGGCACGATGGCCACCTTCTTGCCCGCCACGCGATGGGCGGTGCAGGTCTCGAGCGGGGTCTCCACCTCCACCGGCTCCAGCGGGAAATCGCGGGTGGCCTCGTAGCCCTCGAAGAGCGCGAGCTCGCGCACCAGCTCGCGGAACTGCTTGGTGGTGGTGTCCTTGGAGCGCAGGATCGAGATCTTGTGCTGGACCAGCGGGTGGTCCAGCACGGTCAGGCGGCTGTCGTCCCAGTACTGCTCGGTCACGGGTACCCCTTTCTCTTGAGCGCCGTTGTCAGCGCTCATCCTCTGCCATCATCTTGGCGACGCGCTGCTCGTGGCGCCCGCCACCGAACTCCGTCTCCAGGAAGACCTTCACCACTTCCTTGTTGGTCTCCTCCGAGACGAAGCGCCCCGAGAGGCAGATCACGTTGGCGTTGTTGTGCTCGCGGCAGAGCGCGGCGAAGCCTGGGGTCTGGATCGCGGTGGCGCGAACGCCCGGCACCTTGTCGGCCGTCATGGCCATACCGAGGCCGGTGCCGCAGATGAGAACGCCGCGGTCGTAGGTGCCGTCGGCGACGCCCACGGCCACCTTGTCGGCGTAGTCCGGGTAGTCGACGCGGGCGTCGGTCTCCGGGCCGAGGTCCGCGACCTCGTGCCCGAGCGACGCGATGTAGGCCACGATGCAAGCCTTTTGACAGAAACCGGCATGGTCCGATGCCACCGCTACGCGCATGGTGCCTCCTGACAGGCGAGATAAGTCTCGTCCAGTCTAGACGTTTGTGAATCGATGAACGCACCGGCCCGCAGGAGCGGATTCGAGCCAGACACAAGGGGCGGGGACGCGCCCGCGGGTCGGGGACGCGCCCCCGCCTGGCAGAAGGACGGGCGGCAGGTCACGCGCTCCAGCGGTTGCGCTCGCCAAAGGAACCGGGCACCACCTCGGCGCCGCCCTTCATGATCACGTCCATGGCCTCGGGCTTGAGGTCGTGGACGTTCGTGGCCGGGTCGCCGTCGATCACGAGGAGGTCGGCCTGCTTGCCCGCCTCCAGCGAGCCGGTCTCGTCCTCGATGTGGGCCATCCTGGCGCCGTTGAGCGTCGCGCAGGTGATGGTGTCGAGCGGCGAGATGCCCACCTTGTCGACGAAGTCGTACATCTCGTCGATGGTGACGTAGCCGTAGGGCGTCACGAACGAGAAGGAGTCGGAGCCGATGGTGAAGGTGACGCCGCGCTTCCAGGCCTCGCGCAGGCAGGCGTAGTTGCGCTGCAGCTCCTTCTCCACGAGCGTATCGCCCTCGTACTGGTCGTGGATCTCGGGCACGTACACGGGCGGGTAGGTGGCGTACCAGGTGGGCAGGAAGCCGATGGTGGGCGTGAAGAAGGTGCCGTTCTCGGCCATGAGGTCCATGGTGCGCTCGTCGATATCGAAGCCGTGGATGAGCTGCTCGCAGCCGAAGCGCACCGAGTCATAGGCCGCAGAGTGGGAGTTGTAGGAGTGGCTCCACACCGGGATGCCCACCATGGCCGCCTCGTCGCACACGGCCTTGATCTCCTCGGAGCTGTAGTGCTGGTCGCGGCCGGAGTCCCAGCGCCAGATGCCGCCGCCGGTGGCCCAGATCTTGATGGCGTCGGGGTTCTCGCGCAGCCGGCGGCGCACGGCCTTGCGAAGGTCCCAGGGGCCGTCCACCTGGTCGCCCCAGGGGTGGCTGTCCTTGTTCTGCTGCTGCGTGCACAAGTGCGAGTCGCCGTGGCCGGCGGTGCGGCAGAAGCCCAGACCGGTGGCCAGGATCCTGGGGCCGGGGAACACCCCGTTGTTCACGCAGTCGCGCACCTGGATGCCAAAGCGCCCGATCTCGCACACGGTGGTGAGGCCGTGGGTCAGGCAGTCGTAGGCCTGCTTGACCGCCACGGCCTGCTTCTCGAGCAGCGGCTGCATGACCCAGTCGGTGTCGTCGTCGGTGAGGTTGCCGGAGAAGTGCAGGTGGGTGTCGATGAGACCGGGCATGATGGTCTTGCCCGCGATGGAGCGCACCTCGTAGCCCTCGGGCACCTGCTGGCCGTCCGACGGGCCGGCGTAGGCGATCTTGTCACCGTCGACGAGGACGAGGGAGTTCTCGATGGGAGCCGTGCCGTCGCCCACGATGAGCTTGCCGCCCAAAAAAGCCGTCTTCTTGGTCTCTGCCATGGTCTTGTCCTTTCTCGCTGCGTTCTCTGGGGAACGTTCTTGCAATGCCCCGCGCCCCAAAGGCGCGTGAAGCCGAAAAGCGAAGCGGGCGGTGGACACCCGACGGGTCAGCCGGCGCTGGGCTCCCCTTGGGAGGCGCCGCGGGCCCCCTTGCGGCCAAAGAGCACCATCAGCACCGCGCCCACGGCCACCCAGGCGAGGGTGATGGCCCACTCCACGCCGTTGAGGGCGGCCGGGCTGGCCGGAACGACCATCAACGCGACGATCGCGGCACCGGCCACGACGGCCGCGCAGATGCCGGCCTTGCCGCCGGCGACGGTGTAGGGGCGCGGAAGGTCGGGCTCGGTGGAGCGAAGGCGCAGGCAGGCCACGCCGGCCATGGTGCAGGCGAAGATGAAGCCCAGCGACGCCACGTTGGTGAGCGGCACCAGCATGTTCTTGCCGAGGAAGGGACCCACGAGGGTGAGCACGGCCAGCACCATGTTGGCCTTGCGCGGCGCGCCGGAGTGCGGGTCAATCTCGGCAAAGGACTCGGGCAGCATGCGCTTGCGGCCCATGGCCAGCATCAGGCGCGCCGAGGCGCCGTAGAAGGCGTTCATGGGGCCGAGAGGGCCGAGCGTGGCGATCACGAGCATCGCGATGTAGAAGAAGATGTTGATGCGCTCGAGCACGGCCAGGGCCGGCACGGAGGACTGCACGAACTCGTGCCAGGGCACGATGGTGCCAAAGGCATAGATGCACACCAGGTAGAAGGCACCGGACGCGAGCAGCGCGATGGCGGGCACCAGCCCGAACTTCTTCCAGTTGATGCCCTCGGAGGCCTCCTCGGCCTGCTGGGGGATGGTGTCAAAGCCGGCATAGAAGAAGGGCGTCATGACCAGCACCGCCACGACGCCGCCCACGAAGCTGGTGGCCTCGGTGGTCATGCCGTTCGCGGTATCGCTCACCTGCGAGAAGAAGGGCATGGCGTTGTCGGGGGAGCCGGTGAACAGGGAGACGAGCATCGCGAGCACCATGCCGGCGAGCAACGCCTTGGTGAGGAAGCTGGAGAGCTTGGCGGCGGCTCCGGCCCCTCGGAAGTTGAGGAAGATCACGAGGGCCGCAAAGCCGAGGGCGATGACCGTGGGCCAAAGGTAGACGTCCGCCCCGAGGATCGTGTAGAGCTTGACCGAGCGCAACCACGCCAGGGCGGGGAACTCGGCAAAACGGTCGGTGAGCAGCGTCGAGATGGCGATGGCCTCCCAGGGGCACAGGGGCGCGTTGCCCAACAGGAGCATCCACCCGGTGAGGAACCCGAGCTTGCGCCCACAGGTGCGGTCCACGTACTCGATGATGCCGCCCGAAATGGGGATTGCAGCGGTGAGCTCGCCAAAGACCATGCCGATGGGAACGAGGAGCACGGCGCCGATGGCAAAGGCGACCATGGCCGGAATCGGACCACCGCCGAGGACCATCCAGTCACCCACAAGGAGGACCCAGCCGGTGCCGATGATGGCCCCAAAGCCAATGGTGAAGAAGTTGAAGAGCGACAGGGACTTCTGCATGCCCCCTTCCTGTCGCGCCGGTTCCGCGGACGGGTTCCGTGCCATGAACGACCTCCTTGAGCTGCTGGTATATGACAGTTGCACCAGGAAGGAGGGGCATTTGGCGACCCTTGTCCTGACGCACGGAAGGAGTGTCAGACGCCACGGGCCCCGACGGCGCGAGCTCGACGGACGCCCCGGCTCGAGCGGCCGGAATCCCGCCATTAGCGGCATCAATGCCACAGTTAGCTATGCGGATTTGGAACAGCCTCGTGCCATCTCGGCACGAGGCTAAGCTCTGCGCCAATCGATGCCGGCGTCCTTCTCGGCCATAAGGTGGCCGAGAAACGCGCGGCCGATGGCCGTGAGCGCCCCCGCAGGCCGATGGGCCAAGTACAAGGAGCGCCTGGCGGCGCCCTGGAGCGGACGCACCGAGAGGTCGAAGGTGTTGCCGCCCAGCACCATCATCGGCACGAGCGAGACC